>ORMF011840912.1_pt1 | contig 16979 bp, 17 predicted proteins | sample 1779871 | NCBI WGS metagenome assembly ORMF01 (sample SAMEA104232316, study PRJEB22302) | groundwater metagenome | biome: forest; feature: aquifer; material: groundwater | place: USA | collected 2011-08-07 | depth 5.4 m
TGAGCGCGTCGTTGTAAGCTCGAACACAAGCCAGCTCGAACTCGGCATCGGCCTGAAGGAAAGCGAAGCTCGACACCGGCCCGTTGGGATAAAGCACTTCGCCGTCGACGCGGTCTTCGTCGAGCGCGTTCAAACGCTCGGCCGGATCGTAGACGATCTTCGGCACTTCGTCCCAGCGCCGCGGATAGTAGCCGCGCGCCACGCCGCCCTCCATGGCCGCCGGACAGTTGCACACCCATTCGCTGCGAACTTTGCCGTTGACCATCCAGCGGTCGACCTTCTTGCCGTCCTCATCGACTTCGACGATCTGCGGAATCCGCTCGCCCCATTTCGCCTTCGGCATTCTCTCGGTCCACGCATCGCGATCCAACTGCGCGTGGGAGTCACAACTGAATAATCCGAATTTAACTTCCACCAGAATCTCCCCAATTTTAAAACGATTTGAACGGCTGGAACATTTCGAACGAATTGAACAGGTCTAACCTTCACCTTCCCAAAAAAATCTCATTGAACAACTTTATCTGCTTGCCGGCATCGCCCTCATACTTAATCACATGGGGCGTGCGCTCGACCAACTCGGCGACCCGTTTCGAGTCCGCCTCGACGCCTTTGCGCAAGGGAATTTTGTCGATCTCGCGCAGCGCCTTCTGTCCCTCTTCGGACAAATAGAAATCCACCAGCAGCCGCGCCGCGTTGGGATGGGGCGCGTTTTTGGCGATCGCCACCGACGACACCGTGGCGAAAGATGGGTCAAGGGGCAGCCAGTCTACTGGGCCGCCGCGCTCGCGGATTTTTTCCAGCTTGGTCACCTGCATGAACGCGACGATGGGAAATTCCCCGGCGGCGAGCAGTTGGGAGATTTTCGTATAACCGTTGTGCGCGATGAGCCCTTGCTTGGCGAAGGCGCGCATGAACGCCAGCGCTTTCTCTTCACCCCGCAGTTCGGTCATGCCGATGAGCGGATTGTTGGTGCCGATGTGAAAGGCGATTTTGCCTTTGTACTCCGGTTTCAAATAGTCGGCGTAGCTGCGCGGCGCCTTCGCCACCGCCATCTGCGTCGTGTTGACGCCGGTTACCAAAATATCGGTATTGATGCCGGTCCAAAAACCTTTGGGGTCCATGTAGCCTTGATGGAGAAACTTGACCTCGGGACTGACGTACTGCGCTAGGACGCCGATGTCGCGCAGGTAGTTCATCGAATCGGGCGTCAGGCCGAAGACGTCGGTCAACTGCTTGCCGGCGCGATACTCGGCGATGGCGCGAGCGGCCAACGTCGCCGCGCCCAGCCGCACATGGTTGACCTTGAGAAAAGGATATTTTTTGGTGATGGCCCGCTGAAAAACCTGGAAGTCGGACAGCACCATGGTGGTGTAAAGCACGACCTCGCCTTCCTTCTTAACGAGCTCAATATCCGCTGCGCGCGCGGGCGCGACCGAAACCATCAGAACAAATAGTAATCCCGAAATGATTCGAATCTTCACACGACCTCGAATCTCTTCACCCTCGCCCGCTTGCGGGAAGGGCGAGGGTTTCTTCGAACACGAGCACGTTTTCTTTCTCACACATAGTCCGCATGCTCGCCCTGATGCGTCAGCGACAAGCCGAGATTGTCCATCGCCAAGCGCGTGTTGATGCCGAGTATCCGCAGCGGCTCACTGCCGGTGTTGAAATACTGATGCCACTGGAACACCGGGATCGACAACACGTCGAGGGTGCCAAAATCGTACTCTTTGTCCTCGACGATCACTTTGCCCTTGCCGCCGACCACCAGATCGATCTCGTCATATAAATGGCGATGCGCGCCGGACCGTTTGCCGGGCGGAATCTCCGCCATCACCACGCCCAGCGCCTTGGCGTGAAAGCCGATGCGCGGATCGACCACGTATGCGAGTTTGCCCATCGCCGTCGGTTCGAACACGAGATCTTTCTGCTTCACCAACACTTTGCTGTTGCGCCGAAGCTGCTCCTCGTGCATGGCGAAAGCAACCTGCTCGGCGTACATTTCCGCCGCGCGGTTGTTGCCGATCTTCGCGCTCTCAACCGTGCCACCGCCGCCGGGAATCAAAGTCTTGCGCGCGTCTTCGCCTTCCTGCGCGTAGATCCAAAATTCCGGATAACGTTCATCTTCGTAAACCGCCTGGCCCAGGCCCAGCGACAGCGGCCCGGTGGTCGAGGCGATACGCAGCACCGGCTCATCGCCGTCGTTGATATGGCGATGCCAGGAAAACATCGGCACGCTGAGCAAATCTCCCGGCCCCCAATCGTAGCGCACGCCGTCAATGATGCTGTGGCCGTGGCCCTTGAGAAAATAAATGATCGCCTCAACCGTGTGGCGATGGCCGAGGGTGCGCCAGTCCTGGCCTTCCTCGGTGTGCGGCGGGATCACGTCGTACCACAGTCGATGTGTGTGATTGTTCGAACCGAGGCGCGCATCGACGACGTAAATATGCTTATGCTCGCCCAGCTGCTTCTCGACATCGCTCCACTTGAAAAGAACTTCCTGCCCCTTGCGCCGTCCCTGTTCGTCCTTGGCGAACTTGACGCTGTGCATCATCAGTTCGGTGTGACGATCCTTGATCGATTTTACTTCCATCCCATCCTCCTGGTCGCTGACGATTCGCTGAATTGGCGTCGAATCTATATCAGCAGTGAAGACTTTCCAAGCAATCCAACGCGACCCGCGCTTGGTGAAATCACTTCCCCGCCCGCTCCTTTTCCACCGCGCGCAAAAAACTCATGTCGAGAAAACTCGGCGCCGGCGGCGCGTCTTTGATTTTGCCGTCTTCTTTGAGGACATCGATGATCGACTGGATCGACGCCGGCGAGACATAGGGATAGTCGGGATAAATCCCCAAGAGCGTCTGGTAACGCCGGCCTAATGCCGCCGGATCGTTCTCACGATAGATACGGCCCAAAAGTTCCGTCGTCCGTTTCGGTTCGGCTTTAATGAATCGGATGGTCTCGACCACGCCGCGCAGCAATCGCACCACCACGTCTCGGTTCGTCCGCGCATAGGATTCAGTCGTCATGATGCCGGAACCCATGAAATCGATGTCTTCGGTCTCGGCGAGCAGCCGTAGCCCATGTTGTTGTAAGAAATGCTTATCGTAACTGCTTAACACCACTGCGTGGACCGCGCCGGATGTCACCGCGGCAATGCGCGCCGGCACGTCGCCGACTTGAATGAAGGTCACTTCCCTATTGGCGCGTAAGTTAAGTTTTCTAAGACCCAGCCGCATGCCATAGTCCGCGGTGGTGCCGAAGACGCCGATGCCGACCTTTTTGCCGATGAGATCCGCCGGCGATTTTATCGACGGATGCGCGGCGACCATCTGGCCCAAGCGATTGAGACCCGCGATGGTGATCAGATCCGCGCCGGAAATTCGCGCCAGCACGGTTTGCGGCCCGCCGGTAAAACCGAACTGGACATCGCCGCTGATCAATAGATTGATCGACCGCCCGGCGATATAAAGCGGCTCGACAATCAAGCCGTTACGCTCGAACATGCCGGCGTGAACGCCGAGGGGAAAAACCACTTGGCTCAAACTCGGCGTGCCGTAGGCGGCACGAATCTTAGTTTGGCCGAAGCTTAAGCTTGGCAACAGCGCCGACAGCGCCAGTAGGCCAAGGCAACCTTGCCATTTGACGGCGCAATTCGACTTCACGGCTTATTTCCTTCGCTCCCGCTCCACTTCGGTGAGCACAGTCGAATCGAGAAAGGGTTCGACGTTGAGCGGCTCTTTGACCTTGCCTTCATCGCGTAGGATATCGAGAAATGACAGCACCGCGGCGCGACTTAGATAAGGATAATCGGGAAACATCTCGACCATCGCTTGGTAGCGCTTCGCCGTGACGCTGGCGTCGTTTTGGCGAAAAATTTCTTCGAGCAATTTTTTGCTCCGCTCCGGTTGGGTCTTGACCAGCTGAATGACGTCGACCAAGCCGCGCACAAAGCGCTTCACGTCTTCGCGATTGCTCTTCAACAGTGCGCGGGTCGTCACCACAGCGTTGCTGGGAAACTCAACGTCGCTCGGATCGACCAGGACGTGAAAGCCATTCTTGAGCGCCAATTCCCTTTCGCTGCCGTTGAGCGTCGCCGCCTTGATGGCGCCGCTCAGCATACCGCCGATACGCGCCGGCGTGTCGCCAATCTGAATCAACGCGACATCTTTTTGCGGCTGGAGGTTGAGTTTCTTGAGCACGATGCGCGCGCCGTAATCCGCCGTGGTGCCAAAGCGGCTAATACCGACGCGCTTGCCGATCAAGTCCGCGCCGCGCTTGATCGCCGGCACCGCGACGAGAATTTGATCGAGGCCGTTCAGTCCAGCGATCATCACGACGTCCGCGCCGCCAAGCCGCGCCAAAATCGCCGGCGGCCCGCCCATGATGCCGAATTGAACGTCGCCGCTGATCAAGGCGGAAACCGAACGGCCGCCGATATAGATCGGCTCGACCGTAAGGCCATTTTTTTGAAAAATACCGGCACGGGCGCCGAGGGGCAGAACCACCTGGGACATCGAAAGAGATCCGTACGATGCGCGCCAACGCGTTTGCGCCGCTCCATCGCCATGGAACAGCGCTAAGCAGAAAAGAAAAATTGATGCCAACGACGTGAAATAAACCACGGCGACTCCAACGTTTAGTGCTGGTTATAGAGTTTGGCGCAATTATCCCAAAGAATTTTTCGTTTCGATGGTTCGGCAATCGGAATCGACAAGAACTCATCCAAGGCGTGCGGCCAGCGGCAATCGATATGCGGATAGTCGGTTGAGATCACGATGTTGTCGTCGCCAATGTAGGCGATGACGTTCGCCACCAGCTTCTCGTCGACATCCACTGAAATGAAACACTGCTGGCGGAAATATTCGCTCGGCTTCTGCCGTAGCGGAATATCCGCCATCGCCCCCTGCATCTCCCAATACTCGTCGATGCGGTAAAGCAACCACGGCAGCCACGCACAGTTGCCTTCGAGAAAAGCCACTTTAAGTTTGGGAAACCGTTCCAACACGCCGCCGGCAGTAAACGCGCTAACGGCGAGTATCTGCTCGATCGGATTACGCAACGGATTGACCAACAATGCAGCGTTCGGATGGCCGGCGAAACGGTCCTGGGAGACCTGCGGCTGCTGCGGCCGCGCCGGCGGATGGAAACAGATCGGGATTTGCATCTCCTGCGCTTCGCGCCAGAGCGGATCGAAGTAGCGGTCGTGAATCTGTCGGCCGTTGATCGGCTCAGGACAGAGCGAAAGCCCGACGGCGCCATTCTTCACCGCGCGCTTGGCTTCTTGTACCGCCAGATCGACGTCGTGCAACGTGATCAAAGCAGAACCCTTCAAGCGCCGCGAATCGGCCTTGCAAAAATCCGCCATCCAATCGTTCCACGCCTTGCACAGATCGTTGGCGTACTCCGGCTCGAAGTTTTCATTAGTGTGCAGCGGCGAGGTGCGAAACAGCACGGCGATGTCGAGCCCTTCTTTATCCATCGCCGCCAGTTGAGAAACGTTATCGTAGTCGCGCGCTAGCGAATCGTTGAAACGATCCGCCATGCGGGTCTCGTGAAAATTCACCACGTCGCTCGGCGCCCGGATCGGTTTGCCGTCGCCGAGAAAGTAACGCGTCATGCCATGTTTAATGCGCGGCCTGCCTACAGGAATCCGCTCGCCCCACTTGGGATTCATATACTTCGTGTACAAATCCGCCGGCTCGAACACATGCATGTCGCTATCGAAAGCTCGATAACCATTTTTAGCCATAGCAACCCTCAATTCATGAACCAGAATTAAATCCCGCGCACGACGCCGCCATCCACAGTCACACAGGTGCCCGTCATATAACTCGAACGCTCCGACGCGAGAAAGACGATAAGATTGGCGACTTCCTCCGGTCGGCCGAGGCGGCGCAGAGGTATGTCTTTCACCCGCGCCACGCGTAGCTCCTCTACGCTCTTGCCGGTCACTTGCGCTTCGCGCGCGCGATTGTTCACTTGCCGCGGCGTGTCGATGGAACCCGGCGCCACCGTGGTGACGAGAATCCCGTCGGCGCCATATTGCAGCGACATCGACTTGGTCCAATTCATCACCGCGGCATTGTTAATGCCGACAGCCATGGCGGTGTTGCTCGGCTCCCAGCCCGCGGTGCCAGCGACGCTGACGATACGTCCCCAACCGGCTTGCTGCATATGCGGCACGGCTTCCCGCGTCATGCGCAAGAAACCCATCAGCTTACGTTCCAAGTATTCGTACCATTGCGCGTCGCTAACATCGGTGAATTTGATCGAAGGCACGCTGCCGGCATTATTGATCAAAATATGAATGGCGCCAAATCGTTGCAGCGTCTGCCCCACCAAGCGCTGCACGTCGTCGAGCCGGCGCACATCGCACTGGACGGCGAGCACGTCCGCGCCGGTTTGCTTTACGATAAGATCGCGCGCTTCCAGTAATTTCGCTTCGCGCCGCGCGCACAGCACCACGCGCGCGCCTTCCCGCGCCAACCCACGCGCGGTGGCAAAGCCAATCCCGTCGCTCGAACCGGTAACGATTGCAACTTTGTCGGTCAATCCCAAGTCCATCGCTCGTCCTCAATTTACTTATTTCACCGCCGCAACATTCGGCAGCTGCATCAGAAAGTTCGACCCCTGCGGCACCACCATGATCTGAATTTTTTCCGACAACTTGTCGATCATCTCGTGCTGCACCAGCAACGGCGTCAGCGACGCCGACAATCTTTGGTTGGCGAGCGCTTCCTTTTCAGCGCGCGCAAGCTTGGCTTCGCCTTCGCCTTTCTCAGTTTCGACGCGCTGCTGGGCGGAGAATTTCGCCGCGGAGACCAATTGCTCTTGTTCGAGCGCTTTCTGGGTGGCGATTTGCTTGTTCTCGATGGATTGTTTGAAGGCCGCGCTAAAATCCACATTGTCGAGCAGCAAGTCAATGATGTGAATCGAGTAGGGCGACAGTTCGGTTTCGAGCCGTTGGCGCACCGCCTGCCGAATTTTCTCGCGATTGGGCGCGATGTCGACGCTCTTATACTTGACGGTTTCGTCCTTGAAGTTCTGCGCCACTCGCGGCTCGATCAGCACATGAAAATAATCCGGCCCGACGGTCCGAAAAAGCGTCTGCACCGCCTTGGGCGAGACCTGATAGTTCAAGCTGGCCCGAACGAAGACATCCTGCGTCTCCGCGCTGAAGGATGGCAGCTTATCGAGAACTGCGCGCTGCACCTTGATGTCCGTATGAGTTATGAACCACCACGGCCAGATCAAATGAAACCCTTCGTCCACCTGGCCGACAATGGAACCGAAACTGTAAACCACCCCAACCGTTCCCGCGCGCACGATGACAAACGGCTTCGCCGCCGTCAACAACAAGAGAAATGCGCCGAGCACCGACAATCTGATCAACGTTTTTGAAATCATCGTCTTTCCTTTCAAATCCGACTAATCAAAACAGTTTAAGGACCGAGTTGCGCTGATTGGACTCCCGTTATTTACCCCCCAATTCCCGCTGCGCCTCGCGAAAAATCGTCAGATCGGCGACCTCGCTATACGGCACATCTCGGCTGAGTTTCATGGTCTTCTTAGTCTCATCGACGATCGAGCGCAGACCTTTGTCGCAGATGGCGACATCTTCGTTGTAAACCCGCACGACGCTGTCGTAGGTCGCCGCCGCGGCTTCACGAGCGAGCTTGAGCCATTCAGTTAGAAATTGAACCGTGCCGTCGCGATTGCTGCGAATATAGCGATTCGCTTTGATACCGGCGCGAATCACGCGTTTGATCTCCTCGGGTTTCTCTTGGATTTTCTTAACGGCAGCGACCAAGCCGGTCTCCGGGAGGACCATCACTTCGTCGGCCCGTGACAGAATATTGAAGCCTTGCTTGCGCGCCTCGAAGTCGAGCGGCGGCCCGAGAATCGCCGCCTCGACTAAACCTTGAGTCAAAGCGGCGTAACGAGCGTCGGGCGGCCCGGAGGTGATATACTTCACTTCCTTTTCTGGATCGAGTCCGCCATGCCTGAGCATGGCCCGCGCGGCAAAATGGGCGACGCCGCCAGGAATGAGAATCGCGATGGTCTTGCCTTTGAGCGATTGCACGGTTTTGAATTCTGGCCGCGCCACCAAACCGAGCACCGGCACCGGCACATAGCAGGCGACGACTCGAATCGGAATGCCGCTCAGCGCGGCATTGATCGAAGTTCCGCCGATGCCCGTCGAATAATCGATATCCCCATTGGTCAGCGCCGGCCGAGTCGCAGCCGCCGCGATGCGAATGATCTCGGCGTCGAACCCTTCTTCCTTGAGAAAGCCGCGCTTCTGCGCCAACGGAAAAGTCATGAACTGCCCGGCGAAGCCGGTCATAGAGATGCGAATCTTGTCCGCCGCGTCAGCCGATGCGGCAAAAAGAAAAATCGTTAGCAGCGTCGCAAAGAATCTTTTCATTGTCCGTTCTTTCCAATCCAAGAGCGCCAATCCAGCGCCCGTGCAGATGGCAACTTAACGCTTCCGGCCCTTGTATAAGTCTGTAATAAACCCGCTGTCGTCCAGTTCCTTGATAAAACTCATATCGACAAAGTCTTCGGGCTTGGCGGCTTTAGCCTTGGCGTCGGTTTGCGCCAAGGGATCGAGGATATTTTTGATGCCCTCAAGAGTTGGATACTGCTTGGGCGGAAATTTTTCGTCCGAGCTGAGTTCGTCATAACTTTTGTCCAAAATATCTTTATCCTGGAGGCCGAGGTATTTGGCGAGAATTTTTAGCGCGCTTTCCCGATCGGTCTTGATGCGATGAAGCGCTTCGATCTGGGACTTTATATATTTGCGAACGATGTCGGGACTCTCGCGTATGAATGTGCGCGTCGTGGCAACCCCCGTGCTCTGATAGGAGAGGGACACGCTTAGGAGCGTATGAAAACCGCGCTTGTGCGCGATGAACTTATAGGGCGTCGGCAACATGGCGCCCTGGACCCTGCCGCTCTCCAAGGCGAAGACGCGCTCCTGCAGGCCGCTAACTTGCACGAATGCGACATCCTTCACCGCCGTCAGTCCGAGCTTTCTTAGCGCGATGCGGGTCATCGATTCAGCCAAACCGCCAAACGGACTGATGGCGACGGCGCCCGCCTTGAGCTGCTCGGCGGTCTTGATGTCCGACCGCGTCATCAGCCACCACTCGGTATTCACCAGTCCGCCGGCGATCATCACCGTGTCCGCGCCCCTGAGCGCGGCGTTGACGATCACTTGGCCGGAGCCCTGGCTGATCGGCGTCTGCCGCGACAGCAAAGCCATCGTCGCCGTGGTGCCGCCGCGAAAATAAACCAGCTGCACATCCAGGCCGTTCTTGGCGAAGATTCCCGTCTCTTTGGCGAACCATGCCGGGATCTCCGCCGAAGCCGTCGAACTGTAACCCACAGTCAATTTAGCGAGCTGAGCCGAGGCGACGGAGTAGGAAAATAGCAACCACAGGCTGGCGGCAAAGATGAATCTCATCATTAAGACATTCATCTTGTGATCTTCCAATCGAAGTACGGCGCCGCGAACGGCATTCCAAAAACTAAAATTAGCGGCCTCCCAACTCCCGCTGCGCTTCGCGCAACATGGTGAAATCCGCGACCTCGCTGAATGCCACTTCACGAGTCGTATTCGTAGCTTTGCGCGCTTCGTCGATGGCGATACGCAAACCCGCGTCGGACACGCTGCCATCGTCGTTGAACGATTTCACCGATCCGTCATAGGTGGCCGTCGCCGTGTCCCGGTCGATGCGCATCCACTGCATCATGACCTGAATCGTGCCCTCGCGGTTTTGCATGATGTAACGATTGGCCTTGATGCCGGCTTTGATTACGCGCTTGAGCCGATCGGGATTTTCTTTGATGCTTTTCACGCTGGCAACCAGGCCGGTGTTCGGATAGTTGAACAAATCGTAAGCCCGCGCCAGCACCACGTAGCCCAATTTCTTGCCGAGATAATCGGCCGGCGTCGAGCCCGCCGTCGCCACGGTCAATCCCTGCTTCAATGCGGCAAAACGCGTGTCGATCCCGCCGGTGGCGAAAAATTTAACATCCTTGTCGGGATCGAGGCCGTAGTGCTTCAACATGAGCCGCACCGTGCTTTCCAGTCCGCCGCCGATGCTGTTGAGGCCGATGGTTTTGCCTTTGAGATCTTGCATCGTCTTGATCTCCGGGCGAGCGATGATCGCTGTAGTTAATCCCGGCGTGAAACAAGCGACCACTCGCACTTGAATACCACGCAGCGCCGCGGTGACCGCCGGCGCGACCACCGTGTGATAATCGATTTCGCCGCCGGTCAGCGCCGGCAAGGCGACAGCGGAACGAATCCGGATCAGCTCCGCTTGCAGCCCTTCTTCTTGGAAAAAGCCTCTAATCTGGGCCAACGGCAGCGTAAAAGTCGAAGAGTTGAATTCTGGAAAGCCAATACGAATTTTCTCGGCGGCGTGAACCGTAACTTGAAGAGAAAAGAACACGAGCAATCCTAACAATACATTTTTCATTGCGTTCCGCCCGTCGCTTTCGCTCGGGCGATTTCCTCGGCGCTGTACCTGTAGGCGCGAAACACGCGGTTGTTCAACCCTTTCGGTCCTTCGCCGAAATAGGGATTGACGTACTCCCAAACCAATTCACCTTCACTGGTAACTTCGAACAAGCGGCCAAAGTCGCCTTCGCAGACCAGCGTGTTGCCGTTCGGCAAGCGCCGAGCGTTGGAAATCCGCGGGCTATAAAATTCGTACTCGCGCCTCTCCTGATACTTCCAAACGATTTGCTTGGTCGCCAAATCGACTTCGATCACGCGGGAAAAAGTCATTGTATGATCTAGCCGGTGCGGACCGTTGTCGAACAAGAGCAAGTTGCCGTTAGCCAGCGGCATCGGCGCATGTTGACCGGAGAGCGGCGGCGCGCCCAACTTCCAGATAACCTCACCGGTCTTTCGATCGATGATGATGACGGTAGAAATATTACGAAAGCTCACCACAATGTCGCCATTCGCCATCTCGGCAAGACCGTTGGCATGGGTCCACGCCTCGCGCAGATCTTGCACCGCGGTAATGCCGTCTGACGCGGGATCGAGGTGCTCCCATGTGCGCCAGTCCCAAACCACGCGGCCATCCGTCGTCATCTCCACCAGATAGTCCGCATACATCTCGCCGTTGTGCTCGGTGCCCGGCCGGCCGCCTTTGACCTGCGCAACCAGATGCTGCGGCAACCGAGCCAAGCAAATCAGCAAGACATTGCCGTTGCGCAGCCGAATGCCGTCGTGGTGATGGTCGGGCTGGCGCACCTCCCAGAGAACTCGTCCATTCCAATCCGCTTCGAGCACAACGCCGCCTTTCCACGGCTGGCGACCGATAAAGCGATCCGACTGCTCAATGATTTTTCCGTTGTAAAAAAAAGTGCCGCTTTCGGTCAGATAACCGGAGTTGCCGGGCGCATACGGCATCTGCCAAGTATGAACGACGTTGCCGTCGATATCGATCAGATAAACTTTGCCGCCGCCGCTTTGCGGCGCGAATAAAGTGAAACCATCGAACACTCGGTCGCGATCACAAGCACGCAGGCCGACACCGGCGCGCCTGGCTTTGATTTGCTCTACAGGCGGCATCAGATAATTCTCCTATTCTATCAATTACGCCATTTCTCCCTGCGCCTCTCGAAGAGCCCCTAACATCGCCGACCTCGTTAGAAGTTCCGGGCCTTCATCCTCAACCGTTCCGCTGCTTGGCGAACCGCGGAATCGACGCCAGATCGCTGACCCACGCTTGTGCCGATCGATACCACCCTTGTGATTTTGGCCGCAGCTCGGCGCGCTGTCGCACCGTGCCGACGCGGATGTTGAACACCTGCGGATCGGTCGCCGCGGTCGCATAGATCGCCGTGCCGCACTCGGGACAGAACCCTTGGGCGCGCTTAGCGCCGCTCTCGGCGGTCTTCAGATAAATCTTGATGTCGCCTTGCGGGTGAAAATTCTCCTTGGTCGCAGCCACGCTCACCCGAAACGCGCTCCCCGACAGAGTCTGGCAATCGGTGCAATGGCAGATGCCGACCTTTTCCGGGTCAACCTCCGCCGTGTAAGTGATTTTGCCGCAGTGGCAGCCGCCGTCGATTTTCATATTGCTCTCCTCGTTAATGAGGCTTGTCCGCTTCGGCGGACTAAACCTGACAAAATCTAAGCCGCGAAAGCCTCCAACACCGACACTTCGGACTCGGTCGACAACGTCTTTCGCAGTCGAAGTCGTGCTTGACCCAGCAACTTAGAATGTTCCTGCTCGGTCCGAATCCTTCCGCCTTTGAATGTCACAAGAAAATTCATGTCAGCTAAATGTCCAGGTGTCAGCTCGTTGGTCGGGCCCATCAGCGGCTCGATGATCAACAGACGGCTCTCAGCGCTCATCGCTTTGCGACAATTCTTGAGAATTAGGATCGCCTTTTCGTCGGACCAGTCGTCAAGCACGCGCTTCAGAATATAAGTGTCACCTCCCGATGGCACAAACTCAAAAAAACTCCCGGCGACAAATTCGCAGCGCGGCAAAGGCCCGCCGCGTCCGGTCTTCGCGGCTTCGATGGCACCACTTTGGTCGAACAGCACCGCAGAGAGCTGCTCGCAGGCAGTCAGGACACCTGACAAAAAGGAACCGTTGCCGCCGCCCACATCGAAAACCCGTCCACATTGAGAAAAATCGATGGCAGAGATAATCGCCGCCGTTTCGATCCGAGACTTGTTGCCGCTGCCAGCGAGAAAAACTGCCTCCTGCTCAGGGTTCGCGCGTAGATTAGCGAAAAAATCTCCGACTACCGGCTCTCCGGTGCGGACGCTGTCCATGATTTTGCCAAACCTTTCGTAGATGAACTCGTGGCTGTAGATGGCATAGTCGCCCACCGACTGGGAAGAGTTCTGCCGTAGCGTATCGCCGAACGGCGTCACGAAAAATCGCTCGTTTTCATCCTGGCGCAGCACTCCGAGTCCCGCGAGCACTCGCATGACGCGATACAGAGCGTCCGGATGGACGTTAAGCTTCACCGCAAGGGCTTGGGCGATCGCGCCATCATCGCCTATATGGTCGGCTAGACCGAGCTTGGCTGCGATATAGATTACCCGTGTCGGAATGTAGCGGCTGAACAGATCGATCATGGATTGAGCTTTTGTGAAATCTTCCACGAATCATTTTCCTTTCTCTTAAGATCTAACATATTGGCCGTCCGGCGCTCGAACAAACGAAGCCCTCGCATATCTAAGGCACCACGCCGCGCACCGCCCAGGCTTTTCCTGTGAGCGCAAACGGCCCATCGAGACGGTCGCCAAACAGATGCTCCCGCAACTTCACTTTCAACGCCGCTCTGCGTTCCTCCGACAGGCCGAGAACATAAGCACCGTTGGGCCCCTCGCCGGTCAGGTAGCGACGCCAATTTTCTTCGAACGAGGAGAACTGACACGATATCGTTAAGTCTCCGACTTCTACTTCGCTCAAACCGGCATCACTCAATAAGTTTGAAAGGGCCTCCGCCGAACCATAAGAACCTCGAATCGTGGCAGGCCGTTTTAAGTTTGCATCAAGTTCCCTCGCCGCAACCCACAAGCACTGGTTGAGTTCATTGGCAGGACTGGCATCCCACATAGCGGTCGCTACCACGCCGCCAGGTTTTGTCACCCGGCGCATTTCCCGCGCCGCCTTCGGCGCATCCGGTATAAAATTTACAATGAGCAAAGCTAGGCAGCGATCAAAAGAAGCATCCGAGTAAGGCAAATTTTGCGCGTCGCCCAATTCGATGGTGACACGAGGATCGGCAATTTGACTCCGCGCGGCTTCAATAAAACCGGCGGACGGGTCGATGCCGATGATTTTCGCGGCCTGCGTGATTCTGGCGAGAGCCGACGACAGCGATCCCGTGCCGCAGCCGACGTCGAGCACAACGTCGCCGTCGTGCACTCCAGCGAACTCGACGAACAAAGGCGCCAACTGCCGGCTCCACCGGCCCATCATTACTTCGTAGGCTTCCGCGACTTCGAACATAGCTCCTCCGTATTCTTAGTTGGGCTTTCGCGCCGTCATGAGGCCGATCCCGCCGGCAAGCATGTAGGCTGCGCGCTCGATGTCGACAAATCCCGCATCGCTGAGCCAGCCTCGATACTCCTTTTCCGTGTAGGATTCCCCGGCGTCGAAGGTGTTGATAAAATTTAAATTGAAGCCCAACGCCACCGGCGGAGAAATCCGTGAATCATCGAGAATGTATCCGATGATATAGATCTTGCCACCGGGATTTATCGCCGCACCGATGTTTTTCAGCGCAAGGCAAGCATCTTCCGGAGCTAGAACCTGGATCAAGGCCCTCAAGATTACGGCGTCATAAGAACCCGGCAACGGGCCGCTTAGCACGTCCGCGCTTAGGACTTTGACACGGTCCGCCGCGCCTTCCTCGTTGACAATCTTCTGCGTGATCGGCGTAATGGCTGGCAGATCAATGGCGGTCGTTTGTACGTTGGGGCACGCTTGCGCGATGGTCATCGCCACACCGGCGCCTCCACAGCCCACGTCGGCGAGAGTCTTAATTGAGAAAAAATCATGCCGCGCCAATAGCGAGCGAGTCGCTGCAACGGTATTTGCATTAATCCGGCGCAGGAACACCTCCAATTCCTCCGCCGGCGAATTGGAAAAGTCGATCTTAGCCTGCGGGATTCCGGTGCGAAGGGAGTCCGCAGTTTTTAGTCTCATCGCCCATGAGGCGGCGAGACTTGGGTGCAGGCTGCCCATGTACGAAGAAAGACCCTTGACCAGAAAGTGATTCGCTTCAGCGGTGTTGGAGAATCGTCCGTCTTTCTCGGTTAGAAGTCCCGCGGCCACCAACGCCCATAGTAGCAATCGCAGCCGGTCCGCTTTGACGCCGATGGCGTGAGCGACCTGCTCGGCGGTCATCGGACCGTCTTTCATTGGCGTGAATAGGTCGAGCTGCATGCCCGCCAACATGGCGAAGGCACCATCGGCAGCAAAGCGTAGCTTGTTAATCGTGTCGGGTTGAGTCATTGCTGCTTCCATATTGAGTCTTCCCAGCGCCGCATATTCCAATACTCACAGTCTTCGCAAATCTTCATTTGATGAAACTGCCCGTGATCTCCAGCCCAAAATATTCACGCAGCATTCGTAGATACTCCGCTTGGCTTTCCGCCCGAATTGTCTGCGTACCGTCGCGGGAATGAATCTTAAATTCCCTATCGACGGCCACGACTCTTCCCTCTTGTGTGGGAATCGTACAGAGCTTCTGTTGGGTAAACCGTACGTCGGGCGAGGTCGAGTTCCAGTAATTGAACGGCTCGTAATCGACCAGATCGAACGGTTCCAGGGTAAACTCGTAGAGGTCTTGCCAGCGCCCAGCCAGCCACGCTTCTAAAATATAAGTGTGACCAGTTTCTGTTTTGAGACGAAAGCTGTCCGGTCCTTGCTCGCTAATCACGCCCGGCGTCAAGCGCATGGGCTCGCGCAGGCAGCAACTGCCAAACCCGACATCGGCGATCCACGGCTCGTTATCCACGGTAACCAAGAGAAGCTGATGGCTGCGCGGCCGCAAGGCCGACATACTAAACCGGACGCGCGCCAACAAGCCGTGCACTTGAAAACCAAAGGCGCGCAAGATCATGGTCAAGAAACTGTTGACCTCGTAGCAATAACCGCCGCGCTTGCGAGCGACGATCTTGGCGAACAGATCGGCCGGTTGCAAAGAAATTGCCTGCCCCAAATGAATATCGAGGTTTTCGAAAGGCACGTGGTGCGCATGGGCGAAATGCAGCCCCTTTAACGTCGCCAAAGTGGCATCGCGGGGCCCGGTGTAATTGATCCGAGCGCAATAGGCATCGAGATCGAAGGGCGACGATATCGGGGCTGTCCCCTGCTGATTCAAAGAGCTAAGCGATGATGGCTCCATAACGAAAGCTCCTCGCGTTTATTTTACTTCGGCCCAACCCCAATCAGCGCTTCGCCCGGCGCATCGAACCCGTTCGGTCCGACGAATCGGCTCATCTCCATTTCTATTTGCTCCCAAGCGCGGGCCTGGTCGGCTGCGTTCAACTTGGCCATGAGATCTTGCAAAACCGCCATGCTACCTTTTATCGTCTGGATCGCGTCTTGGAGAGACGCAAATTTTCTTCGCAGAGCCGCGCGATGAATCGCCACGTCGCTAAATCCGGCCTGTTTGTAGACGCCTTCCAGAACTCCCGCCCCGGAGAGGGAAAACAGCCCCGGTCGCCCGCTGGCCGGCGCTGGTAGGTTGCCAATGTTTCGAACAACCTGCAGCGGCAGACCATGAAACGGATTGTTCTCCGCTGTCGACCAAACCATGACGGCAACTTTCCGCGTTGGCTTTACCACCCGGTGCATTTCGGCAAGCGCCGTTAGCGGTTGGGGAAACAGCATAAGCCCAAACCGACATAGGACCGCATCGAATGAGTTTTCTTCAAAGTCGAGTTTCTCAGCACTCATGACACGTGTTTCAATGTTGGCTAGACCCGCTTCGCTTGCCGCCTTAGCCGCATGGGTTAGCATATTAGGAGAAATGTCGACGGCGACGACATGGCCGCTCGGACCGACAATTCGAGAAATCATCAGCGCCTGGTCTCCCGTGCCCGCCGCGACTTCTAACACGCGATCGCCGATTCGAAGGTCGGCCAGATTGAGTAGCATTTCGGTTGCCGCGCCGGAGCTGTCCTTACGCCGCCGGCTTTCACGTTGCCAAGCATCGGCCCGCTCGCTGCTGATGTAGGTTGCACTCAGATCGGAAGATTTGTCGGCCATAAAATCACACTTGTCCTTTGTGCTCGTTGCGCCCTTTGCGGTTGATCATCCGAATCCGAACCAGCTCTACAGATGCGGCATGATCTCCTTGGCGCAGATTTCCAGATGCTCGCGCTCGTCGAACATCGGATTGAAGGCGATCTGCTGGGCGCCGGCTTCGACGATCTTGTGAATTTCTTCAGTGCACTTGGCGGCGCTGCCCCA
>ORMF010508717.1_pt1 | contig 16964 bp, 18 predicted proteins | sample 1779871 | NCBI WGS metagenome assembly ORMF01 (sample SAMEA104232316, study PRJEB22302) | groundwater metagenome | biome: forest; feature: aquifer; material: groundwater | place: USA | collected 2011-08-07 | depth 5.4 m
CCGGAAGCGCAATCAGCCCGCTGTAGTCTTTGCGACGTATCAATCGTCGGACCGCGTCGCCGCAGCTTGTGGTGCGGCCGTCCCGGCTGCACCAATTACCCAGGTGCAGGCGAGACGCCCGCACCACAATCCTCCGCCCTTCGACCTCGTCCTTGCCGACGAAGCCCACCGCTGCACTGGTCCCGCGGACGGCCTGTTCACGACCGTGCTCGACGCCGCCAAGATTCCAGCCCGGCGCCGTCTGTTCATGACCGCCACGCCGCGCTATTTCACGGGCCGGGTCAAGAAACGCGCCGAGGAATTGGAGTACGAGCTGGCCTCGATGGACGATGAAGCCCGCTTCGGCCCGGTGTTCCATCGGCTCACGTTCGACGCCGCCATTCGCGCGGACCTCTTGACCGATTATCAAGTCGTCGTCATCGGCGTGACCCAAACGGAGCTGCGCCGCTGGGCCGAGGAGGGGCGTTTGGTCCGCACCAACGACGGCATGCAGACCGACGCACGCACCCTGGCCGCCCAGATCGGCCTGGCCAAGGCGATGCGGCAACATGACCTGCGCAAGCTCATCACCTTCCACTCCTCCGTGGCCAAGGCCAGCCGCTTTACCGACGCCGGGTTGAAAACGGTGCCAGGAACCTTTTTGAGTACAAAAAGGTTCCTGGCACCGTTTTCAAGCTTGGCCGGCGTCATCCAACGCATGTCCCCCGGTTCGCGACCCTCGGGCCAACTCTGGACGGAACACATCAGCGGCCACACCCCGGCGGGCAAGCGCTCCACCCTGCTCACGGTGTTCGGCACGTTGCCCGACGGAACCCGCGGCGTCCTGTCCAACTGCGCCTGCCTCGGCGAAGGCGTGGACGTGCCCGTTCTGGACGGCGTCGCCTTCATCGACCCGAAGCGTTCGATGATCGACATCATCCAAGCCGTGGGCCGCGTGATCCGCAAAGCCGCCGACAAGCGGATCGGCACCGTCGTCATCCCGGTCTTCGTCGACGAATCGGCCGACGCGGATCACGCCTTAACCAATTCCGCCTTCGAGCCCGTCTGGCAAGTCCTCAAGGCCCTGCGCGCCCACGATCAAAAGCTGGCCGACGAAAGTTCGAAATGTGATAGCATAGACGGTGCGTCACCAGGATTCTTCATTCCGCTCCATCATTGGACTGATCGACCAGGTTTTGGTAGAACAAGCGAGGCGGACTCATGATCCTGGGCATCAAGCCGACCGTCGACTACGCCTTCAAATTTCTCGTTGGCCGCGAGTCCACCAAGCCCATACTGATCCACGCTACGGACGCCGTGTTGCAACCGGCTCCGGGCCACCACATTCAACACCTCGACTTGTTGAACCCTTTCAATCCCAAGGAACGGGCGGACGACAAGCTTTCGATCCTCGACATCAAGGCGCGCGATCAAAGCGGCCGGCAATTCAACCTCGAAATGCAGATGGTGGCGCTTCACCATTATTCCAAGCGCGTCCTGTATTACGGTTGTCGGCTGCACCAGCAGCAACTCCGTGAAGGGCAAGACTACCTGGACCTCAAGCCGACGATTTCGATCACCTTTCTCGACGATTTACTCTTTCCGGACGTGAAGAACTACCACCACTGCTTTCGGCTGCTGGAAAAAGAACATCATTTCGCGCTGACGACCGACCTGGAGTTCCACATACTTGAGCTGCCCAAGTTTACGAAAACGGCCGAAGAATTGGCGAACGACCTCGACATTTGGCTTTACTTCTTGCGCCACGCGGAGACAATGGACACAGAGGCCTTGCCGCCCGCGATTGGGGGGCAGCCGATTCTGCTGCAAGCCGTCAAGGAGTTGCAAATGTTGGCACAAACCGCGGAAGAGCGGGAAGGCTATGAAGCCCGCCGCAAGGCGCAAATGGACCACAGCTTCGGCCTGAGATCAGCCCGCCTCGAAGGAGAAGCGCGGGGTGAAAACATCGGCATCATCCACTTGTGCGAGCGCTTGCTCCATCGGCCCGAAACGCCTGCGCAGGACCTGGCGGCCATGTCGCTGGACAACTTGACCCGCCTGGCAGAGGAGTTGCAGGCGCAAGTCGTCCAACAGCCGTGAAGGGCTTGGGGAAAACGCAATCGAATCACCGGTTCGAGCCCGTCTGGCAAGTCCTCAAGGCCCTGCGCGCCCACGATCAAAAGCTGGCCGACGAACTGGATGAATTGCGACTCAAGCTGGGCGGACGCTCCCGCGGCGGCCGGTAAGCTGCGGCCCGGATCAATACGAACGCAACTCAATGCCGGACCTGAGCCGCGTCCGCCTTGCTATCCCACCGCCTAATCCGCTGCCCAGCGAGCCTCGAACTGCCCAGCATCCATCGCCAGCTCCGCCTTCAACTTTTGGCTAAGTTCCCTGCCCCCGGGCATCGCTGGCAACATGGCGAAATATCCGCTCATCGCCTGCCGGATTCCAGCAAGGCAATTCTTGGTCTTGATCCAGTTTTGTGGACTGAAAACGCGATTGGCGGGCAGAGTTTCGGTTGCTGCCGCCTCCAGGGCCGTGTTCAAGCACGTGCCGGCCATATCTACAATCTGGTCTACGATGCCGCCTGCCTGGGCCTTTTCCAGCGTTACTGCCGGAATCGGCGCACCCTCCGCAATGCGGTTCGCCACACAAAAACAAAGTGACACTGCATATAGGTGGTGAAACGGGGAGTAAGCGCGCATGGCCAGGAGCGATTCATTCAAACCAAGTGGGTTTTCTTTTGTCCAACGCTTCCACACCTGCCGCATCCAATACGCTAGAGCGTGAATATTCTCGGGCCTGTAGTCTCGCTTGAACAGTTGCTCGAAGTATTTGTCAAAGAGTTTCTGCTCGCTGTAAGCGATGTTCGGCCTTTGCGAATGCCAGGTGATCATGAACTTTCCGAGGTCGGCCAGATCGACCACGAGATTCTTGTCCTTGTCGGCGGGCGCCTGCGCGCCCCGTTGAGTGATCAGATAACCTTGGGGGTACTTCTGCTCGTATAGCTTCTTTAGGGACAGCACGCGCTTATCATTGCTTCGCAAATCCCTGGGCTTCACCGGGCTTTGGGAGTTTGTCGAAATGCTAATCTTGTCCGCACGCTCCCGCTGGGGAATCTCGTAAAATCGGCACATGAGGTAGGAACTGTCGAGCGTCTTGACTTTTTCGCTGCATGACAGGATCGTGTTGAGCGATTGGCAGCCGTTGACAACGCTGACTCCCCGAACCTTGAACAGGCCACTGTCGGTCAGGTCCATCTGGTTGCATATGGCCGTGATCCCGTTGTGGTAAAAGAAAAAGTCCCGGCTGTTGTTGCCGTAGATTGTCGTCTTGATGCCCTTGTTGACGGTGTTGTTCAGGCCCAGGGATTGTCGCACATTCTTCTGGAAGAGCGAGCCGTCCTTGATGCCCGGAAAGGCGATGCAATCCTTCAACGGGATGGCGGCAAGAACCACCCGTGTACCGGCCAGTTCGAGCGACAGGTATTTGCCCGGTTGGAGTTGCAAGGAGTGACTGAGGAGAGGGTTCTCCCGGTCCAGAGCAAGTTCGTATCGGCGTTTGAGCTCGTCTTCGTCAACCACATGTATCGAAGCCGGGAAATCGTCAGACTTGGCAAGCTGGGCCTGGAAAGTCGCCAGGTCGTCCCTTGCGGCGGGAGTAAGTGTTCCGCTCGTTATCAACTCAAAGGCCACGTCGTATTCATCAATATCGAGGGCGATGGCGACCTCGGCGAGACGTTGCTTCAGCTTGTTGTTGGCGGTTTCCTGGAGCCGAACAAGGTCTTTGAGCTGAACCCAAGAGGAGATGACTTCCCGAAGCGGCCCGGCGTCAATGGCATCCACACCAACGAACTTGCCTTGGATAACGTAGACCGTATTGTTGTAGTCATCAACGAAGATCGCGTCGATCTGCTTGTCGTCGGCCCCGTCCGTGATCTCGGCCTTGGTCTCGTTCATGTCCCGCAGGTGGATGTTCTGCAGATACCAGGCCACGAATCGCTGGCCGTCGTTCGGAAAGTTCTGCGTGTAGTATTCCTGCTTGATTTCTTCTTTGATCTTGGCATACATGGCGTGCTCGCATTCTTTCGTGGCCAGGTGAGCGGCAGGGTCTAGGAAGTTTAACTTAGTCGTGCCGCAGCGCGGTGAACATGGTTGGCCCCGATTCGCAAAGTGCCGAACGGCTTCCTCTTCCGCACGCCATCCACCACTTTCGCTCAGCCCCGTTCACAGACCGTCTCAGCATCTGAGCAGCCCTGGAGGACCTGGCAACAAAATGACCTCCCTGCGTTGGCGAGTTTTGGGCAGAGCATCGGCGCCACGACCAACGCTGCAACCCGCCAGGCAAGGAAACGATCGGTGAAAGAGTCTGTTCATCCTGTCGGTTGCCGCCACTACCCGGTAATGACCATGTTTACGGCACCAGCCAATTCTCGAAGCGCAGGCCGGGAACACGGCGGAAATCGGTCGAATTGGCGGACAGGAGCAGCGCATTCTGCGTGAGCGCAATAGCGGCGATCTTGAGATCTTGCGAACCGATGCGGATTTTTTGTCGGCGTAGACTCTTGAAAAGCGCTGCCGCTGGGGCATCAAACCGGAGGATTCGCCAATCGCGAAAATAGTCCCACAACTTGCCGAGCTGATCGTAAACCGCGACCTGATCGTCAACGTCGTGTTTTCGTTTGATGGCAGCCAACCAGCCGCGCAATTGCTCTTCAAGACAGACGATGGTCGTGCCGAATTCGTCGGAGGCGTTGCGAATCTTAGCGGACAAAACCCCATACGCTCGACTTTCGGGAAATGCATGAACCGTCAGATGATCGGTGTCGAGCAGGATCATGTTTTGGCCTTGCGCGCCGAAGTCTTCTTGTCAAAGCGTCGGTAGGCGCGCTGGCGATCTTTTTCACGCAGCTTCATGGCTTCCTCAAAAACTTCCTTCAAACCCTCATCGGCGGCGAACATCCCCATGGTGCGTAACCAGGATTTGTCCTGGCGACCGTTGGCATGCTGGCCGTTGATTTGCGCCACCTGTCGTTCCAAAGCGGCGACACGTTTTTCCAACGAAAGCTGCGCCATCGCGATTGCCTCCATCAAGAGACGATTCATTCGTTGATTCCATCATACGTGAAATTGTCCGAGGCGGGCAATGGAATTCGCGGACGGCGCCGCGCGCCATTTGCCATTCCGCACCCCATCCACCACCTTCGCTCAGCCCCGTTCACAGACCGTCTCAGTATGTGAGTAGCCCTGGAGGACCTGGCAACAAAATGACCTCCCTGCGTTGGCGAGTTTTGGGCAGAGTATCGGCGCCACGACCAACTCTGCAACCCGCCAGGCAAGGAGGCCGGGCCAATGTCAAAGGGAGTTGCCGTCGGCGGCAAGCGCGACCGCGTCGCTGTTCCGCCGTTGACGATCGAATCGGAGGAATAGCACGCACTCGATCGGCGTTTTCGCGGCTTTAGGCTTTTCCGGTTTGAAGTCCGGCAGAGGTCATTTCCTCAACAACGCAGGGGCGGGCGTCGGATTCGGCCAAGCGGGTCCACAAGAGCCGCAACACTTCTGCGCCGCTCAATTCGCTCCAAGGCCACGCGGCGACGGGACAGGCGATATCGCGAAGGCGGTTGAGCGCTTCGCCGTGCAGGTTCGGGGACAGCCGGTTAGCCGGCTCCAAGCAGCGGAGCAGGGAAAGCCCATGTTCTTCGGCTGCCTGCGTGGCGGCGCCTTTCAACAAGTGGCCTTCTTCCCAAAGCAGCGCGCGTAGGAAGGCTTCTTCGGCTTGGTTCAAGCGGCAAGTGGAATTGTTCATGCCCATGCATATCCCTCCAAGGCACGCTGGCCGAACTTGTTCACCATCTTCGTTCTGGTGATGGGCGGCAAATTCGGGTCGCGATGAGGATTGTTGACCTCGTCCTGCAAAGCTTGTTCGACTCCGGCTCGCCAAGCATCGACACCGGCGGCGTCGCCGAACTTGATGTCGCGCTTGCGTGCGGTTCGCTTGGCCGGCGGTGGCTGGCCAGGAGCGACGAGCAAAGCCCCAAGACCTGGACAAAGCAGCGGCACGCCGCAGTAATAGCAATCGGTCGCACGGCTGCCGGCATTGATGCCAGCCGGCTCATCGGTTAGTTCGCCAAGCAGGTCGGGAATCGGCCCTTCGCACGCCGGACAGAGGACGTGCATCCCAGGGTGGGGGCTGGCCATCAATGCTCCTGTGTTCGGCACGGCTTGACATTGATTGTTAATCACGCCGCTTTTCCGTCCTCAATTCCATCATACGTGAAACCATCGGAGGCGGGCAATGCGATTCGCGGTTACCGGGGTGCCAATTGCCCTTCCACACCCCACCCCCAGCTTCGCCCATCCCCGTTCACAGACCGTCTCATGATTCGAGCAATCCTGGATGACCTGGCAACAAAATGACCTCCCTGCGTTGGCGAGTTTTGGGCAGAGCATCGGCGCCACGACCAACTCTGCAACCCGCCAGGCAAGGAGGCCGGGCCGATGGTAGAGCGAGTTGCCGCCGCAAGCAAGCGCGAACGCTTTGCGGCGCCGCCCTGGACGTGCGCATCGGAAGAATGGGGCCGCCGCGGCGGACTCGATCGGCATTTGTCGGCCGCGAAGTGATTTCGTCAACGCCGCAATCATGCTAGAATGACGATGGCCCAAAACTTGGTTGGAGAATAGCCATGACGAAGAGTTGTGCCGCCGTATACGATAATGGCGTTTTACGTCTGCGCGAGCCGCTGCCGCTGGAAAATGGCGCGGCGGTCGACGTCGTCGTGACGGTGCCGCAAACGCCGGCCGCGTCATCGAACATCGCGGGAGTCCTGGCGGAGATTGCCGCGTTGCCATTGGAAGCCGACGATCAGGGCTTTTGCGGCGCTGACCACGATCGGGTTCTCTATGGCGCGAAAGGGTGCGAATGATCTTCGTGGACACCGGCGCCTGGTATGCGAGCGTCATGCCTTCCGATCCGAATCACGGCGCGGCAGCGGCGTGGCTCCATGCCAACTCGGAACCGCTCCTGACAACTGATTTCGTCATTGACGAGACACTCACCCTACTCAAGGCGCGCGGTCACCCGCGGCGCACGGTGGCGCTGGGCAATGAACTCTTTCACGGGCGGCGCGCCACGTTGCACTATCTCGCGGCAGCAGAGATCGACGCTGCCTGGCAGGTCTTCCAGCGCTTTGCCGACAAGGACTGGAGCTTCACCGACTGCACGAGCAAGGTCATCATCGAGCAAATGGGCCTGGCGTCCGCGTTCGCATTCGATCGGCACTTTCGGTAGTTTGGCAGCGTGATCGTGGTCCCGTGAAAGGAAGTGGCACCCGGGCGCCTACGTACAGTTGCCCGAGTCGCCCACAGCGCCAACCAGCATCCCGTCCCGCAGCCCATCCACCACCTTCGCTCAGCCCCGTTCACAGACCGTCTCAGTATCTGAGTAGTCCTGGAGGACCTGGCAACAAAATGACCTCCCTGCGTTGGCGAGTTTTGGGCAGAGCATCGGCGCCACAACCAACTCTGCAACCCGCCCTCAAGGGCGGGGCCAACGACAGCTGCGCCGCAAGCACCGTTAACGGTGCTGGAAATGCCAGACGCTTGTCGCGCACGGCCCACGGTGCGAGGCCGCCTACCGTCGTGAGGGCCGGATCGCTACAATAGTCTTGAAATCACCGCCCCGAAGCCAACCGAAGGCGCCAGGGTCGATGACGGCGTTCCAAGGAGGTGGTGAAGTGACAAAGTTGACCAGCCTGCGGCTCGCGGGGTGGAAGTCGATACAGGATGCGACCATCGAATTCCGACCGCTGAACATCCTCATTGGGGCGAACGGAGCCGGCAAGTCGAACCTCGTTGGCTTTTTCAGGTTGATGAACACGATGATGAGGGGCAGTTTCCAGGTCCATGTCCGTGTCATCGGGGGGGCCGAATCACTTCTCCATTACGGCTCCAAGCAGACGGCCGCAATTGAATCCGAATTCCGATTCGCTACCGATCTGCGGCGATGCGAATACTCTCTCCGATTAGTCCCGGCGGCCGTGAACACGCTCATCTTTGACTTCGAGAAGTTGACGCTTCATCCGCAAGGATCGCCGGTGTCTTCGACTTCAAGCTCGATTCGGTCTGAGGAGGGTCATCGCGAGAGCGAACTGATCACCTTATACAACTTGAACGATCCGAATAGCGATGATACGCGCATTGGAGAGTCCATCCGCAGGTACTTGACCCGCTGCCAAGTCTACCATTTCCACGACACGTCGCGACTCAGCCCCATGCGGCGGGACTTCGCCATCAATGTAAATCAATACTTGATTCCCGACGCGGCGAACCTGCCGGCGATGCTGTACTTGTACCGCGAACGCTTCCCGACCGCGTACCGCCGGATCGTCGCCGCGGTCAAAGCGATCGCCCCGTTTTTTGATGACTTCGTCCTGGAACCGCTACGGCTGAACCCGCGGAACATAGAGCTTCACTGGCGGGCGAAGGGGGCGGAGTATGAGTTCGGTCCACACCAGCTGTCCGATGGCACGCTCCGCGCCATTGCTTTGTTCACTCTTCTGCTTCAGCCGGAAGACGACTTGCCGGAATTGATCATCCTGGACGAACCGGAATTGGGACTTCACCCGGCGGCCTTATCCGTGTTGGCCGACTTGTTGAAATCGACTGCCCGGCATAGCCAGTTGTTGATCGCGACCCAGTCCGCGACTCTCGTTGACTATTTCGAACCGAACGACGTGGTCACCGTAAACCTCCGCGACGGGGCCTCGACTTTTGAACGGCTAGAACCCGAGCGGTTCAAGCAGTGGTTGGAAGAGTACACGCTCAGCGAGTTGTGGGAGCGCAACGTGATTGGTGGAGGGCCGTACTGATGGTGCGGCTGTAATTTTATGTCGAAGGTCAGACTGAGCAGGCGTACGCGACGCGCGTACTGTCGCCTCACCTAACGGGGCTCGGCGTACAGGTAATGGAAGCGGTATTGACGGCAAGTGGGCGAAGGCACGGTGTCGTGTCTCGAGGCGGCGGCAAGCACTACCAACCGATGCGAAATGACCTCGGAAGACTGCTCCGACAGGAAAGCGGCGCCGACGTTCGATTCACTACCATGTTCGACCTGTACGGGTTGTACCGCAGCTTCCCTGGCTGGGACGATGCCGAAAAGCAGCGGCATATCCCCCATGAGCGGGTTCTGACTTTGGAGAGAGCGCTCGCCGCCGATGTGGCGGACCATCGGTTCATCCCTTACATCCAGCTGCATGAGTTCGAGGCGATCCTACTTTGCGAGCCGGGCCACTTTGCTCTGGAGTATGAGAATAGCGACGCTGGCGTGGCCGCCCTTAAAGCTGCCGTTATTGCGGCGACGTCGCCAGAACTGGTCAACGACGGCGAAACTACCGCGCCGTCAAAGAGAATTGCCATTCAGTTTCCCCAGTACATCGGCCAGAAGACGACCATCGGCGTCGAGTTGGCGCAATGTGTCGGGATCGACACGACGCGCTCGCTTTGCCCTCATTTCGACCGTTGGCTAAAGACGCTCGAATCCCTTGGTTCCTCGCCCGGCGGAAGCACTGCAAGCTGAGCCCCCGGACAATGTCCGCAGCTTTGCGTGCGTTTGCGAGCGACAGGGTGGAGAGCGTTTGTCGTTGTCGCGCCGAATCGTTGCGAACACGTTTGGTCCTGGTCCATCCAGCGCCGAACGGCTTCCCGTTCCGCACCCCATCCACCACCTTCGCTCAGCCCCGTTCACAGACCGTCTTTTTTTCTAGGAGTCTGTCCGAGTATTCGAGTTTGTGGGAACGAATCCTCATTTTCGGCATGGTTTCTTGGGTCTCATCCCAAAAAACTGGCCGTTTTGACCACCGAAGTGGGAGAAAAAATAATACTCGGACAGACTCCTAGGCCAAGTGGCCCAGTCAGGTGCGTAGTCGCTTGGCACCCGCAACCGCTCGTTTTTGAACCATGCCCGCATGTCGATGAGAACGATCAGCGTAATCGCATGGACAGCATGCACTTGGGTGTTTGACCCTCGATATGGCAAAACCACGAAAGCTTGAACATATCGAGAACGTTGCCGCTCCGCCTGTACATGCCCGATCTTGGCAAACCGGGCGTGCTTCAATTCTTGTCATTTCTGGGTGACAGAGTGAACGCTGTAGGGACTACACCATTCTGTCATGTGATGCCGACATTTTTTTCGGTGTAACATTGGATGGATCAAGGGGATAGGAAGTTGAGTGCGTGCCAACTGTGTCGAAATCCTGTCGTCTCGAAAATCACCTATTGCCTGTGCGCATTTGTGAACCATGCCGCAAACCGTTTCTCATTTATTCCATAACTTGTTAATTGCCAAGTCTTTATAAAAATGAGAGACGGCTTGCCAAACTCAAGAAACTCGGCACACCGCAGCGACCACGCAATTCACGGACGAGCCGCCAATCAGCACCCGTCTCTGACGATCACAACGACTTTGACGATTATGCCGATTCTGCCGCCTGTGCCCACCGCGCCGGTCGTGTCGGTTGTGGTATTTGTGAGCCTTGCCCGGCGCTCTTTCCCGTGCCGGAGGATCGATTTCTCCGATCAAACCCGCACAACAGGCCCGATACGAAACTAGCAACAATACGTTGCAATTGGTCCATGCGCACCGCAAGGCGCATCCCGGAAGGAGATGGCACGATGCTTCGCAAAAAATGGCTCGCCCTCGTTGCCGCGGCGTTGTGCGGCCTGACCAGCTCGGCCGGCGCTCAGCAACCCGCCGGCCCGGTGTTCGAACCCATCAGCACGCCGATCGTGCAGTTCGTCGACAACCATCAGCAGCCCGACACCTGCCACAGCGGCATCATGGGCGGCGGCACGATCTATATCCTGCGCCCCTACATCAACGACAATATCGCCTTCACCACGCTCGCCGGCATCGGCTCGGCCAACCCGGTGCAGACCGCCACCGATTTCGACTGGAACTTCCACGTCGCGCCGGCGGCTTGGCTGGGCTGGTCGGCCAAGTGCGGTGTCGGCTTCCGCGCCCGCTACTTCCTGTTCGACCAGGATTCCGAAGGCCTCAGCGGCCTGCTCGACGCTGCCACCGCCAAAACCACAACCATCTCGCCGCCCGCCGGTCTGTCGCCGTTGCTCGGCGCGCCGCCGCGCGGGTTCCAATCGCCCGGCGTCCTCCTGCAAGGCGGCCAGGGCGAAGACACTCTCGGCGTCCACAGCAGCCTCAAGATTCAAACCATCGACGGCGAAGCGACCTTCGCGCATGAATGGGCCCACTTCGGCGGCATGCTGACCGTCGGCGGCCGCGTCCTGCAGATGCGCCAGAACTACTTCGCGTCGCTGGTCAACGTGCCGGTCGCGGGCGTCTCCGAAAATTCGTTCCTCGACGCCGGCCATAACTTCTACGGCGGCGGCCCCACGTTGTCCTGCGCGGCACGCTGGGAAGTCGGCCGCTCCGGCATCGCGATCTTCGGCTCGGCGCGCGGCAGCCTGCTGATTGGCCGCTCGAAGCTCAACGCCGTGTTCACCGAGAACATCGTCGATCCGGTGCAGGGCGATCAGAACAACCAGGCGAACAACGAATCGCGCGAAAACCTGGTGTTGCCGATGGGCGAGCTGGAAGGCGGCTTCGAGTATTCCCGCGCGTTGGGCCGCACGCGTCTGTTCTTCCGCGGCGCCGCCGTCAACCACACGTACTTCGACGCCGGCACCGCCGCCAGCCGCACCGGCAACCTGAGCCTGTTCGGCGGCCAGGCTTCGATCGGCGTGAATTACTAAGCTTGGATTGAAAATCGCATGCAAAACAACCCCGTCTCCGCGACGGGGTTTTTCGTTGGCATGCGTTGGACCCTCACCACGAGACACGCTCATCCATCGTTCTTGGCCAAGGCTTGCAGGAACCGGGCGGGCGTGACAATCGCTGTGCGCTGGAATCTCTTCAATCTTAGCAAGTGCCGGTGGTCATTCGTTACCAGGTAATTTGCTTTGGACTCGGCCGCAACCGACAAGAACTTCGTATCGGTTAGATCCCGCGTAAGAAGCGCTGACATCTTGGTTTCACCCGGAAACGGCAATCCCCCAACCAGCAACGATGCCACGAATTCCTGCAACTCATTGTCCGTCATCCCGTGTCGCGTTCGCATCGAGGGCAACAGCAAAACGTCGAGCCATTCGTCGACCATGGCCGGACAATAGCGGAGGTGAAAACGACCCTCAAAGTACGCATCCAAAGTCCGTGCGGCAGCCGCACGCGACGTGCTAATCACCGACTGCACCACGACGTTGGTGTCGAGAATGGCAGTGATCATGTTCGCCGCTGCCGCCGAACTTCATCGACCGCCTTTTGCACTTCACGCTCCAAAACGCGCGCTGCAACGCCGCGATTGCGCTGCCGCGCCCGCTGCACCAACTCGCGGCCGCGCTTGAGCAAAGCGGTCGTTTCCACGTTGCTCAGCTCGGACGCGGGCAAGAAACGACCGATGACCTGTCCGGCAAGTTCCAGTTCCACACCGTTGGGTGCGGCAGGCAAGTCACGAAGAAACTTCTTTACCGCAGGTGCGGCCGTATCCACGCTAACTCGATTCATAACGGCCTCGGGCAAACAGCCACGATCAACTATTCAACATGGACTATAGCGGTCCGTGCACAACCTGTCAAAGCCGACGCAGTTCGCGCGACTCGACGTTGAAGCTTGCATGAGCAATCAATTCCCCCGATACGTCACCCACATCGGCGACGCCCACGCCAGGTTCGCGTCGCTCTGTTCCACGCGGACATAGTAGTACGCCGCCTTGCCTTCGATCGGCTCCATGTCGGTGAACTCGAACGACATTTCGCTCTTCTTCGGCTGTTCGACGTGAATGTACTTGCCGTTGCGGACGATCGACACCTTTGTCACCGGCGCCGTGCCCAGGACCTTAATCGCGAACGTTGGCCGTTCCTTGATCTCGAAGATGTCGCCCATGATCTGCTTGCCGCAGCGGAATTCGAGGATGATGTTGTCCGTTGCGGCATACGAATGGCGTCGTTTGAAGGCGTCGATGATGCCTTGGCGCGAAATGTCGTCGGTCAGCACGACGGCGTAGCTCATGTGCGTCGAGACGTGGTCGCTCGACGCCTGGAAGCCGAGCTTGTAACCCTTATCGAGCGCGTTCCAGATGAAGCCCTTGGGTTCGTAGCCGCCAATCTGCGTTTCTTTCGTCGGCGAGCGCGGGGCGCCGAAGTGCTCGTAGTTGTGGCGATGGCCCTGGTAGACTTCGACGACCGGCTCAACGACCGGGTCGTTGTCGCGCCAGTCGGTGCCCATGCCGGTGCCGCTGGTGTGCGATGAACACATCGCGCCGAAATGTTTGAGATATTGGTACAGCGTCTTGGTGTCGGGCGTGCCTTTCTCTTCGGTGCCCTTCAAATCGCCGCGCGGCAACGGGCGGATGCCGCGCTTGGGCATGATGACGTTGCGATGGCCGTTGGGATACACCACGCTGCGCTCGTAGCTTTGGACCGCGACGAAATGCGGCGGGTTGTGCATCAGGTCGGCGGTCTTTTGGATTTGCCACCAGGAGTATTCATCGTGATGGCCGTTGTCGTGGTCGGCGTTGCCCATCCAGTCGAGGTTGCCGGCATCGAGGGCGTAGCGCCAACTATCTTCGAGCAGGCCGTCCTGATCGCGATGGGCGGTGTATTCCGTGTGACGATGGAACTCGCCACGGATGAGGCGGAGCTTCTTGCCCTGATGCTCGAAGCGATAGTCGCGCATGCGGGCCACGTCGGCGGCTTCGTTGGGATGCACGGGCTTCATCTTGGCTTGGGGAGTCGGAGCATCGGGTTGGAGCGCGACCGCCTGCTTTGGCCCACTGGCAGAAAGAACCGTCGCGAACAAATCGTTGCGTTTGCGGTCGAGCTGTTTCGTGCGGCCATCACCGGAATAAACTGCGAGCAGACCATTGCCAGCCGGCGCCAACGCGGGGCGATTGTCCATCAGGTTATCGGATTGCGCTAACCGGCGCGGGGCGGACCAATCTTTGCCGTCGTAGCGCGTCGCAAAACTGTTCCACACTTCGCCCGTGCCGAGCGGCTTGGGATGATGGCGATAGAGCAGCCACACGTTGCCGGCGCCGTCGAGGCCCAGCCGCGGCAAACTCTTGTTGTTCGCGGTCCTTCCAACAATGGCCTTCTGCAAGTCGCCGGCCGGCTGCATGACCTTGCCATCGACGAGACATTTCACTTGGACGGTGCGCGAAATGTACAACGCATTGCCCGGATTCTCGTCGAAGCCGATCTTGCGGAACATGTTGGTGGAATAATCCTTGCCCCACTGCTCGTCGCCTTCTTCGTAGGCGATCCAGAGGCGATCCTGGGCGTCGCAGACGATGCTGGGGCGGGCTTCGAAACGGGCGGAAGCTGCGATGACAGTTGTCCCGAAACGCACTGGCGCTAGGAAACGCACCGGCGCAATCTGGGTAACCAAGACGTCATAGTTGCCGTTGGCGAAAACATCGTAAGCGACGAAGACACGCCCGGTCGAATCGGCGGCGATGGCCGGGTTCCAATGATTGGCGATCGCGCCCGTAAATGGACCGCGCGTGCGCGTCATGGTGTTTTCGGAAAAAAAACCCTTAGCTTCCCGCACGGTATAGGTTAGCTCCCGATAGTCGATCTGAAAGCGATCCTTCTGCCAGGATTGCCACGCGAGCCAGACGGTTTCGCCAACCGCAGCCGACACGACATTGAAATCAGCGCCGGGGTCTGTGCTGAGCCGCTCCATTTTCGACCATCGCCCCTCCGGTCGTTCCTTGGTGGGCGGCGTGTAAACGCGATGATAGATATCCCAGTTGCCACCCACTTGTTGGCTCCACGACACGTGCACGCGCCCGCCGGCCACTGCTACCGTCGGCCGCCAGATATCCAGCCCCGGCTCGGTCACGTCGATCGGCGCGCTCCATTCCTTGCCGTCGAACTTCTTGAGCCGCACCTGATCGCCGTTGCCCTGGGGAACCAAATCATCGAAGTTGCCCGCCAGGACGCGCTCCGTAATGTACGGCTTGCCGCGCCGATACTCGCTGTACGCCAGCCACAGCGTGCCGTCGGACGCTTTCGCCAATGCGGGATAATCGTGCTCGACTTCGCCGCTCGTCAGCCGAAAGGCGCCTTCCTCGCGCTCGGCCGACGCTTGACTGTCGAGATAGAGCCGCCGTGCCGCTTCGGGCAAATCGCCGAGGACGAAATCGAACTTGCCTTGTTTGGTCGTAACGGTGACGCGGGCCGACGGCGGAGCATCGAGGGTCACGCGCACCGAGGGACGGATGATGGCGCCCTCCTTTTTCTTTTCGATCTTCTTGGGATAGAACACCGTCTTCACATTGAACTTGCTGCCCTGAGCCGTTGCTTTCGGACCGCCTTCGACGATGTCGATGCTCACCACCTTGCCCTGCGACACCGCGACTTCACCGTCCCATTCGGTCCCCTTCTGATCCTTGAGGCCGAAGGTCAAAAGCACACCGGTCAACTGCCCCGGCATGACGACCGGCTGCCCTATCGCCGCTTTGGGTTGCTCCTGTGCCTCCGTTTGCGGCGAGCGCGAATGCCCCACCAGCAAAACCAACGCGAACAATCCCAGCGTGATCCCCAACGCGCTCATGCGAATCTGCGTGCGGCTCATGACAACTCCCTCCAGCGACGTGCAAACGAGATGGCAACGGAAATCAGGTATACCACGGCCAAGTCGCGCTTGCAATGAAGTGGTAAATCACGAATTGAGCCGCAGATGAAACACAGATCAAACACAGATTGAAATGCAAGGAAGGGTGTACTTTCTGTATTGAAATCTGTGTTCGATCTGTGTTTCATCTGTGGCTAAGATTGCTTTGGTCATTGCTTGTGGCCAAGCCGTGCTCACACCAGACAAAGAGGCAACACCATGAACGATCCGCAGGGCTATGTCCTGGGCCAGTCCGCCCGGGCGGCGCGCCGGCTGGAGATTCAAGACGCGCACTTTGCCGAGGTGTCCGAACGACTGCTCGATGACCTGGCGTTGCGGCCCGGCGAACGCATCGTCGAACTCGGCTGCGGCGCGGGCAGCTTCAGCCGGCGCGTCTTGCGAAGGCTGGGCGCGGGCGGCGTGCTCGTCGGCGTCGATTGCACGCAAGGTCTGCTGACACAAGCCGCCGCCGCGCTGGCGAACACCGGCCCCGCGCGCTTCGAGCCAGTGCTCGCCGACATCTCCCAGCCGGGATCGTGGCTCGACGGCGCCGACGTGCTCGTTGTGCGGACCGTGCTGCACCATGTCCCGATGGCCGAATTTCTGCTCGGCCGGCTGCGCGCCGCCTTGAAGCCCGGCACGCGCATCGGCCTGATCGAGCCCGATTTTCGCACGCCGCTGGGCCGCATCGCCTACCTCGAAGCCACGGGCCGGACAGAGCTGGAGCCGCTGCGAGTCTGGGCCGTCGCCATCAATCAACTCTACCTGGCCAACCGCATCTCCCCCGACATCGGCGCGACGATGGCCCAGACTTTGGAACTCGCCGGCTTCCGCGGCATTCAGGCCGCCTGGTCCGAATGCCCCACGAGTGCTTTCGCGATCGAGAACATGCTAATGTTCTACGACGAAGTCCGCGAGCGTCTCGAATCGCTGGGCATTCTCAGCGCCGTGGAAATCGACCGCCAGCAACGATTGCTGCGGGAGCTGGACCCGGCAACGCTGCCCGCCGTCTGGGGCAGTTATCGTGTGGTGTGTAAAGCTTAGCCAGATAATAACACCGCAACGGTGGCACAGCCAATTCATTGTTGACCCCGCGTTCGGTATCGGTCAGGATAGTGTCTATCCTCTGCACTTCTCCGCAAGATGCGGAGAAGATTTGAAGATTTGGAGTGCGGTGCTTTGACACCGCTTTTGTTTTTTCTTTCCAGTCGCCTCGCGAAAAAAGCAAGAAAAACAAAAGCGGCGTGAAAGCGCCGCACTCCAAATGTGCGGCTACGACGCGTTAAGTTCAGCCCAAG
>ORMF011096058.1_pt1 | contig 16961 bp, 18 predicted proteins | sample 1779871 | NCBI WGS metagenome assembly ORMF01 (sample SAMEA104232316, study PRJEB22302) | groundwater metagenome | biome: forest; feature: aquifer; material: groundwater | place: USA | collected 2011-08-07 | depth 5.4 m
GCGACGAGGGCGGAGCGACCGGCTGGATCGTCGGCCAGCCCAACCGCGGCCTCGAAAACATGTTCATCATGATGAACGAGGCGCGCTTCGGCGTCGGCGTGCAGGGCATCGGCATCGCCGAGCGCGCCTGGCAGCAGGCGCTGGCCTTCGCCCGCGAACGCGTGCAGGGCCGCGACGCGGTGACCGGCGCCGTGGGCCAGCCGATCATCAACCATCCCGACGTCAAGCGCATGCTGCTGACCATGCGCGCCCGCATCATGGCAGCGCGTGCGCTGGCCTACACCGCGGCCGGCTGGTTCGACGTCGCGCGTCACTCCACCGACAAGGCGGCCGCCGACAAAGCCAAACGCTACGTCGACCTGCTGATGCCGGTGGTCAAGGGCTGGAGCACGGAAATCTGCCAGCAGGTCTGCTACGACGCGGTCCAGGTGCATGGCGGCATGGGTTTCGTCGAGGAGACCGGCATCGCCCAGCACTATCGCGATGCCCGCATCATCACCATCTACGAAGGCACCACGGGCATCCAGGCCAACGACCTGGTCGGCCGCAAGCTGCTGCGCGAGAATGGCGCGACGCTGCGCGAGTTGATCGCCGAGATGCGCGGCGTCGTCGCCGAGTTGGCGGCGAGCGACGGCATGCAGTCATTGGCAACGCGGCTCGAGGAAGACATTGCCGCGCTCGAACGCGCGCTCGACTGGATCCTCGCCAACGGCCGCGATCGCCTGGCCGCCGTGCTGGCCGGCGCGGTGCCTTTCCTGCACCTGCTGGGAACCGTCTGCGGCAGCTGGCAACTGGCACGCGTCGCACTGGCCGCGGCCAAGCCGGCGAGCCAGGACGCCTACGGCGCCGACTACTTGCGCGGCCTACAGGAGCTGGCCCGCTTCCATGCCCACGCCCTCGCGGTGCAGGCCCCAGCGCTGGCTGCCGCAATAGTCGGCGCTGGCGAGACGGCGGCAGCCTTCGCCAGGGAATCCTACTGATCCGGCGGCGCCAGCGATTGACCGCAGTCGAAGGCCCCGTGCATACTGCCGCACGACTCCCGAATTCCATTCCCTGACAAGAAGAATCCCATGTCCACCGCCCGGTACTTCGAGAAGCATCAGCTGATCCGCTTTCACCATTGCGACCCCGCCGGCATCGTCTTCTATCCGGAATACCTGGTCATCATCGACGAGCTGATGGAAGACTGGTTCACCGAAGGCATGCACACCAGCTTTGCCGACCTGCACGCCAAGGAGCGCATCGGCGTCCCGGCGGCGCGCATCGAGGTGGATTTCCTCACGCCGAGCAGCATCGGCGACGTGCTCTGCCTGCGCCTCTTCGTCACCCGCATCGGCACCAAGTCCTTTACCCTGATGGTCGAGGCCAGCGTCGGCGAAACCGTGCGCCTGCGGGCCGTTCAGGTTCGCGTCGTGGCCAGCCTCGACGGCCTGCTCAGCATCCCGATCCCGGATTCGCTGCGGGAGAACCTGCAGCACTTCCTGGTCACCGAGGTACACCAGGGGCGTGAGCCGACGGTGAGCTGAAGAAAGGCTCGTCGCGGCACAAGGAGCGACGTGAATCCGCCGCCAGTTTTCTTCGGCGCCTTTGATCGCCACAATTTCGGCGACATCCTGCTCGCATACATGGCTGCCGCGGAGACGGGCGCCGCCGACGGCGCGTTTGCCGGGCTGGCCACGCGGGACCTGACTGCCTGGGGCGGTCAGCGTGTTTCCTCGCTCGACTCATTCACGACGCCCCTGACCCTGATCCACGTCGGAGGAGAACTGCTCGACTGCGATGCGGCGCAGGCCGCCTACATGCTCGACGAGCCACGGCCGCGCTGGCGGCGGCGGGCGCCCTATGTGGTAGCCAGGCACGAACTGCCGCCCGGCTCCGAGGTTGAGTTCCGCGCGGTCGGCGGCGTCGAGCTGGCCGGACGTGACCAGGCATTCCGCGACGAGGTATTGGCCGCATTGCGAGAAGCGCGCAGCTTGAGCGTGCGCGACCACGCGACGCAGGCGCTGCTGACCGCCGCCGGCATCGACGCCACGCTGGTGCCCGATCCGGTGACGCGCATCGCCACGCTCTTCGGCGCACGCATCCGCGCCAGGATTCGGCGCGGCGAACCCTATCTCGCTGTCCAGTTTGCCGCCGAGTGCGGTGACGACGCGACGCTCGCGGCGTTCGCCCGCGGCCTCGATCATGTCGGCCTGCCCGTAGTCCTGTTCCGCGCCGGAGCCGCACCCTGGCACGATGCGCTCGAGCCCTATTACCGGCTCGCGGCGCGCACGGAACTGCCGATGCGGATATTCGAAGTGCTCGACGTGTGGGACATCTGCGCCCTGATCGCAGCCAGCAGCGGCTACATCGGCACCAGCCTGCACGGTCGCCTCGTCGCCGAATCCTTCGGCGTCCCGGCGCTCAGTCTCGAACGCAAGGTGGGTGCAGCGAAGAAACTGCGCGCTTACCTCGCGACCTGGTCGCCTGGCGAGGCACCGCTCGCGCCGGTTGCTTTCGCCGATGGTGGGTTTGTTTTCCCGGCGAAAGAGCGATAAGGGATCGGCTGCGGATTTATTTGCGCGACCTTGGATGTTTCAAAAAGTCGGCGCTGGTGGGACGGCGATTCCTGCGGGCAAGGAAATCAATTCCATGCTGACCCGATTCGTCACTTGCTGATGCCGAGGCACGTTACGAAACTGACAATGCCCTCCGGTCGCCGTATTACCAGCGCCGACTCTTCGTGAATGACCGTACGGTTTGTGCCCCTTGCTGCCTAATGACAAAGGTAATCGATTTGGCTGCTTACCGATCACCTAGAAGTCATTGAGCTGAATTTGGTATCGTGCAGTAGTTCCGCCAAAGGCATCGATAAGTATTCGATTCGCTCCACCAGCAACGTACGACGCATGGGACGCTGACTTACCCGAGTTACGCAAATAGCTGCTTTGACGTCATAAGTCGGCCTGATCTGACCCGAAGCGAAAGTCGACTGATTTTGGACCAAGCCTCTCGATAGTCCAATCCAATTCAAGCTCTAATTTCGCCAAATTGCCGGGTGTCGCGCTCCAATGCAACCAACCACCACGAAATGTTTCATCTATGCGGCGCCGACAATTGTTCGTCACTAGGCTACCGATCACTGCCTCCCTCAATTCCCCGATGACTCGCCACTAGAATTCACCAATTGCGCGCCGCAGCAGACTCGCTCCGGCAAGGATCAGAAGCAACCAGATCGCCTTGACCACATTTCCAGCTGGAAGCGCCTGGTGAAGGCGGCTGCCAATTGCCAATCCCACAAGGACACACGGGAGAAGCATCACCGCAAGCAGCAACAGTCCTTGCTGAAGATAGAGTCCCGCAGTGACAAAGACTGCAAGCCTCGACAAGCCGGCTAGTGTAACCATCGAACTCAGGGTAGCTCTCAACACGGATTTCTGTTGAAGGCGGCGCGCTAGGTAAACCGCGAATACCGGGCCGCCCGTACCGAATGTCGCGGCAAAAATGCCCCCTATCGTTCCCAGTGGGATCACCCATCCGGGCGCGATTATTCCGGCACCGGGGGGGAATAGTAGGCTCCAGGCCGGATAGATGATGAGAAAGGCACCGAGGACGAAAAGCAGCCACCGGTCCGGCACGTTGACGAGCACGGTCGCCCCGAGCACCACGCCGAAAAGCATGAAGGGAATGATGCGCCGCAACTCCTACTGGTCGATCGCGCCCCGATTGCGCAGCCCGAGGGTCAACCCCGCGGTCAGATCGAAAATCACCATCATCGGGACCGTGAAACGCAACGCAAAAAAATGCGCCAATAGTGGGACCGCGACGAGGGAGGCGCCAAAGCCAGTCAAGCCATAGACGACATAGGCCAGGACGACAATAAACCCAGCCCAAACTATCGTTTCAACTGGAAGGGAGAGCACTCGCGTCCACGGGTTGAGGAGCGTGTAGTGGCATGGCGGTTGCCCCCCGGTCATCCAAACTTGTCATAACGAATTTCGGTGGCCGACAATCGTGCTTCGAGCAGCAGCATCTTTAAGGCGGCCTCAACTCCCAATGGCGTTCCCGCCAAATAGGCCCGGGTCCGATCGTAACGGCCGGCCATGGCGCGAGACGCGGCTTCATGCACAAATCCCGTTTCGAAACGCAGGGACGGATTGCGTTCCCGCAGTCCAGTCGGTACCGACTCGTCCGACAGGGCTATGGTCACCGCAACGCTTTCCGGATAGCGTTCCACGAGTGCGCCCAGTTCGCGCAGGAAGAATACGTCTCGCGATGTCCGGACGCCGAAAAAGACATCGGCCCGATGGTGCAACAGGTGATGGCTGGTCGCCGCATGAGCCAGGATGGACATAATCCCGGCGATACCCGTGCCGCCCGCAATGCAAAGCAGATTCCGCTCCACTCCTACCTCGAAGCTTGCGGCTCCGAGAGAGCCGAAGAGCGTCACCGGAACACCGGCCAAGCGGTCGCCGAACAGTCGATCCGAGAAACCACCGCCCGGCTTTTTCTTGATGACGAATTCAAGCGTACGCGTCGACTGGCTGAAATTGACCATCGAGTAGGCCCGCGCACCCTGCAGGCCGGGAAGGCCGACCAGCATGAACTGGCCGGCGAGGAAACTGCAGGGATCCTGCAACTCAACGCTAAATCGCATCACATCGTGAGTGAGCGGCACAACGTCGATCAGAACCCCTCCATGCTCGCGGGGAACCGGGGTGCCCTGCCCGGCTTCCGGCAGGTTGCGGCGCAACTGGATGACGCAATCCTCTCTGGCGGCATGCTGGCACATCAACAACTCGCCCGCCCCCGACTTGAGAAATTTGCGCCCAGGTGCCTCGGGCCACAGGTCATCGACTTTCCCCTGAATCAGGCTGGCGCGACAGGCACCACACGTGCCGCTCCCACATTCATAGGGCAGAGCGACGCCATTGCGCAGCCCGGCCTGGAGAATGCGTTCTCCCGCGTTCGCGTCGAAGCAAACACTTCGATCCTTGCCGATTATTTCGATGTTCACGCTGCCTCCTAGCGTCGGCCCGGCAATGTCAGTGCTGCATGCCCCATTTGCGGACAGTTCTGGCCTCGATCTGGCGGAATATGACGTTCTCGACGAACAGTCCGATCAGAATCACCGTAAGCAGTCCGGCAAATACGTTGCCGATTTCCAGATCGTTCTTGTTGAGGTAGATGAACCAGCCCAGACCGCCGGAGCCCGAACTCACGCCAAATACCAGTTCCGCTGCTATCAGCGTCCGCCACGCAAAGGCCCAGCCGATCTTGAAGCCCGTCAGGATCGAGCAAAATGCGGCGGGGATGAGAATGGACGTCACGTAACCGAATCCGCGCAGACCGGCGTTTCTTCCCACCATGCGCATCGTGTTGCTGACCGCCATAAACCCGGAATGCGTATTGAGCGCCACCGGCCAGAGTACGGAATGCACCAGGACGAAGACAAGGCTTCCGTTGCCCAGTCCGAACCAGATGAGCGCCAGAGGCAGGAGCGCAATCGCCGGAAGTGGATTGAACATTGCAGTCAGCGCCTCGAGGAAGTCGGTGCCGATGCGGGATGTGATGGCGATCACGGCCAGCAGCGCTGCGAGCACGATGCCTATGGCGTATCCCGCCAGCAGTATGCGCAACGAGTTCCAGGCCCGGGATGGCAGTTCGCCTGTCACGGTACTGTTCCATAAGGATTCCAGCGTGCCGGAGAATGTCGGGAACAACAGCGGATTACCCAGCCAGATCGCATAGAGTTCCCAAAATACGGCGAGACTCAGAAGGATCATGGTCTTGCGCAACCATCCTTGGTTGTACAGCTTTTCCCATGACGTCAGAGGCTTCACCACCACGCCATTGCCCGTGGTCGGCAAATCGTCGATGACGAACTCGGTTCGTCGTGTGATCAATTGCCTGCGCTGGAGCGCAGCGTTGGCGGCACTATTCATGAAACGTACCTCCCTGGTCTTCAACCGGTTGGGCAAAGAGCAAACGATTGATCCTGTCCGACAGACGCAATCCGCTGACTTCGTCGAGGTCGTCTTCGCCCGTGCTGTTCAGCTCGGCCTTGACCTGTCCGGGGTGTGGCGACAGCAGCAGGATTCGATTGCCCAGGGCGACCGCTTCCAGAATTGAGTGGGTAACGAACAGGACCGTGAAATGCGTGTCATCCCAAAGCCGCAGCAGTTCGTCCTGCATCTTTCGGCGCGTCAGCGCGTCCAGCGCAGCGAAAGGCTCATCCATGAGGAGAATCTGCGGCTCCATTGCCATCGCGCGCGCAATGGCCACTCGCTGCTTCATGCCGCCCGACAGCATGTGGGGATAGGTATTGGCGAACTTGGCCAAGTTCACTTTCTCGATGTACTGCATGGCCTTGTCTTCGGCGGCTTTCCCCCTCAGGGTGCCGCTCTTGATCAAGGTGAAGGCGACGTTCTCCTTCACGGTCTTCCAGGGGAGGAGCTGATCGAATTCCTGGAATACCATCATTCGATCGGGGCCCGGCGCCGTGACGTCGACGCCATTCAAACGGATGTTTCCCTCCGTTGGTGAAAGAAAGCCTCCCACCGCCTTGAGAAGAGTAGATTTGCCGCATCCGGAGGGGCCGAGAAGAATGTAGCGGTCGGACTTCATGACCTCGAAGTTGACTCGATAGGTCGCGGTAACGAGATGCTCTTTGGTCTTGTATTGAAGCGTGACGCCCTTGACTTCCAGTAGCGGTGTGGTTGCCGCGGCGCAGTCTGGCGCCAACCCCAGCTCATCGTGCATGAACATCGGTTTCATCTCCTCCAGCATCCTTGGGGCTTGTAATTGTGTATTGCTATTGATGCCTGATCACGGAGTCGCCGCATGCCCTCAGTCGCGACGCCATCCGCATTGTCATGCCTTGGCTAGCAGTCGTACTCGTAGCTCAATTCCTTCTCGACATTTGCATAGACCTCACCAGCCTCCTGCCGCGTCTCGTACTTCAGGAGTGGTGCTTCCGCTTGGCCCAGCGGTGTCCCGTCTTCAATGTTCCATTGCCACAGATGCTTGGTACAGGTGAGCACACAACCATCGAAGATGCCTTCGGTGAGCGCCGTGAGCATATGGGGGCATGAGGGTGGGATCACGTTAATCGTATTGCCACTGCGAATGACGAGAACCTCAATGCCATCGATGGTCATGGACTTCATCGATTTGTCATCGAGCTCGCTAACGGCACATACTTTCTTCCAATTCATCTCGAACTCCTGCCGTATCAGTCGCCGTCTTTCGTGCTGAGCACGCGGACAGCTTTGTTGTCGAACCCGGGCTCCCACAGATTGACCAGCAGGCAAGCCTTATCCGCTTCCGTTTGCACCGGGGAACACGTCGCGTGTTCAAACTCGAGTGCCGGCCCCACGATGGTCACGTCAACGAAGACATCATCGCCCGCCGTCTTGGTCAGAAAGCGCTGCGGTCCGGTCGCGGCAACACCGGCCGGCCCCCCGTCTTGCGAATCGGCGTCATTCCGATGCTTGTTGCAGGCCGGCTTGCCGCCATCGAAGCAGTCGGCGAAGTCCTTGTTTATTAGTGCCTTAGCCATGTGAAGACAGAATGGCGACAGAGCATGGATCACATCGGCCACATTAACAACAAGGATATCGACGTCATCGACACGGCGCATCGCCATCGAATTCTTTGGCAACTCGTTAATGCCACAAAGTCTTGACCAACTCATAGTGAAATGCTCCGCGCGGACTGGCTAGGTTTAGTGGATTACAGCGGGTAATGGGATCCGATGTCGACTTGGCGCGTATCGAGCGCCACGACGCGCTTTTTCAGATTCGCTTTGCCAGCGTCGAGACCAATCACGTCCATATACTTGCCCACGGCGAACAAACTGGTTGCGCCTGACTCAAAATGCGAATTGATGCCGTCGAGCTGTGTGCGGTAAATCGTGACCAGCGTCAGGGCGTTCGCTACATTCTGTTCCGGATCGAATCCGACCTTATATACCGTAGCATGGCGCGTGAGCTGCGAACGATCCGAGTTGTGCTTGGGCAGAAGATCAAAGATTGACTTCAGCCCCTTATAGTCTCTTTCCATCCAACACTGGTCTCTGCGAATCTCCGGGCTGTAATTTACGATTGAATAGTTGAACACTGCCTTGTCGCACAGTTCAAGGTAGTCGTTCCACTTCTCGGCGTTGAGCGTCAGGCAGCTCTCGTAAATGAGTTCATGGACCTGCTGCACAGCCATCTCCCGGGATGCCCCCATGGTTTTGCACTCCTTCAAAATGAATTGGTTCGTTGTGTCGCGATGGTCGTTGCCCCGTCACTCGTCGCTACGGCGCGACGGATCACATGCCAAACGCCCCATCAGGCGGCTCCACTCTTCGTAATATGAGCGCAAACCAATTTCGTCGTGAATGGTATTGTTCTCCTCTCTGGCCATGACCAGGTATTTGCTGCCCGACCCTTCGCGCATCGCAATCGACTGGTTCTGCACCACCAGAAGGTCCTCATGGAGATTTCTTCCGAACGGGCCCCAGATCGTGTCGTGATCAAGAATCCGTTCACGTCGCTCTTCCGGCGTATCTTCCTTGAGCCCGAACCCTCGAATCTCTATCAATACCTTGTCGGTACTTATGGGCGTCATTACGCTTACCCGCAGACATGAGGCGCGCAGGCTGTAGGTGCAACCGGGGAAGATGTTCAGTTGCTTCCAGCCATTCAGCGGCATTCCGGGAAAGGTTAGTCCCCGATCCTTGGCGCCTTCATAGGCATCATAGGTAATGCTGGTCAGTCCCGTTGCCGCATGGCCATTGGGGAATGCCGTGTATTTGCGATCGAAATAGCCCTTCTGCAGCATTCCGGTCGCCCGGTTGTGGTAATGCAGGTAGTCGTGATAGAACTCGCGACTGGTCTCGTGCCATAGCTTGAAATTGGTTCGGACGACTGCCTTCTGGTAGTGGAAAACTTCGAGTGGAACCGTATCAAGCTCGGTTGCCATGAAGTCGAAGGCGTTTCCAGTGAAGTCGGCAAGCGGACCGCAATTGTCGTCAAGATTTACCCAGACAAACCCGCCGTGCGCGACTTCCGTGCGTAATTCGCGCAAGCCCATCTGGGCTTTGCACAAGCGGTCCTGGTAGCCGGCTTTCTCGCGGGGAATTTCGACGCAGCGCCCGGTGGCATCGAACTGCCAGCCGTGGAACATACAGGTCATGTTGCGAGGGTTTCCCGAGGGAGAGCCTTCACCGAGGTTGCCGGCAGGCGCGCGCATCACGATGTTGCCGCGATGAGGACAGACGTTCAGGAAGCTCCTGATCTTGTTGTCGGCGCCACGCACGACGACGATGGGTTTCGTACCTGCGACGCCGCTGGTCCGGAAGTCGAGCGGGGCGCTCAATTCACTTTCGTGACAGATCGGGAGCCAGACCTTATTCCAGATCTTGTCAATCTCTTCGTCGTAGATCGCCGGATCGGTGTAGACCCGTGTATCCAGGTAATGAGTGTCGGGGAGATTCGGCCGTTGCGACCATTCCGCCAAGTTGCGGGCACGGCCCTGTTTGCTCTGCTTGCCATTGTCTGCCGCTTGAGCTTCTGCGGCTGCCGACTGACTGGACATGAACTCCTCCTAACTTTCAGTAGTTGATTGGCACATGCGACTCATGCGTATGAGTCGCATGTGTTGGAGTTTACTCGTCGTTGTTTGAATGTCAAGTATTGGCGCTGCGTCCGCGAAGTTGGCACGGCTCCATGCGCCACTCAGCTGCCGGGTTCGGTATGAACCTCTTGGAAATACAAGTCCTTCCAGTTCGAAGGATTGTTCTTGATTCCCTTCGTCCGATACATGAAATCAGCGTATTTCATGATGCCCTGTGGTGTCGAGGTAACGATGAACTCTGGGTCTTCGAGTATTTTTTGCACGAACTCGGGCGCCAGCTTGCTCTGCTCTTCCGCTATGTAGAGTTCTGCCGCGGCGCGCTTGTCCTTGTTGATGATTTGCACAGCCTCCTTCAAGGCATCGAACACTGCCCGATAGGTTTTTGGATTCCCGTCATGGGACTTCCTCGTCGTGTAGAGCGAATTCAGCGTACTCGCGCCGCCCAGTACCTCGTACGAGCTGAGTACGCGGCGGACATTCGGGTTTTGGAGTTCTTGCTCCTGGAAAGGCGAGTTCGCGAAGTGGCTGTTGATCTCGGTCCCGCCACTGGTGAGTGCCGCCAAAGCATCCGGGTGCCTCATCGCCACGGTCAGATCCTCCAACTTGGCGTAATTTTCCAGGCCGAACGCCTTCGCTGTCGCCATCTGCAATACGATCGCCTGAATCGACACTCTCACCGCCGGCAGGGCGATTTTGTCGCCTTTGCCAAAGTCAGCGATCGATTTGACGCGGGGGTTGGTGGTATTGAGATACAACGGCATTGAGCCGAGCGAGGCTATTCCGCGCACGTCCAGGTTGCCCTTTGTTTTGTCCCATATCTTGAGCAGCGGGCCAACCCCTCCGGAAGCAATATCCAGGGACCCGGCAAACAGCGCCTCATTCATGACATTACCCGCACCAAACTGGGTCCACGTCACTTTGATCGCTGGCAGTCCAAGACGCTGCGCATGCTTCTCAACGAGCTGGTGTTTCTTCATAACTGTCAGCGGCAGGTAATTGACGCCAAATTGCTGTGCGAGGCGTACTTCGCTCACTTCGGCAGATGCAGATCCTGCAGGTAGGAGAAACGACGTCGCCATGCCGATGTAAGCGACGAGCCTTCCAAATCGGAAACCATGTTTTGTAATCATGTTCTTCTCTCCTTTTAACACAGCGAAAAACCATTTGAGGGCGCCGCTCCAGTAGGTAGATCCTTAGGAAATCCGGCACTGGTCAGCCAGGCATCCACCCTGTACTGTTCAGGTAGCCACACGCAGAGAAACGCTTGCAAGGGCGCTGACGATAGCGCGACAGAAAGCAGGAAGATCGGACGGCTTTCTGGATGTGATGAGATTTCCGTCGCAAACCACTTCTGCGTCCTCGTAATGGCCACCGGCGTTATTGAGATCGTCCTTGATGGAAGGCGCCCCTGTAACACGTTTGCCCCTTATTGCGTTGGCAGAAGCCAGCATCCAGCTGCCGTGGCAGATTGCGGCAACGACCCGCCCCTTTTCGACGTGATGGCCGACCATCTCGATCATTTCGGAACTGAGACGCATCAGGTCGGGAGCGAAACCTCCGGGAATGATGAGCGCATCGAACAGCTTGCCTTTTGCTATGTCGGCCTGGGTGTCGGCAACTACGGGATAGCCAAGCTTGGACAAGTAACGGCCGGCTACAGGTCCTATGATCGACACCTCAGCCCCTCCTTCCTGAAAACGAAAGATCGGGTACCACACTTCCATTTCTTGGTAATTGTTTTCGACGAGTATCGCAATGCTCTTGCCCGAAAGTTCCATAGCCATGCTCCTTGTCGTTAGGGAATAGACCTTGTCATACATGCGACTCATACGTATGATTCGTCCTTGTACCATGGCACATTTCCGCAAGTCAAATTCGAATTGAGACTATGGCCTGTAGGGTTATATCGACGATGTATACTTTCCTCGCCCTCCATTTCAACGAAAGAGCCATCCATCCCGCAAAGCGCAAGGTATATGGAAAACAATAATCGAGACGCACTCGGCAACGCATTGATGGAATCGGAACCGCTCTACAGGCAGGTCAAGAACAACATGATCCGGAGCCTGACCGAAGGCGAATGGATGCCGGGGAAAATGATTCCGAGCGAAGCGAAGCTGGCCAAACGTTACGGTGTAGGCATCTCCACCATTCGTGCGGCAATCAGCGAACTCGCGGCGGCGAAGGTTCTGGTTCGCAAGCAGGGCAAAGGCACGTTTGTGTCGCCCCATACCGAGGAGCGCAGCCTCTATCGGTTCTTCCACGTGGTGAAGGACGATGGCGTGAAGGAGCTTCCGATTTCCGAACTGGTTTCGATGAAGAAAGGGCCGCCGGGAAATCGCGTGGCCGAAATCCTTCAGCTACCGCGCTCGCCACGCGAGTCGGAGGTGTTCAAGATTCGCAACATTCTGCGCGTTTCCGGACGTCCGGTAGTGGTGTCCGACGTGATCATTCCAGCCGCCCTCTTTGGCGGACTCAATGCCAAGATTTTACGCGAGAGCGGTGCCACGCTGTACGCGGTGTACCACAGCCGCTACGGGATCAACATCATCCGCACTGCCGAGCAGCTCCGTGCGGTGAAGGCGGATCAGGGAGTGGCGGAGATTTTTGGGATACCAGCGGGCGACCCGGTGCTCGAAGTCCAGCGAATTGCATACACCTTCAATAATCTGCCGATCGAGGTGCGCCGGAGCTGGGTAAATACGACGGACTTCCATTATCTCATCGACCAAGGCGGAGAATAAAGCGTGACCTCGCGTGAGCGGACGTAACCGTTCATCGTGAGCTAGATACCCGCTTGGCGGCAGCTTGAATTCCCTTGCAAAGATGAAGACCGTAACGTAATGGAAGGGCAAGTAGACTGTCGATACTCATCGGCTTTCGAAAGTTCTCCGTTGCTTGCTGCAGACTCCAGTGCAGTTAATCTTCCAGCCCGACGACGACGTCACAATGTGCTCGTAGTTGACTGACTGGCTGAATGGCTACAAGTGAACCGGTTTGACGCTTCAGGAAACGAGAATTTGAAACGACAGCACCGGTTACACCATCAACAGCCCTCGAGTGACAGCAAAAGACCGAGCTGTTGTCCGATCGCTAGCTGAACCGTAGGTCCGCTTTCCGATCTGTGGCCGGACCTTCGGTGGAGAAAATCCCCTACGGTCTCGATGACTGGTCTTGGCCGGTAGCAGGCACCGCAAATCCCGCGCGGCCTTCCCAAAAAATATGCCCCGGCAAGCCGGGGCACAACGCTCACTGGTTAGGAGCGGAGGAGAAGTAAGAAGTCGGCGCTGGCGGGACGGCGATTCAGGCGGCCATCTGGCAGGGAATGGCGGTTCGCTGCCGCAGGATCCGGTTGCGCGCATCAACATAGACCAGGCGCGGCTCGAATCGGCGCAGTTCCTCCTCGCTGGCGCTGCCATAGCTGGCGATGATCAGCAGATCGCCGGGCGCGGCCTTGCGCGCTGCGGCGCCATTGACCGAAACGATGCCGGAGCCGCGCGCGCCGCGCATGGCGTAGGTGGTGAAGCGTTCGCCGTTGTTCACGTTGTAGATGTGGATCTGCTCGTACTCGCGGATGTCGGCCGCCTGCAGCAGGTCTTCGTCGATGGCACAGGACCCCTCGTAGTGCAGCTCGGAGTGGGTCGTCGTGGCGCGGTGAATTTTTCCCTTGAGTACGGTGCGATTCATTGAGCATGTCTCCGGTGTGAACAGCCGTCAGTTGCTGAACGCCTGTATCCCGGTCTGCGCCCGACCCAAAATCAGCGCATGGATATCGTGCGTTCCTTCGTAAGTATTGACCACTTCGAGATTCACCACATGGCGGATCACGCCGAATTCGTCGGAAATGCCGTTGCCGCCGAGCATGTCGCGTGCCATGCGGGCGATGTCGAGCGACTTGCCGCAGGAGTTGCGCTTCATGATCGAGGTGATCTCGACCGCGGCCGTGCCCTCGTCCTTCATCCGTCCCAGGCGCAGGCAGCCTTGCAGGGCCATGGTGATCTCGGTCTGCATGTTGGCGAGTTTCAGCTGGATCAGCTGGTTGGCCGCCAGCGGCCGGCCGAACTGCTTGCGGTCCAGCGTGTATTGGCGCGCCGCGTGCCAGCAGTACTCGGCGGCGCCGAGCGCGCCCCAGGCGATGCCGTAGCGGGCGGAATTGAGGCAGGTGAACGGGCCCTTGAGGCCGCGCACATCCGGGAAGGCATTTTCTTCCGGGCAGAACACTTCGTCCATGACGATCTCGCCGGTGATCGAGGCGCGCAGGCCGACCTTGCCGTGGATCGCCGGCGCGGACAGGCCCTTCCAGCCCTTTTCCAGCACGAAGCCGCGGATCTGGCCGCCGTCGTCCTTGGCCCAGACCACGAAGACGTCGGCGATCGGGCTGTTGGTGATCCACATCTTGGAACCGGAGATGCTGTAGCCGCCATCGACGGCACGGGCGCGGGTGATCATGCTGCCGGGGTCGGAGCCGTGGTTGGGTTCGGTGAGGCCGAAGCAGCCGATCAGTTCGCCGGTGGCGAGCTTGGGCAAATACTTCTTGCGCGTGGCTTCGTTGCCGAACTCGTAGATCGGCACCATGACCAGCGAGCTTTGCACGCTCATCATCGAACGGTAGCCGGAATCGACGCGTTCGACTTCACGCGCGGCGAGGCCGTAGCAGACATAGTTCATGCCGGCGCCGCCGTACTCTTCGGGAATGGTGGTGCCGAGCAGGCCGAGTTCGCCCATTTCGCGGAAGATCGCCGGGTCGGTCTTCTCATGGCGGAAGGCTTCCAGCACGCGCGGCGCCAGCTTGTCCTGCGAATACGCGGCGGCGGTGTCGCGCACCATGCGCTCGTCGTCGGTCAGCTGCTGGTCCATCAGCAGGGGGTCTTCCCAGTTGAAACGCGGTTGGCTGCTCATCAGGGCAACACGTACTCGAGGTTGATGCATTTGGACGGGACGAACTTGTTGCGCGAGAAGAATTTTTCGAGGGCGAAATCGCTCCAGTTCACCAGCGTGTAGACCTTCTTCACGCCGGCGGCCTTCATGTTCATCATGAACTGGTCGAGCATCTCGGCGGCGACGCCGAAGTTGCGGAAATCCGGATGCACGCCCAGGGTATCGATGGTCGCCGTGCTTTCGGCGATGCCGAACTCGCCAAAAAAGACATAGCCCATGACGAAGCCGACCACCCTGCCGTCGATCTCGCAGACGATCGACGTATTGACGTTGGCGTTCTTGTTCAGGATGCCGGCGATCTTGCGCTCGTAATACTCGCGCCGCGGTTCGCCCGAAGCGAAGGCATCGATGGTGACGATGGCATCCAGATCCCCTTGGCGCAGGACGCGCATTACTCTTTTCTGCTCAGGCATTTTCTTGCTCCTTGTTTGTTCGAATTGTCATTGCCCGCCAGCGCAGGCGATCAGGCCGCGGCTTTCTTCGACATCAGCGTGTAGCCGAACAGCGCGGCGCCCAGGGCGCCGGCGATCTGGCTATCCACCTTGGTCTCCATCGCCTTGATGCCCAAGAGCTTCTCGATGCGCTTGACCACACCGGGGTTCTTGGCGATGCCGCCGGTGATGAAGAAGCCTTCCTCGACGCCGATGCGCTCGAGCAGACTGACGACGCGCTCGGCCATGGCCTGGCAATACGCCGCGATCACCTTGTTCTTGGTGTAGCCGGCCTTGAGCAGGCCCAGTGCCTCGGACTTGGCGAACACCACGCACACCGACGAGACGGCGGCCGGCTCGACATCGACGTCGAAGGAATGCGGGCCCAGTTCGGCGATCGGGATCTGCATCAGGTCGGAGATGACTTCCATGCCGCGCCCGGTACCGGCGGCGCACTTGTCGTTCATCAGGAAGTTGGTGACCTTGCCCTTTTCATCGCAATGGATGGCCTTGCAGTCCTGGCCGCCCATGTCGAGGATGGTGCGCACGCCGTTGCCGCCCATGTAGTTGGCGCCGCGGGCATGGCAGGCGATCTCGGTGATGGCCTTGTGCGCGAAAGGCACGTTGACCCGGCCGTAGCCGGTGCCGACCACATAGTGGATGTCTTCCAGCTTCATGCCGCACTTGTCCATCACGCCTTGCAGCGCGTTGGTGGCGGAATCCGGCGAGTTGTTGCCGGTGCGCATGCTGTTGAAACCATAGAGTTCGCCATCGACGACCAGCACGGCCTGGGACGACACGGATCCGACGTCGATGCCGCAGGTGATGATCTTGGCGGTTTTCCAGTCCTTGGTTTCATCGACCCAGGTGTTTTCCTGCCAGCGCCAGAATTCCTTCTTCTCCGGGGCGGTCGGTGCGGCGGCTACTTCTGCATTCATGTTGTTCGCTCCTTATCCGTGGGGTTCAGTGCTGGCGGTCGGCGGCAATCAGGGCGCATCCCAGCGCGCTGATGTACTCCGGCATGTCGGGCAGGGAAATCGCATCGACGCCCATCGCCACCTTGAGCGACTGGACGAAGCCGGCGTTATGCACCATGCCGCCGATCAGGACGACTTCGCCTTCGATGCCGACGCGACGCACCATGGCACAGACGCGGCTGGCGACGGCGTCGAGCACGGCCTTGGCGATGTCGTTCTTGGGCGTGGCCGAATGGATCAGCGAGACCACTTCGGATTCGGCAAATACGGTGCATTGGGCGTTCATCGGGATCGACTTGTCGGACTGGAGGCTGGCCTCGCCGAATTCCTTGAGCGTCATCTGCAGCGCGCGGCTCATGGCTTCGGCAAACGATCCGGCGCCGGCGGCGCATTTCTCGTTGCCGGCAAAGTCGATCGCGCGGCCGTCGCCGTCGGTCTTCATGCCGCGACCTTCTTCGGCGCCGACATCGACCACGGTGCGGGCCTGCGGGTACATGAACACCGCACCCTTGGCGCCGGCGGTCATTTCGGTGATGCCTTCGGCGGCGAAGCCGACCTGCTTGCGTCCGGCGCCGGTGGCGAATACCACCTTGACGTCGTCACGCTTGAGGCCCGCCGCGGCCAGGGCTTCGTCGTAGGCCTTGTCGGCCGCGACGTCCTGGTCCAGGTCACCCGGCATCATGATGTGCACCTTCTTGACGCCGTATTTCAGCTGCGGCGCGCCGTTTACGTTGAGTTCCTCCAGCAGCACCACCTTGATGCTGCGCGAGCCCATATCGATTCCTGCGGTAATCATCTCGTGTCCTCTCCTGTTCCGGTTACGCGGCCTGGCGACGCAAGCCAAGCTGCTCCATGAAGGCATCGACCCGTGCCTGCGTGCGTACTTCGTCGAATTCCCGCTCGTCGCCCATGTTGCCTTCGAAGGTCATGATCGGCACACCCGCCTTGGCGATGCCCATGCGATTTTCCATGATGCCCATCGAAAGTCCTTCGCAACCGCGATTCAAGTGCA
>ORMF011359050.1_pt1 | contig 16957 bp, 10 predicted proteins | sample 1779871 | NCBI WGS metagenome assembly ORMF01 (sample SAMEA104232316, study PRJEB22302) | groundwater metagenome | biome: forest; feature: aquifer; material: groundwater | place: USA | collected 2011-08-07 | depth 5.4 m
AATTTGACCGGTACCCGGAACAGAAAACTGAAAATTTGATCCCCCAGTCTTAAACAAAAAATTCGGATTAAAGTAAGAAAGGTAGTTTTTTAAGGCTTCAGTTATAAAAAATGTTACCTTGTTATATGCAATTTGTTTCAATGCAGGTGGTAAATTTGAAAATCCACGCATTTGATTGATTCTGATTATCGCTCCTTCATCCAAAATAGTTATCCATCGGTATCTAAAACCAGAATCAAATTTAATTGCCTGTAAAAAAGCCGCTGACAGAAAAACTAATAATATTGCTAAAGTAATAAATAGTTCTTTCCTCTTTCTTAAAATTGAGGTAAAAAACAGTGCTGCAAATAGTATGAATGGCAAAATTAATATCCGACTACTATTGTATGTGAAGGCGGATAATCCCAAAAGCACTCCGGATAAAGGCAACAAAAAGCTCTTTCTTTGCGATTGCAAAAATAAATAGAATGAAGCCATGGTTAAAAAAAGAGCCAGATTTGCCTCTAAGGCAATCCTAGAAAAAATTACCAACCAAGGCAATATTGCACTCATGAACATCCCCCAAAAAGAAAGATAAATATTCTTTGTAAGCTCTTTGCAAATGAAAAAAGTTAGCACCACAATCCCCATCCCTGCTAGTAATGAGGGAATTTTTACTGCAATGTTATTTAAACCTAAAATTGCTATGAATACCGTATCAAGATAAATATATACTGGTAGTTTATAATCACCAAAAGCTCTAAAACTTAAAGGCATAAACTTACCCCATTCATCTTTACCTGTTTTTAAAATTGAATAGGCATTATAGCCAATTGAAACCTCATCCCAATTTAAAGATGGCGGAACATTATCAATCTGATAAAACCTCAAAGAAAATGCAATCAGTAAGATGACTGTGAATATTAAGAAAACAATTTTTTTATTCATTAGTTTTTACTTCCTTATTGATCTCTTTCTTAGCCAAATCAGAAGCTCCTTTTTCCAAGAAAAATTCGCTAAGCTTAGGATGTAAATTTTTTGATTGAGCATAAATATAAGCAAAACTAACAAGTTGAGGGTAATAATCCAGATGAGTATATTCACTTGTTTCTCTATTGATAAAACTTTTAGTCAAAGAATATATCGGGCCGTAATCTCCATCAATACTTTTTTTAAGAGCAAGAAATTTATAAAAGACAATTATAAAGGTTATGTTCGAAATTATAAATATCACAAAATAGGAATATGCAAGTACTTTTAAAAGCTTACTTTTTTGCAAAAAAACAGATTTAAGGGAAAGTGAAAAAAGAAGTATGCTTACTGGTATTATGATAACAAAATAATGCATATAGGCAGTAGTTTTTGTAGTTAAATATAGAATTGGAATAGTAACAAAATAAACGACTAGAAAAAGTAATTTTTGCTTTTTTATGAATATATAAATAGCACCTGCTAAAATAGCCAGTGAACTAGTTGCAAAAAAATATTTCAGTATATTAATTACCGGAAAAACAGATACAAAATCTGCATAATCCTTTCCTAAAACAAAATGATATCCTAAACCGCTAATAATTTGAAAAGGTCGAAAAAGATTATTAAAGTCAATTTTACGTAATGATTCTTGGTATCTTAAAAAAGTTTCACAATCAGGACATTGTGGAGTAGAATTAATTTGAAATAAAATATATGGGATAGTTGGGATTAAACCAACTAAAATACCTGCTATTGCATCTTTAAAATTAATCTTGACATGCGATGTTATTATAATTAACACCGTTGCAACCAATAGAAATAAACCTGAGGCATGAAGCTGTGTTAATATAGTTAATAGAAGAAACAAAGGGAAAACAACTTTAGTATTTTTGAAAATAACCAGTTCGTGTAAAACAAAAAGATAGGGGATCAAAAAAATATTAATCAAGTTTTGCGCCCATATTTTGCGAGAGAAGATCACCCCCCAAGGAGAAAATGCCAAAAGCAAAGAGGTAATGACAGCAGTTGTATTATCATAATATTTTCTAACTAAAAGGTAATAACCACTTACACAAAAACTATTAATTAAAGCTATAATCCATGATAAATTCAGAGGATCACGGGACCAAATTGCAAATATAATCATAAGATAATTAAAAAAAGGGAAATTATATACACCTAGTCCGGATATTAATCCTCTTTGGATTAAATATGGATGATCAAAAAAAAGAAATGTCTGATAAACAGTTGTTGCTTCATCAGATTTAAATTCCATCAAATCAAGAAAAAATATTCTAAAAATTGAGGATAACAAAAAAATAACAACCACCCAAACGATTGTTCTATTAATAAATACTTTTTTCATGCTTTAATTAGTTCTCTAATTTCATTTGAAAATCTCACCTTGGAAAATTTATGACTCGATAAAAAAGCATCTTTTGATAATTTAGATCTTAAACCTTGGTTTTTAATCAATTGAGTAGTTAACTCCCTTAAATCCTTCAGGGAATTCCACAAAAAACCATTTTTCCCATTCTCTACAATTTCTGTTTGCCCCCCTTTATTGATAACCACAGGTACGCATCCACCTGCCATTGCTTCAACTGTTGATATCCCAAAATGCTCCATCTTAGAAGGATCACTCTCTTCAAAGCCTGCTGCATGCCAATATATAGAAGATTCACCGTAAAGTTTTGTTAAATTATCAAAGCTTAAATTTGGATAAAATTTTATAGGAATATCCTTGGCTAAACTCATTAACTCTGCCAAGTATTTTTTATCTCCATCACCTGCTGATCCAACTAAATGTAAACTCCAATTATTTAAAAATTCACTTTTACAAATATCTTTAAAACTCTCGATTAAAACTTGGTGTTTCTTATCTTTAAGATATCCAAAAAATCGTCCAACAGATAGAATGTACTTTCTTTTTTTTAGGGGTTTTATCTTGTCTGTATCAACAGGTGGATAAATAACCTGAGAGGCTATCGGCCAATCTTGTTGAGAATTTATTTTCGTAAATTGAGAGTTGTAAATAATTACATCCCAACCTTTAAGTTTAAAATGATTCCATAAATCTTTCACTGCCCCCTTAGGCAAAGGGGTCTGAATATGTAAAATGTTTTTTTTAGAAGAAGGATAAAAAATGCTGCCATCAGATAAATAGAAAAGCACATCATATTTTTTGAAATAAAAATATCTCTCTACAGGATTTGAACCTTCTCCTAATGGAGCTTTAACTGTCGTCACTTTCGACAAATTTAAATTAAATCTATCTGCCAAATCTTTTTTTAATTTTTCTGCCCCTAATGAGTATAAATGAGCATCAAAAAGCAAATCAACCGAAACATTTAGTGAAAGAGTTTCCGCTATCGTTAATATGTATCTTTCTCCGCCACCAAAAGTATCAAGATAAGGAGAATAGATAGCAACTTTCATGGATACTTAAAATTATTCTCCGCTAATTTCTTATCAATTCCATCATATATATTACTTAAAGGTTCAGACTGTTGCATCTGCCAAAGCCTTATATAACTCATGAGGGTACTAAAGGTCTGTAAAATGGCGTCCATAACTCCAATTGTCCCACCTTTAAATCCCTTTCTAATAATTAATTGATTAAAAAGTTCTGAAAATAGAATTCTGATAAATCTTAAGCCGGACATTTTTGGATGATTAACATTAAGTCTTAATTCTGCATCAATCTTAGACCACTCTAAACTCTTTAAAACTATATGTTCTAAGTCTCTATGGGTTAGATGCAGGAAAGAATTTTTCGTATAACCTAACTTCCCCTTAAATTTAGGGTATTCATGAATTTTTCCAACCCAGGATTCAAAATCTTTCTTCTTCAGTAGTCTAATCACCCAATCCGGCCAAAAAGGACCATAATTTACTTCTTTTCCAAAAATAATATTCTTTCTGGAGATTGCATATGCAGAATATGAAAGATCATGAATTACAGTCTCTATTTCTTGTCTCAAAGGGTCTAATATGCGCTCGTCTGCATCAATATACAATACCCATTCACCTAATGACACTTCCATTGCACTGTTTCTTAACTTAGAAAAATCCTGGTCATCAAATTTTAAAATCTTATCAGTGTATTTTTTTACAATTTGTAAAGTATTATCTTTTGAGCCATTATCCACAACAATAATTTCATCTGCCCACTTAACAGATTCCAAGCAAGCTCGTATTCGATCTTCTTCATTCTTGGTTAGGATTATTACACTTAACATACTTAAGCCTTAAATTTTGACAAAAATCTTTTAAAAGGATTTTTGGATAAAAGAACTTCTCTCATCCAGTAATTTATTTGGTATCCCAATTTTTCTTTTTCTGATTTTAAATCATTTAGATTAAGAGCCGCTTCCTCGAATGAGGAATTTTCCCAAACCTTAAGATAAACTATTAAAAAAGAAAATCCCTGAAGTAAACTTAAAGCCAGTCCATGTAATCCATCCTGATAACCTTTGTTCGCAAAAAATCTTGATAGAAATTCATTTAATGGTTTGTATAAAAGATCTTGCCATTTGAACTTGTAACCTTGTTTTTTTAACTCCTTTGCCTCAGCCTGAGTATAGCGATTCATTCTTTCTATAAATTGCCAAATTGATTGATAATTATGGTGAATAATAGCTACTCCTTCTTCTAGAGGTAGGTCCATTCCTTCTCCCTTTGTCTTTGGAGGTCTATGAATCTGAGTTGTCCATTCAACGGATCCTTTCTTAAAAAATCTAACATTTAAATCTGGCAACCACATTGCCCCCCTCATCCATTTACCAAAAATGATATTCTTTCTGGGTATCCTAACATAATCTATTTGCCCCATTTTATCTGTAATCATTTGTAATCTTTTAGCCAGTGGCTCAGTAATTTCCTCATCAGGATCAAGAATTAAAACCCATTCATTTGATGCTTTGGAAATGGCAAAATTCCTTGCCAATTCTACATATTCTTCTTTTCTATGAAATACAATTTTGGCTCCTAATTTTTTAGCAGTTTCAACAGTCTTATCTTCGGAATGCATATCGCAAACTACAATTTCATCAGCCCACTTAACAGATTTTATTGCATCTTCGACATTTTTTTCTTCGTTGAGAGTATTTATTACAACAGAGATTTTATTATTCACAATACTTATGTTAAACCATTTAGAGACAACATTCAAAGAGGTTAATACCAGAATTGGTCTTGAAAAATAAGTATCGTACGAATATTGAAAATGATCGCAATTATAAAACCTAAAATCAGTATTATTTGACACAATTTTTTCAACTTTGGTGATTTAAATCTTGCATAAAAAAACGGTATCGCCAGAAGTAACGGAAAAAATAACTGATAAAGCCTAATCTCATTCTGGTTCCACTTATTTTCTCCAGTTCCGTAGATATAACTTGAGGAAACAGGAATTGCGAAAAAAAACAAGGTTAATATAAATCTGGGATTTTTCACTGTTTCTAAGAAAACCGAAGCACAAGCCCAAGAAAGAAAGGGATAAAAGGGAAATCTATACCAACCTTTTGAATGACCAGACATAATTGAGAAAAATACTAAATAGGAACCAATCGCTATTGGCAAGGTAAGTTTGGAAAGCAAGCTCTCCTCTTTTCTCATACTGATCAGCGAATGAAGGATAACGCAAATCCATCCCCATAGAATCCAGCCGTCAACAGACATCACCTTTTCCCCTATCCTATAAACAGTAAATAAACTAATGATCACAGAAGGTGAATATAGCTCACGACCACTATATATTGACACAAGTTTTGTAAAAAGTTCCCAGTTATAATAATAACCATACCCTAACCATATTCCGACCGAAATAACAGTAAAAATAACTATTGTGAATACTGCTTTATATTTTTTCTGGAGCAAAGAAAGAAAAACTAAAGCAGCAGGTATAAAAATACCCGTAGATTTCATGAGGAAAGCTGATGAAGCAATAAATGAAGCTGCTACCAAAGCATAATACCAATTTTTCTTAATGTAGAAAACAAATAACAATAACGATAGCAAAGCAGCAGTAGATACCCCGTTGTCTGCAATAGGTAATCTTGCGCCCAATACCATTGTAGGGACTGTAGCGTAAATAATTGCTGCTAAACTGGCTTCTATATATCCTTTAAGGAAGTATACTAAAAGAAAAAGCAGGAAAATATTTATAAAACCCAGTTTTAACATTGGCCAACGTAAGGCTCCTGCATCTATCTTTTCTAAACTATCCATTCCTTTAGAAAAAGCATAATACCCGGTAAATAGGGCAAAAAGGGGTGGATCGTCAAAATATGGTTCCACTATTCTTAAATCCGCATTTCTAACATGCACAATTGGGAACTTCCCATACTCATCAAACCAAGACCAGGATCTGGGAATCCCATATTTTATCAAATTTACTCCGACAAAAGCTCCCTTTAATTCATCAAAGGTATCTCCAGCAGGAGGAAAAGCATCAAACTTTTGTAATTGTAAAAAATAGCCTAAAAAAGCAATACCTAGTGCTGTAAGGAGGGTGATTGCAATTTTCTTGTATCCTTCATTCATCTTACTTAATTATATTGCCTTCCTAAAAAGATAAAAAGCAGGAATACCCGAAGGATAAGTAATTGATTGAATATGAATTAAATCTGATGGGACCCGTTGGGGTTCTTTAATTAAATCCAGTCTAATTTCCTTGGCCGTTGCAAGATATAAAGCATTTTTTGGTAGTATTGATCCCAATTCATAAAGCCCTCTTTCCTTTCCAATTGGAGGAAAATAATATTTATCTAATCTGGAAACTTCTCCTATACCTTCCATATTTTCTTTAACTAAGGGATATTTTCTCTGAAATTCTGCAGGTGGATATTGCGACCAAGCAAGCAAGAAAATTAAAGCTGGTTCATCTGCTTGGCTAATAATAACATCATCGTACTGTCCACTCTTTGAAACCACTGATTGAATAGCCTCTTTAAAACCAGCGTGCCACCATTTTTCAGAAATTTTAGGATAGTGAACCCAATAGTTATGTTGGTAAAAAATAAAGCTCGTTAAAGCCACAATTGTAATGATTACTACAAATAGCTGCCGATAAATGCCTCTAAAACTTTCCCAACTATAATAAATGCCCATACTAATCAAAAAAATTAAGATTGGTAGAAGAAAAAATAAACGTGAAGCATGATTTCCGCCATCTTCTGTTAATACAGATGGCAAAGGCGCCGACAACAGCCAAATGATTAAGAAAATCTTAATTTTTTGATCCAGCTTTTTCAGAGCAAGAAATATTAGCCCTACTATCAAAAATGGAAGTTGAAATTTGTAAAATTCTCCACCTCCCGAAAGATTATGACGAGGATTGGAATCTCCGTTAATAAATAAAAAATCAAAAGAAAAAGAGTGCAGATAATTAGCTATTAAAATATTTGACCAAGAAATAATTCGATTATGAAGAAGTTCATATGCAAACGAAAATTGTCCAGAGTGATATTGTAATTCAGAAGTAACTTTTGAAATTATTTCATCTTTGTTAAAGATAGACGTAGAACCAAATCTATTTATCCCTCCAAACAAACTACTTAAAAAAATTGGGAACACTAGTAGCATTAATCCAAGGCTTGACCAAATAAGGTGACTTTTAGGTATCCTTATTATTCTTTTTCGCCAAATGATTGACATAGCTAATAATGATATTGGAATAAAAACTTTGGCGCCGTGGTACGCCCAAATACTCAAACCCAAAAATACTGCGGATAAAATTAGCCACCTGCTGTTTAGCAAAGATTTTAAAAAAAAGAAAACGCCTATTAAATAAAAAGCCATCATTGCTCCCATCTCTGCTCCCCAACGAGAATATTGAAGATGCCACGGAGAGATAGCCAGTAAAAAAGCTGATAAAAGGGCGAGCGAAGTATTTTCAGTCATCTTGTTAACAAACAGATAAAAAAACCAAACTCCTAAAATGCCAAAAAGAGCCGCTGGCAATCTTACCCCGTAAGGAGATATCCCAAAAATAGCAACTGTCGGTATAGTCATGTATGAATAAAAAGCTGGTTTGACATCTGCCAAAGAATGGACATTAATAGGTAGGAAGTTCCCTAAATAATCTCTACCTGTTTTTAAAATTGAAAAAGCATGATAACCAACATCCACCTCATCGCCAAAAAGAGAAACTGGGACTAAATCTAATCTCCAAATCCGCAAAAGTGCGGCTAGAATTAGTATTAAGATTAGTAAAAAATTTTTCTTTGTCATTTAAGATCTTACTTTTAAAATCATGGTATCTTTATTTTCAAAAAATATTTCCAAATTATTTTTTTGCAGATCAAGTGGGTTTGATAGCTCATTCTTAGACAGATAAATGTAATTTATTTTTTCATCTTTAAGAAATTGTTTATTCCAGGCAATATCTGACTGTTCAAAAAACTTCTTCTTATTATTAATCCTTTGATCTGTTTGGGGATAAAATAAAAGCGTCACATGCTCAGAAGCTAGATAAGAATACCTACCCGTAAGAGCAGAGACATAGGGCGTATCATACCACGCATAAATCGGTTTTGGCTGAGACTTGAATTTATCTTTTAAATAAGGATTGAAAGGAGGGGTTAAAATAATCGAATCATTTTTAGTATTCTCTTTAAGATATTTTAATGCGTTAATTTCTGAATTAGAAATTTCAGCTAAAGGACTTTTTCCAGGACCATAAAGTTCAACTAGATTACCTATCACTGTAGGTAATGCAAGAGCTGATATCAATAAAAAAATGACTACTCTTAATACTCTACTTTTTCTATTAACCAATATTTTATAAGTTGAGATTGCCCCAAAAAATCCAAATACAAAAAGAAAGTACTGCATAAACTGAATATTATTGTAGATAAGCCCTTTCTGAACATAGAATAAGGGTACAATCAATCCTGTTAACATAGTAACCATAAGCATCGCATCAATCGGATCTCTTATGAATTCACTTTTATTCTTAATGAATTTTATTACCATTTCTACAATCCCCAGAACTCTCATCCCTAAATTACCGATAATAAAAATTGCAAAAGCAATAGTTTCTAATTGAATCACCCTGAGAGTCGCATTCCAGGTTCCTTTTGAAAGGTAATGCTGACGCCTTAGCTCCAAATCCACCCAACCAAGTCTATCTACTACCATTGTCCTTACAAACCACCAGGGTAAAAACATCAGAAATGAACTACCGTTAGAAGTCATCGATTTAAAAGTAAGTAAGTTTGACAAACTTAGTGAGAGAAATAACAATAAAGTTAAAAAATTTCGTTTATTTATGAAATCAATTAAAGAAGCAACCGACAATCCCACTAGCATAACAAAGCCTCCTGAAACTTTAAAACCAGCCAGAATTGAACCTATCAGAAAAGTAATAATCACCCACATTACATTTCTTTCCTTTGTGTAAATTAAAAAGCTTAGAAAAAAAGCTGCTAGAAGACCATGCGAAATTGCATGAGGGGGATTACCCAAAAGTGTATTTTCCTGAGCTGCCCAAAAAACAGTCTCTCCTCCAAAAATATTTCCACTTCTCATAAAAGTTACAATATAACCAAAGCTTCCAACAAAATAGGTGAAGAAAATAGCCAAATATCCAATTCTTTTATTATTCTGCCATCTTGATACGAAAGCAAATACACTCATTCCAATTAGAAAGGAGAAAATTACCGGAAAAAATCTGAAATACATATCCAGCGTTGAGAAGAAAGGAAAAATTCGGGCAAATTCACCCATCAAAACATCCACAAGATAATGGTAGTTATAAAGTGATTCTCCGGAAAAAGTAGGATTTTGAGGTGGAAGTGACTTTTTTATAATCTCCATTGTGGCTATATGCCAAAGACCATCATGACCTTGTGAACTCCAAAAATGCAAACTGTCTTTATATAGATAACCGCTTGGAAAATTAATAAATCCCTGGGTTAAAATCCCTATTATTATCAGCGTCAGTAGAGTTTTATTTGTTATGAATATCTTCCACGATGAAAATATCTCCAGTCCATTTTTTTGAAATATTAATAAGTTTGCAATTATTATTATTGGTAGCAAAAGATATCTAACATTTAGAAAAGCTAAAATAAATGCTGTTAGGACAAAAATAACAATACCTAGCGATAACGATAATGTAATAGTTTCCTGATCTTCTAATTGCTTCTTAGCTTTTGATAATATTCCAAAACCGGGAATATATAAAACAGGAATTGAAATTACAATGAAAAGTAAAAAAAATAAAAATGTTTGAACTAGTAGATACATTTGTTAATTTACTTTATAAATTACTATTTCGTCGTTTTCAAAAATGTTTTTAATATTTAGCAGTTTATCATCTAAGGAAATATTAAACATCTTTATAGTATAAATATATCCAATTTTGTTAGCTTCTAGAAATATTTTTCCTTTTGATCCTTGGTTTGAGAAAAAATCCCTTGAAGCAACTAATCTTTTTTTATAGTCTGTCAGTAAAATTTGATTTTGCCCCTCATCTTCCAGATAGACTCTTTTACCTGAAAAGGCAGAGACGTAGGCAGTGCTATCATATGCAAAAAGTGGCCAGGGCTCAGCAATAATTTTTTTTAGATTTTCATTATATGGATATGTTAAAACTATCCCATCCTCCTGTTTTGAAAGAAATTTCAAACCTTCGAGTTCTTTTGTACTTATTAATCCATGAGGGGTATCCCCCAAATAGTAAGTTGCTGTGGTAATCGAGTTAATGGGAATTAATATAGCTACAGCTAAAATAACTAGAAAAGCAGCTATTCTGGGGATTTTAAGAATAAAAGAAGCTAAATATATTCCCGATACAATAGATGCTATATATAAACCATAATAGGCAAACTGAATCGTGTTCCATGGGTTGCCTGATTGAATAAATAAAATTGGGATTAACAAAGAAAATATGGAGAATATTAACAAGAATAAAGATAGGGTATCTCTTGTAATCAATCTAATCTTTAAAAAAGCTAACAATCCAATAATTCTCATCCCTAAATTCCCTAAAATGAATAAGATTAAACCAATCAGTTCCGCAGAAATAAATTTAAACCAATTCTTAGTTTCTAAACCTACAGTCCTAGCTAAGGTCAGTCGACTTAGTCCAACTCTATCAGGAGCATCTATCATGGCATGAATAAACCAAAAAGGAGAAAAAACTATCAATTGTTTACCTATACTAAAATTGGATATCAGATAAATAAAAGAAATACCACCAGATATCAAAGAAACAAATATAAATTTGAGATTTCTCTTGAAGATACCTAATGTCAATAAACTTAACAAAATCAATACTGCTGCATAAGCTTTAAATCCAATTAAAGTACTTACCAATACTATCTGAATAGCACTTGAAATTTTACCTTTAATAGATAATATTTGTAATATCGCAATTACTATAATTAGAGATATAGCAAACGGTGGATTTAAATTAAAAGAGATGGATTGATTTGCCCAGAATGCTGATTCTCCCCCAAGAGTTTTTTGTCTAAGATAATCTACAATCCATCCAAAACTTCCTGTAAAGTAAACAAAATAAAGACTGAAAAATATTGCAAAATTATATTTAGCATTTTCTTTTACTAAGCTTTTTACTAAAGAATAGGTGCCTAAACCTAAAAGCAAAGAAAAAAGAATTGGGTATAGTCTAAAAACTAAATCAATTACAGAAATCTTACTGAAAAAAGCAGTAGCTGCAATAAGAAGATCATAGAAAAAATGATAATTTTTTAATACAGCTCCTGCAAAAATCGGATTTTGAGGCGGTATAGCTTTAATTAGTTGATTAATTAAAGCTATATGCCAAACTCCATCATGAGTATTAGGACCCCAGAAACCCATTCCATATGGAAACATTAGACCTGATCTAATTGTGGGAATTACTTGAAAAATGATCCCTGTTAATATCAGTACTAACGAGAATCGTTGCCATTTTTTTGTTTCTAAATAACTAATTTTGATTGTTTGAATTAATTTGAACTTTAGAAAAATAAATAAATGTATGAAGGGATATAGATAAATTAAAAAACGTAAATTCAAGATACTTAATATATAAAATGTAATTGTTAAAGAAACTAAACCGAAGCTTATTGCAAAGAAGATTCTTTTTCCCAGACTTCTTTGATCAATCAATTTGTTTATTGCATTAAGTCCCGGTATTAAACAAAGGAGAATTAAAAAAATCATAAATTTGATTGTAGTTATTATTATCTCAACAATATTCCAATTGTACTTTCCCTTCTCAAAAACCTTAAGGCTATTTTTGTTATTAGCGTCAGCTTTGATCGCGTTTAGAATTGTTGTATCTATTGAGGATATTTTTCCATCTAAGCCTATATCTCTAGGTAGAAATTCTATTGTTCTAATATTTAAAGCCTCGTTAGAGTAATTAATTACATACTTTTCTCCATTTTGTGAAACTCTAAAATTTGATAACTTACCTTGATCAATTACCCATTTATGTCCAAAGCTTACTTCATCCAAAACTCTTGTTGCAGAAGTTGCAAAATTCACACTTTCACATCTTTTTTGAAAACATAATTCTTGCTGCCCATCAGTATATTGTCTTATATCCCTAAATATGGAACCAACCTCGTTATAAAACCAACCAGATCTATAAAACGGATTCATAAACCAAACAACTTTTTTATCTTTACCTAGTGGATCATCAGCTATAATGATTTGCGAAGGAGAAAGATCGGGAAAATTTTGTCTATACCAATTTGAAAAATCAGAAAGGGAAATTAGTTCGATTTCTCTTTTTTTTCTTTTTTCCGATAATCTTTTAATTTGGTTTTCATACTCCGTAGCATATTTATTCCATTCATACGAATTCTCAAGTCCAACAACGACTTGACCAAATTTATTAAACTTTTGTTTTGTGTATATATCTATTAATTTTTCAAAATAATTTGTATCTAAATTATGATAATCTAAATAATCATTTGCTTGCACAGAGTAAGTACTTTCTAATACCCCGTTACCATAACCGTTTACAGGGTCTCTTGCTGCCCATTGAGTTATAACAATTGGTAACTTATTCTCTAAAGATTGGGCAGGATGGAGAATATTGTTTTTTGCAGGATAATAAGGAGATGACCAATACTGGCCCCATATCTGATAATTATCAGTGGTATATTGATCAGCAACAATTAACGCTGATGTAACTTTGTACTTTGTCTGCATGTAATTTAACGAGTAACTGTCTATCCACCAAGCCCCAACAGATTTTGGAAAAGTGTTGAATTTAAGTTTGAACTTATTAAATGCTGTATCTATTAACTTCTCTCTTTCTTCTCTCTCGTAACCACTAAGAAATGCTGTCCCTGCATTGTGCCAATTCTCAGATTGATGATAAGTAACCCCTGATTCTTGAGTCCAAGAAGGAGTGATCTCTAAAAATAATCCTTTCTCATCAGAAAATAATTTATCTAGCTGAGTCATAATTTCTTTGTTGTTAAATGCGTCAAAACGGATTAACCAGGTAGCTTGAACGCTTGATTGTTTCAAAATCTCTGATTCACCAATAAATGAATCTTCTGGCTTTTGATTTTTGAGGCTCCAAAAATCCCCACCTCTTACGGGATTAACTATTGATACAAAGGCATTGCTACTGGCAAAAACAGGAGTTGGGAGTCGTAAGACTAAAAGTATAAAAAAAAGAGAGAGTATTTTTTTCATCTTTTTTTAAACTGTGATTTTAAAAAAATCCGCACAGATTCTTCAAGAAAGAAAATCACTACCCCGTAGGAAATAAGTCCACTTATTATCATAGACGCAACCTGCAAAGGAGAAACAGCTAACATGTTTTTTACAAAAACAACCAATACTCCCATAATTACGGACGCCAGAACTGGTTTACCAACTATTTGCAAATAATCTAAATCTACATATTTACTCACCAAATAAATTGCTACAAAAGAACTAAGACCCACCAGTGTTAACCCGGTTGCAGCACCATTTAACCCATATAATATGGTAAGAATCGGTACAAAGACCCATGTTAAAACTGTCCACATTATCATTAATTTAAATGTCAGGGATATTCGTCCAATAGCATTTAATGTATTAGTTAGTGGGGTTGTCACTGCAGCCAAAGCAGAGGTTATACTTAGTATTGTAAGTGCTGTTAGCGCCCCTTCCCACTTGTTATATTTCGGGATTATTTTTATTAAAATTGGTGCAGTTAACACTAGCATTGTTAAAAAAGGGAAAACTAAAATGCAAACAAACATAATGGATTTTGAAACAGCCTTTGAAAGTTGCTCTTTGTTATTTTGTAATCTGGAAAATGCTGGAAATGTCACTTTTATCACTTGATCCATAAAGAAACGTAATGGTGCATAAGCCCACTTTTGTGCCCAACCTAACAGACCAATCCCCTGAGAGCCCAAGATAGTTCCCAAAAATATAGTCATCCCATCATCTTTAATCATTGCCAAAAAAGCATTCGCCTGGTATGGAACTCCAAATTTAAGAATTGACTTAAAAGATTTTACAGAAAAGGAAATACCTGGCATCCAGGGTGCAACTACATACATAGCAATCAAACCGGTAATTCCTCGCAAAAGTATTGCTATTGTAAAACTGCTAACTCCAAAACCATTCCATGCAAAGTAAATTGCAGCTAAATTGAAAACAATTGTTTCAATAATCTGAGGTAAAACTAATTTGTTAAATTCTAGTTTTCTTTCAAGTAATACTGAAGGAATTGTTTTAAGGGAAGACAGGAGTAAAGACAAAGCTAGAGCCCAAAGAAGATATATTGCAGGCTGATTAAAATGATATAGGTTTCTTATTAATGGAGTTACCATCAGGACGATAACAATTAACAATAAAACCAAAACTTGTTGAGCAGTAAAAACAGTTTTTAATTCATCATCTGTTAATTTCTCTTTTTTTTGAATTAGAGCAGCTGCAAAACCAATGTCACTAAAATAGGCCAGAAAGTTGACAACCGCTGAAACTAAAAAGAATACTCCATATTCTGCAGGTAAAAGAAAAAAGGTAAGAAATGCATTTGAGAAGAAAGAAATTGCCTGGATAAAAACAGTCCTGATAGTCAAAATGGCAATTCCTACTTTAACTTTAGTATTAATTATCTCTGCTGTTAATTCTTCTGTTGGGTCTAGCTGTTCAATACTCTCAATCATTTTTTAAAATTAGCCTATTCTTTTTTTGTAATAAGAAATCCCTACTTTAGTCTTTTTGGATTGAGCCAAAAATAGTAAAATAAGTAAGATTAACGATGATAAACTAATTATATTTGAAACTGCTCGGATTGGAGTATCATTCAATTTACCTTCTATTATATGCTCTCCCTTACCCAAAATAATGGTCATAAGTCCAAAACTATTATTCAAGTATTCTACTTTTGTTTCTTTTCCATCAACGGATATTTTCCAATTTGGAAAATAAAACTGTGATATACGGATGATTGTATGAGATTCTGTAATAGTTTTAAATCTAAACCAATTAGTTCCCTGCTCAAAATTCAACACCTGGGAGTCCCCAGTTAATATCTTATACCTTAAATCGCCATCTTCCTGAGGAATTTCCTTTGCTGACTTTGGCAAATAATATATTCTATCAACCTGGGGTATTATATGTATTAAATTTCTTTCTAAAACAGCGGGTAAGAAATAAAAAGCAGCAAGCGAAAATGCCAGTATTATTGAAAAAAGACTAAGTAATAAAAAGGTGGCTTTTTCTTTTAACTTCATGTATTTAAAAGTAAGCCAGAGAAGAATGATTAAAAAAAATATCAAATGATAGCTTGATGAAAGAAGCAAAAATGCAAGAAAAATTGCAAAAATAAGAAAGCTCTGTATTCCTTTCTTTAAAACCATCACATCAATACTTAAGAGTATTATAGGTAGGGATATTAATCCGAAAGAAAATCCCATTCCCCCATAAGAAAACCTGCTAATTACAAAAAATAATAATACAGCATAGAAAACTGACGCAACAAAACCCCACATTTCCCCAAGTAACCTTTTTATAAAAAAATACGCGAAAATAAAGCTTCCCAGAATACTTATGCTATAAATCATTTTAATGGCTATATGATAATTTTTAACCAATAGAAAAATGGCCTCTCCCACATAATATGGAAGTGGTGCCTGATAGTTAAATATAGGGGATCCATATTGCTGAACCAGATTGGGAATCCACCTACATGGAATCTGCTTGTCTTTAAAACATTGATCCATACCCTGTAGAATATTCGCTTGGGTGTCTATAAATTTTAAATCTCCTGACATAAACACCCACCATAAACAAAGAAGAAACAGGGTAACGATAATTCCAAATAATTTATACATCATAGGCTGATTATTCTACTCTCTTTGGGAAATAGTAGTAAATTAGATACGCTGCAGATGCAACAAAAATAGTTTGAAATAAACTCCTTGTAAAATTATAGTCTATATTCAATCCTATAAGGTCCCATACGGATTTTGAATTATAAAGTAAAGGATTTAAGGGAGAAAATAAACCAATGTTAATAGATGAGTCAAAAAGAAAAACTAATCCTGTAAAGCTTATTAGCATCAAAATTATAACAAGTAAGTGTTTAAACTTAGCATAAATCATTTCTAAAATTAAAAACGGCATTAACCAAAGAAACCATTGCGGATGATAATGTGTGGAGGAAAAAAACAGCAAAATTATTATAAGAAACCTTTGCCATAATAAGTCTTTGTCTGTACTTTTATAAAGAAAGATCAGGTAGAAAAATCCCAGCAACACTAAAAAAAGAATTATACTTTCACCGCCAGAAATGGGAATTTGGGCATAAAAACTCTTAAAAATTTGGTTGGCAGCTAAGGCTGTTGTCCTAAAACCTTTTGATCCTAAAAAAGGTAAAATTGTCATCAGATAAGCAGAAATTCCCAGTATAAAACATATAATTCTTTGGTTCCATTTATTCAGCAAAGATAAAAGTGGTACTAAAAATAATAAAGGGAAAATCTTAAATGAACCTCCCACTCCTAGAAGAAACGAGGATAGATAA
>ORMF011443022.1_pt1 | contig 16952 bp, 15 predicted proteins | sample 1779871 | NCBI WGS metagenome assembly ORMF01 (sample SAMEA104232316, study PRJEB22302) | groundwater metagenome | biome: forest; feature: aquifer; material: groundwater | place: USA | collected 2011-08-07 | depth 5.4 m
ACAGATAAATTGAGATTCAATATGAATGCCATAATATATGTATTAAATCTAAAATAGAGTAATACAAGTGAAAAAATCGCAATTTTTTGGGAACAACATGAAAAATTCAAGCATAATCAATTAATAACTGAACAACCCAACGCCAAAACATCAGAACTTTCAAATCTCGCAAAAACAGATATACACAAAGGAATTAAAACACTTTTAGATGTCGATATAAACGCACTTGACAAACTATCTTTTTACATGCCACAGGTAAAAGTACTTCAAAAAGCAATAAGAAAAACTCTCTCTTCTAATAAAAAAATATTAGTTTGTGGTTGCGGAGCAAGCGGAAGATTAGCTCTTTCCTTAGAATCAGCTTATGCTGAAAAGTTTAATAACCGCAATGCTGTAAAAGCCATAATAGCAGGTGGCGATAATGCACTAGTTAAGTCTATTGAAGGTTTTGAAGACATAGGCGAGTATGGTGTTAAACAGCTATATCTTGCTGGTTTTCAAGATGGTGATCTCCTTATTGGTGTTACTGCAAGCGGAGATTCACCTTTCGTAATGTCATCTTTACAAGAAGCAATAAACTCTTCTCAGTCACCGTGGCTTCTGCACTGCAATACAAATGAATCTTTGATTGGAAGAAATGCAGACCATATAGTAAAAAACAATTTGCTCAACACCATCGAATTAAACGTAGGCCCTATGGCTCTCACGGGAAGTACAAGGATGCAGGCCACTACAATTCTATTACTTGCCATAGGATTGCCACTACTCTACGAAAACATTGAAGAACCGTTGAAAATATTAACTTCCTATTTAAAAAACTGTAATCTTTCAGCCCTCGAAAAAATAGTTGAATTAGAATCTGAAATATATGCAAATGATGAGTTTATTTTTTATGAAACAACTCCTGAACTAGCACAAACAGTTTTGACAGATACAACTGAAAGAGCGCCAACGTTTAGCCTTCCTCCATTTGAAAATTTAAACGACGTTAACAAGCTCCCCTCACCTTCATATCTATTGTTAAAGTCTTGCACTACATCAGAAAAAGCTTGGAATAAACTTCTTGGAAGAGAGCCACGCACACTTGATTGGGACAAATCCACCTCATTAAAACAACTTTACGGTTTTGACTTCAGCAACAATATTGTCGAAAAAAGAGGAAATTACGCCAAGCCATCTCATTTTTTTAATATTTCGAATTCAAACAATAAATTAACCTTTAATTTAAAAGGTTCTCTTTTTGAATTGCTGACAGAGGGGCTCGATTTTTTTTTGATACAAATCACATTAAAAATACTACTTAACATCTCATCTACTTTAACAATGGGAAGACTTGGCTATTATACAGGGAATCTGATGACACATCTAAACCCAAGTAACAGCAAGCTTATAGACAGAGCAATAAGATATGTGGATTTTACATTAACAGAAAAATATGGTGTAAATGTCGATTATAATGATATTGCAAATGCTATTTTCTTAGAATTAAGCAAACTTAAACCAAACGAATCTATTGTAGATAAAACAGTCTCATCAATCCTAGCTAAAAATAATTAAAACTATTATGAAAAAAATATTAATTGGAATAGATGGTGGAGGCACCAAGACAAGATCAATTGTCTCAGATATTCATGGAAACATACTCGCCTCTGGAATTGGAGGTCCTGCAAATATAAGAATTTCAGTAGAACAAGCATGGAATTCAATATATCAATCAATAAATGACGCTTTCAGCAAATGCGGTTTGTCCTTAATCTCAAGTGAATGTGAATACAATATTGGACTTGGACTTGCAGGAATAAGTGTCCAAAGCGCAAAAGAAAATTTTTTACAAACAAAACACCCTTTCGCAAACTTGTTATTAGAATCCGATGCATACATAGCGTGTTTAGGATCAAACGGTGGAGGAAATTCGTCAATTATAAGCGTAGGCACGGGCGTAGCAGCATATTATATAAATGATTTTAAACATAAAAAAATTGGAGGCTGGGGCTTTCCTCATTCTGACACAGGCGGCGGAGCATGGTTCGGCATGGAAGCCGTGCGTGCAACGTTCAAAGCAATAGACGGCATAATAAAATTTTCTTATTTAACAAAAGAAATATTCGTAAAATTTAAATTTTCACCTTACGAATTATCTTCATGGGCTAATAATGCGAAATCTACGGACTTCGCTACACTGTGCGATTTAGTTTTTGAAGCTTATTTACAAGGAGATATTCAGGCAAAAAAATTAATAAATATCGCAGTTAAAGAAATCTTAAAAATTTCTTTAGTTTTAAAACAGGATTCTGGAAACGAAAAATCTTTTTTAATTGGCGGTCTCTCAGAAAAACTGATTGATTTTTTGCCAAAAGATTCAAATATTTCTTTATCAGATAAATCAAACAGTCCTGAAAAAGGTGCTTTATTATTAATTAAAAATAGTTTTACCAATATTAACGATTAAGAGGAAAACAATGGAAGTTATCATCAGACCAACAACTGAAGTTGCTACAGAATTAACAGCTAGGTTAATTGCAGATTTAGTAAAAAACAAACCACGTTCTGTACTAGGCTTAGCTACAGGCAGAACTATGGAAAATGTATATCAAAAGCTTGTATCTTTAAAAGTTGACTTCTCAGGATGCCATACGTTCAACCTTGATGAATATATAGGGCTTGATGGTGCAAATGTAAATTCATACAGATATTACATGAATCACCATCTTTTTTCTAAAATAAATATCAAACAAAGCAATACACATTTGCCAAACGGAGCGGCTAAAGATCTACCAAAAGAGTGCATAGAATATGAAGATTGCATAAAAGAATGTGGCGGAATAGACTTACAACTTCTTGGAATTGGAAGAACAGGACACATTGGCTTTAACGAACCTTTATCATCACTTTTTTCAAGAACAAGAGAAAAGGCTTTAACCCCAATAACTATTGCACAAAATTCACCACTTTTTGACAGACCTGAAGATATGCCTAAAAGAGCATTAACTATGGGAGTAGGTACAATATTAGAAGCTAAAAAAATAATAATGCTCGTAACAGGAAAAGAAAAAGCTGAAATTCTTCTAAAAGCCGTCGAAGGACCAATTACCTCAATGATTTCAGCAACAGCATTACAACTTCATCCTGCCTGCACTGTTATTGTAGATGAAGACGCTGCCACACTTCTACGGGAAAAAGAATATTATAAATGGATTTTTCAAAACGAACCTGAATGGGAACCATACAGATAACAGCTATAGCAAAAAAGGTTTTCCGACTAAAATAGAAGTAGGAAAACCTAATTTAGTATATAATAAAAAACAGAGAAAAACTCTGTTTTTATAAGTTTAACTATTCACCTGAAATAGCTTCAACTGGACATTCATCAACGCAAGCACCGCAATCGATACATTCGTCTGAAATTAAAGCTTTGTCTGATTTCATGCTAATTGCTTCTACAGGACAAGCTGATACGCAGCTTTCACAACCTGTACATGTTGCTGGATCTACCTTATGCATTTGTAATTCTCCTTAGTAAATTTGTATTTAAGCCTATTAAGACTTCAGCACACAATACTTTGTTTAAAAGGCATTGTATTAACGATTCTTCTAATGTAGTAAAAAGAGAAAAAAAATCAACCGCTTTACATTTAAAAAATATATTTAAATATTTTAAGATAAATATCACGGTTGAAATCTGTTTTTTAAAAACAAAAATCTTAACAGAATTGAAAAACTCTATTTTTATAATAGATTTAATCCCTTTGCAAAAATAGTCTTGTTATCTGTGACTAACCAATTTAAAAAAAATTAACGATAACATGCTTTACTAAACATGGAGATTGAAAATGGTAGAACTAATTGTAGCAGGAATAATCATGCTGGGGCTGTTTATATATATAGCATATGCACTGTTATGCCCTGAAAAATTTTAAAGGAGTATAAAACATGACACTTAACGGCATCATCACAATTGCCATATTCATTATAATATTAATTCTTATAGCAAAACCTTTTGGTATTTACATTAAAAAAGTATTATGTAACGAAAAAACTTTTTTGGATAAAATTCTTTCGCCAATTGAAAAAGCTATTTACAAAATTTGCGGAATTGACCCTGAAAAGGAACAATCATGGCAGGAATATCTTATTTCACTTTTACTGTTCAGTGTTTTTGGTTTTATTTTTTTCTACATCATTCAAATAGTTCAGGCAAGTTTACCGCTCAACCCTCAACACCTTTCAAATGTACCTTCCCTTTTAAGTTTTAATACAGCTGTAAGTTTCGTAACAAATACTAACTGGCAGGCCTACAATGGAGAAACTACGTTAAGCTATCTCTCTCAAATGCTGGGATGCACCGTTCAAAATTTCGTATCAGCAGGGACTGGAATTGCAGTGGCAGCAGCATTAATTAGAGCTTTCATGCGTAAAGAACAAAATTCTCTCGGTAACTTTTGGAAAGATTTAACTAGATCTACTCTTTGGATTCTTTTACCGCTTTCCATTGTTATAAGCATTATCTACATTTGGCAGGGAGTTCCACAAAATCTTAGCAGCTACATTATAGCTCACACGATAGACGCAGGAAAACAGATTATTGCACAAGGTCCAGTGGCGTCGCAGGAAGCAATTAAATCTCTCGGTACAAACGGAGGAGGATTCTTCGGAGCAAACTCTATGCACCCTTACGAAAATCCCACTGGTTTGACAAATTTCATACAAGTGTTATCGATTTTTTCAATAGGAACAGCTCTTGTTTATGCATTTGGATTAATGATTAAAAATAAAAAACAAGGTTGGACAATTTTAATTTCAATGTTAATTCTTTTTACTTTTTTTACCTACTCAATGTATTTTTTTGAAACTAGAGGAAATCCAGCAATAAATAAAGCTGATCATATTACTGCCAGCTCTCAGTATTCTGCTGGGAGAAATATGGAAGGCAAAGAAACGAGATTTGGTATTGCCGATTCTGTACTTTACGCATCAGTTACGACATCTGCTTCAGATGGAGGCGTGAATGCACAAATGGAGTCGTTAAATCCTTTGTCTGGCGGAATAGCTATGTTTAATATGGGGCTTGGCGAACTTGTCATAGGTGGTGTAGGTACAGGATTATACAATATGATAATGTTTATCCTTTTGACTGTATTTCTTGCAGGATTAATGGTAGGAAGATCTCCTGAATTTTTAGGAAAAAAAATTGAAGTTAAAGAAATTAAATGGGCAATAATAGCCATAATAATAAGCCCATTTTTAGTTCTTATATTTACTGCAATTGCATGTTTTACTCCATCAATAGCCAGTGATCTAATGACATACGGAGCACACGGTTTCAGCAGAGTCCTATACGCTTTCATATCTGTTGCAAACAATAATGGAAGTGCCTTTGGCAGTTTAAATGTCAATACAACTTTTTTTAATACAACCACAGCTCTTGCCATGATAGGTGGAAGATTTATTTCAATCGCCGCTGTGTTATGTATTGCAGGATCATTAGTAAGAAAAAAGAAAGTGCCTGTTACATCAGGAACATTTCCAACTACAGGCGGCTTGTTTATAATAATGCTCATTGTCTGCATTTTGATTATAGGAGGATTGACTCTCTTCCCTGCTATAGCGTTGGGTCCAATTGCAGAACACTTCATGCTGTTTTAAAAAATAAAAATTTTATCAATCGTAATTGGAGCTTAAACATAAAATGTCCAAACACAAAGTTAAACAATCAATATTTAGCGGAGATATTTTAAAAAATGCAATAGTCGATGCATTTAAAAAACTTAATCCGCTCTCTCTTTTAAAAACAAACCCTGTAATGTTTTCAGTGGAAGTAACCGCTGTTTTCAGTACTATAATTTTTATAAGCAGTGCAGTAGTCCTTAGACCTGAAGAGCCTGCGTCATTAACAGGACAAATAGCGTTATGGCTGTGGTTTACAGTACTTTTTGCCAATTTTTCAGAGGCTGTCGCTGAAGGAAAAGGTAAAGCTCAAGCTAACTCTTTGAGAAAAGCAAAAGGTGATATAAAAGCCAAACTTTTAACTGATCAAAAAAGCATAGTTTTCAGAATAGTTGAACCTTCAGAATTAAAAATAGACTCGATTGTGTTAATCGAAACAGGTGATCTTATCCCAGCAGATGGAGACGTTGTAGAAGGAATGGCTTCAATTGACGAATCTGCAATAACAGGCGAATCTGAACCTGTAATACGAGAAAGCGGCGGAGATAGATGTGCAGTAACAGCTGGTACAAGAGTAATATCGGATTCAATTAAAGTCAGAGTTACTTCAGGACCTGGAGATTCATTTTTAGACAAAATGATAAAACTGATAGAAGGTGCTCAAAGACAAAAAACACCTAATGAGTTGGCCTTAAATACAGTTTTATTTGGTTTTACACTTATTTTTATAGTTGTGTGCGGTTCAATTGAAGGTTTTGCTTTCTTCACAGGAAAACCTGTTCCAGTCATACTTCTTCTTGTCCTTTTTGTAACACTTATTCCGACGACAATCGCTGGCCTTCTTTCAGCTATTGGAATTTCAGGCATGGACAGGCTGTTGCAGGCTAATATTATAGCAAAATCAGGTCGTGCAGTGGAAGCTGCAGGAGACATTGATACTCTTCTTCTTGATAAAACAGGCACCATCACTATAGGAAATAGATTTGCCACAGAATTTATTCCTGTTAAAAATGTTGAATTATCCGAACTTGCAGAGGCTGCGCTTTTATCATCAATGAGTGATGAAACACCTGAAGGGCGCTCAATTGTCACTTTATCAGAAAACAAATACAAAACAAAATCAACAAACTACAACATGGATGCAGCTGAATTTATTCCGTTTTCAGCGTACACAAGAATCAGCGGAGTAAATTATAAAAGTGATGAAATAAGAAAAGGTGCTGTTGATTCTATTCGTGAAATGATTATAGAAGCAGGAAATGAAATTCCAAAAGAATTTGATGAAACGGTAAAAAATATATCAATGCAGGGTGGAACACCGCTTGCAGTATCAAAAAACAATAGACCATTAGGCGTTATTTTTCTAAAAGACATTGTCAAACCAGGAATAAAAGAAAGGTTTGAAGACCTTAGAAGAATGGGCATTAAAACGGTAATGATAACAGGAGATAATGAACTTACTGCTGCTGCAATAGCTGCTGAATCAGGCGTAGACGATTATCTTTCCAAGGCGAACCCTGAGCAAAAATTGGCATACATAAGAAAAGAGCAGGCAGAAGGTAAAATGGTCGCAATGTGTGGCGACGGCACGAATGATGCTCCAGCTTTAGCACAATCTGATGTTGGTGTGGCTATGGCTACAGGGACCACTGCAGCAAGAGAAGCAGGAAACATGGTAGACTTGGATTCAGATCCTACAAAGCTTATAGAAGTTGTAAAAATAGGTAAACAACTACTCATGACACGAGGCTCATTAACTACATTCAGTTTAACGAATGACTTGGCTAAATATTTTGCTATTATCCCTGCTCTATTTATGGGAGTTTATCCAGGATTGGCATATTTAAATATCATGCACCTTCATTCACCAGCAAGTGCGATTTTATCAGCTATAATATTTAATGCGCTGGTAATTATTTTCTTAATACCGATGGCGTTAAAAGGTGTAAAATACAGACCTGTCTCAGCAGCTTCAGCTTTAAAAAGAAATCTTTTAATATATGGACTTGGCGGGATAGTTGTGCCATTTGCAGCCATAAAGGTAATAGATATCATAATAGTTGCACTGCACTTAGTGAAATAAGATATTAAAAAAAATCATTGACATAAATAGAGGAATAACTAATGAAAAATATACTTACTGCATTTTTAATAATGATAGTATTTACAATTCTTTTGGGAATTATATATCCATTCATAATTTTAGGAATTGGGCAAGTTTTTTTTAACTACCAGGCTAATGGAAGCCTCATAAAAGAAAATGGTCAAATAATAGGCTCAGCACTTATTCAACAGGAATTTACATCTCCTGAATTTTTCCACGGCAGGCCTGATTCCTTTGGAATTGACGACTACCCAACAAGCATCAAAATGGTGCAGATTATAAAAAACAGAATAGCTGAATCACAAAAAAATAATATGCAGCCTGCATCAAAAATAGTGCCTATAACACTCATTACAGATTCAGGTAGCGGAATGGATCCAGATATTACTCCAGATGCAGCTTTTTATCAGGCAAAAAGGATATCTCAATTAAGAAAAATACCTATTACACAAATAAATAATTTAATCAGCAACTCTATAAAAGTGCGTCAGCTTGGCTTTTTAGGTGAACCTACAGTAAATGTTCTAGAGCTTAATTTAAAACTTAACCGTTTGGCATCAAACAATTAATTGCGAGGTTGATTATGGCTTCAAAAATAAGGTCTAATATAAATCCTGACGATGACAGACCTGATCCTGATACACTGCTTGAAGCTATTACTGAAAAAGAAAAAAAAGGTTCTCGTGGAAAATTAAAAATATTCCTTGGTGCTTCCCCTGGAGTTGGTAAAACATATGCAATGCTTGAAGCAGCTCACAAAGCAAAAGAAAACGGAATTAAAGTTGTCGTGGGCGTAGTGGTAACACACGGAAGGGCAGAAACAGAAGAACTTCTTGACGGTTTAGAACTTTTTCCACTAAAAAAAATAAACTACAGAGAGAAAGATTTTTTTGAATTAAATACCCATAAAATAATAAAAGATAGACCTCAACTTGTCTTAGTTGACGAGCTAGCACATCGCAACACACCAGGTTCAATAAATGAAAAAAGATATCAAGATATTCTAAATATTCTTGATGCAGGAATCGATGTATATACCGCAGTCAACATACAGCATCTAGAAAGCCTAAAAGATGAAGTCTTTCAAATTACAAAAATACCTGTAAAAGAAAGCGTGCCTGATTTTATTTTTGAAGAAGCTGATGAGACTGTAGTAATAGATATTACACCATCTGAACTTATAGAACGTCTCAATGAAGGTAAAGTATATATTCCAGAAGAAGCAAGCAGAGCAGTATCTCACTACTTTTCAGAAACAAATATCTCTGCATTGCGTGCATTTGCACTACAAATTGCGGCAAAAAGTATCAGTAAACGAGTAATTATCTACAAACAAACTCAAGGAATTAAAGAACCGTGGTCGATAAGCCAAAAAGTTCTTGTCTGCATAAGTGACAGCAGTTTTACTCCAGGATTAATTAGAAGTGCTAAAAAACTTGCAGATCAAGTTAATGGAGATTTAACAGCTGTTTATGTAGATACGCCACTAAGAACGCTCTCCTCTGAAAGCAAAAAAAGAATATTAAACTATAAAAGATACGCCGAATATATGGGGGCTGGAGTTGTAACAATAACATCTGCATCTGTATCAAAAAGCATTATAAAATTTTCGAGAGAAAACAATATTACACATATTGTTCTAAGCAAAGGAATACAGACAAGACTGGCCGACTTCGTACTAGGATCTGTCGTTGGCGATGTCATCCGATATAGTGGAAAAATTAACATTCACATGTTAAATGAAAGACCTAAAATAGATAGCACAAGCGTAATAAAACGTCTTTTCTTTAAATATTTTTTCCCTAAGTCACCTGCATTCAGTAAATATTTTTTAATTACTATTGCAATAACAATTTTGGCTTTAATCATAACTGGCTTTTTAAAGCATGTTCACATTATGGATAACATCACAGTTATGATGATATTGTTAATGGTGGTAGCTTATACAGCCTATAGATATACATTTTATAATGCTCTTATATCTGCACTGATATGCTGTTTTGCATTTGGGTTTGTTTTTGAAGAACCGTATTTTACATTTGATATGAGCAAATTCACCGTAGTGCTGACTCTTATTGTTTTTCTTATTGTCTCCTATATGATATCAAGGCTTACCTACATATTAAGACAGCAAGTAAGCAGAACATTAGTAAGAGAGAGAACAACTAACTTGTTGTACCAACTTACAAAAAAAATTACAGACTTGAGTGATATCAATATCCTATATACCACTACTACAGAAAGTCTCCATGCAATCTTTGGCTACGAAACTGTTCTTTTTATTGAAGAAAATAATGAATTAAATATTGCGTCTCAAACAGAAAAAGCTCAAACTATGGATACAAAGGCAAAAGCTGCCTTGAATTGGACTTGGAAATACGGCAAACAAAGCGGAGCAGGAACAGATACACTCAATAGCTGCGAATGGTTCTTTTTCCCTTTAGAGGTAGGGGAACAAAAAATAGGAGTTTTGTCCTCACATGTAGTAGAACACCGTTCGCTTTTTTCTCCTGATAAATTCGACTTTTTTCATTCAATTGCTGATCAATCTGCCGTGGCAATTAACCGCCTACAGCTGCTCTCAAGAAAAAGCAACAAGTAATAAAAAATATTTTTTACTCAGTTCCTTTTGATAATGAAATTTAAATTTATTCTGCTATCATTATTCAAGATACCACAAACAGATGACTATCATTAGGAGATATTACCATGAAAAGAAATAAACTTATTGCGCTTGGAATTGGGGCACTAACTTCTTTAATTATCGCAGGCTGTGCGTCCGCACCAAATCCTGATATGCCAAACTCGCCATTTACGTCAGGGCAAGTTTCAATGACTTTAAAGAAAGGTGTAACTACTAAAGCTGAAGTACTGGAAACATTTGGTTCCCCAAACATTGTAACTCAAGACAGTTCAGGTAATTCTGTCTGGACATATCAAAAAAATGCAACAATTTCAGAAAGTGGTGGAAATAGTATGTATTGGACCGTAATTCTCGTAGGAGGCCAAAGTGGAACAGGCGGTATTATGAGTTCACAAAAGACAATGACTCTCATATTAACTTTTGACGGCAATATAGTTTCTAATTTTAAATCATTAACGACTAACTTCTAATCATTAAGGAAATATGAAAAAATATATAATTTTGTTATGCAGCGGAATTATTGCAGCAATGTTTTTAACATCATGCCAGCCGTATCAGGCACAGCCTCAACTAAGCCCGCTAGAGATAGAAACTATGCAGACAGAGTCATTTAATGTCCCCAAAAGGACTGCATTTAACGCAACAGTAACGGTCTTCCAAAATCTTGGCTACATAATTCAAACAGCTAATTTTGATACAGGATTTATTACTGCTTCGAGCCCGCAAACTACCGATTTTTTCGGCAATACCAGTTACACAAAAACTACAGCTTTCATAACGTCAAATAACGAAAATTCAGCAATAATAAGAATCAATTTTGTAGAATCTACTTCATATTACAATAAGAATTCTGGCAATATTGTAAATGATGAACCTATCCTAAGCCCTCAATCTTATACAAATGCATTTGCAAAAATACAGCAACAGATATTTGTAATGACTGGCATGAATCCAGTTGTTACTCCTGTTTCTGCAAACTAACATTTTGTTTTTTCACCGCAGTTACAGTTGGGAAAATATGGCATTCATCATAATATATCTCAATATCTGAAAAACCAACTTTTGTCAGAAGCTCTGTCATTTCAGCTTTGCTGGTATAGTTTTGCCATATTGCACCCAAAACTACAGTAAAAATGATATAACTTAATCGCAAATCTTTTGAATTTATTTTATTTAACTTCCACTCACATAAAGGCGGATAAGAAGGCGGATATCCTATGTAGCTTGTCACAAGTTTACCACCTGTCTTTAATGCTGAGTAAAATTTTTTATATAACATTTTTACACGTTCTTTGTCTGGTTCATATATATTAAGGCCGTTACTGCTTATTAAATCAAATTTACTCTTAAAAGATAAATTCCATGCATCCTGCTTAACGAATTCAACATGAGAGAATACTCCATGTTTTTTTGCATTTTCTTTGGATAATTCCAAAGAATCGGAGTCAAGATCTATTCCAAATAGATTAAAATTATTCGTTTTTGAATAATCAAGATAAAGCAACTCACCCAAAAGTCCGCATGGAAGGCTTGCCATGCATGCCCCTTCTCTGATGATTTTAGCGTTCTCTGCTAAAAAAATATTAAATCGCTGTTGCGTGGCTCTTACAATAGGAGAGTTATTCAATATAAAATCTTCCAATGCACTTAATTTGCTTCCATCGCTGCTTAATCCTGTCAACCGGCCATTTTTGGGAAAAGTTAAGACGTAATCAGTCCAATAACCATTCCAGCCTCCATTGTTGGAAATCCAATAACGTCCCAATTCAAAATTTTTTAATTCATCTAAAATCTTAATCTGTTCATCCAAAGGACATATAGACTCATTATGCTTTTTGACCAAATTTTCTTTCAATTTTTTAAAAGTTATTTCAAAATCATTATTCTTATCTGCATGAGAAATAATTCCTGAAATTCGTTTGTTGTTCATATTGTTGTTCCTAACTCAGATTTATTTAAAATCATTAATCCTTCATATTAGTCTACATCATGAAATTTATTTGCAATAACGTTATGATAAACTGGAAAAAAAGAATAAATCATATATATTCATTCGTTTTGTAATTAAGAATATAAGGAAATTATATAAAGTACGATAAGAAATATATACGTTTTATTTATAAAAATAGTTGTATTTTAATATTTGAGTTCAAAATTATAATTTGTTTTTTAAACAAATGAATTATTGAGAATATGGTTCCATTTAGGTTTGTTAACTAATTTAAATAATAAGGTGAAAATTATGACAAAAAAAGACATCGTAACAAAAATCGCTTCTCAAGTAGATTTAACACAACAACAAATAGCTGTTATCGTTCAGAAAACATTAGACACAATTTCTGAAGGTTTAGCTCAAGGTGAAAAATTTGAATTAAGAAATTTCGGAGTTTTCCAACTCGACATTCACAAACAAAGAATTGGAAGAAACCCAAATAAACCTGAAAAAAATATTGTTATTCCTGAAAGAACAGTAGTAAAATTCAAACCTGGTAAAGAACTTATCGGAGCTGTTTCAAAATTAGCTGCAAAAAATATTAAATAATAATAAAATTACTTATATTACGATTTAAGCCTGCTGTCAGCAGGCTTTTTTTATGCAAATATAAAAATATTCCCCTATTTATGTACTCAAAATATGTTAAATTTAGCTCAACAGCATGAAATAATCTTTTGCTCATCGAGAAAGCACGGCTATGATAAAAGTATTAAATTTAACAAAAGTCTTTAACTTTCAAAAAGCTGTTAACTCTATTTCTTTTGAAATAAATAAAAATGGAATTACTGCGTTATTAGGAGCAAATGGTGCAGGCAAAACCACTACAATGCGCATGCTTACATGCTCACTTAAAGCAGATTACGGAAATGTCGCTATTCATGGATTTGACACTCAAAAATGTCCACAAAAAATAAAATCACTACTTGGATATCTCCCTGAACGTTCTCCCATCTACAAGGAAATGACTGTTTGTGAATATATAAAATATATAGGAGAACTTAGAGGCTTAAAATCAAAAACACTGAAAACAGCTACAGAAAAAATTATTTCTCAGTGTTCTTTGGAAAGCGTTTATTACAAAAAAAATGAAACTTTATCCAAAGGCTATCTGCAGCGCGTTGCCCTAGCTCAGGCAATTATTCATGATCCCCCATGCCTTATTTTAGATGAACCAACTGATGGACTAGACCCAATTCAGAAACACAAAATGCGAACCCTTATAAAAAAAATGGGAGAATCTAAAATAATTCTCTTGTCAACTCATATTCTTGAAGAAGTAGAAGAGTGTTGCGATAGATCAATAGTTCTTTCCTCAGGAAAAATAATAATGGATACAACACCTGATGAACTCAAGAAAAAAACGCCATCATACGGTAACGTAATAATTACATTCACCAAAGAAAATTTAACAAGAAAACAAGTTAATGATATAGCTCAAAAAATCACGAATGAAATTCAAGAGAAAATAGACAGTATATCAACAAAAGAAACTCAAGATACATTTTCACTGGAGATAACCCCAAAACATATTGATCATTCATCAGAGGTACTTCAACTTAACGTTATTAAGCTAAAAGAAATCTCTCAACCGTTTAAAAACATCCACATTGATGAAGGCAATTTAAACGAAGCCTTCCGAATGATAAAATAAACAAGTAAAATAAAGAGATTCAAATTGAAAAATAATAACAAAAAAATAACAAAAGCAAAACCGATAGAAGTAACCCTGTGGGATGCAGCCAATAAATTGAGAGGTAGCGTTGAGCCTGCCGAATACAAACACGTTGTATTAGGACTTGTATTCTTAAAATTTGCCAGTGATAAGTTTGAAGAGCATAGAACCAAACTGATTGCTGAAGGCAAAGAAAAATACATTGAGAAGCCTGAGTTTTACAATATGAGCAATGTGTTTTTCTTAGAAGAAATTTCACGTTGGAGCTACATTGTTAAAAAATCAAAACAAAATGATATTGCATTGCTCATTGACACGGCTTTGCACACCATCGAGAAAAACAACAAAGCCCTGAAAGGTGCATTGCCCGATAATTACTTTTCACGTTTGGGATTAGATGTTACAAAGTTGGCTTCTCTGCTCGATACCATAAACGATATTGACACTACCAAAGACCCAAAGCAAGATGTGGTGGGCAAAGTGTATGAATACTTTCTTTCCAAATTTGCATTGGCAGAGGGAAAAGGCAAAGGAGAATTTTACACACCAAAAAGTATTGTTAACCTGATTGCCGAAATGATTGAACCTTACAAGGGCATTATCTATGACCCTGCTTGTGGTTCGGGTGGTATGTTTGTGCAATCCATTAAGTTTATTGAAGCACATAATGGCAACAATAAAGAAATTTCTATTTACGGACAAGAATACACCAACACCACATACAAACTGGCAAAGATGAACCTTGCCATACGAGGCATTAGCGGAAACCTTGGCGAAAAGGCTGCCGACACTTTTGCTGACGACCAACACAAAGACCTGAAAGCCGATTACATTATGGCAAACCCGCCTTTTAACCAAAAAGATTGGCGTGCCGAAAATGAATTGAAAGACGACCCACGTTGGAGAGGTTATGATGTGCCGCCCAAAAGCAACGCCAATTATGGTTGGATTTTAAATATGGTTTCCAAACTTTCCGAAAACGGAATTGCTGGTTTTATATTGGCAAATGGTGCATTGAGTGGCGGTGGTGAAGAATACAAAATACGCAGAAAGCTGATTGAAAATAATTTGGTGGAAGCCATTTTGGTATTGCCACGTAATTTATTTTATACCACAGATATTAGCGTTACGCTATGGATTTTGAATAAAAATAAAAAAACACAAAGCAAAAATATTGGCGATGAAAAACGCCAATATCGTGAACGTGAAAATGAAATACTGTTTATGGATTTGAGACAATTAGGCGAACCTTTTGAAAAGAAATACACACAGTTTTCTGACGCTGATATTCAAAAAGTAACAAGCACCTATCATCACTGGCAAACGAAAGAAATTGAAAACATACCAGAGCTTTGCTATTCAGCTTCGCTTGAAGAAGTAGTCAAAAAAGATTTTTCACTCGTGCCGAGCAAATACATTGAGTTTGTTAACCGTGACGAGAACATTGACTTTGACGATAAAATGCAAAGCCTGAAAACCGAATTTGCAGACTTACTAAAAGCCGAAGCCACTTCAAAAAATGATTTACTAACCGTGTTTAAAGAATTGAGTTATGAAATCAAACTATAAGCGGTTAGGCGATTACATACAGGAATTGAAGGTTCGCAATACGGAAGAAAAGGCGGAACAACTTTTAGGAATTAACATTGATAAATTTTTTATGCCTTCTGTTGCCAATGTTGTGGGAACGGATATGTCTGTTTATAAAATCGTAAAGAAAAATCAATTTGCTTGCAACAGAATGCACGTTGGCAGAGATTACCGATTACCAATTTCTATGTCAAAATCAGATGAAGAATTTATGGTTTCACCAGCTTATGATGTATTTGAAATAAAAGACACAAAAGTTCTTAATCCTGAATTTTTGATGATGTGGTTTACTCGTAGAGAGTTTGACCGTAATGCTTGGTTTTACACTGATGCAGATGTAAGGGGTGGTTTGCCTTGGAAATCATTTTGTGATATGCAATTACCAATTCCTCACCCTGACAAACAAAAAGAAATAGTAAAAGAATACAACGTTATCCAAAACCGAATAGCCCTTAACCAACAACTGATACAAAAACTGGAAGAAACCGCACAGGCTATTTATAAAGCTTGGTTTGTGGACTTTGAATTTCCTGATGAAACTGGAAAGCCATATAAAAGTAATGGTGGGGTAATGATTGATAGTGAATTTGGAGAAATTCCTAAAGGTTGGAGTTGGAAAGAAATATCATCAATTTCTGAAATCACTTCAAGCAAACGGATTTTTGAAAATGAATATAAAAATGAAGGAGTTCCCTTTTACCGAGGAAAAGAAATCACTTTGAAAAAATCTGGGGAAATAATATCTGAACCAATTTATATTTCAAGGGAGAGATATGCGGAAATAATTAAATCATACGGCAAGCCAGTTGAAGGAGATATTTTAATGACAGCCGTTGGGACAATTGGCTCTACCTATATGGTAAGTGATGAGGAGTTTTATTTCAAAGATGGTAATGTGGTTTGGTTTAAAAACTTCATTAAGAAAGGAGCAAATTATTTTCTTTATGACTTTATGCAAAGTGACAAATTCAACTCACTGCTCGATGAAATTACAATTGGCTCAACACAAAATGCAATCACAATCACAACATTTGGGCAACAGAAAATTGTATTTCCTGATGACAGAATTTTAGATGATTACATAAACATTAGTCATAAATTAAATAACGCATTGTCCAATAAAAAAGAGCAATTATTGGCAATGAATTCATTAAAAAATTTGCTTCTTTCAAAATTAGCGACAATGGAAAATTAATTATGCAAGTAGAAAAACTACCCTACCAGCACTTAATAACCGAAATTGGCAGTTTGCTACAAAACGGCAGGCAGCAAGCCGCACAGG
>ORMF010357978.1_pt1 | contig 16950 bp, 14 predicted proteins | sample 1779871 | NCBI WGS metagenome assembly ORMF01 (sample SAMEA104232316, study PRJEB22302) | groundwater metagenome | biome: forest; feature: aquifer; material: groundwater | place: USA | collected 2011-08-07 | depth 5.4 m
CCAAGGATACTGAAGCAAGCGTCCTTTGCATGGTTTCCTCCTGTTCAAAAACGAACATGCAATCGATGCTACGCACGCGCTTCGAAAGCGCTGAGGCTATAGTACAAAGAGCGTTGTTGCTACAGGCCCGGCATGTCGGCTGAGGGTCAGAACTTCGCGTCACAGCCTGACCTCCTCGACGGAGGAAGTACACCCGCAAGCTGCAGGTCGAGGAACGGAGCCCGAACGACGGTCCCGCTAGAGTTTTTTGGGAGCCATCGCTCCGCCGCCTCCCGTATCCTGGAGTTTCACAATCAGCAGACGTGCATCCACGTCGGCTCGCCGATGGCGCGATATCCCGAACTCTCTATCTTGGACACATGGAGGCCGGAAATGAAGCTCTTCTATTCTCCTGGCACCAGTTCGCTTCTTCCCCACATCGTGCTCAATGAATCCGGTCTTGCTTGCGAAAGAATCAAGGTCGACGAACATACCAAAGCGATGGACACGGGCGGCGACTACAGGAGCGTCAATCCGTTGGGTTACGTGCCGGCATTGCAGCTCGATGACGCCACCGTCCTCATCGAAGCGGCTGCGATCGTGCAATACCTGGCCGACAGGGTGCCCGCGAAGAACCTCGCTCCCACCAACGGCACACTCGATCGCGCGAAACTGCAATCGTGGCTGAACTTCTTCTCGGCCGAGATGCAATTGGGGTGCTTCTGTCCGCTCTTCCATCCAGAGATCCCCGAATCGGTGAAGACAATTTTTCGCGAGCGCCTCGCAAGCCGTCTGGCGCACGTGGAGCATCATCTTGCGGAAACCGAGTATCTCGTGGGCAACGATTTTTCGGTGGCCGATGCGTACCTCTTCGTCGTCTCGAATTGGGCGCGGCCTGCCAATATCGATCTGTCGACCTATCCCAATGTCCTCCGTCATCGGAAACGCGTCGGCACGCGACCGGCGGTGAAGACGGCGATGAAGTCGGAGGGTTTGATTCCATGAGGGCCGCCCGAGCAGGCGTGTCGTAGTAGGGATCGCCTGATGAGAGTCGACTACGGGTCAACACCGGTAAGGCTCGCCACGAGCACAATCGGTCCCGCAAGGCCCCCGTGACCTGCCCGGCCGCGCGCAGGCGCCGCCGCTCAGCGAGCCTGCGCGAAGTCGGGGGCCTTGGTCTTGAGCAGCAGGATCAGCGGGAAGGCCAGCAGGCTCAGCATCATCACCAGCTTGAAGTCGTTGGCGTAGGCGATGATTGCCGCCTGCTGGGTGATGAGGTTCTCGAGCAGCGCACGCCCCGTCTCCGTCGATGGATCGAGCTGCGCCGCTGCCGGGTCGGCGAGCGCTTGATTGAACGGCGTGACGCTCTCGGCCAGGCGCGCATGCATCAGGATCGTCTTGTCGGTGAGATTGGCGATGACGACGGATACGCCGATCGAGCCGCCGAGATTGCGGACCAGCGTCCACATGGCCGTGCCCTGCGTGCGCAGCGCCGACGGTATGGTGGAGAGCGAGATGGTGGTGAGCGGCACGAACAGGAAGCCCAGCCCCATGCCCTGCAGCATGCTGGTCCACACGATGGTGCGCACCGACGTGTCCGGGGTGAAATCGATCGTGTAGTAGAGCGAGACGACGCAGAACAGCAGGCCGAAGAAGAGCAGAATGCGGGCGTCGATGCGGGTCATGAGCCGGCCCGCCAACAGCATGGAGATCGCCGTGCCTAGTCCGCGCGTCCCCAACAGCAAGCCGGCATCGATGATCGGATAGCCCATGACGCCCTGCAGCATGGTCGCCATCAGCGCCATGGTCGCCACCAGCATCACGCCGGTGAGGAACATGAAGACGAGGCCGACAATGAAGTTGCGGTCGCGGAAGATTTCGATGGGAATGAACGGCTTCTCGGTGGTCAGGGAGTGGGCGACGAAGAAATAGAACCCCGCGGCAGAGACGAGGGCCAGCACGACGATCTCGTTGGCATTGAACCAGCCGAGCTGCTCGCCCCGGTCCAGCATCAACTGCAGCGCGCCGATGGCGGTGGCGAGCGCGGTGAAGCCCAGCCAGTCGAAGGAGAGTGCGCGGTTTTCCGCCGTTTCGCCCATGAAGGCCACCAGCCCGAGCCCGGTGGCGATGCCGAACGGCAGGTTGATGAAGAACACCCAGCGCCAGGAATAGTATTCGGTCAGCCAGCCGCCGAGGATCGGGCCCATGATCGGCCCGATCATCACCCCCATGCCCCATAGCGACATGGCCCAGCCGCGGCGCTCCGGCGGGTAGATCTCGAGCATCACCGACTGCGACAGCGGCACCAGCGCGGCCCCGAACATGCCCTGCAGCAGGCGGAACAGCACCATCTCCTCGATGCTCTGGGCGATGCCGCACAGCATCGAGGCGAGCGTGAAGCCGGTGACGCAGATCAGCAGCAGCTTCTTGATGCCGAACCGGTTGGCGAGCCAGCCGACCGGCGCGGTCATCACCGCCGCGGCCACGACGTAGGAGGTGAGCACCCAGCTCACCTGGTCCAGGGTAGCGGAGAGGCTGCCCTGCATGTAGGGCAGCGAGACGTTGGCGATGGTGATGTCGAGTGCCTGCATGATGGTCGCCATCATCACGCACACCGTGATCATTGCCCGCTGCGGGGAGGGGCTGGCGCCGCGCGCGCTGTCGGCGATCATGGGTCGGGGTCCTGGGCCACGGCGCTCGATCCGAGCAGCCGCGACAGCACGCTGCGGCGGCCGGTGTCGATCTCGACGGTGGCGCTCATGCCCGAGCGCAGTCGGCGCAGGTCCTGGCCCGCCTCGAACTCGATCCTGACCGGCACGCGCTGCACGATCTTGATCCAGTTGCCGGCCGCGTTCTGTGGCGGCAGGATGGCGAACTGGGCGCCGGTGCCCGGGCTGATCGCCCCTACCGTGCCGCGCCACTGCCGCGAGGGAAAAGCGTCTACGGTGATGGCGACCGGCTGGCCGGCGCGCACATGGGTGAGGTCCGTCTCCTTGGGGTTGGCGTCGATCCACACCGTGTCGGTGCCGATGATGCTGAACACGGCCATGCCGGCGGTCAGATACCGGCCCATCTGGATGCTCGCCACCTGCGTCGCGGTGCCGACGATGGGTGCGCGCAGCACGGTGTTGGCAAGGTCGCGCCTGGTGCGCTGCAGGGCAACCGTCGCCTCGGCGAACTGGGGATATTTCTCGATCGGAAGGTCGATGTCGCCCAGCAGCTGATTGCGCACCGTTGCCTCCTGCTGCTGCAGCTGCTCGAACAGCGTCTTGGCAGCCATCAGGGCCATTCTCGACTTGTCGAGATCGGCCGGCGAGCTGATGCGGTTGTTGAGCAGCGAGGTCTTGCGATCGTAGTCCGCCTGGTTGGCGGCGACGCCCTGGCGCGCAAGCTCGATCTGCCTGCGCAGGCTGACGCCGGAGCTCTTGAGGTTTTCGAAGTCGGTCCCGACGCGCGCGAGCCTGGCCTCCGCCTCTGCCGCCGCCAGCCGGTAGGGCACGGGGTCGATCGCGAGCAGCTCGTCGCCGGGGGACAGCAGCTGGCCCTCGACCACCTTGATGCTGACGACCTTGCCCGACACTTCCGGCGTGATCAGCACCTTCTGGGCGCCGATATAGGCGTTGTCGGTGGACACGTAGCGGCCGCTGACGAGATAGTAGAAGAGGCCGACGATTGCGACCAGCGCCGGGATGATCAGCATCAGCGTCGCACGCAGCGACGGAGCCCGCAGCCTCGGCACGGCGGAGCTTCGCAGCTGCGTCAGCGTCCTGACCGACATTACGGGTACCCCTGGCGCAATTTGCCGTTGGCAGCATTGCTGGCGCCGCGCTTGGCCGACGCCTGGCGGATGTTGCTCTTGATGAGCAGCAGCTTGTGCAAGACGTCGGCCACCTCGGCCTCGTCGAGCGAGGCCAATACCTCCGCGGCGATGCCCTTTGCGAGCGGGGCGAGGCGGACCAGCGTCGTGTGCCCCTTGTCGGTGAGGTAGAGCAGGTTGGCCCGCCGGTCGCGCGGATGCGGGCGCCGCTCGACCAGGCCATGATCGCACAGCCGGTCGACCAGCCGCACGAGCGAGATCGGTTGAATCTCGAGGGTCTCGGCCATCTCGGCCTGCGTCATGCCCTCCTGCCGCTCCAGCCTCGCGAGCACGCCCCATTGGGCGCGCGTCATGGCGTGCTCGCGGGCGCACTGGTCGATGAAGGTGCGCATCGAGCGCGCCACATCGGACAGCTGGAACAGGATCTCGCGGTGCAGGTTCGGCGCTCGCTTCATACGCTTATTATAAGCTTGCTTATGATCCGGCGCGACTACGGCTCGGGGCAAGGCTGGTATGCATCCCGGCCCCAGCTGGGTTTGCCAAAAAATGCGGCGGAGCCGTGTTAACCGGGAACCCTTAATGGTCCATGGGCCCTGCGGCGGGGCGGGAGGACATGGTTAGCGCATTCTGACTTGCGTGCGTCGCCTTGGATCATGCGATGAGCGAGGCGCGCAAATCGTACGCGTCGGCGCCGGTGATGCGGGCCTCGACGATATCGCCGAGCCCGAGGCCGGTCGCGCCCTCGAGCAAGACCGAACCGTCGATCTCCGGTGCGTCCCACCGCGAGCGCCCGACCGCGCCGGCCTCGTCCACCTTGTCGATGATGACATCGATGGTGCGGCCGACCTTGGCGGCCATCAGCGCAAGGCTCACCTGCTGCTGCGCGGCCATCAGCCGGTGCCAGCGCTCCTCCTTCACCGCCTCCGGCACGGCGTCCGCGAGCGCGTTGGCGGCGGCGCCGTCGACCGCCTCGTACTTGAAGCAGCCGACGCGATCGAGCTTCGCTTGCCCCAGCCAGTCGAGCAGAAACTCGAAGTCCTCGTCGGTCTCGCCGGGGAAGCCGACGATGAAGGTGGAGCGAACGGCGAGATCGGGGCAGACCTGGCGCCAGCGGCCGAGCCGCGCCAGCGTCAACTCCTGGTGGGCCGGCCGGCGCATCGCCTTGAGCACGCGGGGCGAGGCGTGCTGGAAGGGAATGTCGAGATAGGGGAGGATCTTGCCCTCGGCCATCAGCGGCAGCACGCCGTCCACGTGCGGGTAGGGGTAGACGTAGTGCAGCCGCACCCAGACGCCGAGCGAGCCCAGCGCCTGGGCGAGCTCGAGGAAGCGGGCCTTCAACGGCCGGCCTTTCCAGGCACTCTCGGCATACTTGAGGTCGAGGCCATAGGCGGACGTGTCCTGGCTGATGACGAGCAGCTCCTTGACGCCGGCTGCCACCAGCCGCTCGGCCTCGGCCATCACGTGCGCGGCCGGGCGGCTGGCGAGCCTGCCCCGCAGCTGCGGGATGATGCAGAACGAGCAGCGGTTGTTGCAGCCCTCGGAGATCTTCAGGTAGGCATAGTGGCGCGGGGTCAGCCGCAGGCCTTCGGGCGGCACCAGGTCGAGGAAGGGATCGTGCAGGGGCGGCACGGCCTCGTGCACGGCGGCGACCACCTGCTCGTACTGATGCGGGCCGGTCACGGCCAGCACGCCGGGGTGGGCGGCGAGGATGCGCTCCTTCTCCACGCCGAAACAGCCGGTGACGATCACCCGGCCGTTCTCGGCCATCGCCTCGCCGATGGCGTCCAGGCTCTCCTGCTTGGCCGAGTTCAGGAACCCGCAGGTGTTGACCACCACCACGTCGGCGCCGGCATAGTCGGGCGCGATGGCGTAGCCCTCGGCGCGCAGCCTGGTGATGATGCGCTCGCTATCGACCAGCGCCTTGGGGCACCCCAGCGACACGAAGCCCACGCGCGGGGCAGGCTTGGCCGGGGCGCGCCGAGGCCTGGCGGCGCGCCTGGGCGCGGCTTTGACGGTCTTCTGCATGGGCGGCTTGTAGCGCCGGCACCCATGGCAAGCAATCGCCGACCCACAGACGCGCCTGCGGAGCCGCCCCTGCTACGCTTGATCTGCGCAGGGACCTATTCCGCGGCTTGCAGTCGCCGTGCCTTCTTGTCTCCCTTTGCGCGCGCGACCCTTGTCTCCCGGGGTTTCGCCTTTTCGACGATGCGCACGTCGCCCGTGGCATTATCGGTGATGCAAAAGACAGTGAAGTACTCGATCTCGGGCTCCATGCCGTAGCGTTCGACGATGCCCTTGCGCCACGGCCCGCTGTAGAACGCCTTGGCGTCCTTGAGCGTCTCCCACTGATAGACGCCGCCGGCAACCCGACTCTCGCTCCAGATGAAGTGCTTGCTGATAAGGCCCTTCGCCTTCCGGAAACCGGGAGCGATCATTTCGTAGTGGTCGCGGCAGGCAGCGCGGTCGATGTGGCGGGGCAGGCGATAACGCACGATGGCGGTGATCATCACGGGCCTCCCAGGGTGCTAGCTCGAGATGCAGGCGCGATAGGTTGAACTTAGCATCGCAGTCCGACAGCACCAAATGTGCACGCAGACTGCGATGCCAAGATGGATCCAACCTGCCCACTCCCCAACCACTCCGGAGAACGGCATGAGCGCCCGGCGCTCATTTCAATCGCTTTGCCGCCTCCTCCACGATCGACAGGTCGGTGTGCGTCTTCACATCGACCTTGGCCTTGACGAAGCCGAGCTCGGTCGTCATGTCGAGGTTCTTCTGCAGCGCCGCCAGATCCGGCAGCATGTTGGGATCGCGATAGTAGTCCTTGTTGGTGAACAGCCAGCCGAAGCGCTCTACGGGCTGCTTGGTGATACGGGCGGCGATCTCGGCCGCCTCCTTGTGGTTGTTGGAGTCGAGATACCAGCGCACGATCCTGAGCGTGTCCTCCATGAAGTCGACCATCGCCGCGCGGTTCTTGTCGAGGTATGGCTTGCGCACGGCCCAGATGATCATCTCCGTCTCGCCGATCGCCTCGCGCTGGCCGAACAGCGACCGGGCGATCTTGCGCAGCTCCGGATCGAGCGAGAACGGCAGCACGCCCGGGATCATGTCCACCTTCTTCTCCGCCAGCATCGCGCGCATGGTCGGGAAGGGCGCCTCGATCATGGTGTAGTCGCGCTTGTCCTCGAGGCCCTGCTTGCGCAGCATCGCCCGCATCGCCACGTCGACCGCGCTGCCGGCGGCATTGGTGGCGACCACCTTGCCCTTCATGTCCTGCACGCTTTTGACCGGGCCGTCGGCCAGCACCAGGTATTCCTGCGTGTAGCGGCCGGGCACCCCGTCACGGAACTCGCTGGCGATCACGCGCAGATCGTCCATGCCCGCATTCTGGATGGCGATGGCAAGGGTGGAATAGGCGAGGTTGGCGACCTCGAGCTCGCCGTTGGCCAGCGCCGTGATCATCGGCGGCGTGCCGGCGTAGCGAACCGGCTCCATCACGTAGGACTTGCCCATGTGCCGGGCCAGGTCCTTCTTCTCCAGCCAGATCGAGGCCCAGTTGGAAACCGGCGCCACCCAGGATACGCGGATCTTTACGGGCTGTTGCGCGCTGGCCGCGCTCGCGCCGACGAGAACGGCAGCGACCAGGCTCGTCACTGACACACTGAGACGCATCTTTTCCTCCCATGGCCTCGAATGCCCATACTACGGGGAAATCGGTGTCCGGCCTCAGCTTTATCGTACCGCCACCGCTGGGTGGCGCTTGCGTCTTCCGAGCCGCGGCGCTCTCCCGCAGGTGCCCCCAAGTCGCGGACGAGACTGACCGGCCAGGCTTGCGCCTGCAGAAAGTCGAATTGTCTTGCGCCTGCAGAAAGTCTATGGATAGCTCGGGACTTGGGGAGCCGGGCAGGCCGCAATTGCGTGTGCTCTGCTCGGGGGCACCGAGGCGGTGACGGCCGGTCGCCTTCCCCTGTGAGATGCCCGTCTCACGTGTGGAATGTGGGTATGTTGCCTCTCGAGCGGTATCGGTCATTGCCTCTGCCGGCGACCAGCCTCGCCGGCCTCATCTCCACTAGAGTGATCATGCCGGGCGGCGTGTCGTGCCATGCGATCGCAAGCGTGCAGCGATCGTGCGCGTGCCCGGCAAGCGTTTGTGTGCGTACAGGAGTTCACCATGAGTCAGGCGAGCGGCGTCTTTCTGATCGTTGTGGGTATGGGTGTTGCGGCGTCCTTGATGCCGTTCGACTCCGACACCGATCGGAGCTCCGGCCAAAGCAGCATGGCCAAGGCCGGCCCCACCGACAGCCTTCGCGTCGCCAGCATGGTGCCGGCTAGGCAGCCGCTCGAGAGCGCGCCAGCGGTGACCACGCCCCAGCCCGCGACGCGGCATGGCAAGTCGCTGCCAACCGCGCCAACTCATCAGCGAGCGTCCACGTCCTCAGCTCCCGTCGTTGTGACGCTGACGCATCGCGCCGAGCATCCGGCGCCGGCCAAGCCGTCGTCGAAAGCGTTGCCGCCTTCCAGCGACCACGTAGCGATCGCGCAGGAGCTGCAGAAGGAGCTCAGGCGCGTCGGCTGCTACGACGGCCCCGTCACCGGCCTGTGGACGCCCTCGGTCCGCAACGCCATGCAAGACTTCATCGAGCGCGTCAACGCAACCCTGCCGATCGAGCGTCCCGACAACATTCTGCTCGCGCTGGTGCAGGGCCATCAGGGCAAAGCTTGCGGCAAGCCGTGTCCGACCGGACAGGGGCTCAGCCAGGAAGGCCGTTGCCTGCCCAATGCGATTCTGGCGCGCGCCGCCAAGCGGGGGACGATGCTGGCCGCGGCTCCGAGCCAGTCGACCGACCGACCCGCGCCGGCGATCACGGGTTGGTCGACGACGACCGCGCCCGCGCGATCCGCAGGTCCGGCCCTGGAGGGACGCATGGCGCTGGCCGGCCCGAACGCCGAGACGGCGTCGCCCTCTGCCAACCGGATGCCGGGCCCTGCGCCGGACCCCCGCGCTCGCGACAGACAGGCCGGACCTCCGCGCGTCGTGCACCGTGCGCCGCCCAGCAGATTGCGCGAGCGTCCTCGTTCCAATTACGCGCAGCCTTCGGCTCCCCGGCGCAACTTCGCCGATACTGTCTTTCGAGCCCCGCATTCCACCTACTGAAGTGGGCGTCGGTGCGCCTGACGCCCTTGCAGGACGGCCGGGCGCGGCCTCTCGGGGGAAGCCTGCCGACACGTCGGGCCTTACCACGCGTCGCCGCCAAGCTTGATCGCCGCTGGCCGTCGCGCCACTCTCACCCACAAGTCGCCCCTTAGGGGTGCTTGTGGGATGGGCCGCAAGGGCACGACAGCGCTTGGGGGCGGTCGGCACGGCCGGCGAGGGAGGCATGTTCAGCGACAGTTTCGGACCGCCGCAGATTGCGGCCCTCCTGCTCCTGCTCCAGCGCGGGCTCGAGGAGCTGCACTCGCAGCGCAACACGGCCCGCCTGCTGCAACAGGGGGCCCGCGAGGCGGGCCGCGAGTTCTATCCCGTCGTGGCGGCGACGCACCTGGCCTGGATCGCCAGCCTCGCTTTTCTGGTCCCGCCCGACGCACCCGTCTCCATGCCGGTCCTGATCGCGTTCCTGGCGCTGCAGCCGGCGCGCTACTGGATCATCGGCACGCTCGGCCGCTACTGGACGCACCGCATCATCACGCTGCCGGGTGCGCCGATCGTGATCCGCGGCCCTTACCGCCTCGTGCGCCATCCCAACTATGCGGTGACGCTGGCCGAGACGCTGCTGCTGCCGCTGGCGTTCGGCCAGCCGGCGCTCGGCGTCATCTTCACGGCGGTATGGGCGGCGGTGCTGCACTACAAGATCCGCCTCGAGGACGAGGCGCTGGCGCTGCGGCGCGATAGGGAGCACGTGCGGCCATGACCGAGGCGCCGGCGCGTGCCGTGCTCGAACGCGTGCCGCTGCCGGCCATTGCCGTCGGCGGCGGGCTTGCGGGTGCCGCGTTCGCGCTCGAGCTTGCCCGCAACGGGCGCCGCGTCGTCGTGCTCGAGCGCACGCGCTCCGCCCACCACACCGTGTGCGGCGAGTTCCTGAGCGAGGAGGCGCAGGTCGTGCTGGCCGCGCTGGGGCTCGAGCTGCATGCGCTCGGAGCCACCTCGATCACGCGCTTCCGTCTCGCCAAGGGCGAGCGCCAGGCAACGACGCGCCTGCCGTTCGCCGCCGCCGGCCTCTCGCGCTTCCGGCTCGATGAGGCCCTGCTGCAGGCTGCCGAGCGCGCCGGAGCCGAGGTGGTGCGCGGTGCCCTGGTGACCGGCATCGAGCCAGGCACGCGCGCGATCACGGTGCGGGCGGCGGATCGGTCCTGGCGCGCCGGCGCGGTAGCGCTCGCCACCGGCAAGCATCCCCTGCGCGGCTTTGCGCGCCCGCCGAGCCAGATGGTCGGTTTCAAGCTGCATCTTGAGCCCACCGCGGCCGCCCGCGGTCTCGCCGGCGTCGTGCAGCTCGTGTTCTTCCGCGGCGGCTATGTCGGCGCCTGCCTGGTCGAGGACGGCATCCTGAGCGTGGCGTGGGTGATGCGGGAGGATCTCGTGCGCGCCATCGGGGCCGACTGGCCGGCGCAGAGCGCGCATCTCTCCCGCCAGTCGAGCCTGATCGGCGATCTTCTCGCCGGCGCCCGGCCGCTGTTTGCCAAGCCGGTTGCGACCGCCGCCATTCCCTATGGCTACCTGCGCAGCCAGCCGATCGCCCCCGAGATATTCCCGGTCGGCGACCAGCTCGCCGTGGTGCCGTCCTTCACCGGCGACGGCATGGCGATTGCCCTCTACAGCGGGCTGGCGGCAGCGCGCGCCGTGCTGGACGGGCGGCCGGCCGCCGCCTACCAGCGCGAAATCATCCGCCGCCTGAAGCCTCAGTTCCGTCTCGCCGGCGGCATCGGCCGGCTGCTCGAGACGCCGGCAACCTGCGGCATCAGCCTCGCCGCGGCCAGGCTCGTGCCGCCCCTCGTCACCGGCATGGCGTCAGCCACCAGGCTCCGCGGCTTCGGCGATATCGCCGCTTCGCTGCGCGTCGGCCCTCAGAAATCGATGGCGATGAAATAGGCCGAGAAGCCGGGGCCGAAGGCGGCCAGCAGATGCGGGCCCCCGGCGCCGGACCGCAGCGCGCGCTCCAGGATGAACAGCGCGGTGGCCGACGACATGTTGCCGCATTCGCGCAGCACATCCCAGGAGTGGCGGAGATCGTGCTTGGACAGGCCGAGGACGTCCGCCGCCGTGTCCAGCACGCGCCGGCCGCCCGGGTGCAGCAGCACGCCCTTGATATCGCCGAGCTCGAGCCCATTGTGGGCGAGGAAGTCGTCGAGCACGGGGCGCAGCTCGCGGCGGATCAAGGACGGCAGCTCGGGGCTCAGCACGACGCCGAAGCCATTGTCCTTGATGTCCCAGCCCATGATGTGCTCGGTGTCGGGCCAGCAATGCTCGCCGATCGCCATGACGCGGGCCCCCCGGCCGCCCGCGCCGTTGCCGCCGGCCGTATTGCGCAGCACGACCGCGGCCGCGCCGTCGCCGAACAGCGCGATGGAGACGAAATTGCCGATGCTCATGTCGTTGCCGCGCGCGCACAGGCTGCACAGATCGACGGTGAGGAAGAGCACGTGGCCGCCCGGCATGGTCTGCGCCAGGCGGGTGGCACGCGCGAGCCCGCCGACGCCGCCGCCGCAGCCCAGACCGAAGATCGGCAGCCGCTCGACCCGGCGCGAGAAGGGCAGGCGGTTGAGGAGCCGCGCCTCGAGGCTTGGGATCGCCAGGCCGGTGATCGTATTGGTGACGATGGCGCCGATGTCGGTGAGCTCGATGTCGGCGGCCGCCACGGCCTTGAGCGTGGCTTCCTCCAGCAGCGCCAGCGCATGGCGCTGGAATGAGGCCGTCCGCTCCTCCCAGCCCCGGCCCTCGAGGTACCACTCGGGCGGCTCGGAGACGTACCGGCTCTCGATGCCGGTGTTGGCAAACACGCTCGAAATCCCGACCAGATGCGGGAAGAAGCGCTTGGCGCCCTCGGCAATGGTCTCCTGCGAGACCTTGTGTTGCGGGACTGCGGAGGCGACAGACGCGATCTCGACGTCGAACCGTGCCGTGGTGTCGGCGTGGCACCGAAGAACAACTTTTTCCTGCAAAACCCAGCCCTCCCCCCGAGTTAGCAAAGCCTCCTATTAATCGTTTGGCAATTCAAATCGTTGTTCAGTTTAGGTTAACGCTCGTCGCAGCCCAGGGGAGCGAAGGCCGAGGCTGGCATGGCAGGAGTGCCTCATCCCGACGCGGTTTGAGCCAGCGAGAGAACGCGAGCTGCCTGGGGCTCGACGGCCGCGTGCCAGCGCAGCTTCCATCGCCGCAGCTTTGCCGCCGAAGCCGCACCCGGTAAGCTCATGGGTGCCTGCAGGGCCCCTCGAGGGGGCCGGTGCGGCACGGGAGGCGCGCACCATGCAAAAGCGAGCGGCCACGGCGCGGGCGGCAGCCCAGCCGGCCCTTTCCATCCGCCGCGTCGACGCCATCCCGGTCGCGCTGCCGCTGCAGAAGCCCGTCGCCATGGCGGGCGTGACCATCGCCCATGCCGACAACGTGCTGGTGCGCATCGAGGCCGCCGACGGTACGCTGGGGTGGGGCGAGGCGGCCTCGGCGCCCTCCATGACGGGCGACACGCAGGGCAGCCTGGTTGCGGCGGTGCGGCACCTGGCGCCGCTGCTGACCGGCCGGGATGCCTGGCAGCGGCCGGCGCTCTTGAAGCGGCTGCGCGCCGCGCTCATCGGCAACACCGGCGCGCATTCCGCCATCGAGATGGCGCTGCTCGACCTTGCCGGGCGCGCGAGCGGCCAGCCGCTGATCGAGCTCGCCGGAGGGGCCAAGCGCCGGGCCGTCGCCCCCATGTGGCTGCTCGGCAACCCACACGTCGAGCAGGACGTCGCCGAGGCCCGCGCCAAGCAGCGCGAGGGCTTCCATTTCTTCAAGCTCAAGGTCGCCACCAAGCCGCTCGAGCAGGACATCGCCGCCACGTTCGCCGTGCGCGACGCGCTCGGAGCTTCGACACCGCTGTGCGCCGATGCCAACTGCGGCTTCACGGCGGAGGCCGCGCGCACCTACGCCGAGGCGACCAAATCGGCAAAGCTGCTGTTCCTGGAGCAGCCCCTTGGCCCGACCGATCTCGAGGCGCTCACCGCCCTGGCGCGTGCCTCGCCCATCCCGATCGGCGCGGACGAGGGCATCCATTCGCTCGCCGACATCGAGGCGCACGCCCGCTGCGGCGCCGGCGGCCTCTCGCTCAAGCTGATCAAGCTCGGCGGCCTTTCCACTGCGCTCGAGGCGGCAGGGCTGTGCCAGCGCCTCGGCCTTAAGGTCAACGTCGCCGCCAAGATCGCCGAGTCGAGCATCGCCTCGGCTGCCACCGTGCATCTGGCCTGCGCCGTGCCGTCGGCCGACTGGGGCGTGAGCCTGACCCATTTCTATCTCGCCGAGGACATCGTCAAGGCGCCGCTGCCGCTGCGCGACGGCACCGTCGCCCTGCCCACCGGCCCCGGCCTCGGCATCGACGTGGACGAGGCCGCCGTGGCGCGCTTGCGCGTCGGGTGAATCGAAGCCATTGCTTCCACGGCGCGAGCATGCAGCGGCGCATGGGGGAGGACATCGATGCGTACGAGAATTCGCCGTTCGGCAATTGCCCTGATCGTCTGCGCAATGCCGCTTTCGCCGGTACTGGCGCAATCGCGGCCCGAGGCCAAGGACATGGCGCTCGTGGGCTATCACGACCTGCAGGCGCGCAGCGCCTACCAGCCGACCATCCATCGACAGGGCGGCCGCTGGATCGCCTACATCGGCCACCACGGCGGCACCAAGGAGGTCCCCAAGCCGCGCAACCCGCTGACCGGGGCGGACGAGTTCAACGGCACCTCCCTCATCGACGTCACCGATCCGCGCCGGCCCAAATACTTGTTTCATATTGCAGGCGTCGAGGGGCTGGCCGAGGACGGTGGCGCGCAGATGGTGCGCGTGTGCGACGGCAAGGGCCTGCCCAAGGGCGACGCGAACGCCGTCTACATGCTGCGCACGTTCGGCAACAAGGCGCACGAGATCTGGAATACGGCCGACCCCGCCAATCCCAAGCTCGTCACGCGGCTCGACGGCCTCAAGGGCACGCACAAGAACTGGTGGGAGTGCGACACCGGCATCGCCTACCTGGTGTCCGGCGTGGCGGGATGGCGGGTGCCGCGCATGACCGAGGTTTACGACCTGAGCGACCCGGCAAAGCCGGTCAAGATTCGCGATTTCGGCCTGCTCGGCCAGCAGCCGGGTGCCGGCGGGCCGGTGCCGACCAGACTGCACGGCGCCATCTCGACTGGGCCGAAGGGCAACCGCGTCTATTTCGCCTACGGCACCAATGAGGGCGGCGTGCTGCAGATCGTCGATCGCGAGAAGCTGCTCAACGGCCCCAAGGAGCCGACGGTGGAGAACCTGCTCCACCCGCAGGTCGGCCGGCTCGACATGTCTCCCCTGACGGGCGCGCACACCACCTTCCCGGTGCTGGAGATGCCGGTGGCCGAGTTTGCCAAGGACAAGGTCGGCAAGGTGCGCAACTTCGTCGTCGTCACCAACGAGCAGATCAAGAACGAGTGCGAGGAGCCGCGCCAGTTCGTGTGGATGGTCGACGTGACCGTGGAGCGCTATCCGGCCTCGGTGTCGACCTGGGGCGTGTCGGAAGCCTCAGGCGGGTTCTGCAGCCGCGGCGGCCGCTTCGGCACGCACGCCTCCAACGAGAGCATGACGCCGATCTACTACAAGCGGCTGATGTTCTTCTCGCACTTCAATGCCGGGGTGCGCGCGGTCGACATCCGCGATCCCTATCGCATGAAGGAGGTCGCCTATTACATTCCGGCCGTCACCAAGAACACCGACAAGCGCTGCGTCAAGCTGGAGAGCGGCCAGGAGCGCTGCAAGACCGCGATCCAGACCAACAATGTGGAGGTCGACGACCGCGGCTACATCTACGCCGTCGACCGCGCCAACACGGGCATGCACATTCTCGAGCTGACCGGCGCGGCGCGCAGAATCGCCAATTTCCCGAGGTAGGCGCCGATTGTTGGGCGCAATGGCCCCGGATCAAAGTCCGGGGCGTATTGCGCGGATCGTCGGTTGCAACGGCGCAATACGGCTTCGCGCTCTTGCGCCCTACGATGCCCACGACCGGCCGGATGTCATTGCGCCTGCGTCACCACGCGGCGGTCGGCGAGCCGGGCGGGCCCTTGCGGCCCCTGCGGCGCGTCGAGATCGATCAGGCTCGACAGGTTGATGGCCTCGCCCTTGAACTGCTGCGCCCACATGAGTTGCGCGGTCTGCGAGCCAGGCCGCAGCCGCATCGGCGGCACCGAGCCGCCCTCGCTCAGCATCTCGAGCGTCTTGGCGAGGTCGGGATGCACCATGCGGGCGAGTGCCGGATCGTCAACGGAGGCGGTTGCGGTCAGGAACGGCGCGATCGGGAAGGGGCGGTAGGACAGCTCCTCGGGGTGCTCCTCGTCGTAGGCCGGCGCCGGCACGAAGGTGGCCCCGCGGCTGAGCGAGGCGCCCCACTTGAGGCGCTCGGTCACCGGTGCGTCGGCGCCCGCATCGGCGGAGGCAACGCGCATCTCGGCGGTCCATTCGACGCTCTGCGCGGGTTGCTCGCGGCTGACGGGGGCCGGCTCGGCGACCAGCGGCGGCGGCACGGCCGCCAGCGCGGTGAGCCTGGCGCGCTCGCCGTCCGTAGGCCGCGTGCCGAACGGCAGCAGCCGCTCGACCAGCTTGGGCAGCGACACCAGCTGCGGCAGCGACGGCGTGAGCGAGGCAACCTGGATCTGCGGCTTGGGATGGGTGCGCAGCTGCTGGAACTCGGCGATCTGCGTGGCCAGCTCCGAATTGGCGGCGCGCGCCCTGCGCACGTCGTCGGGCGTGATCGAGCCCCCGTCCGCCGGCAGGTGCTGCGTGCGGCCGCCGGGGAAGAGCAGCGCCAGCTCGGTGCGCGGCAGGCGCGGCCAGGCGCGCACGCGGTCGGTGTCGAGATGCACGAACGGCGTGGCCGAGGTCGGGTAGTAGCCCACGCCGCCGCGCTCGCGGATGAGCGCCGAGTAGCGGATGTTCTTCACCGGCACGTCGGGGAAGTGCACGTCCATGGCCTTGCCGAGGATGTGGCGGCTCTCGCTCGCCTGGCCCCCGACCGTGCGGCGCAGCATGTCGTTGGTGGCGCGCGAACGGTAGCCGGAGACGATGTGGATGGGCTCCTTGGAGCCCAGCTCGTTGTGCACCTCCCAGACCAGGTCGATCAGGTCGGGGTCCATCTCGGTGGGCTCGTCGCGGCGCCAGTCGCGCAAGGCCCAGTTGATCTTCTGCATCGCCTCGGGGATGTGCTTGCCGTTCTTCATGTATTGGATGGTCAGCGTCTCCTTGGTGTTGACGCTGTAGAAGGCGATGGTGCGGTCGCGCGTGGCATCGGCCACGAGGCTCGACGGCCCCAGCAGCATGAGGACGGCTGCGGCGAAATACGCAGCAAGTCTGCGACGACGCGCCTGCAAAGCGAGATTTCCCTCATCTGGCCGCGCGCAGGTGCCCGTTCAGCGCTGCGGCCGTTCCCAGTTCAGCTTGCTCCGGCAACCGCCATCGAGGGTGCCATCAACCCGTTAACAATGCTGAACCAACGCATTGAAAGCCGGCACTGCGGCAAGATCGGGGCGAAGGCGCAGGTTATCGTCCCCTCAGGCCACCCCGGCGCGGAGGAGGTCGTGCACGTGCACGACGCCGACCGGCTTGCCCTTGTCGACCACGAACAGCGCCGTGATGCGCGAGGTGTTGAGCAGCTCCAGCGCGGCCGAGGCCAGCATGCCCGGCGCCACCACCTTGGGCTTTCTGGTCATGATCTCACCGGTGCGCTTGGCGGGCAGGCCCTCGCCCATGTGGCGGCGCAGGTCGCCGTCGGTGATGACGCCGGCAAGCCTGCCCTTGGCGTCGAGCACGCCGAGGCAGCCGAGCGACTTCTGCGTCATGGTGACGAGGGCCACGCTCATGGGCATGTCCTCCGGCACCAGCGGCAGCCGCTCGCCCGCGTGCATCACGTCGGCCACGAACTTGAGGCTGGCGCCCAGCGAGCCGCCGGGGTGGA
>ORMF011038174.1_pt1 | contig 16945 bp, 15 predicted proteins | sample 1779871 | NCBI WGS metagenome assembly ORMF01 (sample SAMEA104232316, study PRJEB22302) | groundwater metagenome | biome: forest; feature: aquifer; material: groundwater | place: USA | collected 2011-08-07 | depth 5.4 m
CCGCGGCCGGGTGGCGGGCCGCGTTCGCGCCGGTCGCGCTCGACCTCGTGCGGACGATCGAGCACCAGGGGCGCGACCTGCGGATCTTCACCGCCGAGCTCGCCCCCGATTTCGCCGGACCCCGACGGCCGTGAGCGACGTCCGCGCCCCATCCGAGACCACGCTCGTTCGCGCCCTGCTCATCGTGGCCGTGGCAGGCCTCGTCGCTTCGCCGATCCTCGACCGCGTCTTCTACGATTGTCGGCAGCTGGCAACCGGGAACCGCGACGCGTTTTGGACGTTGCGCATCGTCGGGAGCATCTTCCCGTGGATGATCGTCGCCATGGTGATCGTCCGCTTGGATCCGTCGCGCGCCGCACGGCGCCGAGCGCTGATCCTGCTCCTCGCCATCGCGGCGTCGCTGGGCACGTCGATCTGCGTGAAGCTCGTCGTGCGGCGCCTTCGACCGGAGTTCAGGGCCGAGGCGGTCGCCAAGGACCCCACGCATCGGACGTACGCCGATTACGCCTACACATGGTTCGAGTTCCGGCCGTGGAGCGACCGGCCGTTGTACACGGGCGGCCTGTCGTTCCCGAGCGAGCATGCCGCGGCGGCGTTCGCCGGAGCGTTGATCCTGTCGTTTTACTACCCGCGGGCCGCTCCGATCTGGCTGGCGTGGGCCGCGGGGTGCGCGTTCACGCGTGTCGCGATTCGCGCCCACTACGCGAGCGACACGATGGGCTCGCTGTTGGTGGCGGTGGCCGTGTCGAGCGGGATCTACCGGGCGCTTGCGCCCCGATGGCTCGCACCGCGTGCTCGCGCGCTACCCAACGAGGAAGGAGCCACGGATGGTCGATGACCCGGTCGCGGGCCACGTTCGGTTGTCGATCGTCGTGCCCGCGCAGGACGAAGAGGACAACGTCGGCCCGCTCGTACTCGAAATCGAACGCGAGGTGATCGGGGCGGGCCTCAGTTGCGAAGTCATCGTGGTCGACGACGGCTCGCGGGACGGCACGTACCAGCGCCTGCTGGAGCTGTGCCGGGAGCACCCCGCGCTGCGCGTGCGTCGTCATGCCGTGCCACTGGGCCAGAGCGCCGCGATGCGTACGGGCATTCGGGCCGCGACCGGTGCGCTCGTCGCGACGCTCGATGCGGACCTCCAGAACGATCCCGCGGATCTGCCGCGAATGGTGGCGCTCCTCGAGCGAACCGGGGCCGGACTGGTCCAGGGCGACCGCAGCGCGAATCGCCGCGACAACCTCGTGCGGCGTCTCGGTAGTCGCGTGGGGCGAGTGGCGCGCCGCGTCCTGCTCGGCGATCGCGTTCGCGACACGGGCTGCTCCGCGCGCGTCATGACACGTGAGGTCGCGCAGGAGCTGCCGCTCCAGTTCAAGGGGATGCATCGGTTCATCCCCGCGTACGCCGGGTTGCTCGGCGTGAGCGTCCGCGAGCTCGCGGTGACCCATCGCCCGCGCCGCGCGGGCCGTACGAAGTACGGGTTGGGAATCGTGAACCGCGGATGGTCCGGGCTGTGCGATTGCTTCGCGATGCGATGGATGGCGAGCCGGATGCGCGTCGCGCGCGCGCCGACCACTCCAGGGAACGTCGGTCCGGGCCCCGAGTCGGGAGGGGCGCCCGAGCCCGAGTCCGCGGGTGGTCCACGGGCCGGTCCCTGCGCGTCGCGCGCGGTCGCGGTGCTCGGCCGGTACGTGGTCCTGTGCTACGTCCTCGGTCTCGCCAACGCGGCAGGCTACCTGAGAGCGGCCGATTGGAGCACGGGGGCCAGCGCCCTGTTTACGGTGCTCGTGTACGCGACCTACCCCGGGCTCTATCTCGTGCCGGCCATCACGCTCGCAGGGCTGCTGCATGTTGGAGTGGCGCGGCTGACCCGACCTGCCGGCCAGTGGTCTCGAACCGGCGCCATCGCGGTCGCGGCTGCGGCCGTCGTCGGCACGTCGGTCACGCAGATTCTCGTGTTCGCAGACCGGACGATCTTCGGCCTGTTCGGAATGCACGTGAACGGCTTCGTCTGGAACCTGGTCACGACACCCGGGGGCCTGGAATCGATGGGGGGCGGGGCGAGGGCAACCGCGGTCTATGCGGCCCTGGCCGGTGGCTACGTCGCGGCACACGCACTGTTGTGGATCTTCGCGAAGAGTGCCGTCGCCGCGCGTGTCGCGGGGCGGATCTTCGGTCCGCGCCGCGTCGTCGCCCTCGCACTTGGCTTCGCCCTCTCGGCATTCGCGGCGCACATGGTGTATGGGATCGCGGCGCTCAGGATGAAGCGCTCGGTGCTGGTGTCGTCCCAGGCGTTTCCGTTCTTCCAGCGCGTGTCGATCCGATCCGCGGCCAAGTGGCTCGGCTACGAGGAGGCTCCGCGTCAGCATCGGGCGATTCGCAACGAGGCCACGGCGCTCACGTATCCGCTTGCGCCCCTCGTGGTCGAGCCGCCCGTGCGCCCGTTGAACGTCGTGTGGCTCACGGTCGAGTCCCTGCGAGCCGACATGCTCGACCCCGCGGTCATGCCCCGGATCTGGGCGTTGGCCCAGCGCTCGCATCGCTTCCGCCGTCACTACTCGGGCGGGAACGGCACTCGGGTGGGCGTGTTCACCCAGTTCTATGGCCTGCACGGTTCCTACTGGTTTTCGTTCTTGGGCGAGCGTCGCGGGCCCGCGCTGATCGACGTCCTGCTGGACCAGCGCTATCAGATCGAGCTGTTCACCAGCGCGCACTTCAGCTACCCGGAATTCGACAAGACGGTGTTCAGCCGGATCCCGCAGGACCACATGCACGAGCAGCCCGACGAGCTCGGATGGAAGAGCGACCAGATCAACGTTGGCAAGGTCATCGCGTGGCTCGCCGCGCGCGATCGCTCGCGACCCTTCCTGCTGTTCGAGTTCTTCGAGTCACCCCACGCGCGTTACTATTTCCCCGACGAGTCGGTGATCCGCCGCCCGTACCTCGAGGACCTCAACTACGCGACGGCCAACCTCGAGCGCGACATGGAGCTCATCAAGAACCGCTACGTGAACGCGTGCCACCACCTCGATGCGCAGGTCGGACGCGTGCTCGACGCTCTCGAGGCCGAGGGGTTGCTCGACTCGACGATCGTGCTCGTGACCGGGGACCACGGAGAGGAGTTCATGGAGAAGGGGCGCTGGGGCCACAACTCCCACTTCTCCGAGGAGCAGATTCGCGTGCCGTTGGTCCTGTCGATTCCGGGGACCGGGTCTTCGGTCGTCGAGCGGATGACGAGTCACGTCGACGTGCCGGCGACCCTCCTGCCGCTGCTCGGCGTCAAGAACCCGCCGACTGACTACTCGGTGGGCTCGAGCATGCTCGCACCCACGGGCCGGTCGTTCACGGTGATCTCGAGCTGGTCCGAGCTGGGCTACGTCGACGACCGCTTCAAGATGACGTTCCAGCTCGATGCCGGGAACTGGGCGAGCGAGGCGACCGATGCGGATGACCGGCCGCTCGCCGATCCGGACGCGTTCTTCGCCGCGACGAGGGATCAGCTCGGCGAGCTGTTTCGCGAGCTCGTCCGCTTCGCGGCTGGGCGCTGACGAGGCCAGTGGGCGTGGGTCGGCGTCTCCTTCGGCGGCGGCGGTGGTTTGGCCTCGTCGCCGGGGTGACGCTTGCTCTGACCGGCATCTACAAGTACCGGGTCGAGACCTACCACTACGACGTCGTCGACCCGGGCGTGCTGTACCGCACGGGGTTCCGCGCACCACGCGAGCTCGCGACGACGTGTCGGCTCGTGCAGCCGAGGACGATCGTGGCCTTGATCGACGAGCAGGAGCTCGAGCGCGAGCCGTTTCGCGGCGAGTGGGCCTTCTGCGCCACGCGTGGCATCCGACTCCTGCCGATCCCGATTCCCGTGATCCAAAGGACGCCCTCGACGGAGGACGTACGGCTGTTTCTCGCCGTGGTCGAAGCACGCGCCAACCAGCCCGTGGCCGTCCACTGCGCCCAGGGGATCCGGCGCACCGGCATGATGTGCGCGGCGTACCACATGTCCGTGCTCGGGTTCACTCGCGCCGAGTCGCGCGACCTCGTGCGCCGGTACGGCCGCGACGACGAGGGCGAATCGATCGCCGACGTGTTGGCGTTCATCGAGCGCTACGACCCGCAGTCGCGGACGGTGGGGCCGCCCCGGTGAGCGAGGTCGACTCGGAACCGGCGGCGTGCGCCGAGCTCGAGCGCCCTCGAAGCGTCGCAATCAAGGTGTCGATCGTGCTCGCCTTGGCCCTCGCATGGTGGTGGGCGCACGGCGTGGGGGTCGACCTCGCCAGCGTCGCCCGTGGGCTCGCCGGTGTTGCCGACTCGCCGTGGGGGCTTCCCGTGACCCTTGGCGCGTTCGTCGCGCTGGGCCTGGTGGGCGTTCCGCAGGTCGCGCTGATCGCCGCGGCTGCCGCCGCGTTCGGGCCCGGGCGCGGGTTCGTGTACGCGTACACCGCCAACCTCGCGAGCGCGGCCGTGGGCCACGAGCTCGGTCGGTGGCTGGGGCTCGCGTCGTTCGAGCGCCGCGCCAGCCCGCGGATGCTGGCATGGGGGCGGGAGCTGGCCCGCCACGGCTTCGCCGCGAGTGCCCTGGTCCGTGTCGTTCCCGCCGGACCGTTCCTCGTGGTCAACGCGTTTGCCGGCGCCGTGGGCGTGTCGCGTGCGGCGTTCCTCGGCGGCACCGCCCTGGGTTCGCTGCCGAAAGTCGCGCTCGTCTCGTGCGGGACGGCGGGCTTGGTCGCTTGGTCCGCGAGCGGCAGCGTCGCATGGGCTCTGGTGGGCGTAGGCGCGCTGATCGCCTTGGGACTGTTGGTGGCTTGGGGCCGACGTCGGCGATGGACCAGCGCGTGATCCCACGGGTCGGTGGCGTCGGCGTGAGGCCGCGGGCACGCTGCAGGGCCCGCTCTCATCGGGTAGGCTCTCCGTACCCCGGCCGTGGCGCGACTCATCGATGTGGACCGTCCGCATCGCCTCGCCGCTCCGCGCGGGCTCGGAGCCGACCCCTGCCGCTCACATTCGCCTCGCTCGTGGTCCTCCCGTCGGTTCGCGTGGACGCGCGGCCGTCGTTCGCACGGTGAGCGAGCGCGGCAGCGTCGCGTCCTCGTGCGCCCCCTGCGCTCGGGCGCGGATCGATGTGGCGATGCTCGGTCGCTACCTCCTCCTGTGCTACGCCGTGGGCCTCGCCAACGTGGTGAACCTGCTCGCCGCCGCCGACTGGAGCACCGGCGCGAGCGTGGTCTTCAACTTGCTCGCGTTCCCGACGTACGCCGGGGCGTACCTCGTGCCGGCGATCGCGATCGTCCTGCCCCTCCACCTCGCGGTCGTCGGGCTCGCACGCGGCGGCGCACGCGCGCAAGCCGCCGCTCGATGGGGCGGAGTGGTGGTCGTCGCGACGGCCGTGCTCGCGGCCGCGGCGATTCAGGTGCTCGTGTTCGCCGACCGCACGATCTACGGGTTGTTCGGCATGCACCTGAACGGCTTCGTGTGGAACCTCCTCACCACGCCCGGAGGGCTCGAGTCGATGGGGGCCGGCGCGGGCGCGACCGGCGTCTACCTCGCCTACATCGCCGGCTACGTGCTCGTCCACGCGCTTCTCTGGGCCCTCGCGCGTCGCCCCGTCGCCGCGCGCCTCGCGACCGAGCTCTTGCCACGGCGACGCGTCGTTGCCCTTGCCGCGACGTTCGCGGTGGCGATGTTCCTCGCACACATGGTGTACGGCGTCGCGGCGCTCAAGATGAAACGCTCGGTGCTGGTCTCGTCCCGCGCGATTCCTCTGTTCAAGCGGGCGTCGATTCGATCGGTCGCCAAGGTCTTCGGCATCGAGGAGGCTCCACGAGACCCGCTCGACGTCCCCATCAAGTCCGACGCCACCGCGCTCGCCTACCCGCGAGCTCCGCTCGTGGTGGAGCGACCGGCCCGCCCGCTGAACCTGGTGTGGCTCACGGTCGAGTCCCTGCGCGCCGACATGCTCGACCCGGAGGTGATGCCCCGGACCTGGGCGTTCGCCCAGCGCGCGCATCGCTTCCGCCGCCACTACTCCGGCGGGAACGGCACGCGCGTCGGCGTGTTCAGCCAGTTCTACGGCGTGCACGGCTCCTATTGGTTCTCGTTCCTGGGAGAGCGCCGAGGGCCGGTCTTGGTCGACGTCCTGCTCGATCAGGGGTACGAGGTCGAGCTGTACACGAGCGCGCGGTTCAGTTACCCCGAGTTCGACAAGACGGTGTTCGCCAAGATCCCGCGCGCGCAGATGCACGAGCGCACGGACGACCTCGGCTGGAAGAGCGATCGCATCAACGTCGACAAGTCGCTCACGTGGCTCGCGGGCCGAGACCGCGCGCGGCCGTTCCTGTTGTTCCACTTCTTCGAGTCGCCGCACGCGCAGTACTACTTCCCCGAGGAATCGGTGATTCGGCGGCCGTATCTCCTGGACTTCAACTACGCGACGGCCGACATCGCGCGCGACATCGGCCTCATCAAGAACCGGTACATCAACGCGTGCCACCACCTCGACTCGCAAGTCGGCCGAGTGCTCGACGCCCTCGAGGCACAGGGCCTGGTCGATTCCACGATCGTGATCGTCACCGGTGACCACGGCGAGGAGTTCATGGAGAAGGGCTACTGGGGCCACAACTCCCACTTCTCCGAGGAGCAGATCCGCGTCCCGTTCGTGCTGTGGATTCCGGGCACCGGTGCGTCGGTGGTCGAGCGACTGACGAGCCACGTCGACGTGCCGGCGACGCTCCTGCCTCACCTCGGCGTCAAGAACCCGCCCGAGGACTACTCGCTGGGCACGAGCCTCCTGGCTCCGAGCGGGCGGACGTTTGCCGTCGTGGCGAGTTGGTCGGAGCTCGCGTACGTCGACCCGAGCTACAAGATGACGTTCCACCTGGGGGCGGGGAACTGGGGGGGCGAGGCCACCGACGGCGACGACCGTCCGCTCGCCGACACCGATGCGTTCTTCGCCGCGCGGCGCGCCGAGCTCGGGCAACTGTTCAAGGAGCTGGTGCGGTTTTCCGCTGGCCGCTGACATGCGCCTCGCCACCTGGAACGTCAACGGGCTGCGTGCACGGCTCGACTACCTGCGCTACTGGCTCGCCGCGCAGGCTCCCGACGTCGTCGGGTTGCAGGAGCTCAAGCTCAGCGACGAGCAGTTCCCACACGAGGAGCTCGGCCGCGCCGGCTACCGCGCGCTGGTGCACGGCCAGAAGGCCTGGAACGGCGTGGCGATCCTCGTGCGCGACGGGCTCCCCGCGCCCGAGCCCCTGCAGCTCGGGCTGCCCGGGCAGGAGGCGGCGGGGGCGCGCCTCGTCGCCGCGCGGATCGGGTCGCTCGACTTCACGACGGTCTACGTCCCGAACGGCAAGTCGCTCGACCACGAGGATTTCGCGGGGAAGCTCGCCTGGCTCGATGCCCTTGGAGGCTGGCTGGCTCGCGCGGGTGAGGGGTCGCGGCCGGCGGTGGTGTGCGGGGACTTCAACCTGTGCCCCGGCGCGCTCGACACGCACGACGAGGCGCGCTTCGCGGGATCGATCTTCCACACCGTGGAGGAGCGCGCGCGGTGCGCGCGGATCCTGGCGTCGGGGTGGCACGACCTCTTTCGCGAGCGCAATCCCGAGGCGCGGGAGTACTCGTGGTGGGACTACCGCTCGGGCGCGTTCCATCGGGGTTGGGGGCTGCGCATCGACCTCGTGCTCGGCACGGCGAGCGTGCTCGCGCGGACGACCTCCGCCGTGATCGGACGCGAGTACCGCAAGAAGCAGGACGGGCTCACGGCGTCGGATCACGCCCCGGTGATGGTCGACCTCGCCGATTGAGCGCGGCCAGCGGCTGTCGTCGCAGGGGCCTCCACCGGTACGGGCAGCGCGGAATGTGGAGCACGGAGTCCAACCGCGCCGCGCTCGCCAAGGGGCCGGTCTCGAAGTACTCGCAGTACAGGTCGAGCGGCCGGGCGAACCGCGCGTTCCACGGGCCGCGGTCGATCGTGAGCGTGTACAGCCAGCCTCCGCGGTCGTCCACCCCGAACGCGTCGTAGCACTCGACCAGCGGCACGAACAGCTCGTCCAGCGACGCCCACGCGGAGCCCGCGGGGGGAGTCGTCCGTGGCGTCGTGTCGAACACGCCGACGAGCTTGCCGTGCGGCCGCGCGGCATCGATGCCGACGCTGAGCCGGCCGGGCTCGGCGACCATCACCATCTCGGCGGCCCCGAACTCGTGGAACTTGAACTCGACCAGCGCGTTGCCGACGTGGCGCATCACGTCGTGGTTGGTCTCGGAGCGCACGAAGTAGCCGCCCCGGCGCCAGGCGCCGTCCGCTCCCTGATGACGCACGGCCGCGCGGTAGCTGACCTGGTAGAAGCACACGCCGAACAGGCTGCCCAGGCCCTGCGGCCGCATATCGCGCAACGACGAGACCAACACCTGCACCCACCCGGTGCCCTTCCACGGCTCGGGTTCGAGCGGGGCGGGCAGGAGGGAGCCGAGCGCGTCCAGCTCGACTGCGTAGTTGAGCGACACGGCCTCGATCCACTCGGTCTGGACCTGGGTGAGCCACGGGACCGAGGGGCAGTCCACGTCGGTGTCCGCGCGCGGGGCCTCCGCGAGCGCGCGATCGATCTCGGCGTGGAGGACGAGGAGGTGGTCGATGCCGCGGGGCGCGAGGCGCCACCGTGGCCCGTCGCGCGCCACCAGGCCCTCGGCCGCCGCCGTGGCGAGATCGCGCGCCAGCTCCGCACTCGCGGCGCCGACCTGGGCGAGCCGGTGCGCGAGCTCGCGCTCGTCCAGCGCCTGCTGCGCGCCGGCCAGCGTGGCGAGCAAGGCGAGCCGGCCGGCGCCGGTGGTCACACCAGCGTCGCCCCGGGTCGGCCGGCGAGGTGGAGCGCGAAGCCCCACGCGAACTGGGCCGCTCCCCACACCACCCCGAGGATCACGTACTGCACCTCGGGGTGCAGCGCCATCGCGATCGCGGTTGCCACGAACAACGCGGCGGCGCCGAAGAACGCGCGCGACATCAACATGCCCATCATCGAAAACGCGAACGCGGCGAGGACGCCGATCATCGGGGCATACGCCATGCGCTCGAGGCCGCGCAGGGCATTGAGCAGCCCGAGGAGCGGCATGGCCGCGATGAACGCGAGCCAGATGCCCCACATCTGGGTCTCGACGAAGGTGCGTGCGCCGGATCGCTTGCGCAGCCCCAGCGCGAGCGCGACGTTGAGCACGACCACCGCGCCCCACATCGCGGCGATCTCGGGGGGGCCGTACCCGCGCCAGACGAGCACGTCGGTGCCCACGAATGCGCCCGCGTTGGTGAACGCGTGGAGCATCCAGATCACGCCCCAGTTGTTGAGCGCGCTGTCATCGCGGGCCTGGCGCACGACGCGCTTGAGGAGCGCGAGCGCTTCGATCGCCTCGTGTCGGTCCATGGGGTCTTGCGCGCGCCGAGGGGGCGGTGGCGCGCGGCTATCCGCCCGACTTCTTCGCGGCGACGGCCTGCCGGAACTGCTCGAGCCGGGTGTGCATCCCCGGGTCGGCGTCGCCCTTGCCCGCGGCGATGGCGAGCTTCACGGCTTTCTCCTGGAGCTCGAGGGCGCGCTCCGGCTCACCCTGGTCGAAGCACACGAGGGCCAACGTGTCGAGGATCGCCCAGTCGCCTTCCTTCGTGAGCGCAACGGCGCGCTCCGCCGCCTTCCGCGCGAGCGCCAGGTTCCGCATCCCGCGATCGACCTTGCTCTCGGGGTCGACGATGGTCCACGCGACCTGGTTGAGCATCAACGCGTCGTCCTTGAGGCATCCGTCGACGATCTTGGTGCCATACGCGGCCGCGGTGGCGTGGTCACCCTTCACGAGCAGCAGCGTGAACCGATCCGCGGCGAAGAACGGCTCCAGCGCGGGTGTGGCCGCGAGCCCCTCGTCGATCGCGGCCAACAGCTTCGCGGGATCTCCGGCGGCCGCCTTGAGCTTGCTCACGAGCGCGGCGCGGGGACCCTCGAGCGACTCGGCCGCGCGGTACGCCTTGGCCGCGGCCTCGAGGTCGAACGTGCCGGCCGCGATCTGGGCGAGCGGCGCATCGATCTCGGTCGGATGCCCGATCCAGGCGACCTTGCCCTTCTGCACGACGAACGCCATCGGGATCGCGTCCTTGCCCGCGGCCAGCATCCACGACTGGGCCATCTTCCCCGTTGGCCCGTCGGGCACGGCCTTCGGGGCGTCGATCGCCACGGCGTAGGACATCTTGTCGCCCATCTCGGCCACGAACGGCTCGACCTTGCCGGCCGCGCGCTCCCAGACGGCGACGCCCAGGAACTCGATACCCTGGGCTTTGTACTTCGCGGCGAGCTCGCTCAGGTGCGGGATCGTCGCCTTGCACGGCTCGCACCACGTGGCCCAGAACTCGACGACATAGGTTTTCGCCGGGTCGAGCTGGTCGACCTTCGTCCCCTTGACCCACGTCGCGACCTCGAGCGCGGGCGCGGCGTCGCCGACGAACAGCGTCGGCTTGAGTGCCGGGTCCTGGCCCCACGCGGGGACCTGGGTGCACAAGAGCACGAGGGCGAGCAACGCAAGACGGCCGAGGATCATGGGGGTGGCTCCAGGTGTGTTCGAGGGGCGTGATCGTGCGAGAAGGTCGGAAGGTCGCCGTTAGCCGCCGGGCTTCTTCGCGGCGACGGCCGAGCGGAACTGCTCGAGCCGGGACTTCATCGTCGGGTCCTCGTCGCCGGCGCCTGCGGCGACGGCAAGCTTCACGGCCTTGTCCTGAAGCTCGAGGGCGCGTTCGGCTTCACCCTGGTCGAAGCACACCAGCGCCAGCGTGTCGAGGATCGCCCAGTCGTCCGCCTTGGTGAGCTCGACCGCACGCTCCGCGGCCTTGCGGGCGAGCGCGAGGTTGCGCATGCCGCGGTCGACCGTGCTCCGGGGGTCGACGATCGTCCACGCGATCTGATTCAACATCACCGCGTCGTCCTTGAGGCACCCGTCGACGACCTTGGTGCCGTACGCGGAGGCCGTCGCGTGATCGCCCTTGGCGAGGAGCAGCGTGAACTTGTCCGCACCGAGCACGGTCTCGAGGGCGGGGGTGGCGGCGACGGCCTCGTCGATCACGGCGACGGCCTTGTCGTACTCCTTGGCCTGGAAGTGGGGACGCACCTTGACGACAACCGCGTGGCGCTGCGCATCGAGGGTCGCCCGCTCGCGGTAGGCCTTGGCCGCGACCGCGAGGTCGAAGGTGCCCGCGGCGATCGCGGCGAGAGGGTCGTCGATCTTGTGGGGATGACCGATCCAGGCGACCCTCCCCTTGTGCACGACGAACGCCGTGAGCACGTTGTCGCGGCCGGCGGCCACGAGCCAGCTCTGAGCCATCTGCCCCGGCTTTCCTTCGGGCAGCTCCATCGATCCGGGCGGGATCTTCTTCGGGGCGTCGATCGCCACCGCGAACCCGAGTCGATCGCCCATCTCGGTGACGAGCGCCGCGACCTGTCCCTCGACGTTCTCCTTGACGAAGATGCCGAGGCACTCGACGCCGTTCGAGCGGTGCTTCAGGGCGAGCTCGCTGTGGCGCGGCATGACGGCCTTGCTGGGCGCGCTCCAACTGGACCAGAACCCGATGACGTACGTCTTCGCCGGGTCGAGCTGGTCGATCTTCGTGCCCTTGACCCACGTCGAGACTTCGAGCGGGGGTGCCGGGTCGCCCACGAACAGGGTCGGGGGCGGGCCCTCGCTGGCCTGTCCCGAGGCGAGGGGAACCTGGGCGCAGAGCAACACCACCGCGAGCACTGCGAGAGGACGTAGGACCATGGTCGTGGCTCCGGGTTTCACGGGTCGTGTGTGGCCGGCGAGACCGTCGTTGGCGGATGAGCCCACGCGATCGATCGCGGACGATCGCGACAGGCTAACAAGTCGCGCGTCCGATCACAACGATCACGCGGCGCTACTCCGCTGCCTTGCGCTTCGTGACCACGCAGTACCGGCCGTCCACCTCCACGAGCTCCCACGCGTCGAGCTTCAGCACCTTCGCCTTGTCGACGAGCTTCTTGCCGAACGACGCGAGGCGGTCCGGGTCGATCACGCCGTTCGCGGCTTTGGACTCGGCATCGTCCGACTGCTCGAGCGCCTGCTCGAGCGTCGTCTCCTTCTTCTTGAGCTTCGCGAGCAACCCGTCCGCGATCGCCTTGGCCTCGGCCTTGGTTCGCGTCACCCCCTCGGGGGCGTTCTTCGCCTTCCAGGCGACGACGACCGCGTGCACGAGCGGGGGCGGCGGCTGACGGCCCTTCGGCGGGGCGAGCGCGTGGTCGGGCTTGAGAGGCAGCGTTTTGTCGTCGCCCACTTCCGTTGCGTCGAGGATGAAGTTGAACGCATCGTTCAGGTAGATCGGATCGGGCAGCTGGTGGCCGAGGCCCGTGATCGCGCGGAACGCGACGGAGGGCTTGAACCGTTCGACCGCGCTCCGGCCTTGCGGCGCGAGCGAGTAGTTGGCGTCGGTCTCCCCGAGGAAACACACGGCACGCAGGCCCTTGATGTCGCTGCCTCCCCGCCCGCCAGGCGTGTCCGGCGCGGCGCAGGTGACGAAGCCTGCGAACAGGTCCTTGTTCTTGGGGCACACCATGCACGACATTGCACCGCCCGCCGAGAATCCGTGGACGATCACACGCTTGGGATCGACCTTGTACGCGGCCACCACGTGGCGGGTCATGTCCGGGACTCCCACGACGTCCTTCGCCGTGTCGTACTGGTAGCTGTCCCCGCCGATCTTCGTGCTCGCGCGGTAGGCGCACCACACGTCGCCCCGGTGCTCGGCGAGGTCGCGTCCGTACCCGAGCATCTGGTTCGGCTCGCCGCCGTGGCCGTGCAGCGTGATCACGAGCCCGGGCTGCTCGCCCTTCTTGAGCGACTTGGGGACGTAGACCTTGGCGAGCGCGCCGGTGGCGAGCGTGATCACGTCCCACTCGCCCTCCTTGGTGGTCACGGGCGCCGCCGGAGCTTGGGCGAACGCGGCACCGGGGAGGGCGAGGACAGCGAGGCACACGATCGAGGGTACGCGCATCGTCGGATCTCGGGAGGCGAGGGGAGGGTGAGGCAGAGAGGATTCACATTTTGCCACCGGTGGTCGTCGGTTTTTCAGGAGATCGCACCCACTTCCCCGTTGCCGGTTCGACCGAGTCCCCGTACGAGGACGACACGATGATCGAGATCGATGGCGCGCGCGGCGAAGGCGGCGGGCAGGTGCTGCGCACCGCGCTCACCCTGTCGTGCCTCACCGGTGCGCCGATCCGCGTGTCCCGCATCCGCGCCGGCCGCAATCCGCCGGGCCTGAAGGCCCAGCACCGCACCGCGATCGCCGCCGCCGCGCGGATCACCAATGCCCGCGTGCAGGGCGACGCCGTGGGCTCGTTGACCATCGAGTTCGAGCCGGGCCCCGTGACCCCCGGTCGCTACCGGTTCGAGGTCGGCACGGCAGGCGCCGCCACGCTCGTGCTCGCCACGATCGTGTACCCGCTCGCGGCCTGTGAAGCGGAGTCCACGGTCGAGATCGTGGGCGGCACCCACGTGCCGTGGAGCCCGGCGTGGCCGTACCTCGAGCACGTGTGGGCGTGGTGGTACGCCCAGCTCGGCGGCGCGGTCGCACTCGAGCTCGGCCGCGCGGGGTTCTTTCCCAAGGGGGGCGGGCAGGTCCACGCCACGATCCGCCCGGCCGGCCCGTCCTGCATCGAGGGCACGCTTCAGCGCGGCCGCCTCGAGGGCATCGAGGTTCACTCCCAAGCAACCGCGGGACTCGCGGCCCACGTGCTCGAGCGCCAGGTCCGCGGCGCACGGCAAGAGCTGTCCGGCCGCACGCGGGATTTCCAGGGCGTGTCGCGCACGCTCGAGGCCGCCGATGCAGGCACCTGCGTCCTCGCGCTCGCGCGCTGCACGCACGCACGGCTCGGCTGTGCCGACCTCGGGAAGATCGGCAAGCGCGCGGAGGACGTGGGCCGCCACGCCGCCCGCGATCTCGTGCGCGTGCTGGACGAGGACGTCCCGTTCGACGACCACATGGCCGACCAGGTCCTGCTCCCGATGGCGCTCGCGAAGCGCCCGTTCGACTTCGCCGTCGGACGCGTCACGGGCCACCTGGCGACCAACGCGGCGGTCATCGCGTCCTTGCTGCCGGGGGTCGAGATCGCGGTCCGGGGGAGCGAGGGCGAGCCGGGCGCCGTCGCGATCCGCCCGACGGGGGCCAACCCGGCGGAATCTCCACCCGCCGTTTGAGCGCGATCGGGCGGTTGCGTACACTGCCCAACCCATGAGCGACCCCACGACTCCCCACGTGCGCTGCGATCGCGATGGCGCGCTCGCGATCGTCACCCTCGACCGACCGGAGGCGCGCAACGCCATCGGCCAGCAGATGATCGACGAGCTGCACGCGATCCTCGACGGCCTCGTCGCCGATCGCGAGCTCGCGTGCGCGATCGTCACCGGCGCCGGCGGCAAGGCGTTCGCGTCGGGCGCGGACATCAAGCTCTTGCTCGAGCGCCGCGCGCACCACGGCTTCGCCGCCATCAACCAGTCGCTGTTCCGCCGCATCGAGGAGCTCCCGGTGCCCACGATCGCGGCGATCGAGGGCTTCGCCCTCGGAGGCGGCTGCGAGCTCGCGCTCGCGTGCGACCTGCGCGTCGCGGGGGACACCGCCAAGCTCGGCCAGCCCGAGGTGTCGCTCGGGATCCTGCCCGGCGCGGGCGGCACGCAGCGCCTCGCGCGGCTCGTGGGTCCCGCGCGCGCCAAGCAGCTGATCTTCACCGCCCAGCTGATCGACGCCGCGGAGGCCTCGCGCATCGGGCTCGTGAACGAGGTCGTGCCTGCCGGCACGGCGCTCGCTCGCGCGAAGGCGATCGCGGGACAGATCCAGGCCAACAGCGCGCTCGCCGTGCGGCTCGCCAAGATCGCGATGAACGCCTCGCTCGGGATCGGGCCCGGGCCGGGCTACGCGCTCGAGAGTGTGGGGCAGTCGATCCTGTTCGAGGATCCCGAGAAGACGCGGCGCATGACCGAGTTCGTCGCGCGCTCCGCGCGCAAGGCGGGGGAGGGCAAGGCATGACGACCACGCGCACGATCGTCGTGGTAGGGGCGGGCGTGATGGGCCACGGCATTGCCCAGGTGGCCGCCGAGGCGGGGTACGCCACGCTGATCGTGGATGTCGAGCGCGCTCGCGCCGAGGCCGGGCGCGCGGCGATCGCGGCCGCCTACGACTCGCTCGTGGCGAAGGGCAAGCGCACGCGCGAGGCCTGTGACGCGCACCTCGCGCGCGTGGCGGTGGAGACCGACCTCGCGACGGCGTGTCGGGGGGCCGAGCTCGTGATCGAGGCTGTCCCCGAGGACCTCGCGCTCAAGACCCGGATCTTCGCGACGGTCAGCGCGAGCGCGCCCGCCGACTGCGTGCTCGCGAGCAACACGAGCTCGCTTTCGCTCACCGAGATCGCGGCGGCCACGCCGTGCCCCGACCGCGTGGTCGGCCTGCACTTCTTCAACCCGCCGCCCGTGATGGCGCTGCTCGAGGTCGTGAGCGGCGAGCGCACGAGCCTCGCCACCCTCGATCGCGCCCGTGCCTACGGCGCGGCGTTCGGCAAGGAGCTCGTGTTCGTGCGCGACTCGCCGGGCTTCGCGTCGAGCCGTCTCGGCATCGCGCTGGGCTTGGAGGCGATCCGCATGCTCGAGGCGGGCGTGGCGACGGCCCCGGACATCGACCGCGCGATGGAGCTCGGCTATCGCCACCCGATGGGGCCCCTCAAGCTCACGGACCTGGTCGGCCTCGACACGCGCCTCAAGATCGCGCAGTACCTCTATGCCGAGCTCGGCACGGACACGTTCCGCCCCCCACAGCTCCTCGTGCGCATGGTGCGCGCGGGCAAGCTCGGCAAGAAGTCGGGGCAGGGGTTCTACGACTGGAAGTAGGCCGCGCGATCGGGTACACCGGGTCCATGCGTCGCATCTGTGTCTACTGCGGCTCGCGCCCGGGTCGTGATCCCGCATTCGCGGCGGCGGCGCGCGGGCTGGCGGGCGCGCTCGCCGAGCGCGGGCTCGAGCTCGTGTACGGCGGCGGGGGCACGGGCCTGATGGGCGTGCTCGCCACCGAGGCGCTCGCCCGCGGCGTGCGCGTCACGGGCGTGATCCCGCGTGCGCTCGTCGCTCGGGAGCTCGCTCACGCGGGGCTCGACGAGCTCGTGCTCGTCGACAGCATGCACGAGCGCAAGGCGCGGATGGAGGCGTTGTCCGACGGTTTCGTCGCGCTGCCCGGCGGCTTCGGCACCGCGGACGAGACCTTCGAGATGCTCACCTGGTCGCAGCTCGGGTTCCACGCCAAGCCCGTCGGCCTGGTCGACGTCCGGGGCTTCTTCGCGCCGCTGCTCGCGTTCGTGGACCATGCGACCGCGGCGGGCTTCATCGACCCCGCCCACCGCGCCCTGCTCGTGTCCGAAGAGGACCCGTCCGCGTTGCTCGCGCGCATGGTCGGACCTCGCGAGCTCGCGGAGAGCGCGTGCCCCGGCTCCTCGCGCCCGTAACCGAGCCGGACGCGCGTCCGCGCTGCCCGCGTTGCGGCGTGGCCGCGGTCGCGTGTGCCTGCGCCACCATTCGGCGGGTCGCCATCCCACACCGGCTCGTCGTGCTCATGCATCCCGGCGAGCGGGCCCGCACCATCAACACCGGCCGATTCGTTCCGCTCGTCCTCGAGGACGCGCGGCGGGTCGTGGGGCGGCGATTCGACGCCGCGGAGCTCGGCCCGCTCACGCGCGGCGCGCCGTATTTGGTCTACCCGCGTGCCGACGCTCTCGCGCCCGAGGCCATTCCGCCGGGGCCCGCGACGTTCTTCCTGGTCGACGGTACGTGGTCGCAGGCGCGGGCGATTCTCCGCGACTCGCCCGCGCTCCGATCCCTGCCCGCGGTGCGGCTCGATCCGGATTTCGCGTCGCGCTACGGTGCGATCCGCCACCAGCCA
>ORMF010543125.1_pt1 | contig 16935 bp, 11 predicted proteins | sample 1779871 | NCBI WGS metagenome assembly ORMF01 (sample SAMEA104232316, study PRJEB22302) | groundwater metagenome | biome: forest; feature: aquifer; material: groundwater | place: USA | collected 2011-08-07 | depth 5.4 m
ACGGCTCGACTTGTAGCGCAGCCGCTCTTACCTGCCATTGTTCATCTGGAATGCGTCCTTGGAATGCGGGTGGGGTCGTATTGACTTGTGACCCGTATAAGGTACACTTCTGGCATGGCAAAGCTACCAAAGCTGAATGCCGTCTTCTACTAGTCCCAAAGCGGCGCGGAGCCGGTTCGGGATTGGCTCAAGGAGTGAAAACATGGCGAGAAGTAATCCGCACACCGGCAGCCGCTTCGACGATTTCCTGAAAGAGAAAGGCATTTACGACGAGGTGCAGGCTCGCGCGCTCAAACGCGCACTGGCCGAACAGATCGAGGAAAGCATGCAAGCGGCCAGCCTCACCAAAACCGCAATGGCCTCGAAAATGTCCACCAGCCGCTCGCAGCTGGACCGGGTGCTCGACCCCGACAATCTTTCGATTCAGCTCGATACGCTTATCAAGGCCGCCCGCGCCGTGGGCAAAGCGGTCGAAATAAAAATCAAGAAAGCGCCGCGCGTGGCAGGCGCGACGTGAGCACCGACAACCAGAAAACACGTGAAATGAATTAAGAGGGCACGACATGCTATTGCGCCTTGAGCGCCTCGTTGCCGAGATTGGAGTTCTGCACAGCAAGCTGATATTGCTGGTGGGACCACCGCACATTGGCAAGACGGATTTATTGAGGTCATTTGGAGAGCGGGTGAGCGTAGTTCCGCTCAATGTTGGGTCGTCGCTAGGGCGACGGCTTGCCTCAATTCCCCACAAGCAGCGGCACCTGCAGGCCGGTAATATTTTGCGTGAGTTGGCTGACCAGCACACACTGGGGGACATATTACTGTTCGACAATATCGAGTTGTTGTTCGACACTACCCTGCAGCTCAATCCGCTGGATCTGCTCAAGCGGCACGCTCACGCCAATAAAGTGGTTGCCGTGTGGCCAGGGGAGTTACAAAACGATAGGCTGACTTATGCCGATATAGGTCACGCAGAACGACGGGATTACGCTACGGACGACGTCTTCCCCTTTGAGGTTAAACAATAAGGGAATTGCGAGGAACACATGCGCTACGGCGATCTTATCCAATTTGAGCCGATCGAATCGGTCATCCAGCTTCTCGATGCTAATCGCTCCGACCAGGCAAAGAAGCTTGTCTCGACCTATGTCATATCAGACGATATGGCAGATCGCATCGCCAAACTGATGATTCCCCAATTGTCCTTCGACGAGTCCGTCGACCACAAGGGTTTGCTGGTCGTCGGTAACTATGGCACCGGCAAGTCACACTTGATTTCCGTTCTTTCGCTGGTCGCAGAAGATGCTGCGTACCTTCCGATGATCCGGCATCCAAAGGTTGCTAAAGCAGCGGAAAAAATAGCCGGCAAGTTCAAGGTTCACCGCATCGAAATATCGAGCCAGATGTCGCTACGAGGCATCGTTACCCAGCAGCTCGAATTATTTTTGGACAAGCATGGCATCAGCTTCTCGTTTCCGCCTGCGGACAAAGTAGTCAATAACAAGGCTGCATTCGAAGAAATGATGGCCGCCTTCACGGAGGTCTATCCGAACCATGGCATCTTGCTCGCTGTCGATGAGTTCCTGGATTACCTGCGGTCCAGAAAGGACCATGATCTGGTGCTCGATTTGTCGTTTTTGCGCGAAATCGGTGAGGTCACCAAGCACTTGCGCTTTCGCTTTGTCGCTGGCGTGCAGGAGGCAATCTTCGACAGCAGCAGGTTCCAGCATGTCGCAGACAGCCTGCGGCGTGTTAAGGACCGCTTCGAGCAGGTGCTGCTGGCTCGCCAGGACGTGAGTTTCGTGGTGGCTGAGCGTTTGCTCAAAAAATCCGCTGACCAGCTGGACAAGATCAGAACCTATCTGACGCCATTCTCAAAATTTTACGGCTCGATGAAAGAGCAGAGGGACGGGAATGTCCGGCTGTTCCCCGTCCATCCCGAATACATAGGCACCTTCGAGCGCCTGATCTTCACCGAGAAGCGCGGCGCACTCGTGACGCTGCGGGACCAGATTCAAGCCATCCTGAAGGACGAGGTTCCCTCCGACCGTCCTGGCCTCATCGGCTATGACAAGTTTTGGGATACGGTCATGTCGAACTCTGTGCTGCGCTCCGACCCGAACATCGGCCCAGTTCTCAAGGTTTCCGAGGTGCTTTCTGAGCGTGTGCAGAAGGCCTTCACACGGCCGCCTTACAGGTCGATGGCGCTGCGCATAATCAACGCCCTCTCGGTACATCGTCTGACGACAGGGGGAGATATCTACGTTCCCATCGGCCCTACGGCTGAAGAACTGCGCGACACCTTGTGCCTGTACCAGCCGGGCATCGAGGAAATGGGCGGCGAGCCGGCAGATGATCTGCTCACTTCAGTCCAAACCACGCTGCGAGAAACAGTCAAGACCGTCAACGGCCAGTTCATCTCCAAGGCGCCCGACACGGAGCAGTACTACCTCGACCTCAAGAAAGACGTCGACTACGACGCACAGATCGAGAAGCGTGCTGACGCATTAGATAAGGAAGCATTGGATCGGGCGTATTTCAGCGCTGTCAAGCAACTGATGGAGCGCACCGACGAGACGATCTACGTCCCCGGGCATCAGATCTGGCAATACCAGATCGAATGGCAGGACCGGCGCGTCGACCGCAACGGCTACCTGTTCTTCGGCGCGCCTAACGATCGCCCCACGGCACAACCCGAGCGGGACTTCTACATTTACTTCATCCAGCCTTTCGTGCCACCGCGCTTCCGCGATGAGAGCAAATCAGACGAAGTATTCTTCCGTTTGGAGGGGCTGGACGAGGCCATCACGCGTCACTTGTCCTACTACGCCGCTGCGCAGGATCTGGCCTCGACCGCCAGCGGCGGCGCGAAAGCGGTTTATCTGGACAAAGCCAAAGACGCCCTGCGCGACATGAGCAAATGGCTGCAGGAAAAGCAGATGACAGCCTTCGAGGTCACCTACCAGGGCAAGACCAAGACCCTGCAGGACTGGACCAAGGGTGTGTCCCTGCGCGACAAGGCGCGTCTCGGACCGGATGAGCGCATCAACTTCCGCGACGTGGTCAGCATCGTCTCGGGTCTGGCGCTGAATCCGCAGTTCGCCGAGGTGTCGCCCGAGTACCCAACCTTCTCCGTGCTCGTGACCGAGTTCAACCGCAAGCAACTCGTTGGCAATGCGCTCAAGGTCCTGGCCGGAGGCACCCGTACCAAGGATGCAAATGCCGTGCTGGACGCACTGGAGATGCTCGATGGCGACCGCATCGACCCGGGGCGCTCGCGGTATGCCAAGGAGGTGCTGAATCGTTTGAAGGTCAAGGGGCAGGGCCAGGTACTCAATCGCAGCGAGTTGCTCAGTGGCGCAGCTGACGTCGAATATTTCGCGCCCGTGCGCTTCCGGCTGGAGCCCGATCTGCTCGTAGCCGTGCTGGGTGGCCTCGTTTACTCCGGTGATATCGTGCTGGCCGTTACCGGTGACAAGATTGACTCCGGCAAAATCACGCTGCTCGCCGAACGTTCCCTCGAGGAGCTAAAGCAGTTCAAGCACGTCGAGGCGCCGAAGGAAATCAACGTCGCCGTCCTGCGCTCGTTATTCGAGTTGCTGGGCCTTTCGCCGGGTCTCGCGCAACTGGCTACTCAAGGCTCCGAGGAACCCGTCAAGCAACTCCTGGATGCCGTGGCCAAGCTGGTCGGCCGAGTACTGACCGCGGGCACTGACATGCAAGGCCGACTCAGCTTCTGGGGGCACGCGTTACTGCGCGACGAAGAAATCCGGGATTGGCGCAATCGACTGGAAGCGCTCAAGACCTTCACCGAAGGCCTGTCGCCTTACAACACGGTCGGCAAGCTCAAAAATCTGCGTATCGGATCTGACGACATCGACGCGCAGAAGAAAAACCTCGAAGTGCTTGCGACTGTCGAGCGCTTGCTGGAACTGGTGGCAGAGTTGGGCGGAACTGCGGCGTACTTGTCACAAGCGGAAATGATTTTGCCGGGCGATCACGCATGGGTGAAGCAGGCTCAAGCCGCACGGACCGACATCCTGGCCAAACTCAGTGCGGACCGGACGGCGCAGCATGCCGCCGAATACCGGCAGAAGCTTGCACAACTGAAGAAGGACTACGTCACGGCCTACATCGCCAGCCACAGCAAGGCGCGACTGGGTGTGGCGGAAGACAAGACCAAGACCGCGCTGCGCAAAGACTCGCGCTTGGTGGCCATGCGCGCCTTGGCTGGTGTCTCGCTGATGCACACCAGCCAGCTCACCGCGTTCGAGGAAAAGCTCGACAACCTGAAGAGCTGCTACCGGCTCTCGGATTCCGAACTGGTGGCTGGCCCGTACTGCCAGCACTGCAACTACAAGCCGGCCAACGAGTCGCTGGCCTTAGGCGTCGCCGCCAACGCACTCACCCAGCTCGACCAAGAGCTTGATCGGCTTCTCGCAGGCTGGCAGCAAGCACTGCTCGACGGTTTGGATGATCCGTTCGTTCAAGCCAACCTTGATTTACTGAAAGCCGCGGCACGCAAGCTCATCCAGTCGTTTGTGGCGTCGAAGACTTTGCCCGACCCGGTACCCCCGGACTTCGTCAGTGCGGTTCAGGAAGCCTTATCTGGCCTGGAGAAGATCGCCGTCACCGGCGATGACATCAAGAACGCGTTGCTGTACGGTGGATCACCGGCGACACTGGAGGACCTGCGCAAACGCTTTGAGACTTTTCTCAACGAGCGCTGCAAGGGGAAAGACGCGAGCAAGCTGCGGTTTGTTGTGGAGTAGCGATGAACGAAGACGAACTCCGCGCCATCCTCGCCCGGGGCGAAGACAGCCGCCACCAGTTCAAGCGCGACGTCACCAACGCCGATGCGCTGGCGGCGGAATTGATTGCGTTCGCTAACCGCGCCGGCGGACGGTTGTTCATTGGCGTGGGCGACGATGGCCGGGTCAAGGGATTGTCGCCGCAGGATATCGGCCGACTCAACCAGTTGCTTTCCAATGCCGCATCGCAACACGTCAAACCGCCGCTCAACCCCACCTCCAGCAACATCCAGACGGAACACGGCCTGGTGATGGTGGTGGAAATTGTAGAAGGGCTCAATAAACCCTATGTCGATGCTCAGGGGCGAATATGGGTTAAGAACGGTGCCGACAAACGTCAAGTGACGGCGCGGGAAGAAATGCAGCGCATGTTCCAGCAGTCTGGTTTGCTTCAGGCTGATCAGGTACCGGTGCGCGACACCACCGTAGCAGACATCGACCAGTCGGCGTTTGCCCAATATTTCGAACGACGCTACCAGCAAAGCATAGAGCAGACCGGTTTGCCGCTGGCGAAGTTGCTGGAAAACATTGACCTGGCGCGCGACGGCGTGCCCAACCTCGCCGGCATGCTGTTGTTTGGCAAGCATCCGCAACGACGCCTGCAAGTGTGTGAAATCACTGCCGTCGCCTTTCCCGGTAACGTGCTCCATGACAGGAACTACCTCGACAGCGAAAACATCGACGGCCCGCTGGCCGAGCAGTACCGACGCGGCATGGCATTCATCAAACGCAACTTGCACCATGTGCAGGGCAATCAGGGCTTTAACAGTCTGGGCCAACTCGAAGTGCCCGAAGAAGTTTTTGTCGAGCTACTGGTTAATGCACTGGTTCACCGCGATTTTTTCACCAGTGCCACCATCCGCCTGTTCGTGTTTGCCGACCGGGTGGAGATCATCAGCCCCGGCCACCTGCCGGACACGTTGACTACTGAGCAGATTCGCGAGGGTCGATCCAACCGCCGTAACAAGGTGCTGGCCGGACACGCTGCTCATATCCTGCCCTATCGCGGCATGGGTACCGGCATTCCGCGCGCGCTGCGGGCCTGGCCGAAAATCGAACTGATCGACGACCGCGAAGGCAACCAGTTCAAGGCGGTAGTGTGGCGTCCTCAGCGTGAGGAAGGCACCGGGGAAGTTACCGGGCAATTCGGCTCACAGCCAGAGTCACAGCCAGAGTCACAGCCAGAGTCACTGGAAAATCGCGTGCTGCCCATTCTGGCACCCAAGCCCGCCAGCAAAGCCGAAATCTCCGCGCAGCTTGGGCAAAAAGAAGTTTCCGGTCAACTCAATAAAGTCGTGCGTGACTTGCTCGCAGCCAAGACCATTGAGTACACCATCCCGAGCATACCCAGCAGCCGTTTGCAGAAATACCGGCTCACTGATCGCGGACTGGCGCTGTTGGCCAGCAAGAATAACGAGATACCCAAGCCATGAACGATCTACTAAGAGAGCCCGCCAAGACATACGGCGCTGTGGAATGCCTCGGTCAAACATTCGCGAATGATGAAGCTCGGCGCGAGCATTTCTTGAATCTGTTGCGCGAGAAGCTTAAAGATCCGGCGTTTCGAAAGATCGAGGGATTTCCAAACGCCTCAGATGACGACATACTTGCGTTGTCCAACCCCCCCTATTACACGGCGTGCCCAAACCCATTTTTGGGAGAGTTCATTACTCATCATTTGTCGAGTGCTGAGCACGGGAAGACAACACTTCCCTACGCTGGCGATTTGGTGGCGGAGAGCCGTCATCCCGTCTACTCATTTCATCCGTATCACACCAAAGTACCGCCTGAAATAATTCGCAAGCTCATCGAGCACTATTCCCGTCCGGGAGAGTTAGTTCTTGACGCATTTTGCGGTACTGGCATGACTGGGGTTGCTGCCCGAGCAATTGGACGATATGGAGTGATGCTCGATCTCTCGCCGGTCGCTACGTTTATCTCATCAGTAAATGTAAATACAAATCCGGCACGTCAAGCGGAACGAGCACTGACTGCTATAGTCACGGCCTCGAAGAAAGAGTTGGGATGGATTTATCAAACTAAAGAATCGTCTGGACGGGTACATGAAGCAAACTATTTCGTATGGGCCGATGTTTTTACTTGTCCGGAATGTGTCTACGAGTTTTCATTTTTTCCGCATGGCGTGATCCATCATGGAAATAAGGTAGAGACGAAAAAATCATTCCAGTGTCCATCATGTGCTGCCGATCTCAACGTCAGACGAGTCGTGCGTGCCTTGACCTCTTCTGGGAAAAAAAAGGCATTGGTTTGGGTGAATGCGGGGACTGGTCGGGCGCGAATTAACAGGGAAGCCAACGCCTTTGATCAGGAAGTCCTCAATCAGATCAGATCACTGAAGAGTACGGCATGGTTTCCATCCGACTCGATTGACCCTGAAGGATATTCGGCAAAGCTCGCCCAACTAGGCGATAAAGGCATCACGGACATCAGTCGATTTCTGTCGGAAAGAAACCGCCTTGTGTTTTCCGATTTATGGGCGAGGGTAAGTCTCATACAAGACGTTTCAACACGAAACGTTGCAAAAGCATGTCTTACGTCAATCTTCACAGTCGTATCCGAGCGCCAAGGCTACTTTGGTGGAGGTGGTGGCATGTCGGGGAACCTTTACATGCCTATCGTTCGCATGGAGAAGAACGTTTACGATTCCTTGGGAAGAAAGATCAAGAAGATGGTCGATGCCGAGACGGCTAAGCCAACGGAAGGAACGCGTTGCGTAGTTTCCGCACAGTCAGCAACCGACCTGGCAACCATTCCGGATTTGTCAATCGATTACATTTATACCGATCCTCCTTTCGGGGCAAATATCATATACAGCGAAATGAACCTGATGCTTGAGGGGTGGTTAAAAGTACGCTCGGTTGAAAAGCCGGAGGCAGTCATCAATGAAGTCAGGCACAAGAACTTTGATGATTACGGCACTCTTATGCGTCGCGTTTTCCGCGAGTACTACCGAGTCCTAAAGCCAGGTCGATGGATAACCGTTGAGTTTCACAACACTATGGCGAGCGTTTGGAACTTGATTCAAACCAATCTAGCGGAGGCCGGATTCATTGTTGCGCAGGTTGGAAAGCTTGATAAAGGATCAACCACAATACTCGCGGATATTCGACCTGGTGCGGTTGTTCAAGATCTAATTATCTCGGCATATAAGGCTAACGGTGGGCTTGAAGAGAGGTTCTCTCTTACTGGAGGAACGGCAGATTCGGCATGGGATTTCGTCAGTACACATCTGTTGCACATTCCAATTGCGAACGTAAAAGCCGGACAGCTAACTTTCATTGCTGAACGTAGCCCAAGAATTATTTACGACCGCATGGTCGCTTGGTTCATTAAGCATGGCTCGATGGTGCCATTGTCATCGCAAGAGTTCTACTCAGGGATGCGACAGCGATTTATAGAGCGGGACGAAATGTTCTTTCTTGATAAGCAGGTTAATCAGTACGACAAAGAGCGCTCGCGTTTTCAACAACAACCACAGATTGAACTGTTTGTTTCGGATGAACGCTCTGCCATTGATTGGTTAACGGATTTGTTAAAGAAAAGACCCTCAACTTATAGAGAACTTCATCCAGAATTTGTAAGCCAACTCGGTGTCGGCTGGAAAAAGCACGAGAGCAAGCCTGAGTTGCAATATTTGTTGGAGGTTAACTTCCTGCGATTTGAGGGCGGCCGGGAGGTGCCTAGTCAGATTCATAGCTATCTATCAAGTAATTACAAGGATCTGCGCGGGCTTGAAAGGGATGCCCCCAGGTTGATCGCAAAGGCCAAGGACCGCTGGTACGTTCCAGATCCGAATAAAGCACAAGATTTGGAGAAAAGGCGCGAGAAGGCGCTGCTTAAGGAGTTCGATGAGTGCCGAACCTTCACAGGAAGGAAACTCAAAGAGTTCCGCCTTGAGGTCATGCGCGCGGGCTTCAAAGCTGCGTGGGGAAACAAGGACTACAAGACTATCATCGCCATCGCGCAGAAGATGCCCGACGAGGCGCTGCAGGAAGATGAAAAGCTCCTGCTTTGGTATGACCAGGCACTGACCCGCACTGAGGAGAAATAAATGGCTGCCATCGAAGGATTTCGAGTACAGAATTATCGAGCACTGCGCGATGTGACGCTGGGAAAGCTTTCCAGCCAGCAATCCGGAGAGCCATTGACGCCTTTCACCGTGGTAATTGGCAAGAACGGCGTGGGCAAGAGCACCTTGTTCGATGCGTTTGGATTCGTGGCGGATTGTTTGTCGGGCGATGTGGAAAGCGCCTGCGACATGAAGCAACGCGGTGGCTTCGATCGCCTGCGCTCGATGGGGGTGGTTGAGCCCATCCGGTTTGAAATCTATTACCGCGAAGCGCCCAATGAGAGACCGATTACCTATGAGCTGGCGATCGCGCTGGATGCTTCGGGGCGGCCCTTTGTCGAATCCGAGGTGCTCAAGCAACGTCGCAAGGGCCAGAGTTACGGTCGGCCTTTTCCGTTCTTGCGACTGAACCACGGCAAGGGGACGGTCTGGGCAGGTGAAGAAGCGGTAGAGGTCGAAGATGAGGAGGATAGCGCCCAGACGCCGGTGGAATTGACCGACACTCGGCAACTAGGTATCGCCACCCTGGGCACGCTCAAGGAACATCCGCGAATCAAGCGCTTTCGAGACTTCCTCAAAGGCTGGTATCTGTCTTATTTCTATCCTGATGCGGCGCGCAGTCTGCCTAGCGCAGGCCCGCAGCGGCATTTGAACATCCACGGCGACAACATCGGCAACGTGGTGCAGTTCATGGAACGCGAGCACAAAGCGCGATTTCAGGCCATCCTCGAACGCATTGCGGCCAAGATCCCGGGGGTTGCCAGTATCGACACGCAGGTGACCGAGGACAAGCGCGTGTTGCTGCGTTTCAACGACGGCGCTTTTGGAGACCCATTCTTCGCCCAGCAGATGTCAGACGGCACGCTAAAAGTGTTTGCTTACCTGTTGTTGCTGGAGGACCCGGAACCACCACCGTTCATTTGCATCGAAGAGCCGGAGAACGGCCTTTATCACAAGCTGCTGGAGGCATTGGCCCAGGAGTTCCGTTCGCATGCGACCGGCAAAAAGAATGCTCCGCAGATTTTTGTGACCACGCACCAACCATACTTTGTTGATGCACTGGCGCCAGCGGAAGTCTGGATCCTGGAGAAAGGCACGGATGGCTATTCCACCGTTCGTCGCGTTTCTGAGATGGTAGAGGTGAAAAACCTCGTGGCTGAAGGCTTACTTTTGGGTGGTCTTTGGTACAGCGACTATCTCGATGCGAGGTGAGCATGCACATTGAGATATTGGTGGAGGACAGTTCGGGGGAGAGGTTGCTGCAAGTGTTGCTGCCTCAGTTTCTGGGGCCACAAGGCGAGCCGCATACCTGGCGTTTACACGCCTACAAAGGCATCGGTCGAATTCCGCAGGGCCTGGTGACGACGGCCGATCCCGCGAAGCGGATTCTGCTTGCTCAGTTACCAAAGCTATTACGCGGTTATGGCAAGACACCCGGAATCGATGCCGTTGTGGTCGTGCTCGATACAGACAAACGCAACTGCGTTGCTTTCTTGGCCGAGCTGAGAGCGGCCAAGAATGCCTGCAATCCGGTTCCTAACACGCTATTCAGGCTTGCTATCGAGGAAATGGAAGCCTGGTATTTTGGCGACCAGGATGCTTTGTTAGTCGCCTATCCACGAGCCAAGCGCGAGGTGCTCGGAAAGTATGTTCAGGATAGCATATGCGATACGTGGGAGCTGCTCGCCGACGCAGTTCATTCGGGCGGATCGGCAGCGATTAAGAAAGCCGGCTGGCCATTGCCCGGGCAGATGAAGCATGAATGGGCCGAAAAGATCGGTCCGTTGATGGACCCGGAGCGGAACATTTCTCCCAGTTTTGCAAAGCTGAGGGATGGATTGCGCCGGCTCGTCGCAGAAGCGGCCTAAAGTGAATTGGGTCATCGGCGATTGGTATTGGCACACACGGCATGCATCGCCTTGCCGCGTGGTTGATCGCCAGGATGTGTGGGGCAAAACGAGCTATCGCGTCTGGCTGTCCGCCAAGGAAGTGGTGGTACGTGCGCAGGCGTCCGATCTCGCTCACTTGGCGGATATCCACCCGTCAGTAAACCAGATTCTGCACACGGCCGCCGCCGCCAAACTGTTGGATGCGCTGGAAGACAACTTGTTACTGGCGCCGATCCAATCCAGCGTGGTGCCGTTGCCGCATCAGCTATATGCCCTGAACCGCGCCATGAGCCGGGATCGCATTCGCTACCTGTTGGCAGATGAGGTGGGCTTGGGCAAAACTATCGAGGCTGGGCTGATCCTTCGAGAGTTGAAACTGCGCGGGATGGCCCGCCGAATATTGGTGGTTGTACCCAAGGGGCTGGTGCGTCAGTGGCAGACAGAGATGCGTCTGCACTTTGGCGAGACGTTTCAGTTCATCGACCCGGCCCAACTGGCGGCCTTCCGGCAATGGCGAGTCAACGCCAATGCGGACGAAGACAACCTGTGGCGCATGCATGATCAGGTGATCTGCTCGCTCGACTCGGTCAAGCCGCTGGAAGGCCGGCGCGGCTGGAGCCTGGAGCAATTGTCCATCTACAACCGCGAGCGCTTCGAAGACTTGATCTCGGCCTCGTGGGACTTGGTGATCATCGACGAATCTCACCGTTTGGGCGGCAGTACCGAGCAGGTGGCGCGCTACCGGCTCCGCGCTGCACCCGCCCGAGCGGGGCCCCGCCCTTCTGTGGCTTTCGGGCACGCCGCACCAAGGCAAGACCGACCAGTTTCTGCGGCTGATGCAGCTCATCGACCGGGATTCGTTCCCCGACGAGGGCAGCGTCACGCCAGATCGTGTGCGGCCTTTTGTCATTCGCACGGAGAAGCGCCTCTCGATTGATGCCGAGGGGCAGCCGCTGTTCAGGCCACGGATGACACGCTTGCAGGCCGTGGCATGGCAATCGCGTCACGCTGCACAGGAGCGCTTGTATGAGGCGGTCACCGATTACGTGCGTCACGGCTACAATCAGGCGCTGGCATCCAAGCAGCGGCACATTGGCTTTTTGATGATCTTGATGCAGCGGCTCGTCACCTCGAGTACTGCGGCCATCCGCACGACGCTGGAGCGGCGACTGGCGGCGCTGGAATCGCCACAGCCCCAAGCCTCGTTGTTTGAAAAAACTGAGCCTGAAGAATGGGCCGAACTGGACAGGCAGGCGCAAGTGGATCTCGTCGTGCAGGCGAGCGCCGACACACCGGAAGCAGTCGAGCGGGAGAAATCCGAGGTCGAGATTCTGCTCGATCTAGCTCGGAAGACCGAGGCGGCGGGCACTGACGCCAAGGCCGAAGCGCTGCTGGAGCTGATCTACAAGCTGCAGCAGGAAGAGAGCAACCCGTTGCTAAAGGTGTTGATCTTCACCGAGTTCGTGCCGACTCAGGCGATGCTGGCGGGCTTTCTGGAGAGTCGCGGCTTCTCGGTAGCGTTGCTGAATGGCGGGATGGACCTCGATGCACGCGCCAAGGCACAACAGGTATTCGCGCGCGACGTTCGTGTACTGGTCTCGACCGACGCCGGTGGTGAAGGCCTGAACCTGCAGTTCTGCCACGTCATCGTCAACTTCGATATGCCGTGGAACCCGATGCGGATCGAGCAGCGCATTGGCCGCGTGGACCGGATCGGCCAGCGCCAGGTGGTGCGCGCGACTAACTTTGTCCTGGAAGACACCGTCGAACATCGGGTGCGCCAGGTGCTGGAGGAGAAGCTCGAAGTCATCGCGCGGGAGTTCGGCGTCGATAAGGCATCCGATGTGATGGACTCGGTCGAGTCCGAACCAATGTTCGATGAGCTGTTTGTTCACGGGCTGCAGAACCCTGAGTCCATCGAGCAGGAGTGCGACGCCGTAATCACGCAGATCAAGGAGAAGATCGCGGATGCCAGGCAAAGCACGGACCTGCTGGCCGACAGCCATGCGCTTGAGACCGATGACGCCCGCAAGTGGCGCGATCATCCGGCGCAGTTCTGGCTGGAACGAGCGATCACCTTTGGATTGCCGGCGCGCGGTGGCTCTGCGGTCAAGATGGATCAAGCGTGGCACGTGAAATGGGTGGATGGCAGCGAGTCGACACAGGTGTGCTTCGATGCCCGAACCGCGGAGCAGAACCCCGGTTTGGAGTGGGTGACGCTGGAAGACCCGCGCGCCCGTGCGGTGATCAGCGAGCTACCGCGTTGCGTGACCGGACAGCCCGTGCCGGTAACGAGCATTGCCGGGCTGCCGGACAGCATTCGCGGCGTTTGGTCGTTGTGGGAGATCAGCCTTTCCGCAGAGGGATTCAACCGCAGGCGCTTCCTGCCGCTGTTTGTCACCGACGATGGCCGCACGTTCGTGCCTACTGCGAAGCGTATTTGGGACCTGCTGCTGACTGAGCAGATCCAAGTGTTGGACGCAAATGGAGTGGGTGCCCGTGTACAGGGAGATGGTGACGACTGGACCCGTTGGTTCGATGTGTCACTGGCAGCAGCAAGTACTCAAGGCGAGAGGATTTTCTCCGAGTTGCTCGACGAGCATGGCACCCGACTGAAGGAAGACCGCGAGCGTGCTCAGTACGCCTACAACGCGCGCTACCAGGCGATTGGCCGCGTTGGATTGCCTGCCGTGCGGGATCACCGCCGCAAGCGGCTGGAACAGGAACACCAGGCTCGCATGGCAGCGCTGGATAATTCCGAGACCATCGTGCCGGATCTCAACGCGGTGATGATGCTCCGGATCGGTGAGTGGAAAGCCGGCAATGAAGGCGGTCGGGGAGCACAGATCGCATGAGCCGATGGGTCGAGCGAATTCTCAAGGAGTTTCCAGCTGACTTGGCCCACTTGTGGATCGCGACGGACCCCGATGACGTGCTGCTGGACGAGCAGATCCTGTCGGGCCTGCGTGCGCGCGGTTTCGAGGTTTTGCCGTTCGAGGACTCCGTGGTGTTCCGCGCGGATTACGAGGAGCGCTACCGCACTGCTTGGGATCGCGGCGAGGCTGGTCCTGCCAAGGCGTTAGTCCTCCAACTGCGCGGGACCAACGTCAACGATTTGCCGTGGGATTACCTGCGGCAAGCTCGTAAAGTCAGCCTGAGTCTCGCAGACCTGTTCCCGATGCTCAGCTATGGGGTCGTGCGGCAGATCGGGACCGAACACCTCGAACCGCTTTTCGAGGCGCAATCCCGGCATGCATCGCAGTCGCTCGGCGAGGCCGCGACCAAAGAGTTCATCCTGACGCACATCTTCCGCGTCAGTCCGCATTTGATCTTGCGGGCGGAGGATCTATGGCGGGAGGTGCTACGCCTGAAATATCGCGATGCGGGCCTGCCACCCGTACTGGCGAACCACGTCGCACATGTTCTCGACGATCACGGCGCGTTCAAAGGCCTGCCGATCGGCGATCTCTTTTCATCGAAGAGCGTGCTGCTGCGCGTCGTCCAGGATGGGTGGTACCGGTACTTCGAAAAGCGTGGCATCACCGGTACAAAAATCGGTGAATCCGTCGGGTCCGGCGAATGGGCGGCCTTCGAGATTCCATTCGAGCACCCGGACGTCCGGTCCATCGTCCATCTGATGTTCCTCGAGGGCGCACTTCATCCTTTGCAGGTCCTGCCATGGGGCACAAAAAGTATTCCGGAGTGGGCCAAATCAGGCATCGTTCCTGATCCTGGCGCGATGAGGAACGTGGTATTGGATGGAATCAAGAACCTCAAGCAGACCCTGCCGACCCCCGAGTCCTACTATCGCGATTGGATTCAGTTCTCGCGTGGCATGGGTGAAGTTATCGCCCGATTTCATGGACTGGACGCGGCACGCGCCGAGGGGATCAAGGGCAGCGTCCTCGAACTGCAACAAGCCGCTGACGAGCGTCTGCGCGAGTGGGTGACCAAGCATTACGCCGATCTGCCATCGTTGCCGGTGGTGAAGGGGCCGGTCATGGTCCATCATGTCCCGCGCTTCTTGTCGATGCGGCGAGGCGCGGGGGAAACGAAGATCGCACTGCTGGTGTTCGACGGATTGGCGGTTGATCAGTGGATTCAGATCCGCGAGTGCCTGGCTAAGCAATCGCAAAAGCTAGATTTCGATGAGAGCGCCTGCTTCGCCTGGCTGCCGACCCTGACATCGGTGTCGAGGCAGGCGCTGTTTTCAGGGCTCAAGCCGCGAGAGTTCAGCGACACGATCGAAACGACAGCGCAGGAGCCGACCCTGTGGTCTCGCTTCTGGCAGGACCAGGGCCTGCGTGCCAACGAGGTGCTGTACCGGAAGGGAATCAAGCGCACGGATCAACTTGACGATCTCGACGCAGCACTCGCCAGCCCCGCCATTAAAGTGGCTGGCATCGTCGTCGACACCGTGGATGAGATCGTCCACGGCGCGGTTCTCGGGAAACGGGGCATCGCGAACCAGATCGCAAGCTGGTGTGAGTCGCGCTTTGTCGAACGACTGTTGACGCTGTTGCTCGACAAGGGGTTCAACGTCTACCTGACCGCCGACCACGGCAACGTCGAAGCCGTGGGGCAAGGACGGCCGAATCAGGGCGTGGCCCCCGAGCTACGTGGTGAGCGTGTCAGAACCTACCGCACAGAGGCGCTCGTGGCGGAATCGGCAGCATCTAACGGGAACACTTACCGGCTGGATATCGCTGGTCTGCCTGCGAACTTCATGCCTTTATTCGCAGGTGGACGCGCAGCCTTCGTGCCGCAAGGAGAACAAGTTGTTGTTCATGGCGGCATCTCGGTTGAGGAACTGATTGTGCCATTCGTAAAAATAAGTCATGTGAGTTGAACCGAATGAATTCCACAGCTCCTCAGATTGGCTTTGACCGGTTCATACAGCTCGATTGGGTGGCTGCTGCGCTCAAGATTCGTGCCGGGATTGCCAGCCTCGACGAGCTGATCGAACTGCTTGATGCTGCTGGCCTTAGTGTGGCGGCCAAAAAAAAGACCCGCACCGTGTTGAACCGTCTGTGGTTGGAGCCGCGACCGGAACTCGTCGATTTTTCGAATCGGGGCGTCGAGGTCTACAAGGCGAATTCGGATGGCTCCATCCCCGCATTGAGTTGGGGGATGGCCATCGCCACCTATCCCTTCTTTGGGAAGGTGGCCGAATTGGTGGGCCGATTGTCTGCCTTGCAGGGCGACTGCGCTTCGGCAGAGGTGCATCGGCGGATGAGCGAGATCTACGGAGAACGCGAAGGCACTTATCGGATGACCAACATGGTTTTGCAATCGCAAGCGAGTTGGGGCGCCATCGAGCGGGTGGAGAAAGGCAAGCGGTTGATTCGCCGGGCGCCGACGACACTGACCAATGACCGGACTGTAGTGTGGCTATTGGAGGCTGCGCTTCGATACACCGGCAAGCCGATGTCCGTGACGACCCTTCAGTCGATGGCGGTGATTTATCCGTTCGTGCTCGACCAGCCGCTGGCCTATGTCGTATCGAACAGCCCGACCTTGGAGCTGCGGTCGGAAGGATCGAATAACCAGTTCGTCGCCCTGCGCGCCACTATTTGAAGAAAGAAGAATGAGGATCGTCGATTACCCGGACGACACGCCGTAGGTTCGTCCCCTATGCTTCCGTGAACTCATCACGGTTTGTGATGAGTAGGGATTTTCAGGGCATCGATTTGCTCGCGAGCCGCATGGATATTGGCTCGCCGGTCAATCTTCCTGCCGATGTCCTTACTACGGGCGAATTTCAGCTTGATTCCGACCAGCGGCGAGCTGCGGAGAAGATCGATGAGCATGCCTTTGGATTGAGACATCTTGGCGGATCTGGCGGGAGCCGCGGGGGCAAGTACCAGAGCTGCGATCTACGGATGGCGGTGCGATCCCGAGAACTTGAGCGTCGGCGTGACGCCGAACACCTGCGTCTAGCCGATAAACCCGGCAAGTGCCCCCGAGAAGAAGAGGATGATGAAAAAACGCCAACCGTCGATCACGTTATCGAACCGCGGTCTTTACTTCATCAACGCCACACCGGCGGTCAGGAGCGCCACCGTGCGCGCGGCGGTCTGTATTTTCTCGAGAGGTGCCTAGGCGGGTGCGTTCACGGAGTTTGCGCGAGGCGCGCGAATCCCTGCTC
>ORMF011465128.1_pt1 | contig 16928 bp, 15 predicted proteins | sample 1779871 | NCBI WGS metagenome assembly ORMF01 (sample SAMEA104232316, study PRJEB22302) | groundwater metagenome | biome: forest; feature: aquifer; material: groundwater | place: USA | collected 2011-08-07 | depth 5.4 m
ATCGACCGTGATGGTCTGGCCTACGATCCCGGCAGAGGCTGGGCTGCACAGGAAGCGCACCACGTGAGCGACCTCTTCAAGTGAGACCAAACGACCCAGTGGACTAGCCGCTACTTCATGCCGCATTCGCCGCTCGGCGTCGGGGAGAACTGCGAGTGTCTCCGTCTCTAACAGTCCGGGGGCGATTACATTCACGATTATACCTTTCTTGGCCCACTCGACCGCCATCTGCCGGCACAGCGCTTCAAGCGCCGCTTTCGAGCTGCCGACGGCACCGTACTGGTCAACAGCACGATGCGCGCCTTCGGATGAGATCGCGATGATCCGGCCGCCAACGGGCATGATCGGTAGCATCTTAAGCGCGAGGTCAAGAAAAGCTCCTACATTGACTTGCCATACAACCGCAAGCTGCCGCTGATTGAGTTCGGCGAGCGGTTTGTGAGTGCCAGTAGCCGAATTGTAAATAAGGCAGTCCAATTTTCCGGTGTTTTGGGAAATGGGGTCGAAATAGGCTTGTACACCGGAGCTGGTCATCAGGTTTGCCTTTATAGTGCCGCCGGCGATTTTATGTTCCGTCATTTCGGCGCGAAACGCCTCGGCTGCCGCTTCGTTTTGAAAATAGCCTGCATGGACGCATGCGCCGGCTCTGGCTAGTTCCAGGGCGATAGAGCGCCCGAGTCCCCGGGTCCCGCCGGTGATCAAGGCTACCTTGCCGATTAGGTCAAATGGATTCATCGGATTACGCACCACAGAGACACGGAGAACACGGAGTTCGAAGAAGAGGTTGCACCACGAAGCACACGAAGTTCACGAAGGTTCGGATGAAGAGTCTGCTCACCACGGAGACACTGAGGGCACTGAGTTCGGAGAAGACATTTGCACCACGAAGTACACGAAGGTCACGAAGGCTCGGATGAAAAGTTTAGTAACCACAGAGACACGGAGTTCACTGAAAAGAAATTGCCTCACCACGAAGGGCACGAAGGAGTCAAATCAAAAGTTTTTTCACCACGGATCAGCCTTAGGCTGATCAGCCACCAATTTCAAGGCTGAGGCACTCGCCCTGTGGAATACCGGGCTGCAATTCCACAGGGCAAGAGTTTACTGAGAAGATATTGCCTCACCACGAAGTACACGAAGGTCGCGAAGGGTGGGATGAGAGAGTTTTTTCACCATGGAGACACGGAGTTCGGACATTTCGAATTTCGGAATTCGAATTTCGACATTTTACTTCGTGCTCTTCGTGACCTTCGTGGTAAAAATTATCTTTTCTCGTTCGGTTGCGGCTCTGCCGCACTAGACTTTCGTGGTAAAATGCCTTGATCTTTGCACCACGAAGGCACGGAGTTCACGGAGAAAATCCGCAATTCGCAATTCGAATTTCGATATATTTAACCTCTGTGCTCTCTGTGTTCTCAGTGGTGAGATATCTGAGTTCTTTTTTACCACCCCTTCGTGTGCTTCGTGACCTTCGTGGTAAAATCTCCTTTTCTTCTCTGTGTTCTCCGTGCCTCTGTGGTGAGATCTCTGAGTACATTTTTTACCACCCCTTCGTGTACTTCGTGACCTTCGTGGTAAAAGTCCCTCTTTCTCTCCTGTAATTCATCGCGGTCCGGCGCCTTTCGTTGCCAGATAGTTCCGCAGCACTTCGTCCTCGAAGTTGGCCGTCAAAAGATCCTTTGCAATGAACCCATAGGTGATGGTGGAGTCCGCAACGGGCGCTCCCTCACAGGTGATAACGCCTCGGGCGCTGGCGGTCAGCTTGTTACAGGACTCGATGGTTGCCTCGATGCGCACGGTCGACCCGGGCGTGACGATCTTGCGAAAGTTCGCACGGTTAACCTGTAGCAAAATCGGCCACCGGGTTCGATCGATTCCGACCATCAGGCACTTGCCGCCGGCCTGTGCCATCATTTCCACCAATAGCACACCGGGTACGATCGGATACCCGGGAAAGTGATCGGCGAAATAATCTTCCTCAGGCGCCACCCATTTCTCGGCGACGATACGCTTGCCGGCCTCGAGTTCGAGGATCCGATCAACCAGCAGAAAACGCATCGGCCCTTTCCAAGAGTTGGCAGATTTCCTGAACGGACTTGATTGCCGCAATGTCGTCAGCGCTAATGACGATTTTATGATCCTCTTCCAGCCTCGATAGCAAAAGCAGGGACCCCAGCGAGTCCCATTCGGCAACCGAGTTGCGCGTGTCGTTCAGGGTCAGTACCCTACCCTGAACCCCCAAGGCGTCTGTTATCCATTCTAAGGCTTTTTGTCTGTCCATGTCTTTCACCACGGAGGCACGGAGAAGAGAGGACTCACCACGAAGGTCACGAAGGTTCGGATGAGGAGTTTTCTCAGGCGGAGGACGCGGAGTTCGGAAACGAATTTTGCACCACGAAGTTCACCCTTCGACTGGACTCAGGGCAGGCTCCGGACACGAAGTTTCGGATGAAGAGTTGTCTCACCACGGAGGCACGATGCAGAATTTCGAATTTGGAATTTCGGATTCAGGAGTTATTCACCACAGAGGTCACAGAGGGTCGGATTAGGAGTTTCCTCACCACGAAGTGCACGAAGGTCGAGAAGGAGGAATATTTCGAATTGCGGAATTTGCATTTCGAACTTTTACTTCGTGCTCTTCGTGTCCTTCGTGGTAAAGGTTGCATTTTCTTTTTGGTTCTGGCTTAGCCGCACTGGGACCTTCGTGGTGAAGATCCCTCAAGTCTTTTTTCCGTTCCCCTGGGTCTTGCGGGTGATGAAAGAAACCAGCTTGTTGATGGAGTCCAGGTTCTCCGGGTCGAGTTCGTCGTCTTTGATCTTGATTCCATACTTGCCTTCAAGAAAGGTGACTAACTCGAGGGCTCCGGTGGAGTCAATGAGCCCTTGCTCCATTAAGGAATCGTCATCGGTAAGTTTGCCATTGTCTTCACCGAAGAGAAAATTGTCGATAACAAATGTACGCATGTCCTGTTGAAGATCCGGCATCAGTTACGCCTCCCCAAATGATTGATAAACTGATCCACAAAGAGCTGTGTTGAAAGAATGCCCACCAGGGCCATGTTGTCTTTCGCTCCGATTACCCGACCCTTGCGAGCCTTCTCCACCAATTTTTGGACGGCGAGCGGATTGAATAATCCGCCTTTCCGGACGGTCTCCTCGGACAATAATTCATCGACATACCCGCTCCGCCCGCGCTCTGTCGCAGGATCAAAAAAACTCCTGGCATCGGGCGCGCGGTAGGGCTGTTTCGGCCTTTCTTTCACGGACGCGGGGATAAGATGCCCCGCCGCCCGTTTTAGTATGTATTTCTCATTGAGCGCTTTCATGCGCAAACGCGGCGGAATCTTACACGCGAACTCAATGACCCGGTGATCTAAAAATGGGAACCGCCCTTCCACGGAATGGGCCATGGCCATCCGGTCCCCTTGAGACGAGAGAATGTATCCGGGTAGCAACGTCTTAGCCTCGAGGTACTGTGCCTGCGACAGTCCATCCCACTGCGAATAGTTCTCCGGCAACATCCTTTCTATTTCTGCATACGCAGTCCCGTTTCGGATTTCGGATTTCGCCGCCTCGGACAGAAACATTTTCAGTTTCGCGGTCAATTCCCAGCGCGGAAGGTGAGAAAAAAACGGTTTGGACAGATTCAGCGGATTGACGTGAAAAAAAGCCTTGCGGTAGGTGTCGGATTGCGCTTGCAGATTCCCGATATAAGGGTATAGCCGTTTCAATAACAGATGACGATGGCGAGATGCGAGATCGACCGCCCAAAATCTGCGGATCTTAGCCTCTTTGAAAATGTCATAGCCGCCGAGAAATTCATCCGAGCCTTCACCTGTCAGGACTACTTTATAACCGTCGTTGTGAACGAGCTGGGAAAGCAAGTATAACGGCGCCGGCGCGGTCCGCAGGATGGGCTTTTCCGTATGCCAGATTACATTCGGAAAGACATTGCAGATATCTTGATAGGAACAGCGGACGGAGTCGTGATCGGTCCGTAGCAAGTCGATTACGTCCCGCTGGTAATGGCTTTCGTCAAACTCGGAATCCTCAAACGTGACTGAAAACGTCTTCAGCCGGTCCCCTGAACATTGTTTAACCAGAGCCGTGATGACGGAGGAATCCAACCCGCCGCTCAGATAGGCCCCAACAGGCACATCGGACCGAAGCCGAATTCGCGTCGCATCTTTCAGCAAGTCTAGGAGCCGATCAGCGCAGTCGTCCTCCCTCATTCGCATATCGACAGAAGAATAATCGAGGCGCCAGTATGGCCAGACCCGGGCTTTCCCATCCTCAACAACCATCGAATGGCCGGGCGGCAGTTCATGAATTCCTTTGAACATGGTCTTGGGCGGCAAGGTGCACCAATAAGTGAATACTTGATCCAGCGCCTCAAGGTCGATAGTTCGTTCAATTTCAGGATGACTTAGAATGGACTTGATCTCCGAGGCGAATACGAAACTCTTGGAGATTTGAGTGTAGAATAGCGGCCGGACCCCGACACGATCCCGGGAGAGAAAGAGCTTGCTTCGTTTTGCATCCCAGATGGCAAAAGCCCATTGGCCGTTGAAATATTGAACACATTCCTCCCCTTTTTCCGCGTACATGTGCAGGATAACTTCGGTATCGGACTCGGTTCTGAACTTGTGCCCGCAACTAATTAAATCGTCACGTAATTCAATGTAATTGAAGATTTCCCCGTTGAACGTAATCCAAACGGAGCCCTCGGCATTCGACATGGGCTGCTGGCCATTGGACAAGTCGATGATGCTAAGACGAGCATGAGCTAATCCCGCGCCATTTCGATCGCTCAAATATACCCCAGTGGCGTCGGGCCCCCTGTGTCTAAGCAGTGCGCCCATCCGCTGTAAGAGTTCAGGAGAAACCGTTCCGCCATCAAAACGTAATACGCCTAGTATACCACACATGATTTGAATCTATTATTCCCCACTTAGAAACATCTGTGGGTGCTTAGGGAAATGAGTTGTCACGGCTCGTTTCGTGTGTAGAAAAAACAAGCTCGCCATTACGCCATGTGCATTTGAAGACAACCATTTCCCCGCGCGAATTTCGTTGTTGCGTTACTTGGAAGGTGTTCGCCCTGCCTGTGCGGAGTCATAGATTTCGCTGAGACGCGCTGCGCAGACACGAACATCGAATGCAGTTCGAATACGTTCTCTCAACGCCAGTCCTTCTGTAACCAGCCGCTCCGGTTCGTCCGCATACTGTTGAATCCGAGCGGCGATAGCGTCTGAATCTCGCTCTGGAACCAAGTGACACTCGTGCTCTCCGAAAATGTAGGGAATATCCGAATGCCTGGTCGCGATGACCGGCATTCCTGTTGCCATCATTTGTTGCAGAACAAACGGCGTCCCCTCCGCATCTCCATCATCACTGGTTACGCTGGGCGCAACAAACAGGTGCGATTTGAGAGCCAAATGAAGCAACGTATCAAAGATTACAAATGGGAGATGGTCCACGACGTCAATCAAACCCAGCTTGTTGATGTCTCGAATGACCGATTCCTTCGTCTCCGCGTCTCCAGGTTTGTCAGATGCGTCACCAACGAGCGTAAGGTGCAGTCGAACTCCTCGTTTGCGCGCCTTGGCTGCGCCTTCAATGAGGTATTCAATTCCTTTCTTTTCACGGAACGTGCCGGCGAATAGGATTCTGAGCGGAGCGCCACCGCTGAGTGAGCGTTGACGACAGGGGAGAGCCTCGATATCTACGCCTAGCGAATGGACAAGAATCTTTTCCTTCGGACATCCCAAAGATTCCAAACGCGTCGCCATACGCGGACCGAGTGCTAGCACGAGACCAACCTGCTTAAATAGCTTAGAATACCTGTCCTGCCAGACTTGCAATCGCCCCTGCTGGTATACGTCGGCGCCGTAAAAACTTACTAGCCAAGGCACGTCGAGGAATCTTCGGAGTTCAAAGTCGCCAAGCGCCACATAACCGAAGTGCGAATGAAGAAGTGCCGGCCTTCGTTGGCGTAGCCACATTGCGTCGCTGGGGTAGAGCCGCTCACCCCTAAAATGACGCCAAATCCGACGAGACAAATGACCAACCTTAAGGCTTCTAGCTTCCAGCAACGGAAACTCGTCGCGGTGCTCGAGCTGATCACAAAGAACCAACGGCGCGTGACGAGGGATGCAGCGCAAGTGATCGTACATCCAATTCATCGTGCGACCGACGAATTGATTGCAGCGCTGCAGGACGACCTCTCTGTTGTCAGCGGTTCTGCTCACGTGGGTTGACTCCTACTTCTAATGCAGCCTTTGCCGGATTGACGAGAGGCCATTTAAGACCCGGCTTTCAGCACCCACAGGTCGCGCTGATATCATCCACAGAATATAGAGGAAAGCGGCATACGCGATGACTCCAGACAAAACAACCGTTAGGAAATCCGCCAGGAGCGTCAAACTGTCACGCCCTGCCAGAGTATCTGGAAGAGCGACAAGCTGAACAACGGAGTACATGCATGCTGCAGCTAGCGAAGGCCGCCACAACACCAAGACGATCTCACGGACGCTAACGCCTAGTGTGTCGACGAGAAGCATAAAACTGATCAGGACCATCGCTGTCTCAGAGAACATGTAGGCGTAGGCCGCACCCACGACACCGTAATACATGGTCAGAACAATGAGAGAGGGTATAAGAAGGATCAATTGGGTGATCGCCAAGTTCGTCGCAAGATGCGGTTTTCCCTGGGCAAGGAAAACGTAGTGTGCGTTCGATCTGACAACCGACAGGACGCCATACAAAGCGAGCATCGAGACCAAGGGAATAGCCGCCATCCATTTATCGCCCAGTACGAGAGGGACAAGCCAGTATGAAGTCACCGCGATGCCTACACCGGCGGGGATACCGCAAGCCGCAATCATCCCGAGCACGGCAAGATACCCCTGCCTCAGCAGGGAGCTATCTTTCGACTTCAGCGCATAGGCTGGGAAAACTGCTCTATTGATTGGCGCAACGAGTTCGCTCGTTGGCAAGTTTGAGATTTCGTACGACACATTGAAAACACCGAGATCGCGCGCGCCCCCGAACTTGCCGACGATAAAATCAGCCGCACGATTATTGAGAGTGTAACACACACTATGAATGACCAGCCACTTTGAAAAATGAAACAGCTCCCTCCAGACTGCTAGCGACCAGCGTGGTCTGTAGTCCTGTAAGTAGTAGCTGAGAGCGACACCCACCAGCCTGCCTACGACGATGCCGGCAATAAGAGCCCAGTAACTTTGAAGGATCAAAGCGAGCGGCACTGTGACAAGGAAAGCGGCGAGCTTCTTGCCAAAAAAAAACTGAAACTCCTTCTTAAATCGTAGCTCCTTTTGAAACGCTACAGTACCGATATTCTCGAATCCCGAAATGAACGATCCCAAAGCAAGAGAGAGAAAGATCGGTAACAGCCTGGGTTCGCCGTAAAATGTCGCCGCCGGAGCCGCAAGGAACACGATAGCTACCGCGGTCGCGGCCGAAAGAATCACGCTGATCGTCCATGCAGTATCGTAATGGCGACGGGTAACATCGGGATTCTGAATCAACGCTACGTCCAAACCCAGTCGGCCCAAAAGTTCACAGATAGCGATAACCGACGTACCCATGGCAACAAGGCCAAAGTCGGCAGGCGTCAGAACCCGGACAAGAATGATTGTACTAATCAATCCGAGGCCCCGGTCACCGAATTTCGCGAGGATCATCCACAAAGCGCCTTTAGTCATCGCTCGATCAACGCTCTGCACGGGGATTGCTTCTCGCTCTAGTTGTTCCATGAACGGCCTATGCTGATCTTTTCGGGCAACAGAGTATCGCTCATATTATCTCTTGCGAGCAGTTCAATGGACTTAAGTTGCGCGTGTCGCGCTGAACCTGCTTGATTTGCGAAATCATCCGCCGCCGCGTAGTGTCATGACCGCAACGCTTCACGAACCGGAGCCCTTAGACACTTGGCTATCGCCGCGTTTGTGGTAGCCGAATAGTGGAGAACCACAAAGCGCTCGGAAGGATTAACCCTGCTCACGCATTCAGTCATATCAACGTATGGAATGCCATTCGCTCGCAAGACCTCCCTTGCCACTCCCATACGGCCGCTCGACCTCGAAGCGAGGTCTGCCGTGCTTGGGAAAAACACTAGTAGCGGCTTCGAACCGCGCTCTTGAGCGAGCCGAACGAATGAGCGCAACAATCGGCCATTGACGCTCCTCAGCGCCTCGTCTGAAACGATCGACCTTACCGCGGGCCAGCGAGGAAATTTCGACAGCAGGAATCGGACTGAATACGCATGGTCATAAAAACCCCAATCCCATTCGTTGGGTTCAAAGGACCTATCATAGTCGACAAATGGGACATCGGTTATGAATTGTTGCGCAAAAATGGAATCCGGCTTAGGCAATGGAAGATTCAACGGCCTCAGCGTGTCTCCATTCACGACGAAGCGCGGCTTGGGAAATGGAATCTCGCCGCCTGGGAAACACAAAAACCCATAGACGCACATCGTCCGTCTAAAGTCGTCATTGATAAACCCAAAGATGATTACGTCAGGGCGCCACGAAATTACGTGTTTTTGATATCTTAAATACGCCTGGTCAATGCCGTACCCATCTACCCCAAAGTTGAGAACCTGAAAGTCTGGACCTAACGCAAGTTCGAGCTGATGTCCCCAGGTGTCCTCATAGCGCACCTCGAGCCCGAATGTGTATGAATCACCAATGATGGCGATACGGCGCGTCCGGCGCGTTTGCGCGAACGTCATGCCGACGCGCGGGCTGCGCAACCCTTCCGTACTACTAAAATAGATATCGTCGCCATTGTCTATATATTTCTGCATTACCGCCTGGTTCATCTCGGGATAATCCTGTCTGGGTTGGAGAATGTACTGTTTTTGGTAATCCCTGTTATAGTCTCTGCTGCTTCGATTGGGTCCGATCGTCCACCCGAGCTCGTTATCGAAGATAAGGTAGGAACCTTGGCTCGACGCTTTCGCCAGAATTGTTCGGTTGCGCGCGACGACCTTTTCCCAACTCCGGGGAAGTAATGGCGTACCTGCAAATACTGCCCCCGCCGGCGTAGCGACCGCAAATGTACGGATCACAATTTCGGCAACCGACACCACAAGAGCCACGGATAAAAGATTCAAGGCAATCGTGGCGCTTAACAACTTCGCCTGTGAAGGAGGACCGTTTCGAAGCACTCCAACGATAACCATGGCCGACAATAGCAGCCCAAGAACGCCGATTACGAACACGATACCGGGTGAGCCGTTGAGAAAAGCCAGAAACGGTTTTCCCCCTTTTTTGTAAAGAGCCATCAGGATAACAACTAGTGATGATTCGAGAGCATACAAACCGACTAAAAAAGTGATTTTCGGCTGGCGCACGGTATCTTCAATCCCTCAGGCCAACACTCGTCGCGATATTCATCCTACTAAGGCGTCTTGAATCCGAACGCGTATTTCGCCCGTTGGAGAAAAAATATAACAAACTTCCGACTGCTTTAGCAGGCGCACGCTTTTTCTGTAAGCAGGTTTAGGCAACGCCTTTCAACGGAGACCCGCTTGTTCGCTCCAGGACTGACTCGGGGACAGCATTCCAGAGGGGCCGTCAGATTGAACGACCAGACAATCATGCTCAATGAATCCCCACGGCGGATCAACGTCGCTAGTCGATGAAATTGTGTAGTGTGTGGTTTACGCCGTAATCCCGACTCGCGATCTCGTTAAACTGCTGCACGTATTCTGACCCGAGGCGCTCGCATAACGTCTGCGCAATAAGGTGTACGAGCTTGTCCCAATCGTATTCGCGGGCGATCTTCCGCCGCGCAGCGACCCCGTGTGGACAAGAGGCTACCGGCTCTAGTGACCGCGTCAGGGCTTTCGACCATTCATCTACGCCGTCAGCTAGGGCAACGACTTTCACGAAGTCTCGAAGAGATCGAATGGGGACACTTACAACTGGCCTGCCGCTGGCAAGGTATTCGTGTAATTTTAGTGGATAGATATTATTCGTATATGCGTCCACGCAATAGGGCATGATACAAGTATCGAAGTGCTGCGGGTAAGCGGCCAAGTCGCGGACCGACTTCGGACCCAAGAAGTACACATTGGGATAGGACGACAACTCGTCAATTATACCCGTTATCTCCGGGTGCGGGGATCTGGGGCCAACAAACACAAAGGACCATTCACGGTGCTGATTCGCAAGCTTTTGAATCAAACACCAGTCGAGTTGTTTTTTGATATACCCAGTATAGCCTATTCGCGGGTGGGGAATACCAGACAAATCTTCTGGTTCTTCAACCGCCTCCGCGTAAAGTTGATATTCTACTCCGTTAGGAACAAACGTCGTGTTGCGATTGATATGACCTTTCCGTTCTAGCAATTCAGGGGAGTGAATAAACACTTGATCGACTTTTGCGAGCACCGCCATTTCCACTGGATCAGGCGGAACCTCAACCTCAGAAAATGAATACTCATCATCAACATGATAACAACTCAAGTCGTACGGAATTGAAGCCAGAGCGGGCATAAACCCAGGACGCCAAAGATAGATAATGATTTTGCGGCAACCGCGGCTGGTTAATAAGCGACGGGCATGCTTGAGCCTCGTATCGAAGGTAAACCTTGCTAGCCACTGTGGACGGTAAAATACAGGCAACCAAAATTCGGGGGCATAAATAATGAGACCCGGAGGCCGGAGAGTATTGGTGTCGTACGAGTTTTGGCGCGCCAAATCGCGAAATATCTCACGCCACTCACAAGCTGGATTAACCCATACTACATGGAAGTAGCGAGCCAATTTTTCGAGCACATAGTGGCGCGGCTGCCAAGTCTCGGCCCACGAGTCAGGTACGAGTGCACAGACGCCGACATGCGGGAATAACGGCTCCTGAATCATTGGAACTATCAATCGCTACGGCTTCAAAAACCCATTACAATGGCAACCTTGCAACTGACGAGAAAGGCGTCGTTGAGATTTGAAAAACAGGCCTGCTTCAAAATGCTCAGATTGAACTTCGACTTTGGTCGTTTATGAGCCGCAACCTCGGCTTCGATGCGCCGACCTCAGCGAGTTTTCACAAAGCCTGCTCCGAATCACATTAAGGACTTCGACAAGATCCGCCGGAGTCGGCCCGTCATGCGCTCTGCCGTTCTCTTGGGGTTGAGCAGAATATCGAGGGCGAAAGAGGTCGCAGAGGCAGCGACCCTGGCCATACTCAAAGGGTAACCTAGTGCGGCAAGCTCGCCCCGGTGGAAAGCCCAGAATTCCTGACCGCGTCGCTCATACACCTGCTCCCCGAGGTAACGGTAGTAACTGCCAAGGTGCTGGCGGATCCGCTTTTTCAATTCTTCGTCGCCGAGGTACTTCGGACCGTACTTAGTCAATCTATGCAAAATCCCCGGAAGATATGTGTTGAACTTCTTCGAGTAGGAGGACAGTGATTCCTCACGCACCCGCGAGAACGTCAGGACCTGGTGTACAAAGCCAAAATCGTGATGCTCTAGAAACTCGAAACAGGCCTCCGAGTCTGCGTGCAGGTTGGATTCGTTGTAAAACGCCTGGCGGCTCCGAACGATGTCGGACCTGAAAAGCACTGACGTGGGGGCCCCAAATACGTAAGGGCCTCCTAAAAGCGATGCGCGACATAACTCTTGACCGGGCACGACCGTACTAGGGTACGGAAGGCCATCCCACACCACCCCCGTTCCATTGAATCCGTATCCATAGGCACCAACGATCGCCACGCTAGGGTTGTCCTCGGCGAGACGGACCATTTTATCGAGGCACTCGGGAAAGAGCCAGTCATCCACCGCTACAACCTTGCAATACTTACTCTTAGATGAAATTTGACGAAACCCAATGTTATGGTTCGCGATTACAGGCACGAAGGTCTCATTGTTGTGAATCCGGATCCGCGGATTTCTGGCAGCATACTCTTGTGCAATGTCGAGTGTCCCGTCGGTGCTGCAGTTGTTGACGACGGTGTAGTCCCAGTTGGTATAAGTCTGGGCCAGTACACTCTCGATGCACTCGCGCAGGTATTTTCCCCCGTTGTAGACCGGGGTCACCACGCTAACCAAAGGTTCTTGTTTCAATTTCATTTGTTTATGCCCCTGGAGACAAGATTCGGCGCCAAAGGCGGTTGCCGGTTCTGCAATAGAGAAAATTTATGGAATGAGTATTCGCTCTCAGGCCCGCTAGCAGTCCGCGATTTATAAAATTTTCCCAGAGGGCGGTCGAGGTATCGAAGTACCCTCGTTTCCGGCAACCCTCTTTAGCCATATTTCACGCCAGAATGGGTAGAGATTCCTCGGGCAAAAAAGACGATCACTGCTTAAACACCCGCCGCATGTCACACCATCGAGGATCAAACAATCGTTAGGCATTCGGATTAATTTACCGGTCTTCTCGTCGATGATTTTCTCGACCCGACGAAGGACCCTGAAAGTTCGACCGCAATAAGGAACCATCTCCGTGTCGAACCAAAGGCCACGATTCCGCTGTCTCTCGTTAATAGTGCGCATAATTTCGGCCTTCGACCGAACCTGCACCAGCTCTCCTACTTGCAGATTGAGCACTTCGGCGGGTGTCTTGTTCCCTGCAAGACCTCGAATGTATGGATACAAGTGTAATAGTTGGCTCACGCGCCAGAGCCCACGGATCCGACCTACCGGATTTAATCGTACGAAGGCATTATATGCGGCAATGATCACATAGCGGACAAAATCGCGGGGCCGAACGTTGCCCGAAACCAGGTCGGTAATATATTGGCTAGGGTCACACCACCGCAGCGGGGTCGTCGCCCGAACCAGCTCAGTCGCCTGGCAGCGATATTGCTCCACGGCTGCCTCTTCTGCGGTGGCTACCTGTGCGGCGCGCATGAGTGTCTCCGCATCGCAACTGAGTCGCATGCTGCCGGCCGGAGGGCGTGGCACAGACAGCGCTTCAATGGAGCCCTCTTTAGAGTCCGGAGTATTTACAGGTTTCAGCCACGCATCTTTCCAGAAAAGCAGGCATCCGGCCTGACAGCCGCCGTGCGACTCCCCATCACAACGCAGCCCCTCAAGGTGAACGGCGTTCATCATGCGCCGGTTTTGGTAGGTTTTGATCGTGTCGCAGGTCTTGTGGGCTGACTTGTAAACCCGGAACGTTTTTCCACAAAACTGCAGCATTTCCGGCATGAACGGTAGCGCATCCAGAGAGCCTTGCTCATCCAAGGTGGCGAGGATTTCATGAGCGCTCTTCACCTCGACCCAGTCCCCCAAACGAAACAACGGAGCCCTGGGACCCAATAACCGTCTAATCACAGGGAATATCTCCAGTGCACGCATTATCCACGATACTTCCGGCGACAATTTCGCCAACGCAACATTCCGTAAGTCTTGGATGGAGCGTTACGACGCCGCGCGCCTCTGGAGCTCCTGTCACAAACAGGGTGGCCGCTCCGAGCCACCGATCGTATGCCCGGTCGGTAGTGTATCGATGCAAATATACGTTCACATGAAAAGTACCCTGGGCTAGACTGAGATCCAGCTCGACGGTGCACCTGAGCGTTTGATCCGCGTCGAGAGTAATGGCACCGGCACCGAGACGTTGAGTGCACGTGTCGAACACGGGGTACTGGTGCTCGTCTGTGATCTGGATCACTACGCTCATGTCATCATGGCGCGTCCTAGCACGGGCTTCTACCGTAACGTACATCTTACAGCCTGACTCGAATTCGACACGCGGGCCACTAGCGTCATGGACGGTGACCTTCGTTATAGCAATTTCCTTACTGTCGTCGTCCGCTCCGTTCGCGCGTTGTTGCCGGCCACTTTCGTAGTAAGTTGCGATTACATCTTCGGTCGGCCCGACTAACCGCACCTTGCCATGTTCCAACAACAGGCTGCGTTCACAGAGGTTGGCAACCTCGCGCAGGTTATGCGACACGAAGACGACGGTCGCGCCGCTCCGGACCACGGTGTGCATGCGCTCGACGCACTTGGCCTGGAACAGGTAGTCGCCAACGCTCAGCACCTCGTCGACCAGCAGGATATCGGGGTCCACGTGCGCCGCGACGGAAAATCCGAGGCGGGCGAACATCCCCGATGAATAGCGCTTAACCGGAGTATCGATAAACTCCTCGAGACCGGAGAAATCGACGATGGCATCGAAACGTCGGCGGATCTCGTCCCGCGTCATGCCTAAAATCGCCCCGTTAAGATAAATGTTCTCTCGCCCGGTAAGGTCGGGGTGGAAACCTGCGCTCACTTCGATCAGAGCCGAGATACGTCCCGCCACGCGAATGGAACCCTGGGTCGGCCGCATAATACCTGTGAGAAGCTTAAGCATCGTGCTCTTGCCTGCGCCGTTTGCGCCGATGATGCCGATGGCTTCGCCGCGCTGGACACTGAATGAAACATCCTGCAACGCCCAGAAATCGCGCCGGTCCGGCGATTCCCCGTGCCCTCGCTTCGCCAAACGTTTCGTCAGAGCCGGTAACAAATCCCGTAGCGAATCGTAGAGTTCGCCACGCCGGAACTTCTTGGAGACTTGTTGAACGTCGAGAACGATGTCAGACATAGGCGTTAAAGTCAGGATATTCAGCCTTCGGTGTGGCTAACCTGGGCAAGGCTATTACAATGCGAGGACACGGAAATGGCACCGCGGAGGCGCTAAGGTCGAGGAGAAGGGGGAGTAGAAAGTAACCTATGAACTCTGCGTCTCTGTGGTGAATAGTCTTTCATAGTAATCCCGGAAGACCCCAAAGTTAAATACTTTCCGCGAAATACGGTTCGAGCTTCCTGAACATCGCAAGCGCCGCGGCGAAGAGAATCGCTGTAACCACGAAGCTATACAAAATCCAAGCTAGCGGTGGATGTTGATGCAGGACCACAACGCTTGAAATCCCTTCCAGCAGCGGGGACACCGGATTGGCAAGAAGGAGGGGCGCCCAGCGTCCGAACATGGCAGATTCGTAGAATACCGGGGTGAAAAATATAGCGAAGGTGAGGATAACCTCCACGATGTACTTTACATCCCGGAAAAAGAGTGTGGCCGCCGCAAAAATGATTGCCAGAGCCGCCGCCAAGGCAATCAATAGCACCACAAGCAGTGGCAGCCAGAGAAGGTGCACGCTCCACCCCACCTGCGCGAATAAAAGAAATGCTCCGACGACGGCAACTGCAATGAGAAAATCGAATAGCTGCGAGACCACGGCGGCGAGTGGAAACACCAAGCGGGGAAGATAGATTTTCGTCACGAGACTAGAATTCGAAAGAAGACTGTTGGCGCCAAAACGCAGCACCGAAACGAAAAAAGCCCAGGGCGCAGCCTTGACGGCAACGGAGGCTAACTCTGACGTTTCCACGGCGCGTCCGGAGACCGCTGCGAATGCATAGCGGACGATGAAGCCGGCGCAAACGATGATGCTCGGCATCAGCACCGCCCAGAGCATTCCCATCACGGACTGCTTATATTTAACTTTGATCTCGCGCCAGGCCAGTATATAGAGCAAGTCGCGGCGGTCGTACAGTTCTCGTAGGGAATGAAACATCAAGCAAACCTCTCAGGTGCCGCCGCCGCTTTCTTACCGATCATCCCAACGCCCGAGCGGCCGATAAAGCTGATTGCCGCCAACGCAGAGTCGTGTCGAGCTGATCCATCGCAAGCAACGAGCTTAGATGCTTGATCCTGATGTAGCGTTCCCCGGTAAATTCCTCAATCGTCAGTCTGTGTTCCTTATAGGAGTCATGAAGCTGCTCGATACCGCGGCGGACGGTCCATTGAGGCTGGAACCCAGGAAGAGTGCGGGCGATCTTATCGCAGTTGACACGATAACAGCGCGCGTCGGGGCCGCCCCCTTCCGCGTACTTGACGTGGCTCCCTGGAACAATTTCCTGCACCAACGCAGCAACGTCGCGGATCTGATAATTCTCTCTGGTCTGACCGACGTTGAATGACTGATTATGAACCAGCTCGCGCGGCGCCTGGAGAACCGCGATAAACGCTCGGACGATATCTTCTACATGAACCAGCGGGCGCCACGGCGTCCCGTCGCTAGCTATCAGGACCTCGCCGGTCGTGTAGGCAAATCCAACCAGATTATTGACTACCAAATCAGCGCGCAGACGCGGCGAAACACCATATGCAGTAGAGTTGCGCAGATAGGTCGGCGAAAACTTCTCGTCGGCGAGGCGCGATACATCTTGCTCCACCAACACTTTTGATTCTCCGTAAGGTGTGACAGGATTAAAAGATGCTTGCTCAGTTAGGAAATCCGCCCCTGCCGATAATCCGTACAAACTGCACGAAGAGGAGAAAAGGAATCGCGGCACGCCGGCAGCCTTGGCGAGCTGCGCCACATGAACCGAAGCTCGGTGGTTAATCTCATATGTCCAGTCCGGATTAAGGTCGCTCAGCGGATCGTTGGAAAGGGCCGCAAGATGGATCACCGCATCGAATCCCTTGAAGTCCACAACCGTCGCATCGCGAACATCCTTGCGGATTGAAGGGACATTGACGTAATGACCGTCAAAATCGCAGCCGGCATAAAAGTCGGTGTCAAAGCCGGTGACCTGATGTTTGGCTTCGAGCAGCATGGGGACCAAAACTGCGCCGATGTACCCTGCGTGACCTGTGACTAAGACCTTCATGGAACCTCCAAATTTCTGAATATTGAGTTTCCGTTGTGCCTAACCGCGGAGGCGCGGCTATGAAGAATTCCGCTCATGGTGAGATTGTCAAACGATGCGAACTTTGCGTCTCAGTGCTCAACAGGAGTTCGGATACCTCACGCGGAGGCCCGCCTGCCTGGCGGCGGGCAGGCGCTGAGGGCGCGGAGAAAAGAGTTTTCGATTATAAGACACTCCGAACTCTGCGAACTCAGCGCCTCTGTGGTGAAATAACGATTCCTTCTTTAGTTGCGGCTCTGCCGCGCTA
>ORMF011534313.1_pt1 | contig 16926 bp, 11 predicted proteins | sample 1779871 | NCBI WGS metagenome assembly ORMF01 (sample SAMEA104232316, study PRJEB22302) | groundwater metagenome | biome: forest; feature: aquifer; material: groundwater | place: USA | collected 2011-08-07 | depth 5.4 m
CCGTACTCGATGCTCGCAAGAGTGTACCTGCAGCAAGGCAAGATTGACCAGGCGCTCAGCGAATTCAAGACGCTGGCCCAGCGCGAGCCGAAGTCCGTTGGAGCGCGCACGATGGTCGGGGCCATCCTGCAAACTCAGAACAAGCGCGACGAGGCAATGAAGGCGTATCGCGAAACGCTTGCCGTGGACTCGACCGCGGCGGTCGCAGCGAACAATCTCGCGTGGATGATGACCGAAGACAACGGCAACCTGGACGACGCGCTACAACTCGTACAGACCGCCCGGACCAAGCTTCCCGACTCACCCGAGGTCAACGATACCCTGGGCTGGATTTACTACAAGAAGGGGATGCACGACCAGGCGATTGCCGCGTTCAAGCAATCGGTGGAAAAGCAGCCGAACACGGCGGCCTTCCAATATCACCTGGGACTCGCGTCCGCGAAGGCGGGACAGTTCACCCAGGCCAGACAGGCGCTCGAGACCGCTCTGAAGCTGGACCCGAAAGGCGCAGACGCGGGTGAAGCCAAGGCCGCGCTCTCGCGGCTCGCGGCGTACGGCTCATAGGCCCGAAGCTCACGTGGGTTGACAATCCGCAGCGGGACTGGAGCTTCGATTCGTGGGCTTGCGTGGCCGGGTGGGGCCCCGCTGCGCATTGTCAACCCACGTGAGCTTCGGGCTGAATTTGAAGATGTCAGGCGCGTGAGAGCTGCGGTTCGGCGCTGACCTTCGTCTGGCGAAGCCACCGCTCGAGCACCCACACCGCCCACAACGCGTATCCGTGATCGGCTTCCGCCCGCTGGTGCTGACCGAAGCGGCGTTCCAGGTGGCGCATGTCGAGGTGTCCAGACACGCACGCATTCGTCCGCAGCACTTCCTCGCGAAACATCGATGCATGCTGACCGGCGACCCATTCGCCAATCGGGGCGGTGAAGCCGCGTTTCGGCAAGCGCCAGAGATCGCTTGGCAATCGCCGCCTGGCCAGCGCCCGCAAGAGCACCTTTCCGCGGCGTCCCTGCTGCTTGCGTGAAGCAGGAATCCGGAACGCGAGCTCGACGACACGACGGTCAAGCAGCGGACAGCGCACCTCCAAGCTGTGCGCCATGCTCATGCGGTCTACTTTTACCAACGGATCGTTTGGAAGATAGATATTCAAGTCGGCATATGCGGCGCGCTGAACGGCATCGGCGGATCGACAACGCCGGTACGGCTCGGTAACCGCCTCATATATCGGACTCGTCGCCGGATCCCGGTCACCGGAGAGCCCCATCAGGGCGCGCGTCTCCGCTGGTTTCAGAAACGCCAGATCGGAATAGTAGGCGCCAGCCGGGTCGCGACCGAGATTCTCGAGAAGCGTCGCGACCCGAAGTGCCTTCGGAAGACGCGGCGAGCGGGGCCATCGCCCCGAGAGCCACAACGCTGCCGGCGACAGCGCCTCGGGCATGACACGCCGGGCGGATTCCTCGAGGCGATGAGGAACATATCGAAAATCGTAGCCGGCAAAACTCTCATCGCCACCGTCGCCGCTGAGTGCGACCGTGACATGACGTTTCGCGGTGCGGCAGACATACCAGGTCGGGATCGCCGATGAATCCGCCAGCGGCTCACCCAGGCGGTCGGTGACCGGTCCAATCACCTCCTCGAGGTGCGGTTCGATCACTTCCGCATAGTGGCGACTGCGGAAATGTGTGGCCACAAGGGCGGCCGCATCGAGCTCATTGTGCTGGCGCTCCCCGAAACCAACGGTTGCCGTGACAAGCCGGTCGCCAAGTGCCTCGGCCATGTAGGAGACAACGAGGCCCGAATCGATGCCCCCGCTCAGAAATGCGCCGAGCGGAACCTCGCTCTCGAGGCGATCGTGCACGGCCGTGCGCAGCGTCTGATCGATGTCCTGCAGGAGCTCATCGACCGGCCGGTGATCTGTGTCGAACTCGGTGATATCCCAATAGCGCTGTACCTCGACGCGCCCATCGCGAACACGCAGCCAGTGCGCAGGGCGAAGCTTCAACACGTCCCTGTAGATGGTCGACGGCGCGAGGAAGTAACCCAGCGACAGGTAGCCTTCGAGTGCCGTGAGGTCGATCTCACCGCGCCAGCCGTGAGCACGTGTCAGAGCCGGGAGTTCGCTGGCAAAGTGAAACACGCCATCGAGCGTTGTGTAGAAGAACGGCTTCTTGCCGAGCCGGTCGCGCGCCGCAAACAGCTCGCGGCGGTTGAAGTCGTAAATCGCGAAGGCAAACATGCCCTCGAGGCGCTCGACACACGCGGGGCCGAACTCTTCATACGCGTGGAGGATCGTTTCGGTGTCACAGGAGGTGCGGAATCGATGCCCCTTGTCCTCGAGCAGCAACCGAAGCGGCTTGTGGTTGTAGACCTCGCCGTTGAAGACGATCCAGCACGAACCGTCCTCATTGGTCATCGGCTGATGACCGCCGGCGCGGTCGATGATCGCGAGGCGGCGGTGCCCGAGCACCGCGCGTGCATCCTCGAAGAATCCGTCTCCATCGGGACCGCGGTGCGCCAACGCATTGTTCATCGCGGTCACGGACTCACGTGCGCCTGGTGGCAGCGCATCGTTCAACGCGAACATGCCGGAGATGCCACACATGTCAGAGAACTCTGTGGTACACGTCGCGGTACTCGTCCACCATCCGCTCCAGCGTGAAGAGCGTTTGCACGCGTGTCCGCGCCGCGCGGCCCATCTGATCGCGCGCGGCGGGTTGACGTGCAAGGTCGAGCAGCGCGCCGGCCAGCGCATTCGCATCGCGTGGTGACACCAATCGGGCGCACGTCGCGTCAACCACTTCCGGCGTCCCGCCAACTCGAGTCGCAACAATGGGCAGCCCCGCGGCCATCGCTTCCAGGATCGTCAGCGACACCCCTTCACTGATCGAGCTGTTGACATAGACCTCGCACCCAGCCAGCCACCGCCGCGCATCGTCACGGTGACCGATAAATCTGACATACGGCTCCGCTCCGCAAGCCTGTGCCACGTCCTCCAGTCGCGCGCGCTCTGGCCCGTCGCCGACGATCAGGAGGAGTACAGGCACAGTGCGGCCGCATTGTCTCGTCGCCTCGATCAATGTGCCGAGATCCTTGACACGATCGAGGCGCGCGATCGTTCCAATCACGATGGTATCTGGGGATGCGCCGACCGTACGCCGAATCTCTTCGCGCGTCGCGGAATCTGGCTGTGGACCGACGCTGATGCCGTTGTAAATCACGCTGACGGCACTGGGAGCAAAACCTTCAGCGATGATGTGCTGCCGGAGATCCTCTGAAACGGTGAACACCCCGCTTGGAAGCCGCCTCAATACCTGGTTTGCAAACCGCCGCTTGGCTGAAGGCGCAGCATCCGAGAGCCGCCCGTGCTCCGTGAAGATCACGCGGCAGCCCGGCTGCCAGAACCGCGCAAAGCAGCTGTAGACGAACGGCGAGTAGTGATGACAGTGAATGACGTTGGCGCCGTGTCGCTGTGCCACGGTCGCGATCGCCCTGCTCAGCGCAGGTCTGAAGCCGGCGGCGCGATGGAGTGCGGTGACCGGAATGTTGTCCGCACTCAGCTCGGACGCCCAGTCACCCTCTTCATCGAGGCAGCAGATCGCCATCGGAATCTGACGGGTCAGTCGACGCGCAAGTTCGACGACGAGACGCTCGGTCCCGCCGGGGTTGAGGCTGAGGACGACCTGAAGAACGCGAGGTTCAGCCGCGGCCGTTGTCGATCGTGCTGAAAAGCCCACGTGTTCCCGGGTGAAGGACGACTGCGCGAGGCTGCTACGGCTTGTCGTCGTCACCTACCAGGACCTTCCAGAAGCGTTTCCCGATCCCGCCCTTCTTCGACCCGGTGTCTTCGGTCTTTTTGTCTGCCGTCTTCTTTTGTGTCGGATCCGGAACGGGTTCCTGCACGTGGGTAGCGTGGTTCGCTTCTGATGGGGCGGCCGCCGGAGCGGTCACGGCAAAAGACGGCGGGGCGGCCGGGACCCTGGGACTCTCCCCCAACCCGTTGTAAGCCGCTATCTCCGCGCGATAAGAACCTGACGGGAGCTTCGGGAGCGTCGCCGAAATCAGACCTTTGGCGTCAGGCTTCAACAGCCCAAGATCGATCCGCAAGGGAGAACCGCTTTCTGGCTCCAGATACAGGGCAAACCCGCTGACGTTCTTGCCATCGTGTTGAAACACTATGCGGCTTGGATTCGACACAGTCGAGCCAGCGCCGGCTGACTGGCCAGCTTGGGCGGAAACTCCCGGTGACTGGACGAGCGCCGCCGCCAGGGCTGCGGCAAGCCATCCACGTTGAACTCTCAGTCGTACCCAATCCATGTGGTGCCCCCGATCCGAGCAAACAACTCTCCATCTGATCCTATTGGTTTCTCTCTCCGTCCGTGAACCCTTTCCACCGGTAGAAGATCAACGCCGCGTGCTCATAGATCGCGTCTCGGCTAATCCTCAGCGCGGTATATCTGGGAATCCATCGGCCCGCTCCTGCACGTGGCGGCTCGATGTCAGCGGGCGATGGCAGGAGCGTGATGTGTAATTGCATCGTATCGGCAATCGCCGCTATTCGCGGCATCTGAAGACGTGACGCAACGACTGCCGTTACCTCATGTGGGTGCGCTCTCAGATGGTCGCGAACGGCGACCATCTGTTCGAGCGTATTCGGCGGACGTGGATCGTGAGTAATCTGGCCCGGCGGAATCCCGCCCTCCAGCAGCTTCCCCAGGAGCCAATCGTCCCCCAACAGAGTGATGCGCGCCGACGGCCATGCGCTATAGGCACGTAACGTCTCGCTCGCTCGACCTCGAACATTGTCCCCGCCCAGCGTGATGACGACGTCGGCGGTCGGGAGACGCGTGAGCGCTGGTACGGGACGGTACTGCGTCAATGCGTCGGCGATGTGGTGAGCGGCCACGGGCGTTGCCAGCACGAGATATGCGGAAATCACCCCAACGAACCACGCGCGCCCGAGGATGGGGCGTCGCGGCCAGACGTGGAGTAGAAACAGACCGAAGGCGCTACAGAGTACGAGAAATCCGTAGGAACCAGGTGCGCCTACCAGCTTCAGCGCAGCAATCATGGCAGCGGGGTCGTCCGGGACGCTGACACGGCCAGCACATCGACCGCCTAGGCCTGGGCTAGTAGACGAGCGCCGCCATGATGCGACGCGCATGCTCAGCGCCGTCGAACTGCGGATTCAGCTTCAGCGCGGTTTGGAGTGATTTGCGCGCCTTTGCGTCCTCGCCTGCCTGCGCGTACACCAATCCGAGATGGTAGTTGTATTCGGGGTTGTTCGGTTCCTTGTCGAGCGCTTCTGAGAGCAGCGGCACGGCAAACGAAGCCATTTCCTTCTTGTAGTACACAAACGCGAGCGTGTCGGCGATCTGCGGGGAGTCCGGGACTCGAGAATGGGCCGACTGCGCGAGCTGGAGTGCCACTTCGAGGTTCGCCCCCTCGGTGTTCGCGTAGATCCATGCCAGATTGTTGGACGCCAGCGCGGCGTTGGGATCGATCTGCAGCACGGTCTCATATGCCGCGCGGGCGGCGTTCATGTCGCCCCGCGCGCGGGCTAGCAGTCCCAACATCGTCTGCGCCATAACAGACCTGGGTTGACGCTTCACGACCTCGCTGTATTCGCGCGTCGCCTCCGGCAGCTTGCCGCGGATAACATAAAACTGTCCCAGGAGGTTGTATGCCTCCAGGTTCGTCGGATCGACTTCGATGATGCGTCGGAGGCTCTGTTCGGTACGATCCATCTGTCCGGTCGCAACGTACACCTTGGCCGCAAGCAGAAGCAGGTCCGGCGAAGGCGTCTTCGACGCAGCGATGCGGGCTTCCACCCGGGCGCGCGCGTCCGGCAGCCGGTGCGCCTCGGCATCCATTGCCGTCAGTCCGGCCAGGGCTTCGACGTGATCGGGATCGATCTTGAGCGCCTGCTGAAAGCTGCGGCGCGCCGACGTGAAATCATTGCGCTGAAGCGCGACGATCCCAACCAGCGTCTGAACTTCCGGTGAATTCGGATACCGGGCCAGGAGCGTCTTCAATTCCGCGTTGGCCCGAGCCAAATCGTCGGGCCTGACGCTGAGGGCGCGAACAACCGCAATGCGAGCCTCGATGTTGTCCGGATCGGTCTTGACGCCCGTAGTCGCGTAACTGATTGCGGTATCGATCTCCCGCCTGGAGAGATGAATCCTGGAGAGCTCGATCTGCGCGTCTGTTCGGCCCGGGTCGATTTTCAGAACTTCGGCGAATGCCTTTCTGGCGTCTTCGGTCGCCCCTTTGGCAAGCTGAATCCTGCCCAGAGCGAAATAGGCATGCGGCGAGCGAGGATCCGCCGAGAGCGCCGAGGTCACGAGCGTGGTCGCCTCGTCAAAGCGGTTCTCAGCCAGCAGCAGCCGGGCCTCGAGGGAGAGCGCCGACGCGTTCTTTGGTTCGCGGGCCAACACCTCCCGCAACGCTTTGTGTGCGGCGTCACGACGGCCTTCCGCGTAATCGACCATCGCCGTCTTGATCCGCGCCACGGCGTAGCCTTCCTTGGTTGCCGAGATCTTACGCAGGAGCGCCAGCGCCTCTCCAATCCGGCCCACCGAAATGTAATACTCCGCGAACGCTACCGAGGCGTCCGTCGTCCCGGCGGCCTCAGCCGCCAGCTTCATGTAAGGCTCGGCATCGCGCGCGCGGCCCGATTGCATCAGGACCATCGCCAGGTTCGCATTCACGGTGACGTTTTTTTCGTCCAGCGCAAGCCCACGACGAAGCGTCCGCTCCGCATCAGCCAAACGTCCGACCGTTTGATACAGATTTGAGAGTGCGAGCAGGGCCGATATGGACTTCGGGGCAACCTCGACCGCCTTTTGAAACGCTCGCTCGGCGAGGTCGACCTTACCGCGCGATAACTCGAACACGCCGACGTTTCCCAGGAGTCCGGCTCGGTCCGGCGCGAGGTCGGACGCACGTCTCGCCACTTCAACCGCCTCGTCCAGACTTTGAAGGCCCGCGAGCGAATTCCCCAGTAGTACCAGGCCGGGAACACTCTTCGGGTCTTTTACGAGGATGTTGCGGGCTCGCGTCTTGGCATCCTGGAATCGTCGCGCAACCAGGAGCAGGTTTCCGGCCTTGAGATTGACGTCGATATTGTCGGGCGCAAGGTCGGAACCCCGCACGTAAGCTGACAGGGCGCCCTTTCCGTCTCCGGAGGCCGCGGTGGCGTCACCGAGCTTCTGATATCCGACAGCGTAGCGCCCGTCTTGTTGAAGGGCCTTCCGATACTCGATGATCGCCTCGGCGTACTTTTTCTGGGCGAAGTATTCGTCACCACTGGCGGTGTACGCGTTGCGGGCTTCCTCGGGCGTGGCCGCGCAAGCGGTCATGATCATGAGGACCGTCAAGAGCGTGACGATTCGTGTGATCCGGTAAGTCAAGACGGTGGAGCCTCCATGGCTCGGAGGTAGCAAATCCACCTCCGGCGTTCACGCTGGAAGGCCGACGCTCAAGTTGTTGCGGATTAATGAGTTAGTCTGGCTGGCCAGCCGCTCGATGCGGATTTGTCGCCGTCATGGATGACTTTCTTCGCGAGTAGCCTGACAATGCCAGGCTGCTGATGGCACCAGCCCTCAGGCCTGGTCGGTCAGGCGGTTCGCCGCCGAAAACGCCAAGACAGGGCGAGCCCGGATCCAAGCAGCACGAGAGTCGCAGGTTCTGGAATCGCATTGATGTTAGGCGGAGGGATGGTCGGCGATTTCGTAAACCACTCTTCAAAGCCCGCCTGCGATTCGTACAGGTTGTTGTACTTGTTCAAGCTCAAATCGCCGAACTGCGAAAACAGGTAAACGTAACCGTAACCGGTGAACAACGAGTCCCTGAGATAAAAGGACATGTCGCTCGATCCGCTGCCGTTTCCCTTCAGCAGGTAGTCGAGCTGGACGAAGTTGTTTGTGCCGGTGTCGAGATCGTAGAGCTTCGTCGCGTCGTTGTTGTAATTGTTGACGCTAGTTCCGCAAGTGGGGTTACCAGAGGCTTGCGAGCCCAGATCGCCACTTCCGGTGTTCGCCGTGCCACCGCAGTACTGATTCAGGTCCGCCATGTTCGAACCGTAAATTTCGAGCTGGTCGAGCGTGATCCAGTTTTTGTTTCCAGCGCCTGCCGGCTCGTTCACGTCAAGGAAGAACTCCCGGTAAAGAACGCCTCCGATGGTCTTCGTGCCGACTTCAGCCAAAGTCAGATTTCTGGTGAAATTCGGGTCGACCTTGACCTGCACGGTGTCTTCGACAGGACGCGCGCTCGTGTTGTATCCCTGTTCCCAACCGTTCTGCTGGATGCGCAGGAAGGAATCGATGAATCCCGTTCCCGTCGGATGCTGTTCGTCCGTATAGAACAACCCGCCGTTGATCGTGACGTTGCCGCCACTACGAAGGTCGTACTCGGCGGCCGCCGCAGGCGCCGAAGCGGCAAACAGAAGTCCCGCAGCGAACGCAAGGACGGGAACACAATTTCGAACCGGGAAGGCCACGTTGGCTCCTTAAGATTTCGGGAAGAACTATTAGTACCCGCAGACGGTACAAACCGCCGGTGTGAAAGCTGCGCTATCCACCGGCCAGAAATAGAGCAAGCACACTGCCAAGCTCCAGGAAGCCGTGTCGAGGTTTAAAGTGGCACCGCAAATGCCAGTAGAACCTGTAGTTTCAGGCACATGCAGCGACTCGCGCGATAATTTTTGGAGAGTATTAGACATCTCGTACGGTGACTTTCGTCGGCTCCAGGGACATCTCGGAGCCTTCCAAAAACCGACCATGATAGCGCCCGGAATCGGTGTTCCCTTTACAGGACGAAGTGGCTGAACAGACGCTTGAATGGAGGAAGGAATGAGCTGCGGTGGCGGAACGGTAGCGGCCACCCTCGGGTATCGGAACCCGAAGGCGGCCGGAGGAGATGAAGCGAACCTTACGCTTTCCGGGCCTTCCGTCGTGTGTAAACCCCGAAGGCGAGGCCAGAGCCAAGCAGGAACAAAGTGCCAGGCTCCGGAACGGCGTTTATGCCCGGCGGATTGCGATAGTTAATCGTCAGGTTGTCGATCCCGATAGTGGCCGGCCAATCCATGAACGTGAGCCTGTTAGCACCGGGGACGCCGCCGACATTCAACAGACCCGTGTTGCCGATGAGCTGCGGCGCCTTCTCGGTCGCAACCGAACCGCTGAACGGCGAGTGCGTGTAGGGAGACGCCGAGGGATTACCCGCGGGACCCGACGCTCCGCTGCCTGGGGTCAGACCGTAGTAGTGAAATACCGAACCAAGATTGGTGCTGAACGTGAAGTCGGGTTGATTCGGATAGATCCCTCCGACGGCCGAACCTCCGCAACCAGCGGAAGTCATCTGCGTACAGGTCCCATCAGGGAAAATCTCGTAGTCGAACTGCACGCTATCGATGAGGAATCCGCCGCCGAACGTGAAGGACCACCCGGCGATGCCGGAGGTATTTCGAATGAACGTGTCGGTGCCGAGAGTGGTCGAAGTCGATCCAGTCCCGGGACCTACCACGTGACCGTCGCCGTTATACGTCTTGCTTGTCATGGCCGCCCCTGCGGTCACACTCACCGTCGCCCCACCCGTCAGCAAGCTTTGCATGTAGGTCTGAATCCCGCCAGAACCGACACCGCTGGCCAGCGAATTGAAATCGAACGTCACGGTGCCTGCCTCAGCGGACATGCTCGTACCAAGCAGGCATAACGCGACGGCAAGCGGCATCAGCAGCAGTTTTTTTCTCATCGCTACTCCACGACCCAAGTCTCAATGTAAGTCAACAGACAACGGTCGACTGCCCACCGCAAGTGCAAAACCGCCGCCTCATCGATTGAGTCAAATCTCCAACACTTTCACCACCTACGCTACGGAAATCGGCCAAACCGGGGACTTTGCTCTTCCGGGGCGGCTCCTCGCCGAATTCCGGCGAGGCTCGCAACGGCCTTCCCGTGGATGGTCCAAACGGGTGTCTAAAGTCTGCGCGGAGCGATATTTCCAAATGGATCAAACCCAAATGCCTTTATTTTCAGCGTTCTGATTTCGGCGGTTGAGGAGCGACTCTTGCTCAACCAGAACAAATGCCCAGAATTTTGAGCGTTCTCATCGTGATCGGCGCGCTCGGCGGCGCGGCGTGCACCGTAAAACCCGCGGAGCATGTGAAGCGCGCCGATGACTTCGTCGTTCAGAAAAAGTTTGCCGAAGCGATCATTGAATATCGTTCGGCGCTCGAACAGGACGCGAAACTCGGCGATGCGAGATTGAAGCTTGCCGATTTATACGCCCAGCAGGGTGACGTCCAAAACGCGTATCGCGAATACCTTCGCGCGGCGGACGTGTTGCCCGACAACCCTGATGCGCAGCTCAAGGCAGGCGCGATGTTGCTGATGGCAAACCGGTTTGCCGAAGCCAAGACTCGAGCCGAGAGCGTGCTCCGTTCGCAGCCTCGACACGCGGGCGCGTTGATGCTTCTCGGCAATGCCCTAGCGAGCCTGCACGACATGGATGGCGCCCTCCAGCGGCTCAGCGAAGCCATCGCGGCGGATCCAACATCCGGTCTCGCGTATTCCAATCTAGGTGCGGTGCAGCTTGAACGCGGGGACCGGGCTCTCGCCGAAGCGTCCTTCAAGAAAGCTATTAACGCGAATCCCGGCGAGGCGAGTGCTCGCGTGGCGCTGGCCAACTACTACCGATCGCAGAATCGCGATGTTGACGCCGAGGCCACTCTGAAGGAAGCCGCTGGCGTCGAACCTCGCAACGTCCAGGTCAATGCCAACCTCGTTGAGCTCTATATTCGAACCGGTCGGCCCGGCGACGCCGAGGCGCCGTTGAAGGCCATCGTGGAGGTCATGAACAACGCCGACGCGCAGTTTGCCCTCGCGGAGTATTACCTGCGCATGAAGCGGCCGGCGGACGCCCTTCCGATTCTCGGGAAATTGTCCGAAACCAAAGAACACTACGCGCTTGCGAAAGCGCGGATCGCCGCGGTCGACTACAAACAAGGCCGGACTGCGGAGGCTCACAAGACGGTCGATGAAGTGCTGGGACGTGAGCCCAACAATCGGGCGGCGCTGCTCCTGAAGGGCCAGCTCCTGTCCTCGGAGAGAAAATTCGACGAGGCGCTGGGCTTCCTCAAGTCAGCGGCCGCAGCCGATCCGGCCAAGGCTGCCGAACCGGACCTGGTGTCCGCAAAGATCTACATCGCAAAGGGCCGGCTCGAGGAGGCGCAAGACACCTACAAACAGGTCCTGACGCGCGACCCGCGCTCGATCCCCGCACAACTTGGGCTGTCGCAGTTGTATGCAGCGAGAGGAGAAGTCCGCACCGCCACGGAGATGGCGCGCGGAGCGGTCACCAATAGTCCGAACAACGCCGAGGCACGTTTAACGCTTGTGCGAACCTTGATCGCGAGTGGCAACACGGCCGATGCGGAAAAGGAACTTCGCATCTTGCAGGACAACCTGCCGCCTTCGGCCGCGATTCAAGTTGAGCTCGGTGCCCTGTTCCTCTCCAGAAACGACAACGCTGCCGCGCGAGCAGCATTCTCCAAGGCGCTGTCGCTTGGTCCCGAGACACCCGAGGCGCTTGCGGGGCTCATCGGCCTCGACCTGGCGTCCAACAACCAGGCCGCCGCGATTGACCGGCTGCAAGTGCGACTCCGCGAGGCGCCAAACGACAAGAACGCGTGGTATCTGGCGGCACACATGTACTTCAGCCTCAAGGATTTTGGGCACACCGAAGAGGCACTGAAGAAGACGATCGCCTTGGATCCATCGAATCTCTCGGCGTTCGCAATGCTCGGCGGTGTCTACGGCGCTCAAGGCAGGCTCGACGAGGCGAGACAGCAATTCGATACATGGGCTCTTCGCCAACCACGTTCGGTAGCCGCTCACACGATGGTCGCCATGCTTCTCGAAAACCAGAACAAGCAGGACGAAGCACGAAAGGCGTACCAAAAGATTCTCGAGATCGATCCGAACGCAGCGATTGCGGCGAACAATCTCGCGTTCCAGTACGCGGAAACCGGCGGCAACCTGGATGTGGCGTTGCAACTCGCGCAGTCTGCGAAGGCGCAATTGCCGAACGAGCCGCAATTCAATGACACGTTAGGGTGGGTCTACTACAAGCAGGATATTCTGGACCAGGCCCTCCAGTTCATCCAGCACGCGGTCGATGGAGATCCGAAAAATCCTCAGTTCCACTACCACCTGGGGATGGTCTACGCCAAGCAGGGCGAGGATGACAAGGCGATCACTGAACTCAAGGCAGCGTTGAAGTTGAACTCGCGCTTCGAGGACGCCAGGAGGGAATTGGCGCTGCTCGACATCCCGTGATCGCACGCACGTAACGGCAGGGCCCCGACACTCCTCCTAGCGCTGCGTAGCCAACTTCGCGATCGCCGCGCGCACCTCTCGGACGTCTTCGCGCATCTCGTACTCCGGCGCGAGGCGCAGCGCTTCCTTCAGCTCGATCTCGGCAACCGCGCGCGCGCCGCTCGCCGCGTAGATGACAGCCGCGTGAAAGCGGATTTCAGGAATCCGCGGAGCTCGTACGACAGCTTGGGCAATCTGCTTTGCAGCCGTCGCATCATCGCCGAGCAGATGTTCAACCCACGCGAGCGTGTCGAGCACGGTTCCGTCGTTCGGTGCTGCAGCCGCTGCGCGTTTCGCCAGCGGCAGCGCCTTGGCGGGAGACTTCCCGCGGACCGCCATCGAGTAGGCAAGATTGTTCAGGGCAATCGCATTGTTCGGCTGCACGTCGAGCACGCGTTGATACCGTTCGGCAGCGCGGTCAGATTGTCCAGCCTGCTCGTACAGCACCGCGAGTTGAAGCTCAAAAGGGGCAACGTTGGGGGCAGTTTTCGTGGCTTCTTCGAGGGCCACCCGGGCAGCGTCCCGGTCGCCGCCTGTGGAGACCAACGTCTCGGCCCGAACGACGAGACGCAGCGCGGATTCCGCCACGCCAGGGAATTGCCGGATCGCCGTGGCAACACGACGCGCCGAGAACGATCCGGGAAGTGCGGTGGTCGAATCGATCGGATCCTCGATCTCCTCCCGCGACAGAGCCTTCCGCGGGAACGGAGCACAGAGCGGATCGCCCACGACAACGGTCTGCCAACTGAGATGCGGCGTCGCGAGATAAAACGCCTCGATCAGATTGAAGCCGGCAACGTACGCCGGAAAGAGGATCTCGGGCCGCACGGTGCTCTGAAGGTACGGCTCAGCGACGTGACCGGCAGCGCCCGTCGCACCTTCGTGAATCAAATCCCCGATGAGCGACTGAGGGGTCCCGCCAAACCATTTCGTTTGATCCGCGGTGTCACTCGGCACCCAATCGGCGGGCGGCTGCTTGAACGTGCGAGCGGCGCTGCTGACGAATGTTGCCGCAAGCGAGCCGGGCACGAATCCCATGCCGAACGCGCGCACGCGATTGCGGGGATCGTTCGATCCCCACGAGTAGTAGCCAAGGACGTCCGACACGTTCCGCACACCTTGTGGCGACGAGTCGAGCATGACGCGGTCGCCCATACCCTGGGCATCCAATCGCTTCGCGGCGACCTCCAGCCAATCCTCCCCGGTCCGGTTCACAAGCGCGGCTCGTTGATCGAGCACGAACTTCCCCTCGGAGCCTGCGCTCTTGGCCTTGTCAACCAGCGCGAGCGCCTCCTCCACGGTGAACGCATCAAGGCGAGAGACGAGATAGATGTCCTGCTCACGGTGCGTGAAGCGGCTGGCGTCCCGCACCTCTTTCGCCCCGAGATAGTACGGATTGTTCACGCGACCCGCGGGCGGAATCTGCTGGCCGGTCATTCGACGGTACAGAAGCGTCAGCTCCGAGTCGACGCTTGCAACGGTCCCGTTGATCCCGCCGGTGCCGTTGATGCGAAGGGGAATGCCCTTGGTGAGGACGATGTAGAGAATCCGATCCTCCAGGCGCTGTCGCGCGAGCGCGTTCGCGATCGGTCCTTCAATGGTGGACTGATAAGCGACCCGATCGATTGTTTCGTCCTGGCCTGTCCGAACCCGGATCACGTTGGACGCAGGAATGGCGCGCTGGCGGATGTAATACTCGCCGACTTGCTGGGAGGACGCGCTGTTCTCATTGATGACTACAGCCACGTTCGCTGCGGTCTGCGCAACGCTGAGGGCCGGCGAACCGACGACCATGACCAAGAAGATGGTCGCGAGCGCCAGCCGACTCGCAGGTCGTTCGGACGTACCGGACTGAATCGCTCGGCTCATAGTTGACTTCTCGGGTGTTGCCTTTTTGGTTGTCGGATTTTCCAACCCTGGCATGATACTCAAGTCGCCGAAAAGCTCAGTGCCGTTACTCCCCTGCCTCGAGTCGATTACATTTGTGAACTTTCGGCCACTTTTTTGCACAGCTTCAGAACGTGCGGCTTCGAGCGAGGCCGCCTTCAACGGCTCTTACTTGGCGCAAATTTCGACTGCTCAGGCCTTTGATCGACGAAAAGCAAGCCGGGTCGATCGTGGTGCGCGCGCTAAGCGGAAGGTCTGCAGCCTTCTGTTCGAAGAACAAAGTCTGCCCCTGCGGGCATTCTGCGCGGTCACAGGTGGATCAGCGGGCACGACCGGTAGACAGGCTTAGGCGCTTGAGCGTGCTCAGATGACACCACGAGATGCCTCCAGCGGGCCCCCCCCAACACTTACGGCGATCGTCGTCGAACCGACGCTCGTTGACATCTGGTTCGCCGTCTCCGGCCTTGCGAATAGTGGATTCCATATCACAGTGGCAGAGAGCTTTCTCGAAGCGAAGGCACTGATCGACAAACAGCCGCCTGCGGTGCTGATTACTGATGTCCGTCTCCGCGAATATAACGGCCTGCATCTCGTTCTGCGAGGAAAGGCTGCGCGTCCCGACATGGCGGCCATCGTCGTCACTTCGGTCGCCGACCCGGTGCTTCAGGCCGAAGCCGAACGCATGAATGCGACGTTCATTCTGAAGCCTACGACCAGGCAGGAATTCCTTGCGGCCGTCTACAGGACGCTCTTTCGTTCGGCGGAAGACTCTGCTCCGATTCGTCCGAGCTTCGAACGCCGAACCACGGAGCGGCGCCTCCCTGAGAAGGCGATGTCCGATTCGGAGCGACGAGTTGCGGAGCGGCGGAGAAGTTTGGGAGCGGCGCCGACGCACAATCTGCTGATGAATTGATCAGGGTCAAGTGTCGCCAGACAATTCACAACGTGGAAGTAACTTTTTCACGGTCGCGAGAATCGGACGGCGACGCTCAAGGCAACGGTAGCTGCGTAAGTTCCAGAATCGACAGGTTTCCCTCGATTCCGGGGGATGCGACAACGTAGGTCTTCGAGCGCGCGCCGGTGGCAGCGGCCATGGCACGCTTCGAGTCGGGCAGCGCAATCACCTCGGCGTCGGCCGGACCGTCTGGAGGTGTCAAAAGACGATTCAGACGATTCTCGCTGTCTATCAGAAACAGGGTACTCCCCAGCGAGGCAGTTCCGCCGGCTCCAATGCCGACCGCCGATCGCGCCGCCGCAGACCCTGTTGTCACGGAAACCGCACTGAGCGCTCGGGGCCACTCGACCGCAGGCGCTCCTATATCAAGTCGCGATAACCACGAAGAAGAGCGATCCAGACCGGTCACCAACAGTTGTCCTTCGCCGTTCCAGACCAGCGCTGAAGGCTGGTCGAAACCGCGCGCCAGAATTGGCGAGGCACTACTGTTTTGCGAAGGCACCGTGCCGTCCGGGTTGAATCGAAGGATAAACCCGCTGTACGCGTCTCGCGTTGAGTGAGCGCCTCCTGCCGACGGTATTGCCACGTAAATACGTCCAAATGAATCCGTTGTGAAGATGCCTTCGGCCCCACTCGGAAACGCCAGGGCCGGGATGATGACGGCGCGCTCGCCAAGCACACCCTGCAGTTCCCGATAGCGAACGACGCTCAGCTCCCGGCTCCCGTCCCTCGCGACTTCGACCTCACCCACGTACACGAAATGAGTTTTCGTGAAAGCCGAGTCGAGCGCGATGCCACTAAGGTGCACGGCAGTGTCAGAGATCGTCAGAGCGGGGAAAGCGGAAAGCCGCCCCTCGACGATGACACGGATCTGCTGCCCGCTGTCAATGAAGAACACGCGATCGTCTGACGCCGCTGCGAGCCCGGTGATCGGCCGTGGAATCTGGAGGAGCGTTCGAATCGTGTAGCACTCGTGCGTCGCAGTGTCGGCACAGATCTGAGCCGGGGCAAATGAATCGGAGCGTTTGGCCTCGGCCGCCGGCGATGCCGCTGTCTGCACCGGCCCCGAAGAGGTCAGAGACATCGGTGCCACAGAAGAAGCCCCGATCGTCGACACCTCCTGTGAACGCGGCCCAGGCAAGAGATCCGCCGAGTAGGCGGCGACGGAAAAGTAGTAGCTCTGATTGTCGGCCGCCGCCGCGTACACAAAAGACGTGGCCTTCCCAACGTCATATCGCCCTGTGTAGACCCCCGGCTCGCTGCCGACGTAGACCACATAGCCGCTCACACCTGGTTCCGGATTCGGATCCCAGGCGACCGTGATCGAACGGGCAGCAACGACGGATGGCGCTCCGAAAAGGATGACAGCGAGCGTCGCGCCACGCGTGAGGCGGCAGACGGCTGAACGGTACGAATTTCCCAGGGATGCCTCCGTCAAACGTGCGAGGGGGTGCCGGTGATTATAGCGGAGAGACAGCGCAGCGCACGCCCCGAACGACTGCAGGTCCTACGCGTATTATCGGCATCAATGAGCCGGGTGGCTAGAGGTCGATGGCTTACGGATTTCTCTCAGGAAGCACGAAAATCGTTCGCGCGAAGCGATGCTCGACGACAGGCGCGTAGGGCGTGAATCTTCGGAAAAGCGACAGATGCGCTCAACGTGTAGCGGATACGGCGGGAAGGATTGGTCTTTCACTCCCGCGGCGA
>ORMF012121954.1_pt1 | contig 16925 bp, 12 predicted proteins | sample 1779871 | NCBI WGS metagenome assembly ORMF01 (sample SAMEA104232316, study PRJEB22302) | groundwater metagenome | biome: forest; feature: aquifer; material: groundwater | place: USA | collected 2011-08-07 | depth 5.4 m
ACGCCGCCAGATACTGCTGGCAAGCCTCCTCTGTGGCGAAGTCGGTCTGAAACTGACGAAGCGTCTTGGGAAACGGCGGTCGGGCCACTCTTATACACTACCCATTGGGGGTAGCTGAAGCAACCAGATAATCAGAAGGCGGCAAGTTGGAAACGCACTTGCTTCGGCGGCTGAAGCGTGTGGCCGAGCGGGCGGGAGTCGCTGATGCGACGCTGCACAAGTTCCGGCACACCTATGCGACGCGGTTGCTTGAAAACGGTGCGGACATAGTCACGGTGCAGCGCCTGCTAGGCCACAGCGACCTCGATACGACGAAACGTTATCTGAATCCGGACGTCGGCCTGAAGCGCACGGCCGTGAACCGGCTTCGTCTGCCAAGCCTTGTGCATAAGCAGAAAACTAAGGGCAAAGCGGCGTAGTACGAACTGTCGAGGCGCTGCGAGCGCGTGATCGTTGGTGCTCACTCGCGCCAAAACTTCAGCGATTCGAGGCGGCGCCGGGCACAACCCTCCTGCCAGGAGTTGCCCCCTTCATTCCTGCGGGCCGGAATGATTTCGATTCTAACCATGCCTCAATGTCGGCCTGACGAAAGCGGAGGCTGGAATGGATGCGCACATAAGGAATGCGGCCTTGCTTGGCGAGCCGATAGATCGTCTTGTCAGAGATACCCAGTGCGACCGCGATCTCTTTGGCCGTCATGAGGCCGCCGGTCCCTCGATCCTCCTTGGATTCCCCTGGGGTGGAGGCTGGCTCCGTAGGGGTCAACATCTGCATTGCGTTTCGGAGTAGCTCCCGCAGCCTGAGGACCTGGAGCTTCGGGTTGGAATTGCCCGGAGTTGGGAGTAAGCTGAAGTTTTCGAGTGCCGGCAGCAGAGCAGGCGTTTGGCGAGCTGCTTCGGCCAACTCAGTGCGGATAGCGCTGTGGACCTCCCACCACTGAGTCATGATGCCGTCGGCTTCGCCACGCAGTTGCTCGATCTGGGCCTGAATCTCAGCTTGGGTTTTGCGGAGCAGTTGTTGGTCTGCCGGCGTCTTCGGGCTCTCCACGAATGAGGCGTAGGCCGCGTCGATATGGAGACCGAAGGATTGCATTTCGTCCAACACTGCCTGGTGTCTATCCAATCTGCCGGGCAAGAGCTCGCACTGCTCCAGCAGTCTTGAAAACCGATCACTGATGCGAATGGGCTTCACCGTCCCCATTTCACGAGTGTAGTACGGTCATCCAACTGCGCGGCAGTGTTGCAAGTTTGAAATTGTCAGCCAACGAAGGCTTTGCCCTTTACTTTCCCATCATGCGGTCAGCTCGAAGAGCTGTGCCACCAGACGCAGGGAACCGTTGTCCAGGGGATCTGGCGCTGCCCGGCGTTGCCTAGAGTTCTGGCGAGATGTATACAAAGGCGATCTGCGAGTGGTGTTCCCGGGACCCTTTCCATTGAGTCCCGAAATGTCGGAACTGTTCAAGTCGAGGACTACTGCTCGGCTGGCGCCAAGCTAGGTCTGAAAACCCGATCGCAGGAACACGTGGGTTGGCCAGAATAGCTCTGAGGTGGCCCTCATGCTTCTGCGGATCGCAATGAAGTAGCAAGGCGTAATTTAGGTTGTGGAGGCACGTTTAATTAAGGGACATCGCCAATGCCGACGACGGTGTTTGTTGGTGCGTCGATCATTGTGCTTGGCCATCTAGCTGCGGTTGAACCGATGCGCTCCAGCTCCAGGACTCGTCGCCGATGACCGCATCACATCTCTGATTTTTCCGTGGCCCTGCCGGGATTGACTGCTGAATGGCCCTTCAACGCGTCCAAAATCGCCCGTAGTGCGTCGCTAGCACCGCCGATGACCCTAAGCCTGGCGATCACATGTGGAGCGTCCCCGCAATCGCGCTGGGCGTTTCGGCGGAGCAAATCATTTTCCCAGAGGCAATTGGAAATACTCGCGTGCGGGTCGGTGAGCTCCGCCTCCGAGTTCCCCGGCTTCGACGTCACTCGTTCCGGCCCACCAAACCCACCCTCGTACGGGAAACGGGCGGGCAGTCTGACGAGCATGATCATGGAGCGGTGCACCCACAGGTGGGCCGACGCGTGGCAGCACGATATGGCGATTAATGGCGATTGGTGCTGCTGCTGGCAATTTTGGTCGACTCCCCACGCTTCGCGGGTACGTTCTATCGCACAGCGACTAATTCACATGGGCTAGACATTTTGCGATGGGGCGTGACCAGGACGTGCTCCGACACAATACAGGCAAAGCGGTCAACGTGAACCCGCATCACGCAAAGTGTACGCAGCGGGTAACCGGAACAAATATCCTAGTAGTATCGGCAAGGAGGGGGTGGATGGACGTATATATATATAATAGTTATTCCATATTGGCACGCCGTGGAGGCGCAAAAACGGGGCCTTCTGGGGCACTAGGGGCCCACTCTCCCATGAACCGGCCGGGCGGCCCTCTTGCCAGCTTGACCGCGGGACTGTCTTGAGGAAGCCGCCTTGGTCAGCGAGCGGGCTCCAGCGAGCCAGATGAACATTGGGCTGGCTATGTGGTCTCGACCCGTGAACGCGCGTTCCAAAAGTTGTTGCGCCGAAAAGGACGAGGCAGCGCTGAGAGGGTGGCCCCTGCAGCTTAACCAATCCGCATTCCGAGGCAGATAATCGGACGTTCCAATTCTTTCAACTAATCGGTACGCCTCAGCAGCGGTCGCGGGTCAAATGAACTCCGTTAATGCGGATTAAGGGTCGGCGAAAAGACAACTGCCAACAATAATCGGCGGATACGAATTTCCATCCCCCCCATAGCGAGCCCCAACTGGCGGCTTGCCAGCTATCTGGTGTTCCAAGGTGCGTCCGCGCCGCTGTCAACTAATACTCAGGCCGGTTGGAAGTTTTGCGAGTTTGTTGGCCCCGGGCTGGACGGAACAATCAAGACAGCGAGAAGGCGCACACTGTCACCTGGATGGAGCAGTGCCGGGCAACGAGGGCGATTCGACGAAGGTGCTTCCACGTAAAGATTGCTCTCGACCACCTGATCGAGGATTAGCTTGTGATTTGACGTTTGGGCACGTGCTCGACCAGCTGTCCTGAGTTTGCTCGGAGTTGTCGCGCTTTCAATCGGCGGGGTGCGGCGAATCTTCAATCCATTTGAATTGTCTGGCTGCTTGATGAGCTTGAATCCGTCTCAACGAAAGAAGCTCTGGTCACTGCTCGGCTTCAGTTGATCTGCTACTCGAGGTCCGGCAACTCGTGGCGTGGGATCATGAGACGAATCGAGCGTCCCTCGCCGGGGACTCATTCAACCAGCCCTCGGGATCCGAGGGTGAGGATCATCTGGTGGACCGTCGGCGGAGAGACGCGGAAGTACCGCTGCATGTCGGCCTCCGCGGGCGCGTATCCGTGGATCTTCGTGTAGTGGAAGATGAACGCCAAGTATTGCGTCCGTGTAGCGCATAGCTGCGAAGACTTGCCGATGGTATGTACTCGAGTGCAAGCATCCAACCGCAAATCGTCCTCGATGTCGTAGACCTTGTCCTCCAGGTCTTTCGTCGGCGCACCGGTGGGCCTTGGCTGCTTCAAACTTCTTCCTGGTTGTCTGCAGGCGTTTCTGGAGGCGAGCCAACCTGGGCGGACTTCGTCGCTGCTGTCGGCTTGCCTGGTCTCTTGCCGCCCGCCTTGTATCGGTCTCCATGGCCTGCTTCGCCTTTGCCGCAGATCTTCAGCCTGCTGTTTCCACCGCCGGTACTCGGAAATCACGTCGCTCGTGGAATTCCATCGTATCGCGTCCAGCCGCAAAAACGCTCTTCGCGCCCACAAGAGAGTCCGGCCTGGCGGTCTGCCCACCGTTGGGGTGGGTCGGAAAGTGGTCAGCTCTAATTCATCGAACCGATTCTCAGCACAGGCGGAGAATCGAAGACATGGCGTCGAGGAACCGGCGTTCGGAGAACCTTGCTGCGTAAGATTGCAGATCGTCAGGTCGGACCGAAGGCTCGACGCGGTCGAACTGTTGAAGTGCGGCGGCCAGATGGGAGGCGGTTGCGGAATCATAGAGAACTCCGCCGCACGGTTCAGCGGTCGGAATGACTTCGAGGGCGCCGCCCATGGCAAGGGCGATAACGGGTTTGCCGCTGGCTAGAGCCTCCACCATGGTGATGCCGAAATCTTCCTCTCCGGGCACGATGAGCGCGCGGCAACGGGAGTAGAGATCACGGAGTTGAGTATCGGGGACGTAGCCGCAGAATTCGACATTTGAGGCCGACATTCTGCGAAGACGGCGGTATTCAGGTCCGGAGCCGGCAATCTTGAGCCGAAATCCTGTTTGGGAAGCCAAGCGCACCACGTAGTCGATCTGCTTGTAGCGCACTAGTTCGGAGACGATGAGGAAGTAATCTTCCGGGGGTTGCCAGTGAAACGTGTCCACGGCGACGGGGGGATAGACGACTTTGGATTCGCGCCGGTAGGCTCTCATGATACGGCGGGCCGAATTGGAGCTATTGGCGACGAACTCATCGACGCGAGCTGCGGTGGCGTAATCCCAGGTTCGGAGATAGGAAGCGGTGGGGGCGATCAAGGCGCGGAGGAGGCCGGATCGGGTGAAGTCGTGCATGTAGGCCGGATAGAGTTCCCAAAGGTAGCGCATGGGGGAATGGCAATAACAAAGGTGGCGGGAATTGGCAGAGACAAGGACGCCCTTTGCCGGGCCTGATTCGCTGCTGATCACCAGATCGTAGCCGCGGAGGTCAAAGTGCTCCAGGGCCATGGGCATCAAGGGCAGGAGAGCGCGGTGCGTCCGGCGGAAAGGGTTGAGGAAGGAGGCGGTTACTTTGCGATCCCGGATTACGGAACTGACTTTTTCCGGGTTGTAGAAGAGGGTGAAGATATCGGCTTGGGGAAGGAGCCGGCAAAGGGATTCGAGAACTTTTTCGCCCCCGCGCATCCCGAGAAGCCAGTAATGAATGAGCGCGACCCTCATGTCTCCTGATGGTATAGCAGCGGGAAAGGCATATGTTACTGTGATGGATCAAAGGTTGTAAACCTTGCAAGAGTGGATCAAGAAGTGGCGGAGATGGAGTGGGGATTCGGCCGGGCGTCGAATTTTCTCGGCACTGGTTTCCGTCTTCAGCGCCACGAGCCTGGTCAAACTGGTGGGCGGGGCCAAGGTCGTGTTGATCGCGCACTACTACGGGGTGGGCGATGAACTGGATGCATTCCTAATTGCTTTTCTGCTTCCTTCTTTTCTAGCCGATCTATTGGCGGCGGCAGCCGGGTCGGCGGTGGTTCCGGCGTACGTCCGGGCACGGGAAAAGGAAGGGCACATGGGGGCGGTGCGCCTTCTGGGAACCTTGCAGAGTCTGTTTCTGGGGTTCTGTCTAGCGCTGCTGTTCGGACTGCTGATCCTGGCTGATCCGATGGTAAGGGTGGCGGGGTCGGGTTTTGACGAGAATAAGGTGGCGCTGACGCGATCCCTGCTGAACCTTCTGGCGCCGACGCTTGTACTTGGGGGTATGGGATCGCTATGGCGCGCGGTACTGAACGCCGAAAGGCTGTTCGCCCTGCCTGCGGCCGTATTCGGGCTTACGCCGGTGGCAACGATCGTGGCTGTAGTGGTGGCCGGGCATGGCCGTAACCCAATGGCGCTGGCCTACGGTACTTTGGCGGGATCCGCGCTTGAGGCGCTGGTCCTGGCGGTGCTGCTTTGCCGATGCAAGTTATCTCCGAGGCCTCGCTGGGCTGGGTTGGACGAGGGCACGCGGCAGGTGATCGTGCAGGGGTGGCCAATGATGGCCGGTTCCCTGCTGTTAACGGCTACGGCCTACATCAATCAGTCCATGGCGGCTATGTTGGGGCCTGGTAGCGTTTCCGCTTTTAGCTATGGCAGCCGACTGGTGAGCATGCTCATGGCTGTGGGACCGGCCGCTTTGGGGTCTGCGGTGATGCCTCATTATGCGGAGATGGTTGCGCGCCGGCAGTGGGAGGAACTCAAAGGCACCTTCCGCGAATACCGGAGAAACACGTGGTGGCTGACAGTGCCGGCGACGGCCCTGTTGATGTGGGTTTCGGAGCCGCTGGTGCGTATTCTGCTCCAGCGCGGGCAGTTCGAAGCCGGAGCTACACCGCAAGTTGTGGAGGTTCAACAGTTTCTGCTATTGCAGATCCCGGCGTCCATGCCGACTGTGATGATGTCGGGGTTGCTATCGGCTCTGCAGAAGAACCGTGTCTTGATGGCCGGATCCGCGCTGAGCCTTGGCGTTAACATCCTATTGAACTGGCTCCTCATGAAACAAATGGGAGTTGCCGGCATCGGCCTTGCAACCAGCATTGTTTCATTTGTTTACTTTTGTTATCTAAGTCGCATGTTATCTTGTATTGACATGGGCGGCAGACGTCTGGCGGAGACGGAGGCCGGGGCGGAAAAGAGTGACGATCGAGGCAAGAGAAATCAATAACTTAGCCCTTTGCGATCCACTGCGGCAGAGGCTCGTGTTTCCGATCCGAGAGAGCTACTTTCCCCTTGGCTTTGCGCTTGAGGTGAGGACCAATGATACGCGGGTACTTGAGGCGGCGCGCAGGTCGTTTTGCGGCTTTGGAAAGCAGTTCGAGGGCAAGCCAGTGCGGGTTGACCTGGGGGTTGCCGGGGAAAGTGATTCTCTTCCGGAGAATACGATATACCGTGCAAGGGGCCATCTGCTGAGCATCGTATGCGATGCGGCCAATTTCGCGGTGGTCGACTTGAATGAGGGCTCCGCGTTTGGCTGGATCAACGAGGGAGTGGCCCAGCAGACGGATTGGCTGCGTCACCGGTTTCTGGAGGCCATCGTCTATTCCTGTCTGTGCCAGACGAGGGTGACGCCGGTACACGCCTCCTGCATAGGGCGGAACGGGAAGTGTTTGTTGCTCTGCGGCCGGTCGGGCGCGGGAAAGACGAGCCTTGCCTATGCCTGCGCGCGCGACGGCTGGGACTATTTGGGAGACGACGCGGTTTATCTGATGGGAGAGGGGCCGGGACAAGTACTGCTTGGGAAACCCTATTCGATTCGCTTTGATGATACGGCTGTGGAGTTATTCCCGGAACTTGATGGTCAGCCGCGAACGAGGGATGCGCAAGGCTGCCTGCGGATCGAAATGGACCCGCGGGAGACGGGGGGAATCACGGTTTCCGAACAGTGCGCTGTGGGCGGAGTGGTTTTTCTGGACCGGCGGGAGGGTGCGCAGGCGTTGTTGAGCGGGGTGGATCCGGAGGAGGCGGGACGGCGTCTGCTCGCCGATCTCCCCGTCTACGAAGAAACTACCGTGGCCCGGCACCGGCGGTCGATCGAATGGTTAGTAGGATCAGCCGGGTGCCGGCAGCTTACTTACTCCGGATTTCCACAGGCGATCCGCGAACTGAACCTACTCCTTGATGGACAATCATGATTCTCTTACTGCTTTTTGTAGCTTTCTCCTTTCAAACTGCATCGGGGCAGATCGCATCCAGCGTCTTGGCCGGAGTGGTCCGGGATTCGAGCGGCGGTGTTGTGTCCGCTGCCGGAGTCACGGCCACCGAAGAAGGTACCGGATTCTCGAAAGAGGCCCTGAGCGGCGTCGAAGGGCTGTATGTGCTCGTGGATTTGCGGCCGGGAAAATACACGGTCTCGGCGGAGAAGGATGGTTTTCAGAAGGTGGTGGCCAGCGGAGTGGTGCTTGCGGTGAATCAACGGGGGCGGCTGGATTTTGATTTGAAGCCCGGATCTTCACCGCAGTCGATTACGGTGACGGCTCCGGTTTCAGCCGTGCAGGCCGATGAGGCCTCGGTCGGCTTCCGGACCGAGTACGAGTCAATGACGCGTCTGCCTCTGTTGGGGCGGGATGTTGTACTACTGAGCACGTTGGGTCCGGGAGCCGTGCCAAGGCATTTGGGCGGGTTTGTCCACGATCTGATCAATGACGTGCAGCCGGTGCGGGGAGCGGTGGCGTTGAACCCACCGATCCATGGAACGCGATCGTATGCCAACCGGCACCTCTTGGACGGTGCGATGAACACGGACCACAACGCGTTTGTGATCGCGGTGAATCCGCCTTTGGAATCGGTACAGGAGTTCCGCCTGATCACTTCGCTGGCGGCGGCGGAGTTTCCGCAGGGTGGCGGAGGAGTGTTGGACATAGTGACGCGCTCGGGCAGTTCGGTGTTCCATGGGAGCGCGTTCGAATTCTTCCGGAACGAAGCCAGTGACGCGCGCAATTTCTTCGATTCACCGGAGCTGGCAAGACCGATCTTCCGGCGGAACCAGTTTGGTGGATCGTTGTCCGGTCCGGTGGTGAAGGGGCGGACCTTCTTCTTTGCAACCTATGACGGGGTGCGTGAGCAGTCGGCGAAATCATCGTTGAACATTGTGCCGGACGCGGCCCTGCGGGGCGGGGACTTTCGAGGCCGGAATGCGATTTTCGATCCCTTGAACCTGGATGCGGCAGGGCGGCGGCGGGCTTTTGTGGGCAACCAGATCCCGGCGTCGCGGATCGATCCAATCGGGACGCGGTTTCTGGAGCGGTTTCAGCCTCTGCCGAATGTGGCCGGTGCTGGCGGGAACTATCTGGACGCCACTCCCAACCGGAGCACGCAGGACAATGTTTCAGGCCGGATCGACCATGAGGTGGCGCGTGGAATCAGGCTGTTCGGCCGCTACACCATCAACGGGGAGCGGGCGCTAGTTGCCGGGTCCTTCCCGCTGCTTCCGACCTCGCAGGGGCTGCGGGCCCAACAAGCTGTCGTGGGGGCAAGTTCGACGCACGGCTCATTGCAGAATGAGGCGCGGTTCTCCTTCACGCGGCTCCGGGTCTTCAGCGTTCCGGAAAGCGCCTTCCGGAACAACATCGGGAAGGAGTTGGGGATCAACGGACTGTCGGAGGACCCGGCCGACTTCGGTTTGCCGTTTTTTCTGGTGACCAACTTCAACCTGCGGACCGACGATCCAATCCTGCCGCAGGTGCAGCGGGACAACATGTGGAATTTCTCCGAGGGCCTCACTTGGAATCGAGGACGCCATTCGGTGAGGGGCGGATTCCAGTGGACGCGGTTCCGGATGAACTACCGGATGAGCCGCCTGAGCCGCGGCCGTCTGATTTTCACCGGGGCCTACACCAGCGAAACTGGTTCGCAGCCGGAAAGCGGGGATCCGTTCGCGGACTTTCTGATCGGGCTGCCGCAGCAGAGCGAGCGCAACGTGGGTCCATCACAGGCGGACCTTGTGCAGAACAGCTATGCCGGATATGTGCAGGACGACTGGCGGGTGAACCGGCGATTGACTGTGAACTTCGGGCTGCGGTATGAGTATGTCGCGCCATTCCGGGAAGAGAGAGGGCTGCTCAAGAATCTGGACTATGGGAGCCTGCCCGGGCCTCCCCGGCTGGTGCCGGTGACGAGAGCCGTGGAACCGGACCGGAACAATCTGGCGCCTCGAATCGGGATGGCATTGCGGCTGCCTGGCCCGTTGGCAGGTGTTGTGTTTCGGGCCGGATACGGGATCTATTTCAGTCCGGAGATCGCCGCCGAGACCTACGATCTGGTTCGCAACGGAGTGTTGAACGAGAGCAATCAGACCGACGGGATCAGGCCGGTGCTGACACTGCGCGATCCGTTTCCGCGAAGCGCGACCACCGGGCTGCCTGGATTTTTCGGCATTGACCCGCGCGCCACGACGCCCTATGTGCAACAGTGGACGGCGGGTCTACAACGGGAAGTGGGCCGCGTAGGGGTTATTGAGATGGTGTATGCGGCTTCGAAGGGGACTCGCCTAGGCCGGTTTCGAGCTTTCAATACTCCGCTGCGCGTTGTAACCGGCGAGAACCTGCCACCGCGGCCGGGGGACAAAAACGCGCTGAAGCCCTTTCCGGGGTTGGGTCCGATTGTGCAACGGCAGCATATCGCGAACTCGAACTACCATTCACTCGAAGTGAAAATGGAGCGGCGATTCGCGGGGAACTTGTTTCTCCTGACAAGCTTCGTCTGGTCGAAATCGATTGATGACGCCGACAGCTCCATGCCGGGCCTGTTTTCCAGCTTCGGGGCGCAAGATGAGAGGAACCTGCGGCTGGAGCGTGGTCTCTCTTTTCACGACGTTGGGCGGCGGTTGAGCGGGGGAGTGGTGTACCGTTTGCCGGAGATTCGCGGGCTGAGTCTGTTGAGCCGCAACTGGGAGGTGAGCGGGTTGGCCACTATTCAGGATGGGACTCCGTTGAATCCGGTCTATTTTGCATTTGATGCCGCGAACACGGGAACGCCGAACCGGCCGGACGTGGTGCCGGGCCAGTCCGTGCGTTTGCCTAGGAGCCAGCGGACAGCCGACCGGTTCTTCAATACGGACGCATTTCGCACCCCGGCTCCGTTCACATTCGGGTCCGCGGGGAGAAACATCCTTCCTGGACCCGGTAACGTGGTTCTGGACCTAGCCCTCATGCGTAGCTTCCGGCTCAGCGAAGCTGTACGGATGCAGGTGCGGGGGGAGGCCTTTAACCTCCCCAACCATCCGAATTTCGGGATACCCGGCCCGTACCCGGATTTTGGTCCGTTTTTCGGCAAAATCTTTGCGACGGGAGATCCGAGACGTTTTCAGTTCAGCCTGCGTTTGGACTTCTGAAGTGTGTTGCGCGAAGCTGTGGAGATGATTCCACCCGGATTGGCGGCGGTGCTCCAGGCGCTGCACATGGAGGCTCCCCGGCTGGAACCGCTCCGGCGGCTGAGCCAGACGGATTGGAAAGAGACACTGCGGCTGTGCGACCGTACGCAGTTGACGCTGCCATTGGGTGATGCGCATGCGGCTGAATTGCCGGAATGGGTACGGCAGTGGATGGAGGAGAATTTCCGGAAGACCCGCCAGCGGACGGTAAGGGTTCGCCGCGAGTTTTCAGAAATGGCGGACAAGCTCGGCGAATACGGATTGGACTTCGTGGTGCTCAAGGGGTTCGCCAGCGCGCCGGGATTTGTGCCGGACCCGTGGCGCCGGGTTCAGTATGACCTGGATCTCTATCTTGCAGGTGGCACGGCGGCCCGCGCCCGAGACGTACTGCTGGGGCTAGGCTATGAGCCGCTCAAGGAAATGGAGGAGTTTCCAACAGATCATCTGCCGGTGATGATCCGCAAAACGGGGTGGCAGTGGCGGGGCGACTTCTACGATCCGGAGATCCCGGTTCCGGTGGACCTGCACTTCCGTCTATGGGATGCCAAGACGGAAGGATTTGAGGCGCCGGGCTGGGAGGATTTCTGGGACCGGAGGGTGAAAAAGAGATGGGAAGGCATCGCGTTCGGAGCTTTGTGCGAACAGGATGCCGTTGCCTACGCATCGCTGCACCTGGTGCGGCATTTGCTGCGCGGTAGTCTGCGGATGTCGCATGTGTACGAACTGGGATGGTTTCTGCATACGCGCGCGGCGGATGATGAGTTCTGGAGGGAATGGCGCGGGTTGCACGAAGAAGGGATGCGGCAGTTGGAGGCGGTGGCGTTCCGGCTGGCGCAGGAGTGGTTCGGGTGCAGGATGGCGGAAGTGGCAAGGGAGGAGGTGGAACGGCTCCCGGCCCCGGTTGCAGCCTGGTTCGATCGTTACGGCTATTCGCCGCTCGAAGCGATCGGCCGGCCGAACAAACATGAATTGTGGCTGCACCTGAGTCTGCTGACGTCCTGGCGGGAACGAGGAGCGGTTCTGCGAAGGCGGCTGGTTCCGCTGCGAATTCCGATCGCCTCTGATTCGGTGTTTGTGCCGGAGTCGCGGATGACGGCGCGGGTGCGGTGGCTGGGCCGGCTGCGGTTTACTGGGCATCTGCTGAGGCGGACGTGGCACCATGTCAGGGTCCTTCCATCGGTGGGGTGGCATGGCGCGCTGTGGGTCTGGCGCGGCTCGGAGGCAGGGCAGCTCACCTCCGGCTATTGGTATTTTCTAGGCTCGGTAGCGGTGTTCAACCTTGGGTCGTTCGTATTCTTCATACTCTACAACCTCTATCTGTTGGACCTGGGGTACCGGGAGGGCTTGTTGGGGTTGGTGAGCGGCGGGATGACAGTTGGAGGGGTGGCCGGGACGCTGCCGGCCGCCAGATACATACAGCGGGTGGGATTAGGCTGGGCGCTGGCCTCGTGCTTCGGAGCCATGGCGGTTGTCGCAGTGCTGCGGGTGCTAGTGGTGGGTAGGACGCCGCTGGTGGCCTTCGCCTTTGCAGCGGGAATCATATTTTCCGTGTTCGCCGTGGCAGTAGCTCCGGCGATAGCGCAACTGTCGACGGAGAAGACCAGGCCGCGGGCATTCAGCATTTTTTTTGCCGTTGGGATCTCGCTTGGAGTGGTGGGAGGGTTTCTGGCGGGCCGGTTGCCCGCGTTGCTCGGAAGCAAGCAGGCGGCGCTGCTGGTTGGCTGTGGTTTGATCGGGCTGGCGGCCATTCCGGTGGGCATGCTGCGGCTCGGGTTCGGGAGTGTGGCGGAACGCGGCACGTTTCCACGCGGACCGTTCATTCGGCGGTTCCTGCTGGTGATCGGGTGTTGGAGCCTGGCGACGGGCGCATTTAATCCATTCTTCAACGCGTTTTTCGTGAGAGAGGTTGGCGCGAGCGTGGAGCAGGTGGGGCTTATCTACTCCTCGGCCCAACTGGCGCAGGTGGCGGCGATACTGGCCGCGCCTCTGTTGCTGCGTTGGGCTGGCCTGGTGCGCGGGGTAGCGGGAATGCAGGCGGCTTGTGCGGCAGCTCTGGCGTTGCTGGCCATCGTTCCGGGCCTGTTGCCGGGAACCGGGGCGGCGGCGCTCGCCTACGCGGCGTACATGGGTTTTCACTACATGGGCGAGCCTGGGCTCTACAGCCTGCTGATGAACCGGGTAAGGCGCGAGGAACAGGGAGGAGCCTCCTCGCTGAATCATCTGGCGATGTCCAGCGCGCAGGCATTGGCGGCGGCCCTGTCCGGAGCGGCCGTGGCCCATCTGGGATATTCACCCGTGATCTGGGCGGCTTCGCTGATAGCGGGACTTGCGGCGGTACTGCTATGGAGGCTGATCCCGGAGCAGCGCGTCGATTAGTTGCACAATGCGGTTCCGGAAGAGTTGCTGATGGAAGCGCTGCTCGTAGGCCCGGCGGGCGGAGGCGGCGACAGCGTGGAGGTTGGATACGGGCAACTGCATCACCTGTTCCATGCGGGCCGCCAAGGCGGAGGAGGAACCGGGCTCGGTAAGGAATCCCGTCACGTTGTCTTCGACAATCTCGGCAATGCCGCCTATGCGGCTGGCAATGACCGGAACACCGGCGGACCAGGCTTCGGGGATGACGCGTGTGGTAGCCTCGGCGGACACCGAAGGGACAACCAGAAAATCGAGGCTTGCCAGTGTGGCCGCGACATCGCTTGTCCATCCGGGAAAACTGACCGGAAGACGCTCGGCCTGGTGGAGAATCCCGCGGTGGTAGGAGGCAATGTTGCCGTCCGGAAACAGAGGCTCACCGATGATTGAGAAGCGGCAGCCGGGGAAACGTGGAGAGAGGAGGCGAACCGCTTCGAGGAAATGGTGATGGCCCTTTTCCGCGGCGATGCGTCCTATGAGGCCGAAGTGAACGGGGGTTCGGGGGCTGGGCGCGCGAAAACCGCAATCGGCGACGCCGTTGTAAACCACGTGAATCCGTTCCGGTGGAAGGTGCGAGTGGAGGGGGGAGGCGACGAAACGGCAGGAGGTGATCAGGGTTGCATCGAGGCGCCGGAGGGCGGCAGCGGATAAGAAGAGGACGTAGCGGGGGTGCAGCAGGCTGTGCGCATGGAAGATGGCCTTGGCTCGACCGCGATTGGCCCATGCGGCGGCCGGCAGCATACGCGGACCGTTGATGTAGACGAGGCTGACATCGTGAGCTTTGATGATGCGGGTGATGTCGGCTCCGAGCCTGGGAATCTCGGCGGCAAAGCGGAGAAAGTCGAGCGGGGACTTGCTTCCCGAATGATAACCGTATTGCCGGATCGGCTCAACGCAGGCTCCCTGAGCGGCGCAGAGATCGAGCAAGGGGCCATTGCCGGGGGCGGCGGCCACAGTCTTCCAACCTTGTTCGATGGCGGGCCGGATGAGGTCGAGCAGGCAAAGCTGCGCTCCGCCTCGATCGCTGAATTGATCCAGGAAAAGGATGGTCATGGCTGGGTGGTCTCGGACGTGTGGCGGATCGCCATGGCCAGGACCCACAGATAGACCGGCAGGACGCGCCAGTAGGTGAGAAGGTCTCCGCTGAACATTTGCACCATTTCTCCAGCCCAGAAGCAGGTGATCCAGGTTCCGAAGAAAGCGGCATGTCGATTGACGCTGGTGGCGGCGCGCCAACCCATGCGGAGGATCGCGAAATGGAACAGCAGTAGGGCGGCGAGACCGATGATGCCGGTTTCGACCAGGCAACTGAGGTAGGCATTGTCGGCAACCACGGTCTTGCCGATGAAATCGGAGTAGGGGAGAGTCTTGTAACCCGTGCCGAGGATGGCGTGCTCGGGGTGCTCGAGGAGGAAGTTGAGCAGATACCGCCAGGTTTCCAGGCGTCCGGACAAAACGGCTTCATTGCCGCCAGCCAGCAGAACCAATGAGGCCTGCATTCGAATCCAATAGAACTCCGCTACCGCGGGTAAAAAAGAGTAGGTGGCCAAAGCGGCTGCGGCGACCCCTATGAAGAGGCCGACAACAGCGCGCCCCAGCGGGAGCCTGTTTCTGTTGAGAAAAAGCAGGACGGCAAGCGAGACGGCCAGATTAATCACGGAAGCCCTAGAGAAGGAAAGAATCAAGGCGGCAAAAAAAACCGGTGCGCCCAGCGCCAGCATCCATCCCCGCAACGGCCGCAGATGGCTAGGCCGGGACAGGCAAACCGCCACCAGGACCAGGAAGAAGGCGCAAATGTTGCCGAGTGTGCTGGCTTCATAGAAGAAGCCTTGGCCGCGCCGGAGAACTGCGGAGCTGAGCCAGACGAACTGTGCACCGAACCCGGCCGGAGCGGGGAACTGGAAGTAGAAATCGAGGCAAGCGAACGATGCTGAAACAGCTCCGGCCAGGAAGAGGCGGCGGAGAGCAGTCTCCGGCGGTGCGGTTAAGCCGGAGGACATACAGGCCGTATAGAAGAAGACATAGATGGAGATGGAGAACAGAAGGACACGGGCCAGACTGGCGAGGGCAAGACTGGGGCCGGAATAGAAAGCGGCCAGCGGTACGGTGGCCATGAGAACCAGGGGATAGATGAACAGGAAGATGGAATCCAGTGGTACGGGGAGTTTCCATTGGGTCAAGCGCAGGGCTCCGGCCAACAGTCCGATGAGGAAGACGGCGATGGCGGGATGAGGACCGGAGTCGCCCAGCGGGATGGGGAGAGGAGGGAGGCAGAGGAGGAAAACGAGAAGGAGAGTGACCCAGCGGTGCGCTGCGGCGATGGTCCAGGCAGTGGCCGGAAGCAACAGCAGCAAGGCGGCCAGAATGGCGGCGCTAGTCATCGTTGGCGCGGCGGACGCTGTAGAGTTCCCGCAGGGAGTTGCCGCGGCCCAGCCGGAAGGCGAAGGAGAAGGTGATATACAGCGTTGAGGCGGCCAGGGCAAATAGAATGGATGCGGCGAGATAGACGCGCATGCCGGGTGAGGAGGGCTCTTCCGGAACAATGCCGGGATCGATCAAGCGAAGACGCTCCTCGCCGAATCCGGCCGATGCGCGGGCTGCTTCCTGTTGCCTCCGCGCGGCCTCATAGGCGCTGGCGGCACTTCCGCGCCGTGCTTCGGCCTGCCCGTGCAGCGCCGTGCGCTGCGCCACCAGGGCAGTCTTGACTGCCATGGATTCCTCGGCTCTCTTCCGCTCGGTTTTCAGGACTTGCACCTGGAGGGAAGCGGTTTTTTCAGGCGGGCCGGCGGCATCGCGCATCTCCGCGTTGAGAAGCGTGCGATCGATGCGATGGAGCAAGGCTTCCAGGGTTTGCACTTCCGCCTCCACCGGTTCGAGCGGTTCGGTCCGAGCCAGACGACTCCACTCCTCCTCCGAGGCTTTTAAGGCTTTCGCGCTGCTCTCCAGATTGGCTTCAGCCAGACGCATTCTTCCTTCATAGGATTCCCGGTTGAGCGCCTGACCCGCTTCAATGGCTCCCGAGGCGAGGAACTGGGCCATGGCCTGCGCCTTTGTCGGATCCGGGAGGGTTACCGCAATTTCCATCACCTTCGTATTTCGCACCATGCCCACCTGGAGCACACGGCGCTTCCAGGATTCAATGGAGCGCTGGGGAGCGGTGGAACGAAGGCCGAAATGATCGAGCGCTTTTCGAAAGAGGCTGTCGCCGGAAACGAAGTGTTCGTAAGTCTTGAGGGATTCGAGATACTGCGGGCTAACAACCATGGAGGCGCGGGCATCCGTTCCGGCCGCCGGTTCAATCACGATTCGAGAGACGGCCGTATATTGCTTGGGCGAAAGGAGGGAAAGGGCAACGGCAAGGAGAGCGGCCGCGCCACAGGCGGCGGCGATGAGTCTCCAGCGGCGGAGCAGATCGGCAATCAGTTCATAGAGGTTAAATGATTCGCGCATGTATCGCCCCTTTGGCATAATAGCGAAGTGGTCAACCTGCCGCTGCTCGCCGCTGTTTTCTCGGCGCTCTTGATCGCGCCAACACTCCTATTTTATTTTGATGTGACTCCCAAGGTGGCGCTCATTGCGGCATCGGCGGGGATTCTTGTTTTTCCTTTGGTGAGATGGTTGGCGGAGTTCCGCAAACGGCGCGCAGGCGTCTGGTTTATGGTGCTGGTTGGCTTACAGGTTCTGAGTGTGTCCATTGCGACGGCGGCCGCGGAGAATGCATCGTTGTCGTTGGGAGGCAGTAACTGGCGCAGGTTCGGATTCATCTCGCAGGTTGCCGTGACACTACTTGCGCTGGAGGCAGGGGCGGCGCTTGCCTCGAAGCCGGAGCGGCTCGGCGGCGGGGCCGGCCTGGTTCCCGGGGGGGGGCGTGTGTGGG
>ORMF011813345.1_pt1 | contig 16922 bp, 13 predicted proteins | sample 1779871 | NCBI WGS metagenome assembly ORMF01 (sample SAMEA104232316, study PRJEB22302) | groundwater metagenome | biome: forest; feature: aquifer; material: groundwater | place: USA | collected 2011-08-07 | depth 5.4 m
AGCAGGGCGCTGTAGCACTGGTTCCAGTGATCGCGGCCCGCTTTGTCGTTGATCTTCGGAGTGCGTCCGAATTCGCCCATGGCGACGACGAGGGTGTCCTGGAGCATTCCCCGTTGGTGTAGATCGTCGAGCAGGGCCGAGAGGGTCTGATCGAGCATCCACAAGTGCCGGTCTTGGATCACTTCGAAGTTCCGGTAGTGCATGTCCCACCCGCCATCGCCGGCATCCTCCTCGGACTCCACATGGGATGACCAGTTGACCTGGACGAACGGCACCCCGGCTTCCACCAGCCTCCGGGCCATCAGGCATGACTGGCCGAACCGATGCCGCCCGTAGCGGTCGCGCATGACGGACTTCTCTCTTTCGAGCTCGAATACGGCCTTCGCGCCGGTTGCGGTGATCAGGGAAAAGGCCTGGTCGAATACGGCGCTCTGAGCACGGACCTCCTTGGAGGTGGAGAGCTGTCGTTGGGTCTTTTCGGCGAGGTCGAGGAACATTCGGCGCCGGTCCAGGCGGGCTCGCGTAACGTCTTCCGGCGGCGTGAGGTCGTGGATCTGCACGCCCGTGATCTCGTCGTATTCAACCCGGAAAGGATCGTATGACGATCCGAGGATGCCTCCGCCCTCTCCCTGGATCGGCCGATGTCCCTGGTGGAGCGGCTTGCCGACCGCGGCAAAGCTGGACAGCGGGGGATGATAGCCTTTCATCCGCGCGACGACCGATCCCATGCTCGGCATTACGCGCCCGGCGACGGCGGCTTTGCCCGTCAGACCGATCGTCCCCGCGATGCCGTGGTCGTTCGTCTCATGGTGGATCGAGCGGAGCAGAGCATACTTGTCCGCCATCGTGCGGAGCCGCGGAAGCAGCTCGCATATCTGGATTCCGGGGACATTGGTCCCGACTGAGCGGAACGGACCGCGATAGTCCGGCGGCGCATCGGGCTTCGGATCGAAGGTATCGAGGTGACTCGGGCCGCCCCAGAGCCAGATCAAAATGACGGACTTCTGCGGTTTACCAGCGCGTTTACCCGCAGCCTGCGCCTGCAGGAGCTCCGGCATCCCCAACCCCATAGCGCCGAGGAACCCCACCTGCAGAAATCCCCGCCGGGAAATCCCCTGGCAAGTCTGCTGCCGATTGTCGCCAATGGTCCACATAGCGCAAGTCTCTCCGCTACGATCCCGCCTACGTAACTATATCACGAATCCCGACCGCTTTCCAATCGAGATGTACCATCAGCCTGCCTACAATGACTGACCGCCGTTATGTTCGAAAACCTACGAGCATCTGCTGCGCGAAAGGAAGAAGCTTGCTCAGTAATTGTTCAAGGTCGGGATATGCCACGGCAATTCCTCCCTTAACACAGTTATTGACGGTAGTGAGGACCGCGGTATTCCCTCGGTCATCGACGTGTAAATGCGACTTCATCTCAAGCAGGAGTTCCGATACTGACCGCGGAATCCCGCAAATAGTACCATATCACGCGGACCGGGTTCGAGTTCATAAGAGGGCCCATGAAACGCGTTCATCAGGCTGTTCTGATCGCTTCTACCGTCCTCGCCTCCTGGCTTGGGATGCAGGCGGTGCATGAATCCGGTCATGCTCTCGGTGCGTTGATTTCAGGTGGAACGGTCAAGCAAGTCGTTTTGAATCCATTGACGTTCTCTCGAACGGACCTCGCAACGAACCCAGCTCCTTTGCTTGTCGTGTGGGCAGGTCCCGCCTTTGGCGTCTTGTTTCCTGCTGCCGTATGGGGCATTGCGGCAGCGCTGCGAATGCCCGGAGCATTTGTGCTGCGGTTCTTCACGGGCTTTTGCTTGATAGCAAACGGCGTATACGTTGGCGTCGGTTCGTTTGACCGGATAGGTGATTGCGGCGAGATGCTCCTTCACGGTTCCGATCGCTGGCAGCTTTGGCTGTTCGGCACAGTCACAGTTCTCGCGGGCTTCTGGCTATGGCATCGCCAGGGACACCACTTTGGGATGGGCGCAGCCGAGGGAAAAGTCAATACCGTTGTTGGTTTCTGTACGCTCGTAGGGGCGTTATTGCTGCTTATTCTAGGGTTTTTCATCGGTGGCGGGTAGGCAATCGGGATTGAGCACTGAAACAAAACGCCGCGCAGGCAATCACGCGGCGTCCTTGAGTCTAATTGCTATCGTCGCCTGAACTGGTTTGGTATGGGATCTCGCTCACGGGGAATCGGCGTGTTGTCAGAGTGTTTTCGGTTAGTAACCTCTCCTCATACGCGCTCAACTTTCGCTTGTCGCGCGTTGGACAGATTGACCGCTGACCAGACCGCTGGAATGATGTGGGTGCCGTCAACGGGTTTGACGAGATAACCAAAAGCGCCAAGCTCAAGTGCGCGTTCCACCATAGGAGTGCCTGCGAAGGCGGTGAGCATCACGATGCAAGTATCGAAGGATTTCAGAATCTTTTCCGTCGCCTCCAGGCCATCCTGCATCGGCATCCGGATGTCCATCAGCACAAGATCGGGCCGTTCCCTCAACACAACGTCCACCGCCTCGATCCCGTTTGTTGCGATACCAACCACATTGACTCCTGCCCGAACGAGCGCGCACTTTATCTGCATGATGATAAGAGCTTCGTCCTCACAAATCACCGCACTTTTGCCCTGGAGCGGATTCGAGCCGCATCCGGTTGTTGTCACGATCGAATTGGAATAAGTAACGGTCCCCATTTTGACCCTTCACTTTCTGATGCTTTTTGGGAGCATCAGAACTAAGACCCACGACTCTGAAGCTCAGTTCCCCAAAGTGAGGCGTCCGTAAAATGATTTGCAAAACTGCGGTTGCGAGGCGGAACGCGGTAGGTGAAAAGAGAGCTAAATCCAGCACGGCATCGGTGTCGAATTTGCCGTAAGCGGGCAATCTATGATGACCATAATGAGAGGAACGCCGCGCAGTCTCCCGCGCGGCGTCTCGTTTCCTCATTTCCCCATTTCCTAACGTTACCGTCTGATTATCTCCGCGGCCGGAACCTAGCCTTCGGAGTCTCGTCCTCTTCCTTCGGCTCGGCCGGTGGGCCGGTGGGTCCCGGCGCTCCGCGGAAGCCCCGATCCGGATCGCGGTCCCGATTGAAACCGCCGCGGTCTCCGCCACGCGGTGGACCGCCGAATCCGCCACGGTCACGGTCCCGGTCGCCAAACCGTCCGCCGCGGTCTCCTCCGCCTCTAGGTCCGCCGAACCCACCTCGCCCTCGGTCTTCGCGCGGCTTGATAGTTGACGGATCGAATGGCTGATCCAGACCGATGGCAGTCAAGTTCACCCGGCCCTGTGGGTCGATCTCGATTACCCGTACTTCCAGCTCGTCGCCAACCTTCACGACGTCATCGGGCCGTCGCGGAGCGGGATCCGCTAGGTGGGAGATGTGAACCAGGCCGTCCTTGCCGGGAAGGATCTCGACGAATGCGCCCATTCCCATGAGGCGGGTCACTTTCCCCTTATATTGCGTGCCGAGCTCGATCTCCGCCGTGATGGAGCGGATCATGTCGGCCGCCTTTTCACCCGCCATTCCGTCGACAGCCGCGATGAAGATCGTGCCGTCCTGCTCGATGCTGACGTCCGCGCCGGTCTCCGCCTCAATCGACTTGATCATCTTTCCGCCCGGGCCGATCACCGCGCCAATCTTCTCCGGGTTGATATGGAGGGTGATAATGCGCGGGGCGAATTTGCTCATTTCCGCGCGAGGTTCTTTGATGGACTCAAGCATCTTCCCGAGGATGAATGCCCGGCCTTCCTTCGCCTGCATGAGGGTCGCCTTGATGATCTCCGATGTGAGGCCCCTGATCTTAGTATCGAGCTGGATCGCGGTGATTCCGGCGCTCGTGCCGGCTACCTTGAAGTCCATGTCGCCGGAGAAGTCCTCCATGCCCTGGATGTCGCTGAGAACCGCGAATTTGTCGTCCTGGGTCATGAGGCCCATGGCGATTCCACTGACGGGCGCTTTGATGGGAACGCCGGCGTCCATGAGCGATAAGGTCGACGCGCATGTCGCGCCCATGGAAGTCGAGCCGTTCGACTCGAGCACCTCGGACGTCATTAGCATCGCGTAGGGAAACACGTCCTTGGTGGGGATCACCGAAAGAAGAGCACGCTCGGCCAGTGCGCCATGCCCAATCTCTCGACGCCCTGGGCCTCGCAGGGGCTTGGTCTCTCCCACGGAGTAGGGCGGGAAGTTGTAGAAGTGCATGTACCGCTTCTCCGTGTCCCCTTCCAGCCCGTCGACGGTCTGGGTGTCCTCGCTCGAACCCAGTGTTGTTACGGTGAGCACCTGCGTCTGCCCGCGAGTAAACAACCCCGAACCGTGTACGCGCGGCAAGATGCCGACTTCGGTGGTAATCTGGCGTATCTCGTCAAGCTTCCGGCCGTCCGGCCGAATCTTCTTTTCGAGGATAAGGCCGCGGATCTGTTCCTTGATGACCTTCTCGACAGCCTCACCCAAATCGGATTCCTGGTCGGGGAAGTCAGGGTTCAGCCGCTGAACGATTTCCGTCTTGAGTTCTTCGAGACCCGATTCTCTCGCGGCCTTGTCCGGATTTTGAATCGCGGAGCGCAGCTCCTTGCTCGTCTTGGCACGCACAACCTTCAAAATCTCTTCATCTGGTTTGTGCAGCGCAACTTCCCGCTTGGCTTTGGCCACTTTTGCCGCGAGCTCTTCCTGCAGCGCGCACTGCTCTTTGATCGCGGCATGGGCAACCTCGATTGCCTTCAGGACGTCCTCTTCCGTCACTTCGTTTGCGCCGGCTTCGAGCATGTTGACGACGTCTTTCGTGCCCGCGACGATCAGGTCGAGGTCCGAGGCGTCGACCTGCGAAAGCGACGGGTTAATGATAAACTGACCGTCTACTCGCCCGACCCGCACGCAGCCGATCGGACCGTTCCAAGGGGCATCGGAAACCATGATTGCGGCGGAGGCGGCTACGACGGCGAGTGTGTCGGGGAGGTTGTCGTGATCGACGGAGAAGGGGTTGACGATAACCTGGACTTCATGACGCATCCCGTATGGGAAAAGCGGTCGGACGGGCCGGTCTATCAATCGCGAGGTCAAAATAGCCTTTTCACTTGGCCGCCCCCCCCGTTTAACAAAACCGCCGGGAATCTTCCCGACGGCGTACTTGCGCTCCTCGTAATCACAGGTGAGGGGAAAGAAATCCAATCCCTCACGCGGATGCTGGGCCATGGTTGCGGCCCCAAATACCACCGTGTCGCCGGCCTGGAGCCAACAGCTTCCGCCGGCCTGCTTGGCGATCCTGCCCGTTTCCAGATGCAGCTTTTTCCCGCCAAATGTTCCTTCAACTGAATGTACCAATTCTTATTCTCCTTAAAATGCAAACGAGCGTTAAGCGTAAAGCATTGAGCGTTAAGCACCACATGCTCAACGCTCAATACTCAACGCTCAACGCTTCCTGGTTAAATCTTGCTCCGAATACCGAGGCGGCTGACCAGCGCGCGATAGCGCTCGATGTCTTTGTCCGCCAAATAGTTCAGCATACGCCGCCTGCGGCCCACCATCATCATCAGTCCGCGGCGCGAATGGTGATCTTTCTTGTGTTCCTTCAGATGCTCGGTCAACTGGTTGATCTGCGCCGTCAACAGCGCGACCTGCACTTCCGGCGACCCGGTATCCGTCTCATGTGTCTTGTGTTCCTCGACGATCGAGGATTTGCGCTCACGCAAAAGCGGCACTTTGCTCGTTTCCTCCCTGTCTTCCTTTGACGCCCAAGTATACCGGGTTCGGGAGGGGCAAGTCAATCGAGGGGCGATCCGGGAAGGACGATTGACACCCGAGATCGGGAGCGGACGTATAGGAGAGTACTATCGATCGCGCCGGCGGCAGGGGCGCCATCTAATAACGCCTATTCCGAGGAGCCCAGCGCAGAATAGACCGATACTTGACGCCTCCGGAACCACCTGAAAGTCGGAGTTGCCGTGCACAAAGGGCATGTCGAAGTCTCCGAAATGGGCTATTCCGCGCACGTAGTACCACTTTCCGTCGTCGACGGGACCAGGCACATTGATATCCGGTGACATGCCGTCGACCGGAACAGATGTGAAGCTGGGCAGCAGCGGCAGAAACCCGTAGCTGTTTGTAAAATCCAGGAAGTCCATTGTGTCCGGGTACTCATTAACGTTCGACAGGTACTGAAGATCAGTTACCGTGAATGCCGACTGATCCGGGGCGTTGAGAATGTTGTAAATCGGGTCTTTCTCCGATTTGAATCCGATCCGATCCACACCCGTTTGAATTACTGGGGCGCTGGGTCCGACATCGCTTCGAAGGGTAGATGTGTCTTCAGTGGAGAACTTCAGATCCTTCTTAAATTTGCCGAGATTCTTTGCATAGACCGTGATTGTGTCCTCTTTACCAGGCTTGATGCCTTCGTCTGCGTTTTCGAATACGATCAGCGTGCCGAGCGGCGGGCGCGGTTCGTACCGGACGTTCTTGAGCAGCACGCCCTTGGTCTTGTCCTTGTCGATCTTGTCCTCGGTCACGTCTACCAAGACGGCGTACCCCTTGGCGTCCTTTTTGTTGTCCTTGTCGCTCTTGACTTTGAAGGTGTAGACCTTGTTCGAATCCTTGTCCCCAGCCCATGCGGATCCTGAAACACAGAACAGGATTGCTAGTGCTGCCGCGACACGGAGCACAAACCGCAAAGCCGGTTCACGTTGGTTTACCGTCATTCTGCCCACGACGTGCCTCCTTAAATCCCTTACGGCGATTGGTCTTGCAAGCATCCGGAAGCGTCGAGGCTTAGGGACAAACATTTACCCGGCAACTTTAACAGTATATGTGATAGATACCGGTTGGATCGCAGTGTGCAATGGGCAGGCAAGCAACGGGAGCAAAACCAGCGAATTACGTCCGTCAGTACGGCGTCACGGTGTCGCGCGCACCACAAACACCTGGGATAGGCCGGCGAGTTCGCGATTGAACGCAATCAGCTTCGAATCAGGGGAGACCACGACATTGCTGGGGGGAAGAAAGTTGTGCGGGATCGTTCTGCGGATTTCGCCCCACGACTTCGGTTCCGCGCTGAACGTGGAGACGCTGCCATCCGGAATGGCGCAAGCAGCAAACTTACCGTCGGGGCTGAAGCGCGGATCGCCGATTACACCTCCGGGTATGTTGGATAACTGTCGGACCTGTCCAGTGACCGGCGAAACGACGAACAACTGACTGATTACTCTGCTTCCCGCGCGGACTTTTCCCACGAACGCAATCCACTTTCCATTGCCGCATGCCCGAAGGTGACCGGAGACGCCCCGAAGCCCACCGTCGGCGGCCTCGGCGGTTCGAGTTAGGCGGCGGACGACAGCTCCGGCGGGTGGTTTGGGGTAGTCGGTCGTTGTTCCTTCCAGCGGACCCGTCGGTCCGGGTTTGGTAATATCATCGGGCACGTTCACGATGAAAACGTCGGAGTAGAAAGCCGTCTTGTCTCCTTCGTCCACCGCGACCACTCCCCGAAATGCCCGGGCGCGGCGCTTGTTGCCGTTGCCGTCGACGTAGCCATTCAGTCCCACCCAACAATCCCCCTCCGCGCGTCTGTACTCGTCTGTGCCCGGGCGGGGGTTTTCGACGCATGCGGTCAAGAGCACAGTGAAGCTCTCTCCCGTGAAGTTCCGGCCGTCCCGATCCTCGTGCACGGCCACCTTGATTCCGCGCTTGCACACGCCTACATTCCGTAGATCGGAATGGTTGCGCGACGCCATTATCCAATCGTTATAGGTGAAACCGATCCATCGGCCGGTCCTGTCCGGCTCATGCTTGTGCGTCCCACCTCGCAGCGCTCCGGGAGTGAACGGCAGAGCCACATTCCGACTGTCGAGCCATCTGCGTTTACCGGAGCCGTCGGTTGAAATGATCATGCCGCCGCGAATAGTCGGATCGTATTTCAAACCCGGGTCGAGGGCATGGATTGCGACAACTTCGCGGTCGTTCAAATAACTGGCTGCGCCGACGCCCTTCGCGCTGCCCTTCTGCTCGTAGAAGATCGTCTCCACGCCCGTCCGCACATCGACCTTTCCCAGGCGGGTATTCGTCCCGATTCCGCCCTCCGATCGGCAGTCGAACACGAGGTAGCGTCCGTCGGGCGAGAAATTGACGTTGTTATCGAGGTTGTGGTTAAACGCCCCATGCGTAAGCTGTCGTTCACTAGGCTGCATGAACTGCTCCTTAAAGACCGCGGAGACGCCAGCCGAGGCGAACACGATACACACTGCGATGATCTTCATTTCCATCCAATGTGGACGATAACTCCATCCGGGTGGTTTGGATAGCGAATTAGGACGTTGTTGCTGCCCATTTCGGCAGATGCCTTTATGGGTTCGCCGAAGACACTTACCACCTTGACGCCGGAGATCCGGCGCTTTCCGCACCAGATTCTTGCCGCCCCGTTCGTGCCGGCGGGCGCCTGGACCAAGAAACCGGTAGTCCCCGATTGCTCGGTTTTTGCTCGGACTCGACCGGAGACTGCCAGCGCTTTCGGTGCGCCCCGCTGCCGTGACACTTTTGCGAAGAACCCCAGACCCCGTGCAGGAACGACCGGGTCTTCGACAAGCGGCAGCGACGGATTCAAGAGATCGACATACCGCCCATCGAGGGACGCCTCCTTCCCTAATGCTCTCACGCCTACATACGGCCCGCGCTCGACTTTGAACGATGCGCTCTCCTGATACTGCCCTCCCGATTTCTTGTACGCATATCCCGCAAGCGCGCGCATCCAGCGCGAGCTCTGTGCGCTGGCGGTCAGATAGCCCGGCGCGATGCCAGCAAAGAGGACATTGCCGCTTCCGACCGGAGCTTCCCACACGATAGGCGCGGATTCCCCATCTACCGTGTAAAGCGCTCTTGCACTCGGCGGAGGTGCGTAAAGTGAAAGCGGATATCCGGGTCTCAGCCGGAGGTTTGATAGCGTGCGGTCGAACGTCGCATTAACGGCTCGGATAACCGGCCCGCGATCTGTGGCGGAAGCCGCTCTGACGAGATACCCGTTCGCCATGTCCAGTGAAATTGAGATTTCCGCGTCCTGGGGAAGGTTATCGAACCGGTAGACCCAGTACCCCGACCGGTCGGCAAACCGCGCACGGCCGTCGAATCGGCTTCCGCCGTCCTCTTCCAGGAAACGCGTCTCAATCTCCGAACCGGTGCGAAAAGATGCCGCAAGCCTCCCCGCAATGCGAAGCTCCGCCGAATAAACCGCGGGACCCGATCCGTCGCCGGGAGTCGCATCTTCGAACCGTAGACGCAGACTTCCGGTTTGCCGGGTAAATGGCGTAACGTCCAGGACGTATTGTCCGCGATTTCGTTTTGCCGGATCGGTCGCATCGGCCTTCACCAATGTCGTGTACTCTTGGCCGCCACTGGCGCGTTCATATCCCCATTTCCTCATTACCCCATTTCCGGCGACTGTCGTTATCTGCGCGGGGATTCCGAGTTGGGCGAATAGGTCGTCCATGGGCGAGCCGAGCCCGGCCTTCTTCCACCAGGAGTCTGAAACGTCATTGTATCTATCCGTACCGCCGAAAATGACCAGCGAGCCGCCCCGCCGGGTCCAATCCGCCAGGGCCTTGTTGAGCGCCGGATCGGATGGCTTGAGGAAGTCGTAGGAGAGTAAGAGCACCTTCTCTCGATCCAGATACCCAGGCTCCGCGGCGCGATCGAGCGAAAGCACGTCCACGGGAACACCATGCAGAACGAGTGGTAAAGAGAGCCCATAGAAACCGTCGTAATCGCTGGGATAGGGTTGTTCGCGCTGCCAGCCCATGGAGTCAGATACGAAAGTCCCGATACCGGCGCTTCCAGCTTCGATCTTTCCGTCCGAATACTGCCACATGTCGGCCAGAGCACCCACAATCGTGTTGATCTCGGTGGCGTAGTCCGCAGGAACCCGGCCGTAAACCCGCCCCGGCCAGGGCATCACTTCGTAACTATCTATGCCCGGGAACATCAGGGAGGCGAGCAGCGTCCGCCGGTAATTCTCGCGGTAGTCCGTCATCGAAAGCGCCGGCTTGTCTTCTACCGGATCCATCAAGAACCACATCCGCTTGCCCGTCCCGCGAGCGATGTGATAGAGCGAGGAGTACTCGAGATATCCGACCTCGAACGTCCGTTCGGTCCTCACTCCGGCAGACCGGGCGGGTGTCCTGGCCGTTCCGGTCCAAACCTGTCCGATCATCTCGTCGAGGGCTGCCAGTTTGATCAGTGCGTAGTGGGGGCACGGAAATCCCCAATCGTAATAGGTCACCGGGCTGTGAACGGCAACCATGCGGGTGGCGGACGGCTTGAGACGTCTGGCTTCGTTCAACACAGAATCGATGAGGCGGGTCTCCAATAACCCTTTTAGCTGTTCCGCCCGGTATCGGGCATCTATTCCGCTGTGCGGGGCCCGCCAGGTAGTCCCGTAGCGGGCTAGCCATTCCTTCTTGAACGCCTCTTCATAGCCGCCGCGAGACCAGTATTCCGGTTCCTCCGGGCAGACGGCCGTGCTTCCCGCAGATAGCGCCGTACGAAAGTACTGTTTGGCAATTTCTATCCTGGCCGGCGTAGGAACAATATAGAAACTGGTCCCGCCGATCTCGATGGGCTGCCCGTTGACGTCCCGCTGGACCTCATCCGGATGTTCCGCCGCGTACTTGGGCCCATCCCGGAAGCCGCCCATGGTCTGGACAGTCCGACCGCTCTCCGCCCAGGATCGTATTGCGAGGGGATCGGCTCCGTAGCTGAGGACCGCATCCGTGGGAAGGCCGATCTCCGGTAGGTACGGACCGCCGGTCTGGAACGAGGTATGCGGGCGCGTCGGCCTTGGGATTGCCGTCGCGCGGTCGTTGGGCCCAAGTCCCATCATTCGCTCCGTGGCGTCGGCGACGCCATCCCCGTTTGAATCCGACAGGTGGACGGTCAGCTTAACGTCTCGGACGGCAAATACCGCCTCACTATGAAACAGGAACCGCAGCGCACCACCCAATGGATGTGCTGCCGGAGCCGTGGTATGAACTGTTTGCGCTTGCCCTCCCGTCTCTTGCCGCGACTGCAGTGGCTTGCCGTTGAAACCCGTCACGCTTACAGCGGGCCGCTGCTGCGATTGGAAACTGAGCAAGCAGCGGGAACCTGGGGGCACGACTATCCGATAAATCCATCCACCCCGGCCGTATACTCGCCGCTCGCCCGATGCGACTGCGCTGCCGAAGTTCTTGAACAGCGCCGCCTGCTCGTCGGCTGAACCGGGTGGAAGTGAGCGAACAATGACCAACTCAGCGTGCGCGACTGCGGCCAAAACGAGGAGACTGCAAAACGTTACGAACCGAACGACTGCCAATATGAAATGCTCCAGATCAAGAATGAAAATCGAATGCCATGAACGAACCCACGCTCCAACAGGCCAATTCACTCATCCAATACCGTGACGATTCCCTCTTGCTCACCCATTTTGAGGAACTCCTCGCAGCTGTTTGGAAGCTGAATCGACTTCTTAGTCTCCTGGTTGTACCGCTTCACGACTTCCTGCGCGAAAGTCAGCGGACTCATGGCATTGACGAATAGCCGCATCGCAAATCCTAGCCGTGAAGCCACCGCTTTTTGCATGGCGGAGACCACGGCATCCGCGGTCGGTTCGGTGAAGACTTCGTCGATCGGACTCTGCGGCGTTTCCGTTTGGACGCGTACTTTCATTGGCAATCTCCCATGCTCCGGCCCATCAGATAACGCAGTTCTGACCGAAATATACCCGCAACTGTACCGTTGCAGATCGGGCAAGCGGTGATCTAATTTGGATTTTGCCGCGCGTAGATACTTCTGAGGCCAAACAAGACAAAGAAGCAGCCGAGAGTGACGCTGCCGCAACTCGCGAGTGAGATTTGGCGCGACGTAATCATCCGTATAACGCCGATTATGGCAATGCCAGCGCCTCCGATCGCCATTAGCAGCGCGCCGATCCTTGAGTTCTTCATTGGATTCCGTCTCTCATTCGAAGGCCTAGTTCAGATGCAAGGGAACGCACTCCCCATCTGCAATTGACGCAAACCACCGTTCACCTGTATACTATATTGGTCACAGGCTGCACGAGAACCTGCGACTTTTGTGCGTATAACGAAACATCGGCGTTCATCCGCCGTCAAATAAAATAGGAGAGGGAAGTAACCGAATGTCATTGGAGGATACCCGCCGAACGGCCCGTGAGCTTCGAATGCGCGTCATTGAGCTCGGAGACCGTCTTTGACCTGGCCGAGCGAAAGAATGAGATAGCGACCCTGGAAAGCAAGGCCGCCGAGCCGGGCCTGTGGGAGGACACCGAGTCCGCGACCGCGCTATTGCAGAAGCTCTCGAAGGTGCGGGACTCGCTCTCTCCGATCCTGGATATCCAGAAGCGGGCCGGCGATCTCGTCGAGCTTGTCGAGATGGTCGCCGAGGAAACCGAGTCGGAAGCGGCGCTTGAAGCTGAGCTCGCGCGGGACGCCGAAGTCCTCCGAAGGGATGTCGAGCGGTTCCAGCTAGAGACGCTGCTCTCGGGCGAGCACGACTCTGCAAACGCGATCGTAGAGATCAACGCCGGGGCCGGAGGAACGGAGGCCTGCGACTGGGTAACCATGCTCCAGCGTATGTATCTGCGATGGGCGCAGGAGCGGGGATATTCGGTAGAGATTGCGGACGAAACTCCTGGCGACGTGGCGGGTTTGAAGAGCGTGACGTTCGAGGTCAGCGGCAAAAATGCCTATGGATATCTCAAGGGAGAACGTGGCGTGCACCGGTTGGTGAGGATATCGCCCTTCGACGCGAATAAGCGGCGGCATACCTCGTTCGCTTCGCTGGACGTCCTTCCGGAAGTGGAAGAGACCGGCGAGGTCGAGATCAATCCGGACGATCTGCGTATCGATACCTATCGATCAAGCGGAGCCGGAGGCCAGCACGTGAACAAGACCGATTCCGCGGTCCGCATCACACATTTACCTACCGGCATCGTGGTTTCATGTCAGAACGAGCGGTCGCAGCACAAAAATCGAGCGATGGCCATGCGCGTATTACAAGCGAGGCTGTTGGAGCGGGAGATGCGCGAAAGTGAAGCGAAGATGTCCGAGCTGCGAGGCGAGCAGCAGGCGATCGAGTGGGGAAGCCAGATCCGATCATACACTTTTCAGCCATACACTTTGATTAAGGACCATCGAACGGGATACGAGACCGGCGACGTCATCCGCGTAATGGACGGCGCCATTGACCCATTCCTGCAGGCCTATCTGCATTGGAAGGGCGGAAAGAACTAAGCTTGATGAAACTCATCGGGTGCGCCCAAGCGGGCCTCGTTTTCACCTGGATACTAGCGTTACAGGCTCCTCCAGCGGAAGCCCTCGAAACGGGAACGCCTGCCAACATCCATCGGCTTGCGCGACTGGAAGCCGTAACCGATCTCACAACCAAGAACGCCCGTTATGAAGAGAGCAATCTCGCGGACGTCATTGTGGATGCCCTTCGCGCGGCGGAGAATACCGATATCGCTTTCATGGCGGCTTCCTATTTCGAGGATGTCACGATCAAGAAGGGACCGACCTCCACGGAAGAAGCGCTCAAGGCCGTCACCTTCCACGATCACAACGTACTTGTCGTGAAGCTGAACGGGGATCAGGTGGCCAAGGCGTTTGAACACGCGCTCGGGCTCTATCCCCAGCGCAGCAGCTATTTCCTACAGGTTTCCGGCGTCATGGTTACGTCCGACGCCAAGGCGCCAAAGGATCAGCGGGTCGAAGCAATCCGGGTGAATGGGCGACCTCTGGAGAAGACGAAGATATACACGGTAGCCATGCCCGCCCCGTTGGCAGACGGCGCATTGGCCTACTATACGGTCTGGCCAAAAACGGCCATCGACAAGAGCCGAACAAACACAAAGACGGTGGCCGAAGCCGTCACAAGCTATCTCGCGGGAAAGAAGTCGATTGGCGAGCCGAGCGATCCGCGGCTCGTTTTCAAGAAATAGGAACCCTGGGAGCAAACCCTGCGAGCGAACGCTGGGAGCGCAGGCATCCTGCCTGCCTCATGGGAGTTGCGTAAATATGCGCATAAGGCCGGTTCTCAAAATACTCATCATCGCGACCGTCAGCGCAGGATGCAATTCCGTGAATGCGCGATCGACCGCGCAGAACGGCGTCAAGCGCCCGGCGTTCGATGGCGACAAGGCTTTCCAGCTTCTTGTCAAGCAGTGCGACTTTGGTCCCCGTCCAGTTGGAAGCGCTGCCCACCAGAGGACCCGCGACTACCTGATCGCCGAAATGCAGAAGTATGCGGACAAGACGGTCGCTCAGGATTTCAAATATAAAGGAATGCCGCTCACGAACGTGATCGGCGTTTTCAATCCCGATGCCAAGCGGAGTCTGCTCCTTTGCTCCCACTGGGACACCCGTCCGCACGCCGACCAGGAAGTGAATGAGGACAAGCGCAGGAAACCGATCATCGGCGCAAGCGACGGCGCTTCCGGCGTGGCGGTCCTGCTCGAGCTTGCCCGCCTGTTCAAGGAGCGCAAGCCGGAGGTCGGCATTGTGATGGTTCTGCTGGACGGCGAGGACTACGGCGACTTCGTGAAGGACGAGGGGGTATTCCTCGGCTCCCGCTACTTCGCGCGAAACCACACGGGCTATAGCCCCGAGTTCGGGATTCTCCTCGACATGGTTGGGGACAAGGACTTGAACATCAAGCGCGAGGGAAATTCGGACCGATTTGCGCCGGGCACGAATACCAAAGTCTTCAATCTGGCCCGCGAGCTGGGCTTCGGTAAGTACCTTATCGACTCCACCGGTTTCGAGATCACGGACGACCATATCGCGCTCAGTACGATCGGCCGTATCCCGACGATCGACCTTATCGACTTCGATTATGGCCCCTGGCACACCCTCGATGACACTCCCGACAAGTGCAGCGCCCAGTCCCTGGCGGTCGTCGGCAAGACTCTCGCCGAACTGGTCTATCGGGAGCGCGGCAAATAGGTCTAGACTGGGATGCGAAACCGTAGCCCGAGTCCCGATCATCCTCCATCATCGGTCGGCCGCCTGCTGGACATCGTCTGATTCAACCCGCCAAATTTGCGGAACAATCGACCAATCAACATCGTTCTTAACAACTAGACTACTAGGCGATTGGCCCCGAAAGCTTTCGGGGTGGGCTCCGTCGTTGAGCGGAGCGGAGGTGAAGTGATGACTCGGCGCGAGACCGAAGGACAGACCGGCGACGTATTCCAGGCGAGCGATCTCAAGATCTGCGACCTCTGCGGGTCCCTCAATCTCGCCGTCAACTGTATCTGCTGCTCGTGTGGCTGGCACGGACACTTTGAAGCGCGACCCAACACCGTTGCTATCGCCATGGAGATGGTCCGCGCGCGCGAAGGCGCCATCCGCCTCGATCAAGTCGCCGACGCCCGATCCGCCCTGCACCCGCACCATTCGCTGCTCGCAAGACTCCGCCGCTCGCTCGCCAACGCAAGCTACTGGTTGTTCGGGTAAACGGAAACTCAAACCTTATTCGCTTGCTTCTAGTCGCGTACTGCGAGTAATGAATTACTGACTTCTCGCGTATAATGACGATATGAAGATGTGGACCATGTCCGTGCGAAGAGGGTTGGCCAGTCTGTTGATTGTGGTGCTGCTTTTTGCAGCCACGGCTACCGGCGCGGCCTGGCAATGCCTGGACGGGACACCCTGCGCGCCCGGCTGCCGGATGATGGAGCATGTGGGCCAAACACCGCAAGCCCACTCCTGCTGCCCCGCTGCCGAATCCCTATCCCTGCGGAGCCCGCGAGCTGGTCAATGCGAAACCGCGTGCACTTCCTCGCCCTGTGTCGTGCGAGTCAAACCGAAGCCGGAAGTATTGATCCAGCCGCACTTCCAGGTTCCGGCCGAAACTTCGGCAAATCTACCTTCGAACATAACGATCGTCGCCGTTCCCGTCCAGCCCGTCTATGTTGCAACGGCGGAGTTCCCCCCGCCTCGAGACGCGCTGGCCGGACCCCATTCTCCGCGCTCTCCTCCCGTTCTCCTTTGATCGTGAGTTCGTTTCTATCTGAGCAACTCTAGGGTCGGCATGCGCCTGCATGCTCGTGTTCTTTGGCACAGCTCGGATCCGATCTAAGGAGACAAACCCTTATGAAACGCACACCGTGTGCGGTGGCCCTATTGGCCATCGTGTTCGCGGGCATAATCGCGGGCGCTTCGTCGGCCCAGTTAGTTACTCAGGCTGGTCCGTATCGAATCGAGCTTTCTACGGACCCGTCAACCATACCAATCGGTGCGGCGAAGCTGCTCATCAAAGTGACAGACGCGGCTGGAAAGCCGATCGAAGACGTGCAGGTAACTGCGATCGCGCAGATGCCAGGCATGCCGATGGGCGAGCGCGAGGAGACCGCCACCCCGAAGCCGGGTCAGCCCGGCGTATACTCGGCGCCGGTCCAGTTCGCGATGGCAGGCGCGTATGATGCCACGATCAAAATAACCGGCCCGAAGGGTACATCATCAGCTAAAGTATCCGTCAAGACCGGACAGAACACGGGCACGCTGAGTACCACAGGAGGTGGACAAGGCCCGAGCTTCTCGTCGTGGCCAATCCTCCCCTGGCTGTTGGTCGCGGGACTCGTGTTGTTTACTGCATACCGCATTCGAAAGACCGGCCAGTCGCCGAGTCTACGGGGACTGATGAATCTGCGAACTCTCGCCGGTATCGCCTTGCTTGTCGTCGTCTACCTAATCTCCTCATGGGCGGTGAAGAAGTTTACGAAGCCGGGTCACATGTCCGTTATCGAAGCCCAGGCAATGGACATGTCGGTTATGAAACCGCCGATAGGAGCGGTCCCGGTGGCGGCGATGGCCGCGAAACGACAGCCGATTGAGTCTACGGTGCGTTATTCGGGTTCCGCCGTATCCTATGTAGACGTTGAA
>ORMF011329973.1_pt1 | contig 16920 bp, 15 predicted proteins | sample 1779871 | NCBI WGS metagenome assembly ORMF01 (sample SAMEA104232316, study PRJEB22302) | groundwater metagenome | biome: forest; feature: aquifer; material: groundwater | place: USA | collected 2011-08-07 | depth 5.4 m
CGCCATGTCCAATATCCACCCCACCGCCATTATCAGTAAATCGGCCGAGATTGCCGTCGGTAATACGATAGGCCCGTATGCCATTATTGAGGACAAGGTCAAAATCGGCAATCATAATGTTATTCACGCCGGCGCCCAACTCTGTGCCGGAACCGTCATCGGCAATCACAATGAAATCCATATGCACGCTGTGATTGGTCATGCGCCTCAAGATATTGCCTACAAGGGCGACCCCACCTTCACCGAAATCGGCAATGAAAACGTCATCCGGGAGTTTGTCACGATTCATCGCGGGACAAAACCCGGGAGTTCCACCATCATCGGTCACTCCAATTACATCATGGCCTATTGCCACATCGCACATAATTGCGAAATCGGCAACAAGGTCGTCCTGGTGAATCAGGCCTCGCTCACCGGATATTGTGTGGTGGAAGACGGGGCGTTTCTCTCTGGCATGACGGGTCTTCATCAATTCACGCGCGTGGGGCAGCTCTCGATGTTGAGCGCCTTGTCGGCGGTCAATAAAGATATCCCGCCTTTCATGACTTGCGGCGGGCGGCCGGCCGTAGTGCTTGGAATCAATGTGGTGGGACTGCGGCGCGCCGGTATTCCGGCTGCGGTCCGAGATGAGATTAAACAGGCCTACAAGTTTTTATACCGTTCGGGGCTGAATGTCTCGCAGGCACTTGGGGCAATTAAAAAAAACCTCAAAAGCGAAGAAGTAAAACCCCTGGTGCGGTTTATCGAAGACTCGAAGCGGGGCATCCTGGATGGTTCGCGGAAAACCTCGGAAGAAGAAACGGAAGACGAAGAAACGCTCAATCCCCGAAAGACGTAATCAGACTCTCCCCACAATCAACACGGAATTTTTCCCGCCGAACCCAAACGAATTTTTCATGGCGATTTCAATCGCTGCTTTACGGGGCTGATTCGGGACATAATCCAAATCACATTCCGGGTCCGCGACCGTGTAATTAATGGTCGGAGGGATCTCCCCATGTTCCATGGACAGCAGCGTGGCGATAAGTTCGACACTGCCGGCCGCACCAATGAGATGCCCAATCATGGATTTGGTGGAGCTGATGGGAATTTTGTAGGCGCGGTCACCGAAAACTTTTTTGATAATCATCGTCTCCGTTTTGTCGTTCAAGAGCGTCGATGTTCCGTGGGCGTTGATGTATTGAATGTCCTCGGGAGAAATGCCGGCATTGGTCATGGCCATGCGCATCGCGCGCGAGGCCTCTTTGCCTTCCGGGTCCGGCGCCGTCATATGGTAGGCATCGCAGGTCATGCCGTGTCCCAAAATCTCCGCATAGATGTGTGCGCCGCGTTTTTTAGCATGCTCATACTCTTCCAAAACTAAAATCCCAGCCCCTTCCCCCAACACAAACCCATCCCGGTCCCGGCTGAAAGGCCGTGAGGCTTTTTCCGGTTCCGCGTTTCGGGTCGAGAGGGCACGCGCCACACAAAACGCCGCCAAAATGCCCGGGTAAATCGAGGCCTCGGCGCCACCCATAATGAGGAAGTCGACAGTACCGCTGCGAATGGCTTCGAAAGCATAGCCACCGGCATCTGAGGCGGACGAGCATGCCGTCGCAATAGAAAAACTTGGGCCGGTGACACCCAGTTCAATGGAGACATTGCTGGCACAGGCATCGGGAAAAGACGCAAGGGCGGTGAAGGGATTGATGCGCATCGGGCCTTTTTGCATGAGCGTTTTATGCTGGTCCAGAATGTAACCATGTCCGGCCATGGCCGTGCCGATGATGACGCCTGTCCGGTCGCGGCCGGTTGCGGTGAAATCAAGGGCGGCATCCTGAACGGCCATTTTGGCGCAGGCGACAGCTAATTGGGACGTGCGATCCATGCGCTTCAGGCGCTTGACATCGATAAAATCGGAGGGGGTAAAATTCTTGATTTCACCCGCAAATTGAGTGGTGAAGGAAGCGGCGTCAAAGGCGGTAATGGGAGAAATGCCGGAGCGGCCAGAGCGAAGAGACTGCCAAAAGGCGTCTTTGCCAAAACCAATGGAGGAGATAACACCGAGACCGGTGACAACGACGCGTCTTTTTTTGGATTGAATCAGCACGGACTAGTGAGAACGTGGGACGGAAACCGCTTCACCCTTGCGCGACAATGCGATCTTGCGCGCCTCATGGTCAACGTCCAGGATCGTGAGATTGACGGTCTCGCCAACATGAAAATGCTTTTCGAGGTCGGTCGAGGAAACACCGGGAATCTCAGAGATGTGGACAAGACCTTCCAAACCGTTGGGGAGTTCGACAAAAAGGCCGAAGTTGACGGTCCGTGTAATTTTTGCGGTGACGAGCATACCCTGGGAAAGCTGTTTGGTGAGGTCATCCCACGGGTCATCCTTCAACTGTTTCATCCCCAGGGAAATTTTTTGGGCCGAGGCATCCACGGAAAGAACCATCACCTCAACGGGATCGCCTTTTTTCAAGACCTCACTCGGCCGGCTAACTTTATGCGTCCAGGAGATATCCGAGATATGAACGAGCCCGTCGATGCCCGGCTCCAGCTCCACAAACGCGCCGTAATCGGTCAGGTTGCGTATCGTGCCGCTGATCTTATCCCCTACCCGGTACTTGTCAGAGACATGTATCCACGGATTTTCCTGAGCTTGCTTCACACCTAGAGAAATTTTTTTGCCCTCTTTATCGAGATTAAGCACAACAACATCGACTTCCGTGCCGATTTGCAATACCTCGGAGGGGTGGGCGACGCGTTTGGTCCACGAGAGTTCGCTGATATGGACCAGGCCTTCAATACCCGGCTCCAGTTCAACAAAGGCACCGTAAGGAAGGATGTTGACGACGCGGCCATGGGCATGGGTACCGGTCGGATATTTCCCATCCACCGTTTCCCACGGATCCTGTGACTTTTGTTTCAGGCCGAGAGAGACTTTTTCGCTCGCGCGGTCAATGGCAATGATAACCACTTGCAGTTCATCGCCGAGTTTTACCACTTCAGAGGGATGGGTCAGTCGCCCCCAACTCATGTCCGTGATATGAAGAAGGCCGTCCAGGCTCCCTAAATCGATAAAGACGCCGAAATCGGTGATGTTCTTCACGCGGCCCTTCACAACCTCTCCCACGGTCAGGCTGCCCAACTTCTTGGAACGGGCCTCGCCTTTTTCTTTGTCCAGAAAATCTTTGCGGGAGACAACGACGTTTTTGCGTTTGTGATTGATTTTTACAATCATGAACTTGCTTGTGACACCCAGGAACTGGTCAAGGTTGCGGGTGGGGCGGGAATCCACGAGGGAGGCCGGCAGGAACGCCTCCATGCCAATATCGGCCATGAATCCACCGCGAACTTTCTTGAAAATTTTGCCTTCGACGATGCTGCCTTCCTGGGCAGTAGAGAGGATATCGTTCCAAGTACGCTGGCGGTCGGCCTTCTTTTTAGAAAGGAGGACAAGACCATCTTCTTCCTCAAAGCCTTCGAAGAGAACCTCCAATTCAGCACCGAGCTGGGCTTCAGAGGGGTCGGTAAATTCATCAAGGCTTAAAAGACCTTCAGCCTTGTAACCGATATCGACCAGGATTTCGCGGCCGCGAACGGCAACCACTTTTCCTTTGACGACATCCCCTTCCTGAAAATTTTGGATGGTTTTTTCGTAAAGCTCCGAGAAGGTAGAACTCATAAAGGTAGCTGTCTCCTTGAGATAGGGATTTTAAAACGTGGGCGCATTATAACACAAGCTTTTCCAATGCAAAGCTAAATTTGGCTCCGCTTTTTGGCTGCCAAACTAAGCATTCGGGAGAGATTTTTCACTTTTTTGGCCGCAAGCGCACGACAGAAAAGGGCGACATTTTTTTGAAAATGAGAAAGTGTTTTCAAGATGGCTTTTTGGTTGGCAAGAAAGATGGGAAGCCAAATAGAGGGATGTCCCTGGGCAATCCGCGTGGCCCCGCGGAACCCACAGGCGGCAAATCGAAGCGATCTTGCCTCCGGCGTTAAAACCAGGCACGCTGCGACCGCGTGCGGCAAATGACTGATTTCACTCACCAGGCGGTCATGCTGACCAGCGCTCAATTCGACAATACGCGGCGTGATTTTCTTCCAAAACGCCTTGACCATCTGGTAGGCGGAGCGAGGGACACCCTTTTCGCGAATAAGAAATGTGAAACCTCCATCATAAATATCCGCCGCGGCAGCGTGGATCCCGCGTTGATGCGACCCAGCCATCGGATGGGCCCCGACAAATTGGACTTTGCGAAGGCGTTTCCCTCTTAAGCGCCGCAAAATGTCGCCTTTGACGCTGCCGATGTCCGTCACCCGCAGCGGCGCGGACGCCTTTTGTTCAAGACGGGAAAGAATTTTTGGAAAGGTGTCGACCGGCGTGCACAAGATGACAAGATCGGCGGAAACAGCGCGGTCCAGATCGGTGGAGGTTTCGTGGACCCATCGTTTCTTTCGGGCGAAACGGAGGGATGTAGGGTTTCGGCTGATCCCCAGGATGCGGGATTTGGGGAATTTGCGGCGGCAAGCGGCGGCGAGCGACCCGCCCATAAAACCCAGACCCACAATCGCTATTTTCATCGTACCATTTCCCTGGGTGCCAGGTTAGATGTCCCGGCCAACGGCGCGGGCCACGACACGCTGCTCTTGCATCAATTTTTCGAACTGGTCGAAAAGGAGGGATTGCGGGCCGTCACTTTTCGCTTCCTCCGGATTGGGATGGACCTCCACCATGATACCGTCGCAGCCGGCAGCGATGGCCGCGCGGGCAATCGGGGCAATAAACTCCCTCTTCCCCGTGCCATGGGAAGGATCGACGAGGATAGGAAGATGCGTTTCGTGTTTGACGGCCGGAATGGCGTTGATGTCAATGGTATTGCGCGTAATCGTTTCAAAGGTCCGGATACCGCGCTCGCAAAGCATGACCTTAAAGTTGCCTTTGGAGAGGAGATATTCCGCCGAGAGCAAAAGCTCGCTCACTGTGGCGCACAGGCCCCGCTTGAGCAGCACCGGTTTCTTTGAAGAACCGCATTCTTTGAGAAGATCAAAATTTTGCATGTTGCGCGCACCGATCTGGAGCATATCCGCGTATTGCGAGACAAGCTCAACAGTGCGTGTGTCCATCACCTCGGTGACCACAAGCAGATCGTTCTCATCCGCGGCTTCGCGCAAATATTTGAGGCCCTCTTCGCCCAATCCCTGAAAGGAATAAGGAGAGGTACGGGGTTTGAAAGCGCCGCCGCGCAAAAAAGTCGCGCCGGCTTTTTTCACGGCCTTCGCGGTCTTGAAAAGCATGTCGCGGCCTTCTACGGAACACGGGCCGGCCATGACCACAATCCTCTTACCCCCCACTTTCACACCGTGATTCATTTCGAATTCCGTCGCCTCCGGCTTAAAGTCGCGGGTCGCAAGTTTGTAAGGACGGAGGATCGGCATCACCGACTCCACGCCGGGAAACGCCTCCAAGGGTTTCACGCGCAATTTTTCCTCTTCCCCAATCACGCCGATGATGGTGCGCTCCACGCCCCGCGAGACCTGCGGGGTCAGCCCCATCTCTTTCACCTTTTCACAGAGGTGGTCAATCTCCTCCGGCGTTGCCGACTGTCTCATCACGATAATCATGAGCTTTGACTTCCTTTCCTTAAATAGGCTTTCAGTAAGCGGTAAAATTTTGCGTTTTGTGACCGGCGTCCGATGGTGACGCGGATCCACGTTGCCAGGCCGTAGGCCTTCATGGAGCGGATAATCACACCCTGGCGCAGAAGGGCCTGAAAAACTTCGTCGGCATCGACGCCGGTATCGACAAGCACGAAATTCGCCTGGCTCGGAAGAAACGTGAGTCCCAGACGCTTGAACCGTTTATAAAAAAATTTCCGGCCGCGGGAAACAAGCCGTTTCGTCCGCCACAGGAAAAATCGGTCGTCCAGCGCCGCGGTCGCGGCCACCTGGGCCATGGAATTCACATTAAAAGGCTGGCGGATTTTGTGGAGATATTGAATCAGCTCGGGTGAGGCCACGCCGTAGCCCACACGGAGCCCCGCCAAACCGTAGGATTTTGAAAAAGTACGGAGCAAAAGAACATTGGGTTTTTCCGTCTTCACATGAAAAAGCATGTGAGGAAAATCCTGCGCCTCGACAAAATCGACGTAGGCCTCGTCGAAACAGACGATGACATCTTTGGGAACGCGCGCGATAAAATCCTCCACCTCCCGCGCCGTCACATACGTGCCCGTCGGATTGTTGGGGTTAGCAATAAAAATAAGTTTCGTTTTTTCCGTCACACGGCGCAAAATCCCCGCGAGGTCGTACCGGAAATCCTTCATCGGAACACTGACATACTCGGCACCGCAGACCTGCGAGAGAATCGGATAAACCAGAAACGACGTCTCGGAAGAAATAACCTCGTCCCCTTCCTGCAGGAAACCACGGGCAAGCAGTTCAATGATTTCGTTCGATCCGTTGCCGATGATGAGCTGGTTTTCGCCAACGCCAAGCTCCGTAGCGAGCCGCTTGACCAGGTAGGGACTTTTGCTTTCCGGATAAAGATGGACCTCACGAAGCGCGCGGCGCATGGCGCGCACAGCCAGGCCCGAAGGTCCGAGCGGATTTTCGTTCGACGCGAGTTTAATGATGTGACGCAGGCCCAGTTCGCGCTCGACCTCTTTAATCGGCTTCCCCGGTTCGTACGGCCGCACGGCCTGAATGAAATTTTTATAGAGTTGTTTAAGCATAACGGTCATGACTGGGAAACTTTAGATTTCCTTGTTCTTCGAGGCAGGATAAGACCCGAGCACTTTCAGGAACTTCACTTTTCCTTCGATGTCCTTCAACATTTTTTTGACCTTCGGATGTTCGGCGTGCCCTTCAAGATCAATGTAGAAATAATAATCCCACGCCTTTTTCTTGGAGGGCCGCGATTCAATCTTCGTCATATTGATGCCGCTTTTTTTGATGGGAAGCAGCATCTCATAAAGCGCCCCAACCTTGTCCTTGATGGAAACCAGGATCGACGTCTTGTCATAATGGGTGGGCCGCGGGATTTGGCGCGAGACGACGAGGAAGCGCGTCACATTCTCAGCAAAATCCTGAATGCCTTCGGCCAGGATCGGCAGATTGTAAAGGGTGGCCGCGAGCTTGGAGGCAATGGCCGCAGCGCCGTCCTCTTTTTGCGCCCGTTGTGCCGCAACAGTGGTGCTTGCCGTATCCATCAACTCCACGCGCGGGAGATGCGATTCGAGCCAAATCCGGCATTGGCCGAAGACCTGCGGATTGGAATAAACGCGGCGGATGTGACGGATGTCGGAGTTAGACATCAAGTTATGCGAAATCTTAAAAAGGATTTCGGAGCAAATTTTCAGGTCCGAATCGATGAACATATCCAGCGAATGGCTGACGGCGCCTTCAATGGAATTTTCCACCGGAATCACGCCGTAATCGGCGCGGTGCTGTTCGACCTCACGGAAGACCTCGAGGATGCTTGCCGCCGGAACATATTTCACACTCGAGCCGAATTTTGAAAGTGACGCGAGGTGCGTGAACGTGGCCTCGGGACCCAGATAGGCAATCGTCAGCGGCTTCTCAAGCGCGAGCGAGGCCGACATGATTTCGCGGTAAATGGCTTTTAGTGCCGGCTTGGGCAGGAGCCCGCCGGTTTCGGAATCAATCTTTTGATAAATTTCGCTTTCCCGTTCCGGCGCATAAACGTCTTTTCCGGTCTCGGCCTTCAGTTTACCCACTGCCAGCGCAAGCGAGGTGCGGTCGTTGAGCAGTGCAATAATTTTTTTATCGAGCTCGTCTATTTTTTTACGAAGTTGGCTCAGTTCCATTTTCTTTTTCCTCTGTCACTTCAACGATTTTTTGCGTGCCGAGCAAAGAATCCTTTTTGACCGCATTCTCCACCAGATTCTTGATCTCCTCGATGCTGGGTAAACCCTCGAGCGATTTTAAGCCAAAATGTTCGAGAAATCTTTCCGTCGTGCCGTAAAGAAACGGGCGGCCCGGCACCTCTTTTTTTCCCACAATCTTGATAAGACCGCGGGAGGTGAGCGTCGCAATAACCGCGCTCACGTCCACGCCGCGCAAATCCTCGATCTCGGCGCGCGTAATGGGTTGTTTGTAAGCCAGGATGGCGAGTGTCTCTAGCGCCGACTGCGTCGCTTGCCGCGCTTTTTTCTGCATCTCAATCCGAAAAATCCATGGCGCAAATTCTTTTTTCGTCGCAATTTCATAGCCGCCGGCGATTTCCAAAATCTCAAAACTGCGGCCGGCCGCGACAAATTCCGCCTTGAGTTCCTGGATAATGTTTTCAATCTGTCCGGTAGAAAGCGCCTTGGCGACTTTGCGGATCTCGGCTGCCGTGAGCGGCTTGGAGGAAGCAAAAAGGAGCGCCTCGATCACCTGCTTGGCGCGAGCAGGGTCTCTTACTTCGTTCTCATCGATCTTTTGGATTTCGACGCGCGCCGGCTCATCCAGCATTTCCGGCGGCAGTTCGGCCTCCAGTTTTTCCTCGAGCTCGCGCCGCAGTGCCTTCAGCTTTTCTTCACGTTCCTTTTCTTTCACTTCCGGGTTCCTCGGATTCATGCACTCACCTTTTCCAGCATAATTTCGGCAAATTGTTTTTCCTGAAACACGCGCGCAAATCTGGTCCGCACAATCTCGAGAATCGCAAGAAACGTGGCAATGAGCTCATTGCGTGATCGGCCACGTGTGAAGAGTTCAGAAAAAACAATTTTCCCTTTTTCGACGAGAAGCCCCTGAATCTCCATCATTTTCTCTTCGATCGAAATCATTTCCTCATACACCTCGTGCATGTTCTCGCGGCCGAAACGGGTAACGACCGATTGAAAAGCCGAGAGCAGATCGTAGAGATTGGCGCTGAAGGTATCGATGTCCACCGCGCCCTCATCCATATCGGTGAGATAATAATCAGTAATCTGGCGTGTGAAGACCTTGCCGCGCTCATCCTCCAAAAGTCCGAGTTCTTTGGCGGCCTCTTTGAAAGCCTGATATTCCAGCAGCTTGCGGACAAGTTCGGCGCGCGGGTCCTGGCCGTCTTCGTCTTCCTCCGCACCTTCTATGGGAAGGAGCATGCGCGATTTGATGTAGATCAGCGTTGCAGCCATGACGATGAACTCTCCGGCGACTTCAAGATCCAGCGCTTTGATCTTTGCGAGGTAGTCCAGGTACTGGCGCGTGATGAGGGCAATGGGGATGTCGTAAATATCCATTTCGTGCTTCTTGATCAAGTCAAGAAGCAGGTCGAGCGGTCCGTCATAGACGGGCAGTTTGACGTGGAGAGGATTGGGCTCGCCGCTTACTTGCGGATCCCGACGGCTTTCATCGCCTCGGCGAGGGTCTGGCCCGCTACTTGGCGCGCCCTGTCCCTCCCGCGATCGAGGATCTTCCTCACTTCGGATCTTTTCTTCGTCCATTCTTCCCTTTTTCTGCGAATCGGCTCCAGAAATTTGTTAAGGCTGGCCGCCATTTCCGCCTTGCATTCCACGCAACCGCGCAGGGCCTCGGAACATTCATGGGCCACCGTCGGCACCTGGGCCGCGTTAAACAATTTATGATGGAAAAAAACCGGGCAAACTTCCGGATGGCCCTTGTCCTCCCGGCGTTGACGGGCCGGGTCGGTCACCATCGTTCTCACTTTTTTATCGACCACTTCCGCGCTATCTGAAAGATAGATGCAGTTACCGTAACTCTTGCTCATCTTCCGGCCGTCCAGGCCCGGGACGCGTGGGGCCGCTGTCAGAACCGCCTGCGGTTCGGGAAAAAGGGCCTTCTTATAAAGGTAGTTGAAACGGCGCGCAATTTCACGCGTCAGCTCCAGGTGCGGGAGCTGGTCTTCTCCGACCGGTACCTGCTCGGCTTTGTAAAGCAGGATATCCGCCGCCTGAAGCACGGGATAGCCGAGAAAACCGTGCGTGTGCAGGTCTTTCTCTTTTAATTCCTGAAGCTGGTCCTTATACGTCGGATTTCTTTCCAGCCAGCCGAGCGGAGTAATCATCGAAAGCAGCAACGCCATTTCGGCGTGTTCAGGTACTTCGCTCTGAACAAAAATCGTGCACTTCTCCGGGTCCAGGCCGCTGGCAAGGTAGTCGGTCACCACCTCCAGGATATTATCGGCAATCCCGGTATGCGACTCGTATTCCGTGGTGAGGGCATGCCAATCCGCAATCATGAAAAAGGCATCCTCGCCCTGCAATTTCTTGTAATTTTCCAGCGCGCCGAGAAGATTGCCGAGATGGAGCCTGCCGGTGGGACGCGTACCGCTTAGAACCCGTTTTGAAGTACCCAAAGGAGGTTAAATCTGTTTCTTGCAGAGATAGAAATCGAGGCGCTCGTAGTTGCCCTTGAGTCTCTCCTCGGCCTCTTCCTCCGTTTTAGGCGGAGGCACGATGACTTTGTCGCCAGGTTTCCAGTTGACCGGGCAGGCCACGCCTTTGGCGTCGGCCGTCTGAAGCGCATCCAGAAGACGGATGACCTCATCGACGTTGCGGCCCACATTCAACGGATAATAAATGACGGCGCGGACAATTCGCTTGGGATCAATGACAAAGAGCGTGCGCACCGTGACAGTGGTGCTGGCGCCAGGATGAATCATGCCATATTTTTGCGCAACATCAGTAGAAAGGTCGGCAATCAAGGGGTACGGGATGCGGACGTTCAAAATCTTGGCAAGATTCTGTGTCCAGGCAAGATGGGAATGAACACTGTCAATGGAAAGACCTATCAATTTGGTTTTACGGGAACGAAATTCCTCGATCCGCTTGCCAAATTCAGTCAATTCTGTGCTGCACACGGGTGTAAAATCCGCCGGGTGAGAAAAGAGGATAACCCAATCTCCCGCCTGCCATTTGCTGAGCGTCAGTTCTCCGTGGGTGGTGGGAGCGGTAAAATCAGGGGCGAGATCTCCCAGCCTCGGGATCTGATTTCCCGCTAAGGTTGCTTCTGCTGTCATCTTGATTTCCTCCTTTGGAAATGGGGGCTTAGTATAGCGAAAAAGGGGCGTGGAAAAAAGCGATTATTTGGCAGGGTTTTTCGCCAGCTCTTCTTGCAATCTTTGCAATTCCGTCAATAGCATTTCACGCGCCAAAACGAACTCCCCATCCGGCATCTTGACCCAGATGAGGTTCCCGGCGGGAGTCGAGGCATTACACCATTTGAGGACCCACGCCTGCGCATTTTCCTTACTGTAACGGCGCGACAAAAACCACCGCGCCACCTTGGCGGCAAAAGGGGCACTGTAATAATTGCCGTCATAAAGGACCTCAATCTTCTCGTTGGCGAAGCGGTCAATCAGGTAGATGATTTTGGAAAGTTCGGTGGCCGGGCGGACGGCAAATTGCCGGTAGGCGGGACAACTGCTAACTTCTGAAAAGCCGGCATAAAAAGCGGAAGCGCTTAAAGAGGAAAAGAGAAAGAGGGCCAGACATAAAACAATCCCGATTCTTCTTCTGAGGAGATTCTTCATTTCCATTATTTAATCAAAAATTAGACCTGAATGACTTCTTTTATTTCCGGAACATATTCCCGAAGCATCCGCTCGACACCGGCCTTGAGTGTCGCCGTGGAGCTTGGACAGGAAGAACAAGAACCCTGTAAATGAAGCGAAACCACGCCTTCTTTGTAGCTCTGAAAAAGGATATCGCCTCCGTCGCGCGCCACGGCGGGACGAACGCGTTCATCCAAAATCTTCCGGATTTTTTTTTCGATATCGGAACCTGATTCAGGGACGGTGGAATGTTCCCATCCCTGCGAGACAATCGGCTCTCCTGTTTCCAAATGAGTTTTCAAAATGTGTGTCACCGGCGAAATCAAAGAACCCCAGGTGTCCATCCCGGGATTCCTGGAAATAGTCACAAAATCATGTCCGATGAAGACGCCTTCAATGCCGCGAACCCCGAATATTTTCTTGGCTAGCGGCGATTTTTCGGCCGCTTCCCGTGTGGAAAAATTGGCCGTGCCAGTAGCCAGTAAAGTCTTTCCGGTATTGAACTTCAGAGCGTGAGGATTGGGTGTAAATTCCGTCTCGATTTGAAAGCTCATAATGGGCAGCAGTATATCACAAGGACCGGGCGCGGCGAAAGTACCCGATGATCGTGAGCAAGACCCAAGCTCCCTCCAGTACGATGAAGCCGATCTGACCGCTCACAATCGCGGCATAAAACAAAAGAGAACCGCCGACAAAATTAAGGTGGAGATAAGAAAACGCGGTTTCTTTCAGGCGCCCCGTCTGCAGGCAAAAATAACCCAGAAGGATCATGATCGCCCCGGCGGTCGATGCGATTTGAGTCATCATGACGGGCGGCGCGCCGCGACAAGCTCACGCAGTTTGGCAATGCCGGTCCGATGGCAAAAATCTCCGAATCCCTCGCCGGGATTTCTTTGTTCCTTGTAAAGAGCAAGGAGCGGATAAATATTTTTTGCCAGTTCAGCCTGGGGAACTTTTTCGGCATAAAGCTCACTCATGCGGTCACCCAACAAATTCCCGCCAAGATACAGGTTGTAAGTTCCGACCGTGCGGCCGACAAAAGCAATCTCGGCATTGTAAGGCCGCGCGCAGCCGTTCGGGCAGCCGGTCATCCGAATGATAAATTTCTGGCCGGCCAATCCGAGCTCGGTAACTTTCTGTTCCAATTCATCGATGATTCCGGGTAGGGCGCGTTCCGATTCCGAAATCGCCAGACCGCAAGTGGGAAGTGCAGGGCAGGCCATGGAATCCTTTTGAACGTTGGAAATTTTTTCCGGCAGCGGGATGCCGAACGAGCCCAAAGCGGCCTCGATTTCTTTTTTTTGGTTCTCACGAAGCCCGGCAAGAAGGAGATCTTGCTGCGCTGTGAGGTAAACCTCCGGCCGATATTTTTCAACGATCGTCCGCAATCCCGTTTTGATCCGCATCGGCCCGTCGTCTTTAATCCGTCCATTTTCGATTGAGAGACCGAGAAACCAGCGTCCGTCTCCCTGTTCGTGCCAGCCGAGATGATTGTCAATTCCCTTCCAGTGAATAGCGTGAATCGGCTCGGTTTTTTTGCCGAAACGTTTTTCGACCTCGCCGCGGAACCAGTCCAGGCCTTTAGCATCAATTAAATATTTCATGCGGGCAGCCTTGCGGTCAGAACGATTACCGAAATCGCGCTGGACCAGCACAATGGCCTTTGTGATTTCAAGCAGTTCGTCGGGTCTGACAAAGCAAAACGGGCTCGCGAGACGGGGATAAGTTTCCTTGATGCCGTGCGTCATTCCAAATCCCCCACCCACCAACAGGTTGAATCCGGCCAGTACGCCATTTTTAATTTCGGGCACAATCCCGATGTCGTTGGTGTAGATGTCCGTGCAATTATCTTCCGGAAAAGCCAGTGCGATTTTGAATTTGCGCGGGAGATAAGTTTTACCATAAAGGGGTTCGGGGTCCTCGCCCGGCTTGGGGCGTTTGTCTTTTATTTTGTCGCCATTTAGCCAAATCTCATAATAGGCACCGCTTTTGGCCAGGAACTGGTCGGAGACGGCTTTTGCGTAACGCAGAATGTCCAGCTTCAACCTGTCCGCAAGCGGAGCTGGGCAGGCCATCACATTGCGGACGTTGTCTCCGCAAGCACCGAGCGTGGTACCGAGCTTCTCGTTAATCCCGCGGATAACGGCCTTGACGTTTTTTTTCAGGACACCGTGAAACTGGAATCCCTGCCGTGTTGTGATGCGAAGCGTGTTGTTGCCGTACTGCGTGGCGAGTTTGTCGTGGACCAAGTATTGGTCGGCAGAAAGTTTTCCGCCCGGGATTTTTGAACGGACCATCATGCTGTAGGCGGGTTCTTTCTTGATCTTGAGAAGTTCTTGCCGTTTGTCGCGGTCGTCCTGCTGGTAGGTGCCGTGCGACTTCAGCAGACTGGAATCATCCCCGGAAAAACGAGAGGTGTCGGTGGTGAGCGCCTCCTGGATGGTTCCGCGCAGGTAGTTGCTCTTTTCCTTCAGGATTTCAATATTGGAAGGCTTTTTGGGGTCCGGCATAAAGGGATTTTATCAGATTGACGCCTTAATGGCAAAAAGGCGGAGATTTAGCGCGGGAAGGCTTCTTTAACCCCGCCGTCGACCGTCAGGATGCAGCCTGTGGTTTTGGAGGATTTCGGAGAGATAAGAAAGGCGACGGATTCGGCGACATCTTTGGCTAAAACAGGCGTTTTCATTAAATTACGGTTCACGTAATACTTTTGCAGATCGGCGCCGCGAATCCCGTAACTGCGGGCCCGGTTGTTGCGAATCGTGTCCCAGAGACCGGAATCTTCAAACACGCCGTCGGGATTCACCAGGTTGACGCGGATATGGTGCTCGCCGTTTTCAATCGCGAGGATGCGTGCAAGCTGCGTCTGGGCCGCTTTGGCCGCACTGTAGGCGCCGAAATCTTTTCCGGGAGCGAGGACATTCTTCGAAGCAATGAAAACCATCGCCCCGCCCAAAGCCTGACGCTTGAAAATCTTGACGGCCTCACGCGCCACAAGGAAATGTCCCGTGGCATTCACCGCGAGACTTTTTTCCCAATCATCCAAATGAAGTTCGTCAATCGCTGCCACGTGGGCAACGCCGGCGTTGGAAACAAGAAAATCAAGCCCGCCGCATTTTAAAACAACCTCCTCCATCCCCTTCTGGACGCTTTTGGGATTCGTGACATCCATCCGCAGATGAAAGGCGCGGGAACTTTTTGTCTTTTGATTGATTTCCTCCGCCGCTTTTTTGACGGCCTCTTCTTTGAGGTCCGTAAGGAAAACATGGGCTCCGCCCGCCGCGAGGCGGGCCGCAATGGCCTGGCCGATACCACGCGCCGCACCCGTGACCAGCCCCACCGCACGGGAAAATTCGGCCTCCGGCGGCGCCAATGAAAGTTTATAAAGCTCCATGGGCCAATAATCCATTTCGAAAGCAAGCCGCTCGGAAAGCGATTCGTATTCATCAATGACCGAGGCATTTGTCATGACGGAAATGGAATGCTCATAAATCTCGGAAACAATTTTTGCGTTTTTTAAATCCTGGCCCGTCGTGACCATCCCGATACCGGGAATCAAAATCACTTTGGGGTAAGGATCGAGCATTTTTTTGAACGGGCCGTCGGGAAGCAGGCGTTCATATTTCTTGTAATAACGCTCGTGCGCTTTGGCGTAATTTTCAATTTGACGCTGAAGATTTAAAACCGTAGATCTCAATTTCCCAGCCGGCTGGGAAATTGGCTTTTTAAGCACGAGGGAGATGCGTCTTGTACGTAGCATATGGTCCGGTGTGGCGGGGCCTTTTTGCGAAACAACCGGTGTCTCTTTCGCGTTCACAAATTCCATCACGGCGGGTGAATTATTGAAATGAAGCACAACCTTTTGATTCGCGCTCACCGCCTTGCGGATCACGGGAAGATTTTGAAGGAGCCATTCTTTTTTTGCGGTAGCCGGAAAACTTTTTTGAATCTGCGGGCTCCAGTACCTTTTTCTGCGCCGTGCCAGAGAAAGATATTTTTCCGCCCGCGTGACCATTTGGGTCGTGAGGTTGTAGCTTGTTTTGGCATCGTCTGCCCACGTAATGAGGCCATGCTTTTCCAAAACCAGGCCCTTGGCCTCGGGATTTTTCCGGTAAGCCTGACCCACCCATTTGGCGAGTGTAAACCCGGGCTTCACATAAGGCACCCAAAGGAGTTCGTCGCCAAAAATTTTCTTCGCGATTTTTTGTCCATTTCGCGTGTTGGTAATGGAGAGAATGGCGTCGGCGTGCGTGTGGTCGATGTCCGGTCGGTCGACAAAAGCATGAAGAAGAACTTCAATCGAAGGCCGCGGCGCTTTGGGATCAAGGAGGCAATGTGTCACATAATCGACCATTTCTTCATCCGTCATCTTGTCGCGGCTGAAGACGTCGAGGAGTTCGTCGAGTGCTACCGGCGGGTAATCGCGGCGGGTTGAGACTTTGAGGTCGGAACCGCTTCCTTTAATGCGAAGAACGCGCCGGACTTTGCCGCGATGGTCCCGTTCCAGCGTTTTGGTCGAAGTGTTTCCGCCGCCCCAAACACAGAGTTTGGGCTCGCTTCCAATCAGGCGCGAGCGGTAAACGAGAAGGTCTAGTTTGTCTTTGGCTTTGGCCGCTTCTTTTGTATTCCAGAGGGACTTCATGCAGGAGGGATGATGTCGTTCTCGAGCCAGGCGTACTTGCCTTCGAGAACGTCTTGAGCGACCCGGTAAGCGAAAGCATCACTATTGATGAAGAGGTGACGGAATTGTTTCTCGATGCGGCCGCGGGCCTGACGCGAGAAAAGATCCGCCATTTCGATTGGGCCTTTGTCGGAAGGATTTTCTTCAACCAGACGAATGGCGCGGGCACAGGAGGCTGAGATGGCAAAAAGGTCGGTACCAATATTGACGAGGCGCGTCATGAGCTGCTGTTTGGCTTCAAGCCCCTGCTGGTAAATCATCATGGCATGAAAAAGATTCCGCGCTAGCCGGTGCGCGTTTTTTGCGGCAAATTTCATGTGCGGCCGGAGCGCGGGCGGAACATCAACCTTTGGAAGCGACGCCGAAAAAAGAAACTGGCGGGGATACCACCCCGCATAAAAAAGAAAGGCTTTGAAAGCAAGTTTGATCCGATTGAAAAAGGGGGTTTTTGGAGAAACAACCGGTATGATGCGTCCGACGTGCGAATCCATAGCTTCGCGCGCAATGAAGAGCCGCATGATTTGGCTCGTGCCTTCAATGATGGTATTGATGCGGGCATCACGCATCACGCGTTCGACCCCCCATCCTTTTTCCCCGCGGGCTTTGAGCGACGCGGCTGTTTCATAGCCCCTTCCGCCGCGGACTTGAATCGTACCGTCCACAATGTGCCAGCTCGCCTCGGTGCAGCAGAGTTTTGCCATGGCCGCTTCAAGACGGATGTCGGTTTTTTTGCTGTCCGCCATCGCGGCCGTCA
>ORMF012133866.1_pt1 | contig 16917 bp, 17 predicted proteins | sample 1779871 | NCBI WGS metagenome assembly ORMF01 (sample SAMEA104232316, study PRJEB22302) | groundwater metagenome | biome: forest; feature: aquifer; material: groundwater | place: USA | collected 2011-08-07 | depth 5.4 m
AATTAGTGCGGCCGGTGTGCACCTTGCTGTTTCTGGTCATGCACATCTTTGTACAAGCGGTCTTAAGGTAACCACACAAGAGATCAAAACCGCTAATATCGGTTACCGCGTTAATCACGGGAAAATGTGTTTCTTTGATTTCTCCGACGATGGAAGCGTGACAATGAGAAGTTAATCGTTTGTAGAGTGGAAACGACACGCGTAACATTCGTCCAATCCACAGTTCTAAACGCGTCCAACAGACGTCTTGCGTGTAGGATTCGAAAACCTTCTCCAATATTTTTGAGTCCGCCTTAGGCGGACGAAAAAATGGGAAACCTCTACTGCGACTGTAAGTCGAGAGTCCTACACCACACAAGTACTTCCATTTTTATAGTCGCTTACTCCTTAAAAAATAGGTCGCCCATTGAGCTTACAGTTAATTCGGTGATATTTTAGTCAATGCGAAATAAAAAAACGCTTCCAGTGTTTAAACTAGGAGCGCTTATATGAACTTTCCTTCAAGTTTTGTTGACCAATGCTGGTAGGGATGCAACGCAACAGGCTTAATATCTCCAAGTCTCTGACCAAATTCGGTACAGGTATTTAGATAGGCTTGAAATGCGTCTTGCTCAGGTCTAATCAGGAATATCTTGCAATGTCCAAGCTGTCCGAGCCGACGACAATAATTGTAATGGAAGTTTTCCCGAAAAGAGGCTTCAATTTCTTGACTCACTTCTCGCAGTAGGCTTTCCTCAATAATTAAGGCGCTTCCAAACTGTACGAACAAAGTGTACTCCACGTTTTGTGCAGATGAACGCTCGGGTGCCACCATCCAGAAACTGGGCTCATGACTGACCTTTGAGATCACTTTCTTTATAACGTTGTTTACAAACTGTTCGTTGAGTTTCTCTCCGCAAATATCGACAACCTTATCTTGCTTTCCGACAAAGCGGATAAGAGGACACTCTGCCTCAAATCCCAAGACCTCGATAACATCATTTAGCCGGTATCGGTAGAGGCCACCGCTCGTGGTGACTATAACCGAATACTTCTTCCCAACTTCAAGCTCGTGCGCCAACCTGATCGTTTTTTCCTCGACTTCTTCAAACTCGAAAAAGTGAGAATTAATCGACAAAGCCGATTCTTCACCTCGAAGTGGAAATGAAACGAAAGCCTCGGTCGCAATCAAACCTTTCGGCTGAATTTCGACATTTGGAAAGTAAGTCTGGAGTTGCTTTAAAGCTTCCCCTGAATTACCGTGCGCCCAACAGCTAATTAATTTTAGATTCGGCCAGACCTGCTCGTAGATATTTCCTTTTTTCAGAGCTCGAATCCGACCAAGTTCCTCGGCTCGCCTTGGTGACTTTTTCAGACTCCTACGAATCAGTGCATCAACCTCGGGTGTTACCCCAAGATCAACCGACATCGAACCTGTCCGTATATCCTCAATGAGTCGGTCAAACCATTTCGGAAGAGGATTTAAGAACAAAGTTGCAAAAGTCGGATTCCAGATCGATACCCATGAGAGCGACTTTTCCTGCAAGAGGAATCGAAGTGTGGCATACCTGAACGCATCAATGTTTTGGACAAGAGCAAGCTCCGATGGTGTGGCCATCACTGTTCCGAGAACCCACTGCGTGAGTTTCCCGAAATACAACCTCTCATCATCAAAGCCTATTGGGATGCCACCAGACGAGTACCTTTGCCTTTCACCAATCGGAGTAACCGACCAATAAGCCTTTCCGCCAAGAGTCTGCAAGTGGTCTCGCATGAGATAGTATATCCACGGATCAATTCCCTGCTGAAAATCAGCGATGAGTGATTCTGTGTAGGGCACCAGTTTTGATGCGCTTGTCGAACCACTCGATACACCGAACCTCTGAACTGAATCCGTGGTCAGCACATTTCTGGTCCCAGTCGCTATTTCGTCGATGAATGGTTTGACATCTTCGTAAGATTGCACCGTCACAGCTTTTTGAAAAGCTGAAACCGAATCAATTGTTCCGAAAGAATGCTTGTGACCGAACTTCGTCCATGCGTTCCCTGAAAGAAGCTTCATCAGGATTTTAGTCTGAACCGTTTCAACATTTTTGCTTGCTCGCCTCCAAATCCTTGTCCTCACGGATGAGTACAAGAACCATACGAGATTCGCCGTGAGGACTTTTGCTTTCATATTTTCTCCTTTATTTTTTTACTGACTTGAGTAGGCGTGTCATTGGCGGTGCGAAGTTTCCTTCATTCACCGGCGCGACACAGACTAGTTCTGTTCCTGAAAGATACGTCCGATTTTTTTCAAGAAAGAATCGAATATGCGCATCGGGTTCAAGTGGCGGAACAGCGTCAATACTTCCCGGTATCAAACGTTGAGTCTCCTTTGAGAACAATATGAGTCCCTGACCCGAATCATAGTCTCTCGAGTATTTCTTGCGACCAAATGCATTCATGACAGCTTTGTCGTTTGCCGACGTCGGCGTGTCGTGCTTCGGTGCGAAGTGTTTGAAGAAGAACGGCAGGATTTTGTATGTCCGCCATCCTTTCGAGATCAGAACATAGTAGATCTCGTGCTCGGGGAACATTTCCAAAGCTTTCAAGAAGTAGTGACCAATCTCGATTCCGAAACCGGTACTGCAGCGATACTCTTCGAGCACCGCTGTGTCTCCTGAAAAGACGGCTTTCACTTTTCTGCCGTCAATCGGAAGGTCGAAAGTCATGAGCGTTGAGAAGCCCACGATCTCGCCGTCGCAAGTCTCCTTGCGGAGCAACATGACAGCTTCTTTCTCTTCGAGGTCTTGGATGAAATCTTGACGACTCACACCAAGAAATTCGAGAGAAAGGAGTCCGAACATTGTAGCCCTTTCAGAGGGCGAGAGCTCGGCAATCTGCTTGGTTTGACTGAATATTTTGGGCATGATTTTCTCCTGTTTGTGGTTTCAAATAACAAAGTTCTGTCACCATTACTAACATAAAAATAAAACATAGTAAAGATTCAGCAAAACAGAAAAGGCCTTGTCGTATTTGTGGTACGAACAAGGCCTGCTAAAGAGTGGCAACTTCAATATGAGCAACTCTTCCATTTTTAGGAAGGACCATTTTTTCTTCTGGCCAGTGAACGAGGTAGATTCGGCTTTCGAGTTGTCTCGAAGCCATTTTTCGAGCGACAGTGCTAAGCTTATTTTCCTCGGCCAAACCAACAAGAAGATAATCATGACCGCGACCCGACCAATCCGAGCACGCTTTGTGAATGAGCGATTCAAAAACTTCAACGTTGTCGTTTTTGGCACTCACAAACGAAGCGTGTACGAATCGAATACTTTCCCCGACACTCGGTAGTGTCGGATGACCTCTTAGCCTAGCAATCGCATTATAGGAAGCTCTGACTGCTTTCATTTTTGCAGAATAATTAGTGACAATCGTTTGCTTAAACGATTGCTGATTCCAGACACCGAGAGTTCCTACGACCTCACCTCTCTCTTTACAGACGTAAAAGTCCTTGGAAGAAAAATGTGGAAGTAATCCAGTGCCACCAGTGAGGTCATCGAGTGTATAAACCGGAGCAAACTGATGACGACCGTTCCACTCACTCAAACATTCATGCGCTTGAGGCAGAGTATTTTCACTACAGGATAGAACTTCGTGTCGTAAACTACGTGGCACCTTTTTTCGAATTGGTATCAAATAAGTTACAAACATTCCCATAGGAACATAAGATGGCATCCCAGCTCTTCCACTTTCGAGGATAAGCTTAGCGTATCTGTTCTCGTCGAGAATTGTCGTGAAGTAGTAGGGCACTTCTCCGTCATCATGAAGACTTCGGAGAAACTTGTACCCCCTAACGAGTGTCATTCTATTTCGTGATTCGGGAAGAATTCGAAGACTTGATAGATAGCCAACGACTTTTTCCTCACCGTCGATATATATCTTTCGAACACTCCGACCACCGATGCCGGTAATCCTTCCGGAATCCTCTTTTCGGTAGACTAGTGTTTGATGTCTCACACTTCCTGCCCGTTCGGCACTGTAGAATGAGGGTTCGCGACTGAATGCGAGCGATATGTTGCCCGGCATGTGAGATTCTCGGAGGACGGCACGTAATGCACCGTCCTCCGTTTCGCCTGCGAGCTCGAATTTGAATCCTAGTTTCAATTCTTGACTCATGCAATAACGCCTCCTTTCTGTGTAAACGACACAATTTGTTCAAAGGGGTTAGCCTCGTGAACTTTTTGAATCGCCCGTGGAGACACCGTCTCATTACCGAGAGGCAGGCCGTCTTTTTCACCAATTTCTCTTCGCAGAAGTGCGTTGATGTAGGCAAACGCCGACACTTTTGCAACTGATCCGCAGTTGCCTACGATATTCGAGAAACCGCGCGAGGCGATAGCCCTAAAACCATAGAATGTTCTTCGTGCCTTGATGCACTGCTCTTGGAGCTGTTCGGCTGTCATCTGCTTCGGACGGAAAGGAACCTCTCCGAACCGAAACTTTGGATCAAGCCACCACTTGTTGTTCTTCATTCGTCTTTCTCGAACGAACTGGTGATAGAGCGGAGTACCCGGGAACGGCATGAGGTGATTGAACGCAGCCATGAACAGGCCGAAGTCAATCGCTTTTTTTGCCGTATCGTCTATGCTTCCGAGCGTTTCAGAATCGTATCCAAATACGAACGTGCCGTACAAGGCGATTCCATAACTATGTAGACGCTTGATGAGCTCATCGTAATTTCCCATCCTGATGTTGACCTGCTTCTCCATTAGTAGCAAGGTTTCATGACTTAGGGATTCGAACCCGATAAGAACGCCCATACATCCGCTTTCGCGCATAAGTCCGAGTAATTCTTCGTCACGAGCCATCGTGAGCGTGCCTTGACCGACCCAGCGAATTTTCATCGTTCTGATTTCTCGGAGCAGATCTTTGATGTGTCGCATGTTCCCAACAAAATTATCCTCAACGAAGAAGACGTTTCTGTTTTTGAGAGATGCGATGTCCGCCAACACATTATCGATTGCTCGAGAAGTGTAGGTTGACTTTGTCGCTGAGGCAATCGAGCAGAAGTTACAGTGGAGAGGACAGCCTCTCCCAGTTTCAACGCAACTGAGCTTGAAGTAGTCTCGCGCTCCGAAGATCTTCCTGTTGGGGATGACGAACGGGTACGAGACTCCTACTCTCGCTTCGTAAACAGGTTTGAGCCTGCCGACTTTTGCGTCTCTCACGATTTCGTCCCATACGCCTTCAGCACTCCTTTTACAGATGCTTGTGGCGTAGAGACTTGCTTCCTCTGGAATGAGAGTGACGTGGTATCCGCCAAGAATCACTTGAACACCTCGAAGGCAAAATGTCGTAGAGATTTCATATGCACGCTTAGCGGTGTAGGTTTCGACAGGGATTGCTACCAAATCGTAATGTTCCTCGAAGTTAATCTCCTCACCCAGACGCTCGTCGACATACGTGACATCGACGTCGTCTGGAGTCAGAGCAACGAGGGTTGCGATCGGTAGCGGTTCCATCTGCCATGTTCTGACGTAGCCGCCAGTCGTTTTTCTTCCAACTTGCGGTGTGACAAATAGTACCTTCATAGAGACAGACTCCTTTCCGAGGTTAGAGTTACGAGTTGATGTGCTTCGGAGTAATCCGGAGCATGAAACCACGACCTTCCTTCACATGGGACTGGCATGTACCCGGGATATTTTCGTGCGTACACGTTGTATCCAAGATTGGTGCCAATCGATATCGCGAAGATAAGTGGATTCCGTGATGCGGCGGAGGTTAAAATCCGTCGCCCGATTGAGGTTAGCTTGTAGGCTTCATGCCAAACTTGCTTTGTGCCTTCGTAAAGACGCTTGGCAGTCATTCCTTGTGGCTCGAAGACGACATGTTGTCCGTCATACCATTCCCAGTTTCTGCTCACGATGCGATTCTGACTGTCGAGCATTCGATACAATGGAGTCCTCGGAAACGGTGTTGCAATCGCAAAGCGCGGCAAATCAATGCTCGCTTTGAAAACAAACTCGAGCGTTTCATCGAACACGCCGTCGGTATCGCCATCGACACCTAAGACAAAACAACCGTTCACAGCGATGCCGTGATCATGGAGCATTTTGATGCGCCAGAGATTATCGTTTGGTTTTTGCCACGACTTTCCCATTGTTTTCAATGTCTTCGGGTTCTGCGATTCGATTCCGACTAGCAAGCCACGACAGCCACTCCTTTCGAGCTTCTTCATAAGCTTCGGATTGTCAGTGATGTTGAGTGTTGCAAGTCCTCCCCAATATTTCCGGAGGGGTGCAAAAGCATCGGCGAGTCTACCGAAGTATTCCTCGTCTGATGACGGGGAAAGGTCGATGAGAATGAATGTTTTGCCGGGAAGTTCTGCAACTTCCCGAGCGACATCTTCTGGATTTCGCTGATACTGTTTTGGCCACGCTGTTGGCACAACGCAAAATGTACAACGGTGCATACAGCCACGAGTCGCCTGAACGACATTCATGTTTGTATACTTCTGCTTCATGAGCAGGTCGCGTCTTGGACGAGGATACCCGTCCATTGTGAGTGGTTGTCTGTCATAGCGTTTCCTCAGCGGTTTTTTTGTTGCAAATTCACGCAAGAGTTCTGGCCACGTTTCTTCGGCGTATCCACAAACAATGGCGTCAGCATGATTCTCGGCCTCTTCAGGCACGAGGGTAATATGGACTCCACCGAGCACCACTGTGATGCCACGATCCCGAAGGATTTGGCTATACCGATACGCCTTTGGGGCATTGCCAGTAATCACAGTGATTCCGATAATGTCTGCTTCAATGGTATGAGGATCAAAATCCTCGGCCCATTCGTCAATGCATTTAACTTCGGCATTGAGTTCTTCTGGGACGAGGCCTGCGAGAGTCGTCAGCGTAAGCGGTGCATACCGCAAACGTTGATCAAACGCGCCGTCCTTTCCATACCTTACTGATTGTGGCATTAGTAGTATAATCTTCATGGTCTGATTTTCCTTTTGGTTTGTTGCTATATTGAGTTGTGAAAGAGCAAGAACAACGTGTTCTTATGTTCTGGCATCACAATATCACATAACGCTTTATTTATGTAGTCAAAAAATTGTGTTAAAATAATTGTGAAAATGCCAAAATTAAATACAGCAAACGACAGGATTTTTTTCTTAAAAATAGCGGTAATAAATCTTGTTCTGTTTTTAGTGGTGTATGGCGGTACTAATCATTTCTTTCACGGCAGTAATTCTCTCCAACCATATTTTAGTTGGGAAAAAGCAGTACCGTTTATTGATTGGATGATCATTCCGTATCTATCACTTAATTTACTTTTTTTATTACCTCTTTTTTTTCTTACAAAAAATAAACTGAAAGTTCTTGATCTTGCCTTTATACTAAGTACGATTTGTGCCGGTATTTTCTTTGTCTTATTCCCCATTGCACCTGAATTTGTCAGAGCTATTCCGAACGGCTTTTCAGCAACACTGTATAACCATCTTTATGTACTAGATAATCCAAGGAATTTATTTCCATCTCTCCATGTCACATACGCTACTCTATATTTTTTGAGTTGTTTTAATATTTTTAAATCACTAACGGCCCGAACTCTGTTCGGGTTATGGATTGCCCTTATTGTTATCTCAACACTATTCACCCATCAACACCATATCATTGATATAGTAGCGGGAATATTACTGGGAAGTGCCGCCTACCTAATCAGTAGTAAGTTATTTCGGGATGTATATAAACGTCATACTGATGTGGTTCAGGTTCAGTCAGTGGTCTGATTCCTTTCCATAGACTTAAATACTTCTTCCAATATGGAATTGGCGTGACTTCATGATATTTTTTGTTTTTTAATTCAGTCCACGGAAGATAAGGATGCTTATGGTGTACGTGATCCCATTGTCCATTGAGTAGAACCATCCCCATTGGTTTAATGGTATCGAGATTTGATGCACCCTCAAGAATACTTCTTGGTGTCCATGCGTGTGTCACAAATTGTCGTGTTGACCAATTAAAGCCGAAAAATGCATAGAAGATCAAAATGCTTATCCAATTCAAACCTAGTAAGTACCACATTCCTACCCAGTATACTATCGTAAATAGAGTTTCAATTCTTACTAGTAAAAGAGGCTTGTCCTTAAAATCATTGAAGATGACTTTAAATGTCCTCCTTTTTGTAAACAAAGGTGTCCGGAAAATCCAAGGAATGAGCGACATAACGATCGACCCCAACGGTACGAACGGATAATAGAGTCCCGTAAGAATTCCATACCATTGAACACTTTTTATAAATCTATTTTCGTGGGGCGCATAATAATCAAAAAGTTCTGGATCGGTGCGATTTCCAAAATGGTGTACACGATGAGGAATCTCAAACATTGTAAATGCCATAGGAAAAAGAGAGCTCGAGAGTACCCCAAAGAGATAATTCAATTTTAATGAACGGTGAAATACATGATGTGCCGATTCATGCATGAGCGCATAGTTGGTTAGGAGAAGAAAAGAAAAAATGATACCTAGCGGGATAGACCAAATCCAGTTTAGATGCGATGCCAGCCACAGAAGTGACCATGCCGTGACTTGTACCACAAGTACAAGCGTTATATTCACGCTTCCTCTAATACGAATCTTCTGTTGCATAAATCTTTAAGCAAATCCCTTTTTTCTCATAGACTTACCGACAAATATTCCCGCAATAAGTCCTAGGACTATCGCACCGATACTAAAATATAGGACACTTTTCTTAGCTGTTGACAAGAGCGGGTTATCAAATACATTTACACCAAATTGGAGGGATACAATTTTCCATCCCCCATTTTCTTTATAAAGAGTAGCTGTCCACCTTGAAGGAAGTTCAACTTTCTTGTCGCCAATAAAAGTAATTGAATCAACTGTAGCGCCGTACGCTACCGCAGTATTAGTTCCGTAGAATTCAGATAGTTTGTCCACCGTAATAACAACGGAATAATCTTTAAGTACGGGATTATCTCCTGTAAGCATTCGTTTGTAAAAAGCTTCTACCGCGTTAACACCATCTGCGACTTCCCCATTTTGATACACGACATTAATATTTGGATCCATGTATGACTTAACTGTCGCTATATCTTTCTTATTTATGGCTTGTTGTAAATCAACTAGAACGGCTCGCAATTCATTGTGTCTCGGATCTTCCTGACCGGTTACATTTTGAGCAAAAGCAATATTACTAAACACGAATACTGAGACTAAGCTGTAAATAATTGAAACGTATAATTTCATATGAATAATTTATTTAGTAATAATATAATTTAAAATTTTATATATAAGTGCGCTTATATGATTGAGTCTAAGGAAATGATCTGCGCCCCAAAGTGGGTAGACATTCCCAGAGACTCCTAAAAAATCACTGAGAGTTATTATACCATCATTTGGACCAAACTGCGCAAGTCTTCGGTACTTCTTAATAGTCATAGGTTGTAAGTGAGATGGGAGAGGTACCCCTACTATGTGCATAACTTCCAAATGTGGCGGTAAGAGAAAATCCTTTTGTAATAGTAGATTATTACGAGACATTTCTCTTGAAAGAGTATGATCAATACCGAGAATTTTAGAGATTACTCGCCAAATTGCCCTCGAGAAAAAGGACTTGTGTTTATGATCCCATAATGATGTTCCTGTAACAGGCCCTGATATATTAATCCACCCTTTTATATTATTTGGAAATTTCTCGCCATGTAGCTCTTCGAGACACAATCGTGTTTCAATAGATCCCTTACTAAAAGAAACAATCCAAACATTACTATGTCTCTCTCTTAAAATTTTTTCTTTTATAACGTCTCTGCTTTTAAATATTGAACCTCGGCTATTTAAATCAATGAGCTCATATTCCATATTAAATTTTTCCGCGATTGTTTTAACGAATAACCCATCACCCCCGATTTCCGGATACTCTTTATAAAACATTCCAGGTACGATGAGGAGTTTTAGCTGTTTACTAGGATGGGTTGCTTTAAGTTGCTGAGAATTAATTGAATCGATGAAAGTACGATGTTTTTCGCAGAGGTATTCGTAAAGAATCACTGTGGCCTGATTTAAGCCCTGTTCGTTCTCAATCTTTTTCAATAAAGTATGTGTCAATTCGACACCTTTATATTTTTTTGATTCTTCAAATAACTCAACCTCGTCGATGAAAGCACTGCCAAATAATTTTTTTCTTAGCATGGTTTTATTTGTCTATAATATACCTAGGAATATTCTCCATATATGTCCAAAACCTTGCTACCGCTTGATCGTATTCTGGTGACAACATACCTTTCTTCGGATGCATATTTTTAATTACCTCAATGTCATCACTTAGGAAACGCATTGCAAAATAGCTCGTTATCGAAAGCCTTATAGTTTCAAAAAATCTAGTGACAAAATTTTTTGCTTTAGACTGACGAATCACAACAAGAAAAAATTTTGATTCATTGTCATTTTCTCCGGGAAGCATAGACAGAATAGCCAAATATTTTGCTGGAAGACTACGAACTAGAATAATATTACCTCCCCAGCAATCATATTGAAGTTTGGATGTACCCATTCCCAATCGTCGTATCAGGCGGTCACGCCAACTTTTTACTTTCACGCGAACCGTAAACTGTATTCCAAGATGGAAAGAATTTTGACTTCTATAATGCACAGGTCCGTCAATAATTCTGTTATGCACTGCGGTTAGATGTTGTGTGTCAAAGGCATTTAGAATTACGGCGATATAATCATTTTTAAGATTGAGCGTTACCGGTTTTGAAGATATTGGGTTTGAGACATCGGCAAATGAGGGTAATTCAAAAGTTGGTGACTTTCCCCAGAACACAAATATAATTCCGTATCTTTCTGTAACCTTCAAATGCTTCGTCAAAATTTGTGATGTTTTTCCAGAAGATGAGTCACCTCCACGACTGCCATCTGCATTTAATCTCCAGTCGTGAAGGGGGCACTCAATACTGTTTCCCTTAACCTTACCATTTGCCAGATCTGTACCCATATGAGGGCAAAAACGATGAATCAATCCCAATGTCCCGTCTTGAGTTCGGAACAAAAGCCATTCGGTTCCAAATAATTGAATAGCTTTACTCTTGCCTTTTTTTATCTCTGACAACAGGCAAATTGGGTACCATGATTCAGGATAATATGATATATTTTGTGATGTTGAGGTTGGTGGCATTATCGCTCGTTAGTCATTGCTATACTATATAGTGGCAATCAATATTATCCAAATCACCCATAATGAAAAATTTTTGTAATAAAAATGTTACGGTTGAAGCATGGTACGTCATCTGTAAATCTAAAGAATTGGGGCGGGGTGTTGCCAAAAAGTTTGCTATAGGGCCAATCAATTGGATTATTATTAGACGTTTCCGTGCTGGACACGTCGTAGCTTCACAAGCATATTGCCCGCACATGGGTACAGATCTAACACTCGCTAAAGAAATTCCGGGGCAAAGAATTAAATGTGCATTTCATGGGCTCGAATTTGATTCAAGTGGAAACTGCGTTTCAAGCGGAATGGAAGGAAACCCAGCTTACAGACTTCAAATCTACCCTATAAAAGAAAAATATGGACTTGTATGGATTTACTTGGGCGAAACGCCTAGATATGAAATCCCTGAACTAAAACTTAATGGGGGGTTTTTACTACATCTCCCGTCTAAAAAAATAGAAGCTCATCATCATATTGTCATTTGCAACCCACTCGATAATGTCCATGTAGGACTTGTCCACTCCCTTGAAATACACAAATGCACATTTAAGCGGGATGGAGTTTACATAAAAGAGAATGTCTCCGGTATCTATCGTTCATGGTGGATGAAACTTTTAAGTCGAGTTTACTCGAAAGATATGCAAATTGAGTTTTCCTCATTCGGTTCTTCTGTATCAGTTGCGGATACTGCGTGGCACAAGAGCCGTGTTGTTATACTTTTTACTGCACGTCAGGATGAAAATAATAAGTGTCATACAAATACCGCAGTGTGGATAAATTCATATAACCCACTTGACTGGTTACGTGCACTTACCATTATCCTTATAATACTCAAACAAGACGTTGATATTCTAAACACAATAAACGTAAAAACAAATTTCACTGATCTCGATAAGGGAATGATCTTATTTACAGATGTTGTCGACAATATGCCAATTTACGATTCACAGACTCGCTAAAATAATGGTGTTAGGAAATCATAAGTTCATCTTTTGCTTCCTGTGAAAGCATATTTTTGTTCCATGCCGGTTCCCAAACTAATTCGACATGGACAGCTTTTCCGGATATTTTTTGGGTTACATCATGAACGCTCTGTATTATATAAGGACCATCAGGACAACCCATGCTTGTAAGAGTCATCTCTATAAAAATGTCGGTACCCCAGAGACGAATATCGTAAATCAAACCCATATCGACAACATTGATTCCAATTTCTGGATCTATAACGTATTGTCTTATTGCTTCTCTAATTTGTTCAACAGAAATGTTAGGCATGTTCATTTTTTTCAATCTTTTTGATTGCCTTATGTAGTGCTCCAAGTGGCAGTAGAACACATTTAGCTCGTCCTACCCCAACTTTAATCTCAAGAAGTTCTTGCATGTAATTATAGTCGAAATTCTCGATATCTTTTAGACATTTACCTTTGACGTTCTCGCAGAGGAGAGAAGCTGAAGCAACGCTTAAAGCACAGCCTTTTGCGGTAAAAGCGATATCTGTCAAAATACTTCTATCATCACAATTTATTTCAAGCGTAAGACGGTCGCCACAAAGAGGGTTTGTGTCCGTTATTGATGCATCAGGATTTTCGAGTGACCCATAATTTTGTGGATTTTTGTAATGTTCCAAAATGTTTTCTCGGTAAAGGTCGCTCATATTTTTAAAGTTTGCTTAGCATAATTTAGCGCGTCAATTAGCATATCAATGTCTTCCATAGAATTGTATACAGCTAGACTCAATCGGCAACTTGCCGGTAAGTCGAGCGCGCGATGCAATGGCTCGGCACAGTGATGTCCAGCGCGAATACAGACACCATATTCGCCGACAAGACTTGCAAGGTCGTGCGCATGGGCTCCTTTTACGTTGAAAGAGATTACTCCACCGCGATGCAGAGAATCGGATGGTTCTATTATCGTCAATTTTTCTACAGTTTTTAGTTTTTCCAGAGCATATACGGTGAGTTCTTTCTCGTATTCTAAAATTGAATCCAGGCCAATATTTTCCAAAAATTTAATGGCCGAAGCTAGCGCAACAACTTCCGCAATCGGAGGCGTGCCTGATTCAAATTTACTTGGCAATTCTGCCCATTCTGTGTTTTCATCTGTAATTTGCCGAACCATTCCACCGCCGAACAAGAACGGTGGCATCGATTCGAGAATATTTTTTTTCCCATACAACACGCCCACACCAGTCGGTCCGTACATTTTGTGTCCGGAGAATACAAGCCAGTCACAGTCTAGGTCCACTACATGAGCAGGTATGTGAGCGATACTTTGCGCAGAGTCAATGAGTACATGCGCCCCAACTGCATGAGCTTCTTTGATAATATCTTTTATTGGCGGGATAGTTCCTGTGACATTTGAGAGGTGTGTAATTGCAACAAGTTTGGTTTTAGCTGATAGATACTTGCGTACGTTTTCCATGGTAATGATACCGTTCTCATCGCATGGAATTATTTTAAGAATGGCACCCTTTCTTTTTGCGAGTTGTTGCCACGGTAAAAAATTTGAATGGTGCTCCAAAATACTAACCAAAATCTCATCACCAGCTTTGATATTGGTTTCACCCCAGGAATAGGCTACGAGGTTAATTGACTCCGTCGCACTTTTTGTAAAGATAATTTCTTGCCTGTCAGATGCCTTGATAAAGTTAGATACCAAATTCCGCGTATGTTCGTACGCCTCGGTAGCTCGCTCGCCGAGCGGATAAATACTTCTGTGAACATTGCTGTTTAGATTGGTGTAATAATAATTTATTGAATCTATTACACTTTGTGGCTTATGAGTAGTCGAAGCATTGTCGAGGTATACAAATTTCGTATGGATGTTATTAAAAATTGGAAATTTATCTTTTTTCATAGTATTTTAGAAATTTTCTTATTCAAGAATATGAGAACCTTTTCTCGAGTTTTTTGGTCACTAATTTCTGGAACATTCTCAAAAGCAAAACTCGTAATCACCAATTTTTTAGCTTCTTGCGCCGGAATACCCCTGCAATTCAAGTAAAACAAAATATCATTATCTAGGTGACCTGTCGTTCCGGCGTGCGATGCTTTCACTGCATTTGTTTCTATCTCGAGTGAGGGCACAGATATGACTTGCGCATTCCTCGATATTAAAAGTGAATTGTGTGCAAAATAAGCATTGGTATTGAGGGCGTTTTTTTCAATTTTTATCATACCTTTGATAGTATTTTTAGCATCACCACCTAATATTGATTTTATCCACGAATACCCGACCGTGTTTTTATTTTGATGTACGACTTGTATATTAATTTTGGAGGTTCCTTTAGTGCCCAAATTAAACCCGAAAATCTTAACCGAGGAACGAATGCCTGAAAGGTTAAACTCTAAAATGTAATCGCTATCCTTTTGCGAATCGGTAAAAAAAATGTATGACAATTCCTCATAATCGCCGAGTTTTATATGTTCACTCGATGATAACGTCTTGCGCAGTATAGTTTTGTGAATTTTTTGAGAATTTATCATATAAAATTAGCCGACCGATCCTTCCATCTCGAGTCCAATCAATCGATTTAGTTCAACGGCATATTCCATTGGCAATTCCTTAACTATAGGCTCAAAAAAGCCGTTAACGATTAGGCCTCGAGCATCTGATTCGGGTATCCCTCGACTCATGAGATAAAACAGTTGTTCTTCACTTATCCTGCTCACTGTCGCTTCATGCTCTATAAAAGCTTCGGGGTTTTTTATATCCATAGTCGGGTATGTATCCGATCGAGATTTTTCATCCAGAATCAGCGCATCGCATGTGACATGAGATTTTACGTCAAACGCTTCCGGAAGGACTTGGAGCCATCCTCTGTAGCTAGTCCTCCCACCATCTTGAGATGTAGATTTTGAAATAATTCTCGACGACGTATGTGGAGCTACATGTATGACTTTGCCTCCCGCATCTTGATGCTGTCCATTGCCTGCAAATGCCAGAGAAAGAATCTCGCCCCGAGCCCCGGGCTCAAGCAAATATATACTCGGGTATTTCATTGTTACTTGGCTTCCAAGATTTCCATCAACCCATTCCATGACTGCATCGCGGTAAACAAATGCTCGTTTTGTTACCAAATTGTATACATTCTTTGACCAATTCTGAATAGTCGTATACAACACACGAGCGCATGGTTTTACAATAACTTCGACGACTGCATTGTGTAATAAATCTGTACTATTTATTGGAGCAGTACAACCTTCAACATAGTGAACAAAACTTCCTTCATCTGCGATGATCAGAGTACGTTCAAATTGCCCCATACTTTCGGCATTAATACGGAAGTACGCCTGTAGCGGTAATTCAACTCTTACACCTTTAGGCACGTAGACAAAACTACCGCCAGACCAGACCGATGAGTTAAGTGCTGAAAATTTATTATCCTGTGGAGGAACTACTGTACCAAAATATTCCTTAAACAATTTGGGATATTTTTGCAAAGCAGTGTCCATATCTGTGAAAATAACCCCTTTTTCTTCAAGGTGTTTTTGCAAACTGTGATATACAACCTCGGATTCATATTGAGCACCTACTCCCGCAAGATATTTCTTTTCAGCATCGGGTATTCCCAATCTGTCAAACGTTGTTTTTATTTCCTCTGGAACATTATTCCAATCACTTTCTGATCGCTCTGAAGTCTGTATGTAATAGCATATCTCATCAAAATTTATATTGCTTAGATTTGCGCCCCATGGAGGCAGTGATTTACTCTTAAAAAATTCGAACGACTTGAGACGGAATTCAAGCATCCACTGCGGTTCTTTTTTATGAGAAGATATTTCCTTAATTACTTCTTCATCCAGTCCCTTTCTCATTTTGAAAACAAATTTTTCGGGGACTTTAAACGAACCTTGATAATTTTTTTTTATTTCATGCGCCGGTTTCATGTGGTAAAATTCTTATAACCATCTCTTTCTAGTTCATGAGCTAAGGTACGATCGCCACTTTTAACAATTTTTCCATCAGCAATGACGTGAATACTATCGGGTTCGATATACTGTAACAAACGCTGGTAATGGGTAATGATGAGAAAAGTCGTCTTATATTCTGCTACAGCATTTTTAATACTTTGAGCAATTAATTTCATAGCGTCGATATCAAGTCCCGAGTCAATTTCATCCAGAATGGCTAACTTTGGTTTGAGCATAGCTAATTGCACCATTTCAAGCCGTTTCTTCTCACCTCCTGATGCATGTTCATTGAGAGGGCGTCTCAAAAAATCTTCGGATAGACCATGATTCTTTAATTTCACTTTCAGGTTCGAAATAAATTCCTTTGGCGTGCTCGAATCTTTCAGACCTTTCTCTTTCAAGATTGAATTTTTAGCCGATCTTGTAATTTGGGACAAACTTACCCCGGGGATTTCTCTTGGGTGTTGGAAACTAAGAAAAATGCCTTTGCGAGCTCGCTCGTCGGTTTTAAATCCTAGCAGGTTTTCGCCTTCAAAAGAGATAGTTCCGTCTATAACTTCATAATCGGGATGTCCCAAAAGAATGCTACACAAAGTGCTTTTCCCCGACCCATTTGGACCCATGATTACATGAATACCGCTCCGAGGAATAGATAGGTTCAACCCATTCAGGATTAGCTTATCTTTGGCCTTAACCGTTAAGTTTTTAATCTCTAATAAGACCATAATTATTATATTAGAATCAACCTATATTAGCATTTTTTAGCTTAAATACCGTCATTTTGATACAATCAAGCGGTGAAAAAGTTTTTCAAGTG
>ORMF011094148.1_pt1 | contig 16903 bp, 14 predicted proteins | sample 1779871 | NCBI WGS metagenome assembly ORMF01 (sample SAMEA104232316, study PRJEB22302) | groundwater metagenome | biome: forest; feature: aquifer; material: groundwater | place: USA | collected 2011-08-07 | depth 5.4 m
CCGCCGTCCCTCCCGAGTGGTGTACGTCGCGTGTGATCCCGCCACGCTCGCGCGCGACGTGCGCGCCTTCCTCAACGCCGGCTACGAGCTGGAGGACCTGACCGGCTTCGACCTGTTTCCGAATACAGCCCACATCGAGACAGTGGTGACACTGACGGCATCTATGGATCGATGATCGATGATTTGTGTATCGATTGGATCATTTGGCATCGAGGGATCGCGTCATCATGGTGGCATCGGCAAATTGATCGGCGTATTGATTCCTGACGCGAGATCTCATTCGCGGCGCTTGTGTCTCTTGGCGGTCCGGTAGGAGGCGCCGAAAATCCTCGCCAGTTCCTCCGCTTCTTTTAGCAGCGTATCGAGTGACGCTGCCGTGCTATGGATGCCGGCATTCCGAAGACGTGTCAGCCAGAACACGGACTCGTCGGCTTCCTCCGACACGAGGCCGATCTTCGCTATGAATTCCGCGTGCGACCTCGCGCGTCGTGCTGCCCGGTAGTTGGCCGCCGCGGAACTCGACGAGTCCTGATACTGCCCCGCCATGCGGCGCGCGACCGGTGTGTCCGGCAGTCCCAAGACGAACTTGATGGACAGATCCGCGAATGCCTCGGCACGGGCCTGAAGATCATCGGCTTGACTCACAACGTTGCCGCGAGCAACGGTGATGCCGTCGATGATCAAATAGATGTCTCAATATTCCGATGATGCAGCGATGCTCCGATGCTCCAATGTGCAAATCGATCCACAAATCATCGATCCTCGATCGTCAAATTCTGCACGCTCGGACAAAGGCTTCGAACAACTCGCGGAACTCGCCGGTTGACCAGAAATTCTCCGGATGCCACTGCACGCCCAGGCAGAAGGGTCGTGACGGGTCTTCAACAGCCTCGATCACGCCGTCAGGAGCCTGAGCCGTCACGGCAAGACCCGCACCGAGCTGTTTGACGGCTTGATGGTGGCGGCTGTTGACAAGGCAAGGCGCACCAGCGCGGGCCGGGAGCAGGCGATCCAGCAGGCTGTCCTGCATCACGCTGATGTCGTGGGCGATCGCGAAGCGGGGCTCTGCGATCCGATGGGGCAGCGGCGATGGGAGCTCGGAGGGGATGTCCTGCACGAGAGTGCCACCGCGTGAGACGTTGAGTACCTGAATCCCGCGGCAAATGGCGAAGAGCGGGAGCCCGGCGTCGAGCGCCCCGCGAGAGAGCGCGAGCTCGAATTCGTCGCGGCCAGGCTCGGAGGCAGAGAAGGTCGCGTGGGCAATCTCGCCGTACAGCGACGGGAGCACATCGCCGCCACCCGCCAGCAGCACACCGTGATGTCGCCGCACCACGTCTTCGGGAGTCTCGGTGGCGGGCTCGATGATCACCGGCTCGCCGCCGGCACGGCGGACCGCCTCCTCGTAGTCCCCGAGGTTATTCGTGCGCGGGATCGCAATGCGTGGGCGCGCCATGATCACATCCGAGGGGGAACGCCGACCCCCATCAGGTCAAGCGCTCGCGTCAGTTGCTGGCGCAGGTAGATGACGGCTGCCGCGCGCCACCGCCTCACATCGTCACGCTCCTCATTCAGGATCTGCGATCGGTGGTAGAACGCATTGAACGCCTGCGCGAGCGAGAACGCGTACTTGGCAAGGACTGAGAATTCGAGAGACCGCACGACCTGATCGACCACTTCGTCGAGCCTGGATGCCTCGAGTACCAGGGCCCACAGCTCATGGCTGCCATTCTCGCCTGTCAGCTCGCCCGGCGGCACATCCGGCAGCGTGCGAAGAAGCGCGGCGTCATCCAGTCCGTCGCGCTGCTGCAGCTTCTGGAAGATGTTGTTGGCTCGGACCACGGCGTACTGAATGTACGGCCCGCTTTCGCCTTCGAAGCTGAGCGCCTCGTCGAGATCGAATGCGATGACCTTCCCGCGCGAGAACTTGATCATGAAGTAGCGGACAGCGGCAATGGCGATCGTCCGAGCAATGCGATGGGCCTCGGCGTCGCTGAGCTCCGCGTTCCGCTTCCGGACTTCGGTTCGAGCCTTGCCGATGAGCGTATCGAGGAGGTCGTCGGCCTTGACGCCGAGTCCTTTGCGTCCTGAGACCTCGACGAAGGGTTTTTTGGCCTCCTCGGAATCGGCAGGGGGCGCGTGGCCGAGCTCGCGCGCGGTGGCGTGCGACAGCGCCACCATTTCATAGGAGAAATGGCGCGAGCGCTCGGCGGCTTCGGGATGACCGATCGCCACCAGCGCCTGTTTCAGCAACTGCTGCAGGTACGACTGGCGGACGTCGATGACGTTGTACACGTGAGCCGCTCCGCCGAAGTGAGGGTGATCGGAACGGCCGTTGGCGTCGGTTGTCGCCCACAGCAGGCCGTGCGGGCGCTCCTGAAACACCCGGTACTTGAAGTCGCGCCCTAGCAAGCCGAGCTTCCAGAACTGATATGCGATGTCCTTCCCAACATAGGTCACCGTGCCGTTGGAGCGGACGATGACTTTTTCGCGTTGCTCGTCCTCTTCGCCAGCGAATTGGGGATCGGGGATCAGGGATTGGGGACTGGGATTTCTTTGGGAGTTGGGATTTGGGTGTTCGTTGGGATTTGGGATTTGGGATTTGGGATTTGCCTCACCCTGTTCCTCAATAGGCATGACCCAGCAGCCGGCGAGCCTTCCTTCGGTTTGCAGAAAGACGGCCCCGCTGGCCTTGAGAACATCGAATGCCTGCGCCCAGAACTTGAGGCGCAGGATATCTCCCTCCCACGTGAGGAGGTCGTAGTCCACGTTCATCCGCGCCATCGTCTGTAGGTGGCAGCGGACGATGCGATCTGCGATGAACGCGGCGATCTCGGCGTTCTCGTTTCCGCCATGCTCGATGTCGTGCAGCGTTGCGGAGCGAATCGCGAGCCGGGACTTGTCCTCCTCGTACCAGTGGGTGATGCGTGCGTACAGATCCCAGCAGTAATAGTCGAACCGCGTGCGAGTCGCGATCTCACGAATGTTCTCGAGCGATAAGGCTTCAAGCACGCGAAACCCTACGACCACGTCCGCGACCTGAACGCCTGTATCGTCGATATAGTTTTGAACCTCGACGGGGACACCGCGATATCGGAGAACGCGAACGAGCGTGTCGCCGAGCGCCGAGTTCCGAAGATGACCGATGTGCGCTGCCTTGTTCGGATTGATCGCCGTATGCTCGACGATGGCCTTTCCTCCGGACGGTCGGATCGCCGCGTCCGTGGGCGCGAGACGTGTCAGCAGGAAGGACGGCCGCTCCAAGAAGAAGTTCAAGTACCCGTTGGCCGCCGCGGCAACGCGCGCGATCCCGCGGAGTTGGCCGAAGGCACCTTGAATCTCCTGTGCAATCGCCCGCGGCGCTTTGCGCAGTCGGCGCGCGAGTTCAAACGCGACGGGCGTCCCCAGATCGCCAAGATCGCGGCTGGGTGGGTAATCGAGTGCGAGCGACGGCACCGCCTCGGCGTCGAGGGAATACAGCGTGGTGAGCACGCGAGCGAGGTGGGCGCGAAGCTCGTCTTGAACGGGCAATATCATCGTCGGTGTCGTCAGTGGGTATGTTGTCAGCGATCAGGGGCCTGCAGTACCCTTTTCGCACGCTTGATCGCCGTCACCCGCCGCCTCACGGGCCCGCTCATAGTCCTCGGGCGTGTTCACGTTCAGGAGCAGCAGACCATCGGGATCGTATGGTGCCAACTCGTCGATCGTCATCTCCCGTACATCCAGGCCGCGAATGGCGTCGGTGACGCCGAGGGCCCCCGCCTTGATGCACGCGGCCAAATGATCCGCGGCGTCCCGCCGATACGACGCGCAGAGCGGATGCAGACCTCTCGCATTGCGCGGCACCACCGCCTGGGCAAGCGTCCCAAGCGTCGCGAGCGACAGCAGGAAGGCGGATGTCAGAAAGGGCATGTCCGCGGCGACGACCACGGTCTGATCCGCTGGGGATTCCTTCAGGGCTGTGTACAGCCCGCCGAGCGCCCCGGCGCCGCTGAAATGATCGCGGACGATGGGAACATCGGCGCCCTGGATGTCCGAGTCGTCAGCCGTGACGACAAGGATGTGGGGAGTGATCTCCCGCGCCACACTCAGCTGACGTGCGAGGATGGAGCGTCCGCCCACATCGAGGGACGCCTTGCTGCGGCCCCCGAGGCGCCGCCCTCGGCCGCCGGCGAGAATAGCTACGGAGAAGATGTCGACGATGACTCCCGATCCCATTATAGGTGCGCATGATTGAGGCAGGAATCGGACGCTTGCTCGTAGCGAGCTTGCACCAGGGAATTGCCGATCTGCTGCCGACGCGTCTCGAGTTCTACGAGGCGTGGCTGAACCCTGCCGGCCTGCGCGATGGACGCATTGGGCTCGCCCCGCTCGCGGCCGTGCTGAGCTTCCTCCGGCAGGAGGGGCAGGCGTACCATTTAATCGCGGCCAGGGCAGGTGAGTACGCGGCCGAGTGGACCGTGGCGGATTTCCCCGCAGCCCAACGAGCGATGATGCGTGCGGCCCCGGAATGGGTTCGCGTTCGGCTCGTGATGTTCGTGGCAAGGCGCATGGTCCGAAACACCTACAAGGGCAGCCGCGCGATCATCCGCTGGCAGCGGCGGGAAGGCGCAATCGACATCCGCGGCTCCATCTTCTGTGAAGTGCGCGATCGGGGGCCGGCGCCTCTCTGTGAGTTCTACGCGTCCGGGATCCGCCGTCTTATGCTGCTGTTCAACCTGGGGGTTGATGTCGGGATCGTCCATTGCCGCGCAACAGGAGGCAGCCAATGTCTGCTGACGGTGTCGGTACGTCCATCGCAGGCAGGGCTGGTCGCCTGAGCGGCCAACTCCTGGCAGCGCTCGTTCTCATCGCCAGCCTTTGGGCGGCCGATGTTGGTGCCCAGAAGGCGGCGCCGCTCTATCTTGTCATCCCGTTCGAGAACGCGAAGGATGAAGCCCGTCTGTACTGGCTCAGCGAGGGGTTGTCCATCCTGCTTGCAGACGACCTCCGCGCGCTCGGTGGGCGCGCGTTGACCCGGGACGAGCGGCTACGCGCCATCGAGCGGATGAACCTTCCACGGTCGGCCACGCTCAGCCACGCCACGGTGATTCGCATTGGGCAGCTCCTCGGGGCTACCCACGTGCTGATCGGCGCCTTCGAGCTGCAAGGCGACGTTCTCTCCATTCGCGCAAGGGCGATTCAGCTCGATTCCGGCCGCATGCTGCCCGAGATTGCCGAACGAGGGCCGATCGCTGAGGTCTTCGCCCTGCATGCGCGTCTGGCGCGTCGCCTGGTACCCGAGACCACGATTCGCGCCGAGCAAATGGAGCAGGGACAGACGTCGCTGCCCGCGTTCGAGCAGTACGTGAAGGGGCTGCTGGCGGAAGTCCCGGCGACTCGGCGGACCTACCTCGAACAGGCACTGAAGCTCGCGCCGACGTTTTGGCGTGTTCGGCTGGCGTTGTGGCAGGAGTATGCGGACCGTGGCGAGCACCTCGCGGCGCTGAACGCGATTCGCGAGGTCCCCGACGGCCATTCCCTCACCCGCCGAGCGCGCTTGCGAGGCGCGCTCTCGATGCTCGAGCTCGGCCGGCACGCGGAGGCCCACGAGACGTTCATGATGCTGCACAGGCAGCAGCCAGACGCCGCCCTCGTCAATAACCTGGGCGTGATTCAAGTACGACGTCCCCCGGGCACCCTCGACAACCGCAGCGTGGAGTTCTTCGGCGAGGCGGTGAAGCTCGATCCCGCCGATCCGGACCTGTTTTTCAATCTGGGCTACGCCTCATGGTTTGCGAAGGATCCGTCCGGCGCGATCGCCGCGTTGCGCGAAGCCGTTCGACGGAATCCCGCAGACGGCCAGGCGCATTACGTCCTCGGCGTTGCGCTGCAGGCGACCGGGAGCACACCAGAAGCCAACCGGGAGAAGGAGCTCGCACGCCGGCTCTCGTCCACGTTCGCCGAATGGGAGTCGACGCAGCCTCAAAGCATGCCGGTGCCGCAAGGGCTCGAGCGGTTGAAGGGCGAGGTCGACCTTCCAGAATCTCTCAGGATCGAGAGCGCGCTGGTGGCCACCGAGCAGCGCGAACAGCGCCAGCTCGCCTTGTTCCATCTCGATCGCGCACGGCGCCTCTTCGAGCAGAAACGCGACACCGAGGCGATCACCGAGCTTCGGCGCGTGGTCTATCTGACGCCGTATGAGGCTGAGGCGCATCTGTTCCTCGGGCGCATCCACCTGCGTACTGGACGACTCAGCGATGCGATCGATGCGCTGAAGATCTCGATCTGGAGTGAGGACACTCTTCCGGCCAGGCTCGCGCTGGCGGAAGCCCTGATTCAGGCGAAGGAGATGGCCGCCGCCAGAATTGAGGTCGAGCACGTGCTGGCGAAGGATCCTTCGAACTCACACGCCCGCCAATTGCGGGAGAGCTTGAGCCGCTGACCGCTGCAGCTCGTGATAGAATTCGCCCCTAAGTCATGGCAGATGAAGCGCTTCACGAGATTCAGCTAAACGGGAAGCAGCTTGTGTTCCTGTTCATGTCCGCGACGGTTGTCGCCGTGGTCGTCTTCCTCTGCGGCGTCATGGTAGGTCGCGGTGTGAGCGCCCAACGTGGCGAGTTGATGTCGGTGGCTGGGCAGGCGATCGAGGATCCGACCGCAGCTCGCGGCGACTTCGCCCCATCGGCCGCGACCGCTCGTCCCGAAGGCGCGTCAGCCTCGTCGCAGGAAAGTCTCAGCTACCCCGATCGGCTGGCGGCCGACACGGTGCCTCCCGAAACGTTGAAGGAGGAAGTGGCGCAGGTTGTCGTGGCGGCTTCGCCGGTGGCGCCAAGCCGGCCCGGCAGCGAATGGACTGTCCAGGTGGCTGCCGTCCGTGAGGCTTCGGAAGCGGAACGGATGGCGCAGCGGCTGACAGCCAAAGGCTACGCCGCCTATGTGAACGCTCCCGCGATCGGAACACCACGGGTCTACCGTGTGCGCATTGGCCATTTCGCAGATCGGCGCGAAGCGGAAACCGTGGCGTCCCGTCTCGAAAAAGAAGAACAGTTCAAACCCTGGATTACGCGCTAGCCCTTCTCTCGGGCACTCTCCTCGCGCTGAGCTTTCCACGCTACGGGCATGCCGGAATGGCATGGATCGCGCTCGTACCGCTACTTCTCGCGCTTACCGGATGGCGGGGGACGGGGAGTGCGATGCGCGTGCAATCGCCGCGGCGCGGCTTCGTGCTTGGTCTGGTCGCAGGGCTCGTCTATTTTGTCGGCACGCTGTACTGGACCAGCACGGTGGTCGCGCAGTTCGGCGGGCTACCGCTGCCGCTGGCCCTCGTCGCCATGCTCCTGCTGGCGCTGTATCTCGCGATCTTTCCGGCTGTCGCCGCGCTGATTACCGCACGGCTGCTCGCGCGGGTCGGCCCTGCAGCGCTGTGGCTCTCCCCGGCGCCCTTTGTGGCGACGGAATTTTTCCGAGGGTACCTGTTCGGCGGTTTTCCATGGGTACCGCTTGGCTCGAGCCAGGTGACCGTGTTGCCGATCGCGCAGTTCGCCAGCGTGTTCGGCGTCTATGGGATGACGGCGCTCGTGGCGTTCGTCGGAGCCGGACTCGCGTTCGCGCTGCACGTAACGGGGCGGCCGCGGGTCAAGGCAGTCGCGACCGTTGTGCTCGTCGTTGGAGGTGTGGGTCTTTGGGGCAGCTGGCGTGTGGCCGAAGGCTCGCTGGCACGTCAGGGCACTCCGCTCCGAGTCGCGCTGATCCAGGGGAATGTGCCCCAGGAAGAGAAATGGGAGCCCCGCTACGCTCCTCGTATTCTGACGACGTACCTCGACAGGTCGCGCGAAGCGGCGCAACGGGGTGCTGAGCTCATCATCTGGCCCGAGTCTTCCACGCCGTTCATGTTCGAGGAGGATCAGGTGGGCGGCCAGGTCGTTCGGGATCTCGTGCGCGATCTCGGAGTGCCACTCCTGCTCGGCAGCGACCAGCTCGAACGCGCGCCTTCGCCACGGCTGTACAACGCCGCGTTTCTCGTGAAGCCGGACGGCGAGACGGCCGCCGTTTACCGGAAGATCCACCTCGTACCGTTTGGCGAGTACATTCCGTTCAAGAACTGGCTTTTCTTCGTGGCGCCGCTCGTGGAGAGTCTCGCAGAGTTCGCCCCCGGCGGGTCGATGGTCATGCTTCCCGTTGGCCCGCATCTGGTGAGCACGGCGATCTGCTATGAGGTGGTGTACCCCTCGCTGGTGCGCGAGGCGGTGCTGGCAGGAAGCGAGCTACTGACGACGATCACGAATGATGCGTGGTACGGGCACTCGTCGGCACCCTTCCAGCACTTCGAGCTCGCGTCGATGCGGGCCATCGAGCAGGGACGGTATCTCGTCCGCGCCGCCAACACCGGCATCAGCGGCATCGTCGACCCGTACGGCCGCGTCGTGCAGCGGTCTGGTATTTTTGAGCAGGTGTCGCTCGTCGGCGACGTACGACTCACACTCGCGCGCACCATTTACTCGGCAATTGGTGACGCGGTGGCTTACGTCGCGATTGCGCTGACCGCGGCCGCGCTGCTCGTGGTCGGCAGAAGAGCCGGCTAAAGCCGAGGCGCGGTGGCGCAGCGCTTCAGCGCTGCGTGGCTGAGCAGCCCTGAAGGGCTGCGCCACCGGTGGATGAATGTAGGGGCCGGCTTCAGCCGGCTCAATTTGGAGGTCTTGTGGCAGTAACCGTTGATGATCTGGTTCGGCGATTTGAAGGCTTGAAGAAGCGGGCCAACGATCTACGGAGGTATCTTTGAGGACGCTCATTCGCCCAAGGAGCTGACCGAGATCGAGGAGCGCATTTCGGCTCCGGACTTCTGGAAGGATCAGGCCTCTGCCCAGAAGACCATGCAGCGCCGCGGACAGATCGATGAGGATGCCGCGCTGGCGGAGTCGCTGCGGCGGCGTATCGACGACCTGACCGTGCTTGTCGAATGGGCGAACGGCGGCGAAGAGGTCACCGCTGACCTCGATCGTGGACTCGCCGATCTCGAGCGCGAGGTCGAGGGCGCCGAAACCAAACGCATGCTTGGCGGCCAGTACGACCGGGCAAATGCGATTGTCACCATACATCCTGGAGCCGGCGGCATCGAATCCCAAGACTGGGCCGAGATGCTCTTGCGGATGTATCTACGCTGGTCCGAGCGGAGAGGCCTCAAGCGCGACATCATCGACTACCAACCTGCCGAAGAGGCTGGAATCAAGAGTGCGACGGTCCTGTTCACAGGCGACTACGCGTTTGGGCTGATGACCGCCGAAGCCGGCGTCCACCGCCTGGTCCGCATTTCGCCGTTCGATCAAGCGGCGCGGCGCCACACCTCTTTCGCGTCGGTGTTCGTCTGGCCGGAGCTGCCCGAGGATGTCGACGTGGAAATCGACGAAAAGGACCTTCGCGTGGATACGTACCGGTCGAGCGGCGCGGGGGGGCAGCACGTCAATGTGACGGACTCCGCGGTGCGACTGACGCATCTGCCGACTGGCATCGTCGTCTCATGCCAGAACGAACGGTCGCAGCACAAGAACCGCGCGCAGGCAATGAAGGTGCTGAAGGCACGTTTATTCGACCGGAGGCTCAAGGAGCAGCAGGCCAAGCTCGATCAGATCGGTGGTGAGAAGCGCGACATCGCCTTCGGCAGCCAGATCCGCAGTTACGTTCTGCAGCCGTACCAGATGGTCAAGGACCTTCGGACGCGCTTCCAGGTGGGCGATCCCCAGCGCGTGCTCGATGGCGATGTCGACCCGTTCATCAGGGAATACCTGATGAAGAAAGCCAACGGGACGCTCGGGGTTCCCGCTTCTGCCGATGAGGAATGATAGGCGGGTCCAAAAGGACCCGCCCTACGTACGTGGGGATCAGTACGTAGGGCGGGTCTTGTTTTGTAGACCCGCCGTCAGGGGATCGGCGTGAGTGCCGCCGGCGCGACGGCCGGCTGCGGCTGGGTGCCATTGATGAACGCTTCGGTGACGCCCGAATCGAGCGTTGCGAACACGATATTCTCCGGCGCTTCGAACTGCGGCGGATTGGTGCGATCGCCGGTGGCATCGATAGAGGCCCGCATGAAGTCCATCCAGATCGGCAGCGCCGCGCTGGCGCCCGTCTCGCCGCGGCCGAGCGGCTTCTTTTCGTCGTAGCCTACCCATACGCCAACGGTGATGTTCGGGTCGAAGCCGACGAACCACGCGTCGGTGTACTCATCCATCGTCCCGGTCTTGCCGGCAAGCGGCCAATCGAGCGCCGCGGCGGCGGCCGCAGTGCCACGCTGGACCACGCCGCGGAGTAGATGCGTCATCACGAACGCCGTGTCCGCCCGCGCCGCTTCATGCGGCTCTGGTCGGTGCTCCTCGAGCAGATTCCCCTCGCGGTCAGTCACGCTGATCGTCGAGTGGGGCGCCATGCGGACACCCTGATTCGGGAAGGCGGAATAGGCGCTGGTGACTTCCACGAGTGTCGCCTCGGCTGAGCCGAGCGCGAGCGAGAGGTAGGGCGGCAAATTCCCCGGAAAGCCGAACCGCCGTGCGTACTCGGTTACGGTGGAGGCGCCCACTTCCATCATGGCCTTCACGGCAGGAATGTTGCGCGACTGCTCGAGCGCCCGCCGGAGCGTCACCGCGCCTTCGAACTTGCGGTCGTAGTTCTGCGGCTCGTACCGGGGTTGGTTCGGCCCGGCAGTCAGCGACACGGGCTCGTCGATGAAGACCGACACCGGCGTGAAGCCACGATCGATGGCGGCGGTGTAGACGATCGGCTTGAACGCCGACCCCATCTGACGCCGCGCTTGTGTGGCGCGGTTGAACTTGCTGCGCGCAAAGCTGAAGCCACCAACCATCGCGAGCACGTCGCCCGTCCGATTGTCGACCGCGAGGAGCGCGGCTTCGACGACGGGAGCCTGTTCGAGCGCGATTGCGACGGGCGTCTGACCCGCCAGCTTGGTGACCCGTACCTCGATCAGATCGCCGGCCTTGAACAGTTGCGCGGCGGAGCGGTTTGTCCAGCTGAGACCGCCGCGCGCCAGCTCCACGCGATGGGCGCCGATGCGCACATGCGCGCCTCCTCCGATGGCCGTCGTATCAAGGACGACAGCCGGGACGACGTCCCCCTCGAGAATCGGCTGTGTCCATCGGTCGTGGCTGAACTGGTCGAGCGTGTGACCTTCAGCGACGACGTTGCGCTGCGGACGGCGGTAACCGTGACGCTTGTCGATCTGACGTAGCCCGCGATCGACGGCTTGGTTGGCAAACGTCTGAAGCTCCGCGTCCAGGGTCGTCTGCACGGTGAGGCCGGCTTCGTACAGGGCCTTTGCACCGTAGGTTTGCTCGAGCTCCTTGCGGATGTCTTCGGCAAAATACGGCGCCAGGGATCGTTCAGGGGTCGACCGCCCGAGCGGCACCAGCGGTCGCTCCGCTGCAGCGGCGGCATCTGCCGGCGAGACGTACCCCTCCTCGGCCAGGCGCTGCAGCACGTAATTGCGCCGCTGGAGGGCACGTTTCGGGTCCACGAACGGGCTGAGCCGCTGCGGCGCCTGGATGATCGCCGCGATCGTTGCCGCCTCCTCGAGCGTGACGTCTTTGGCTGGCTTGTCGAAATAGAGCCTCGCTGCCGCCTCGACGCCGTAGGCACCGTGCCCGAAATAGATCTGGTTCACATAGAAGGTGAAGATCTCACGCTTGGTGTAGCGCTTCTCGATCTGGATCGCGAGGATGGCTTCCTCAACCTTGCGCTCGACCGTCTTCTGAAAGCCGATAGGGAATAGATTGCGCGCGAGTTGCTGCGTCAGCGTGCTGGCGCCCGCCATTTCGCCTTCAAGCACGTCCTTGATCAGCGTGACGAGAATGCGGGAGGCGCTGAGGCCGAAGTGCTGGTTGAACCCGGCATCCTCGGTCGCGATGATGGCGTCGCGCAGGGCCGGCGCGACGTCCTCGTAGTCGATCACCACCCGGCGCTCGACCGCAAAGTCGCCGATCACTTCACCGCTGCGCGCGAGGAGACGGGTAATCGTGCTGGGATGATAATCGTCCAACGCACTAATCTGGGGCAGGTCGTCGGAGTAGGCGTACAGCACGCCGGTCAGGGTCCCAAGAAGGGCCGCAACGGCGAACGCCGCCACCAGCCCCGCCTGGCGGGCGAATCTGAAGGCCGATCGTCTCGCCGGCCGCTCCAGTTGAGAATCCTGATCCTGCATTCAGCGTGCTTCCAGTATAAGCGGAGGCAATTCTTTCGGTATCAATGCCTTAGGCCGATTGTCTGGATTCGGGCCAGCTGGGAATTGACAACAAAAGACTCAGATTTAATAATACTCGCATCCTAAATGGCGCCGCCGTACCAACGCGGCCTGCGCCAACCGAAGGGAGCGACATGAGCAAAATCATCGGCATCGACCTGGGCACGACGAACTCGGTAGTGGCCGTTATGGAAGGCGGCGAACCGGTCGTCATCACCAACCCCGAAGGGAGCCGGTTGACGCCGTCGGTTGTCGCGTTCACGAAGAGCGGCGAGCGGCTGGTGGGCCAGGTGGCGAAGCGGCAGGCGGTCACGAATCCGGAGAACACCGTGTTCTCCATCAAGCGATTCATGGGCCGTCGCTTCGATGAGGTCTCTGAAGAAATGAAGATGGTGCCCTACACCGTCATGGCGGCGGGGAACGACGTGCGGATCAAGGCGCTCGACAAGGAGTACGCGCCGCCGGAGATCTCCGCGATGATCCTGCAGAAGCTGAAGCAGGCGGCGGAGGAGTATCTCGGACAGCCGATCACGAAGGCCGTCATTACCGTTCCCGCGTACTTCAACGACGCTCAGCGTCAGGCCACCAAGGAAGCGGGGAAGATTGCTGGCCTCGAGGTGATGCGCATCGTCAACGAGCCAACTGCGGCCGCGCTGGCCTACGGGCTCGACAAGAAGAAGGACGAGACGATTGCCGTGTACGACTTTGGCGGCGGCACGTTCGACATCTCGATTTTGGAGGTGGGCGAGGGTGTCGTGGAGGTCAAGGCGACGAATGGCGACACCCATCTTGGTGGCGACAATCTCGACCAGCGGATCATCGACTGGATCATCAGCGAGTTCAAAAAGAGCGACGGCATTGATCTCGGCCGCGACCGCATGGCGCTCCAGCGGCTGAAGGAGGCTGCTGAGAAGGCGAAGATGGAGCTCTCCACCGTGATGGAAACCGACATCAACCTGCCGTTCATCACGGCGGATCAGTCGGGGCCGAAGCATCTGCAGATGAAGCTGACCCGATCCAAGTTCGAGCAGCTCGTCGAGGATCTTCTGCAGAAGACGGTTGGCCCGACCAGGCAGGCGCTGGCCGATGCGGGGGTGGAACCCTCGAAGATCGACGAGGTCGTGCTCGTCGGCGGTTCGACGCGCAGCCCGCGCGTTCAGGCGATCGTGAAGGAGCTGTTCGGCAAGGAGCCCCACAAGGGCGTGAACCCCGACGAGGTCGTCGCCGTGGGCGCCGCGATCCAAGCGGGCGTGCTGGCCGGCGAAGTGAAGGACCTCCTGCTGCTGGACGTCACTCCGCTTTCGCTCGGCATCGAGACGCTCGGCGGGGTCATGACGACGCTGATTCCGCGGAACACCACCATTCCGACGCGCAAGAGCGAGATCTTTTCAACGGCTGCCGACAGCCAGACGAGCGTTGAAGTGCACGTGCTGCAGGGCGAACGTCCGCTGGCGCGCGACAATCGGACGCTCGGGCGGTTTCAGCTGATTGGCATTCCGCCGGCGCCTCGCGGCGTGCCGCAGGTCGAGGTCACGTTCGACATCGACGCCAACGGCATGGTCAATGTCTCCGCGAAAGATCTCGGCACGGGTAAGGAGCAGAAGATCACCATCACCGCGTCGAGCGGCCTCAGCAAGGAGGAGGTCGACCGGATGATGAAAGAGGCGGAGCTGCACGTCGACGAGGACCGCAAGCGGCGCGAGGAGATCGAGACCCGCAACCGCGCCGACCAGGCGGTCTACGCCGCCGAGAAGATGATTCAGGATATGGGCGACAAGCTTGCGGCGTCGGACAAAGCCGCGGTCGAAAGCGCCATTGACGAGTTGAAGAAGGGGATCGCGGCGAGCGATACGGCGGGAATGACGCGGGCGATGGAGCAGCTCACGCAGGCCCAGCACAAGGCGGCCGAGGCGCTCTACAAGCAGGCCGGGGCTGGGGCGGCCGCCGGAAGCGCTGGCGCGAAGGCAGAGTCGGCCGGCGCCGCGGACAGCTCTTCGCCGGGCGACGTCATCGACGCGGAAGTCGTGGACGAAGAGAAGAAGTGAGAATGTGAGAATCGATGATCGCGCAATGTGAGAACCGATCGGTGAGTTGCGCCAGCGTTTCATCGAGTCATCATCGATGCACCGATTCGACAAATCGATGCATCGGTCAATGTTCCGATGATCGCATCATCGATGAACCCATCGATTCTCAAATCTCCAGATCATCGATCTGAAGATTCATGGATTTGTACGTGATTCTCGGGGTGTCGCACGGGGCCACGGACGCAGATATCAAGCGTGCGTACCGCCGGCTTGCGCGTCGGTACCACCCCGACATCAATCCTGGGGACCGTGCGTCCGAATCGAGGTTCCGTCAGATCCTGGAGGCCTACGAAACGCTGATCGATCCGGGCCGCCGCCATCGCTACGATGCGGGGATCCGCACCGATCCCGAGAGTGATCGTCGCCCATCAGGATTCGAGGGATTCGATTTCTCGATGCGCGGCACGGATCACAGTGGGACGTTCGGCGATCTCTTTGCCGAGGTGCTCACGGAGCGGCATACGCGTCGGGAAGCGCCGGCCGAACGCGGCGCGGATCTGCATGGCGAATTGGCGCTTGGCTTCGAGGAAGCGCTGCACGGCGTCCAGCGCCCGCTGACGGTCACTCGTCGTGAAACCTGCCGCACCTGTGCTGGCACCGGGCGCACGCGCGCCATCGCCGGTGCCTGCCTCGCCTGCCAGGGCAGCGGCGCGGTTCGATCGGTCCGCGGCCACATGGTGTTCACGAAAACCTGCCCGGCATGCGGCGGGTCCGGCGAGCAGCGCCCGAGGCAATGCGAACCGTGCGTCGGCACGGGGCAGGAAACGAGAACCGAAAACGTGATGGTGCGAATCCCGCCGGGTATCGTGGACGGGGAGCGCGTTCGAGTTCCCGCCAAGGGGCACGCGGGCATGTACGGCGGGCAGCCCGGCGACCTGTACGTGACGGTCCAGGTGGCGAAGCATCCCATCTATCGGCGCGAAGGCGATGACCTGTTCATGACCGTGCCGCTTGCGATTCACGAGGCCGCACTGGGCGCGCGCATCGAAATCCCGACCCCTGATGGCCCCGCGCGGCTGCGCGTGCCGCCCGGCACGCAGTCGGGCCAGCGGTTCAGGATGCGCGAGCGTGGAGCGCCCTCCATCCGCGACGGACGCAAGGGCGACCTGGTCGTGGAAGTCCGGCTGATGCTGCCGAAGGTGCTTGACGAGCGCTCCAAGGAGCTGCTGCGCGAGTTCGGCAAGATCAACGGCGAAAGTGTCAGGGAAAACGCGTGACGGCCAAGCGCGGCAGCGGCAAGGCGTACTACATGATCAGCGCGGTGGCGCAGAAGTACAACATTCACCCGCAGACGCTGCGCCTCTACGAGCGCGAGGGGCTGCTGAAGCCATCGCGCACCGAGGGGAACACACGCCTGTATTCGGAGGAAGACCTCGAGCAGCTCGAAACGATCCTGACGCTTACGCGGGATCTCGGCGTCAACCTCGCCGGCGTTGAAATCATTCTCAACATGCGCCGGAAGATCGAAGCGATGCAGCATGAGGTCAACGAGTTCATGGACTACGTGAAGCGCGAGCTGGCGCGCGGCATCGACGATTGGGAGCAGCGACTCTCGACGGCGATGGTCAAGTCGTCGCCGACAGATTTGGTGAAGCACCAGGAAAGTTCAAAGTCGAAAGTCCAGACGACAAAGTAAGTTATTATTCGTCGTGCCCTGCGCGCTCTGCGACGATACCGGCTGGAAATCGATCGAGGTGGCTGGTGTCTCGCGGGTCGCACGTTGCGACTGCCGCCGCGACACGCTCATCGATCAGCGTCTGACCGACGCACGCATTCCACCGCGCTACCAGCGGTGCGACCTCGACAACTTCGTCCTGTACGACAATGAGCAGCTCGTGCGGGCCGTCGACTCGGCGCGCCGGTTCGGCGACCTCTTCCCGGCGGTGACGAAGGGGCTGATGCTGATCGGGCCGCCCGGTGTCGGCAAGACGCACATCGCCGTGTCCGTGCTCCGTCGGGTGATTGCCGCGACTGGCGCCCGGGGGCTCTACTACGACACACGCGCGCTGCTCCGCGACATTCGGAGTACCTACAACCCTGTGCTGAATGCGGCCGAAATAGATGTGCTGCGCCCCGTGATGGAGGCCGAGCTGCTCGTGCTCGACGATCTGGGCGCGGAGCGGCTGACCGATTGGGTCGAAGAGACGATGAGCCTGATCGTCAACACGCGCTACAACGAGCGGCGGCCGACGATCTTTACGTCGAACTACGAAGATATCCCCGAAGAGGGTGATTTGAATTCCCTGCTCGTACGCGTCGGCTTTCGTCTCCATTCGCGGCTGCGAGAGATGTGCGAGTTCCTCGAGTACGACGGTCCGGATTACCGCAACCTTCCGCCGAATGCAGGCGCTGAAGACTTGTACAAGCTGTGGAAAGGACTGCCAAGGCGCAAGCTGCCCGCCAAGACGTCCGGACAGGCGCGCGCCCAGCTTCGGCCGTCAAAGCCGTCGGACAAGAGCGATCTCAAGTGGTCGGGTGGCAGAGCGGGATCGTAGCAAATGCTGAATGCTGAATGGCGAATGCTGAATGACGGGCGAATGCGAGTCCAAGTCGTACAATGCACTCATCATTCAGCATTCGGAATTCAGCCTTGCCA
>ORMF010050654.1_pt1 | contig 16896 bp, 15 predicted proteins | sample 1779871 | NCBI WGS metagenome assembly ORMF01 (sample SAMEA104232316, study PRJEB22302) | groundwater metagenome | biome: forest; feature: aquifer; material: groundwater | place: USA | collected 2011-08-07 | depth 5.4 m
CCCCCCCCCCCCCCGCGCCGTCAATCCAACTCGTACCCCTCCGCGCAAAACAACCGATGCAGCGCGATCGCGTGTTCGGCCGACAGCGCATCGAACGAAATCCCCATGCCCGCCGGCACCCCGGGCCGCGCGTCGCGAACCCAGCGCACTTCGCCGACGAGCTTCAATGGCTCCCACGCCGTGGCGGTGATCACCGAGAGCACGATCCGCGTGTGGGGCGCGAACGGCGGATCGAGCGTGACGAACACGCCACCGAATCCGATGTTCGCGGAACGTCCGTCGACCTCGCGAGGACTTTGCTCCAGCTCGCGACGAACGGTCACGCGCAGGTCGATCGGGTACCGCGGTCGTAGGCGGAAGTGCCCGGCCACGGGCGCGACCCTAGCATCGTGCGTGCGCACAGCGGTAGGTCGTACCACACGTCCGTGACGTTCATGGAGCGTCGCGTTCGCGCGGGTCGAACACGTCGCGAAGCCAGTCGCCCGTGAGGTTGAATCCGAGCACGGCCATCGCAATCGCCGCCCCGGCGACCATCGCGAGTCGCGGGGCGCGCAACAAGTGCGCCGTGCCCTGGTCCAAGAGGGCGCCCCACGATGCCGCAACCCCCGGTCCCAAGCCCAGGAACGACAGCGACGCCTCCGCGAGCACGGCGCCACCGAGCCCGAACGTGGCTTGCACGACGAGCGGCCCGAACGCGTTCGGCAACACGTGGCGAAAGAGCACCCGCCCCGGACTCGCGCCGAGCGCTCGCGCCGCAGTCACGAATTCTCGATCGCGCAGGCGCAGAACCTCCGCGCGTGCGACTCGCGCGTACGCGACCCATCCCGTGGCGCTGAGCGCGAAGATCAGATGCCCCAGGCCGGGATGGGCGAGCAGCGCGAGCAGCGCAACGTTGATCACGAGCGCCGGCATCGCTTGCACGGCGTCGGTGACGCGCGTGATCACGAGATCGACCGTTCGGCCCGCATAGCCCGCGACCGCACCGAGGACCGTTCCACCGACGAACGACACGGTCACGGTCGCGAGCGCGACGATTCCCGCGAGGCGAGCGCCGGCGAGCAGCATCGACAGTACGTCGGTGCCGTTGTCGCCAGTGCCAAGCCAATGTCGAACGCTCGGCCGCGCGAGTTCGTGCGCCAGGTCCATGCCGCGCGGGGAATACGGCGCGGCCCACGGCCCGAAGACTGCGAGCAGCGCAAACAGACCGACGAGCGGCACGCCTACCCACGCGCGGCCGGTCAAGCGCCACCGTGATCGCGACGCGGCGCTCATCCGAGTCGAATCCTCGGGTCCACGGCGACGTACGCGACGTCGACGAGGAGCTGAACGAGCACCGCGGTGAGTGCAATCACCACGACGCACCCGAGCACGATCGGAATGTCGCGCGTCGAGAGCGCCTGCAGCAGCAGCGTGCCGAGCCCCGGCCGATCGAAGATCTTCTCCGTGACGATCGCGCCGCCGAGCAGCGCCGTGAGCTGCGCGCCTCCCGCGGTGAGCAACGGCACCATCGCCGTGCGCAACGCGTGCGTCGTGAGAACGCGCCACTCCGGCAGTCCCCGCGCGCGTGCGGCTTGAACGTACTGTTCGCGCAAGACGTCGCGCAGCGCCGCGCGGCCCATGCGAGTGAGAATGCCGGCCATGCCGAGTCCAAGCGATAGCGCGGGCAGAATCACCGTCGCAGGGCCATGCGCGTCGGGGCCGGGGAACGGCAACACGGGGATCGCGACACAGAAGAGCAAGATCAGCATCGGTCCGAGCCACAGGGACGGAATCGCCACGCCCAGAATCGAGCCCACGCCGACGATCGTGTCCGTGCGCGTGCGTGGGCGCGTGCTCGCGAGCAGCGCGAGTGGGATCGCGATGGCCCAGGCAATGAGCGCCGCCGTCAGCGCGAGTGCCAACGTGTTGGTCCAGACCTCCGCGATCGACGAAAACACCGTGCGATCCGGCGCGCGAAACGAATGGCCCATCCCCCGGTACGCGAGGTCGCGGATGAACTCGACGAACTGCGTCGCGAGCGATGCATCGAGGCGCAGCGCGTGGCGAAGTTGCAGTCGATCGGCCGCCGTCGCCGTCTCGCCGAGGATGGCGTCCGTCGGATCGCCCGGCAACGCGTGCAGCACGGCGAAGCATGCGGACGCGACGCCAAGCACCGTCAGCAGTCCCGCGACGACACGCCGCAGCAGGTATCCGCCGAGCTTCACGCGCGGACTATAAACCCTACCTCTGGATGCAGTAGCCCGAACGACGGGACAACGGCGCGAGGCGCGGCTCCGTGTCGATGATGCGCGTGCACGCCGGCAGCGCTTCGCCGGCGTCGGCCTCGCCGCCCACGGGACACTGCCCCGTCGACGGAATCGTCGGGCGCGCACACTGATATCCGTCGCGACAGTCCATGTCGGTCTCGCACGCGCGCATGCAGTAGCGCCGCGAGAGTCGCGTCGTGTGTGAATCGAATTCGACGCACAGGGCGTTGTCGGGACACACGTCCGGTGTGCAGTCGGGGATCGTGCAGTAGCCGTTGCGTTGCGTGAGATCGCAGCGTCGCGTGCCCGTGTACTCGCACTCGACGTGGGTCATGCAGCCATCGCCGATCTGCCGTCTGCACGCGGGCATGACTGCGCAGGCCAGGGCGGCCAGCAACGCGAAGGCGCGGAGGTTTTTCGAACGCTCCATCGGGGCGCGGAGGGTAGGCGAGGGTTCCGTTCGATGCAATCGCAACCGGAATGCACTCCCGAGCCTCTGCGTTCCCTACGCGTGCGCGCCGCGGTGCGACCGACTAGGATCCGCCCCGCTGGAATGGCCGACACGCCCGAGACGAAGCGAACGCCCGCCGGGGTGAGTGGTTCCATGGGACGACGCCCGCGCGTTCCGGTCGGGCCGGGACGTCCACCGCGCGCGCCTGATCGGCCGTCGCGACCTGCGAATCCGCGGCGCGAACGAATCAAACGCATCGCGCTGTGGTCGGGACTCGGGCTGTTCGTGTCGATGCTTCTGGCGTTCGGCTCCGTCGCCGGACTGTTTCTCTATTACGGTCGAGACCTCCCCGATGTCCACCGGCTGCGCGCGTCGTGGCGCCCGCCGCAGACCACGCGAATTCTTGCACGCGACGGCAGCGTGCTCGCCGAGATCTACGTCGAACGCCGCACCGTCGTGCCGCTCGGTCGTGTGCCCGAGAACCTCGTGCGCGCGGTTCTCGCCGCGGAAGACGCGGACTTCTATCGGCACAGCGGCTTGGATTACCTCGGGATGCTTCGCGCGCTGTGGGTCAATGTCCGGCGCGGGACCACGGCGCAGGGCGCGAGCACCATCACGCAACAACTCGTCAAGAACCTGCTGCTCTCACCGCAACGCACACTCGGACGCAAGGTTCGCGAGGTGCTCCTCGCGCGGCGCATCGAGCAGGAACTGACGAAGAATCAGATTCTCGAACTGTACTTGAACTACATCGCGTTCGGGCACGGCCGCAACGGCGTCGAAGAAGCGTCGCTGTTCTATTTCGGACGCCACGTCGACCAGCTCACGCTCGGACAGTGTGCGTTGCTCGCGTCGATCCCGAAGAGCCCCGTGCACTATTCGCCGCGGAACAATCCCGAAGGCGCGCTGCGGCGCAGGCACTGGGTTCTCGGGCAGATGGTGTCCAACCACTTCGTGTCGCAAGCGGACGCCGACGCCGCCGACGCCGAACCGCTCGTGCTCGCGGAGGTGCGCGACGACGCCGAGGGGACGGCGCCCGAAGTCGTCGAGGCCGCGCGGCAGATGTTGCGACGCACGGTCGGCGACGAAGCCACCCGACGCGGTGGGTACACGGTCTACACGACGATCGATCCGGTCCTCGAACACGCCGCGCGCGAAGCGGTACAAGCCGGGCTGCGCGAACTCGACGCGCGGCAAGGCTACGTTGGGCCGTTGCTTCCGGCGGATCAGCGACGCGTGCGAGGGCATCCGGGATACGTGCTGCCGGGCGAGGCTCCGCCCGCGGACGGGCGCTTGCTTCCGGGACACATCTACGCCGGCATCGTCGATGAAACGGTCGATCCCGATCCCGTGGCGCATCGCGAGGGTGCGATATTCGTACGCGTCGGCAATGTCCGCGGCCGCGTGTCGTGGGCCGGTGCCGTGCGCTACGTGCGCGCGGACACGTTGCCGTCGACGTTTGCACCCCGCGGGGCCAACGTCCGCGTCTCGGTCGAGCGGATCGCGGCGCGCGACACGACGGTCGGAATGCAGCTCGAACTCGGGCCGCAGGGCGCGTTCGTCGCGATCGATCCGGTCACGCGCGAGGTTCGTGCGCTCATCGGCGGGTACGAGGGCATTGCGGGAATGTTCGATCGCGCGTCGCGGGCCATGCGGCAACCCGGCAGCTCGTTCAAGCCGTTCTTGTACTCGGCCGCGCTCGCGACACGAAGATACACCACAGCCAGCACCGTCGATCCGAATCCAGCGTGCTTCGATCGTTGGTGTCCGCGCGAGGCGCATGCGCACGCCCGGGACGAACCGCCGGAAGCGCCGATGCGGCTTCGGGAAGCGCTCGCGCAATCACGGAACATGGTCGCCGCGCGGCTCATCGTCGACCTCGGCCCACCCGCGCTCGTCGCACAGGCGGCGCGCATCGGGATCACGTCGCCGCTGACGCCGACGCGCGCGTTGGCACTGGGCACGAGCGAAGTGACGCCGCTGGATCTCACGAACGCGTACACGACGTTCGCCGCGGCAGGACGATTCGCTCCGCCCGTGTTGATCCTGCGCATCGTCGATCCCGACGGGCACGACGTCCCGTTGCCCGAGCGTGCGGCTGCGCGGCAGGCGCTGCCACCCGAAGAAGCCTACGTGATGACCTCGCTGCTCACGTCCGTCGTCGATCACGGCACGGGCGTGCGTGCGCGCGCGTTGCGGCGACCGGTCGCGGGAAAGACCGGGACCAGCAACGACGCACGCGATGCGTGGTTCATCGGCTACACGCCCGATCTCGCCGCGGGCGCGTGGGTGGGCTTCGACGATCGGCAATCGCTCGGGCGCGGCGAGGAGGGCGCACGCGCGGCGCTGCCGATCTGGGTGCAGTTCATGCGGGCGTACATTGCAGCGCGCCGACCGCCGCCGATCGACTTCGCGCGACCGGACGCCATTCGCGTGGCGCGGATCGATCCGCTTACGGGTCTGCTTGCGCGTCCCGAACAAGGCGACGCGATCGACGAAGTGTTCCTCTCGGGAAGCGAACCGACGCTCGTCGCGCCAACCGGCGAAGACGCAGGAAACCCCGCGCCCAGCGATGCGGCAATCGTCGACGTGACGGCGCCGTCCGAGACGATCGAGACGCCAGGCGAAGCGCCACCGCCGCCGCCCCTCGGGACTCCGCAGCCACCGCAAAGCCTTGGGCCGGCGGACGCGCCATCCGCATCGCCCGTCGCGGCACCCGCGGCCCCCACCGCGAGCGCAGCGCCCGCAGCACCGGCGGCCGTCCCGTGAGGCTTTCTGCGCGCGTCGCGATCGCGATGGCGCTTGCGGCCGTGGTGCCGATTGGCATGGCTGCACTTCTCGTGCGCGCGACACGATCGGTTCAGGGGATCGACTGGACGAACATCCTGCTCGTCGCCGCAGCCGCGGGCACGGTCATCGCATTGCTCCTAGCGTGGGCGGTCTCGCGGAGCATCGCGCGGTCGCTGCGCGAAGTCGCAGACTCCACGGGCGGCAAGCAAGTCTTGGACGCAGCCGACAAGAAACTGCGACGCGCGGAGCGCATCGCGGCGTGGCGGGACATCGCGCGACAGATGGCCCACGAGATCAAGAATCCGCTGACGCCGATTCAGATGGCCGTGGAAATGCTGCGCAAGGCGCGCGAACGCCATCTCCCGGACTTCGACGCGCTCTTCGACGAACAGACGCGCATCGTGCTCGAGGAAGTCGCGCGCTTGCGGCGCCTCGTCGAGAATTTCTCACGGTTCGCGCGCGCGCCGAAAGTGCGACCGGAACCGGTGCAACTCGAGGAACTCGTCGCGCACGTCGTCGGGCTTCACGCCGCGCGCGACGACGTCGAGGTCACGGGTGAAGCGGCCGCCGGCCTCCCGATGATCCGCGCCGATCGCGAACAGCTCACGCAGGTGCTCGTGAACATCGTGGCCAACGGCTGTCACTTCGCGGCCGAGCGGGCGATCAGCGATCCCGATCGCGGTCCGGCCGCGGTGCACGTCGCGGCCAGCGCTGTCGATCACGAGCGAGTGATCATCACGGTGGAAGACAACGGCCCCGGGATCCCCGACGCGATCCTCCCGAGATTGTTCGAGCCCTACACGACGACGCGCGCCGGCGGCACGGGACTCGGCCTTGCGATCGCGTTCCGCATCGTCAATGAACACGGCGGCACCCTCGCCGTCGACAGCTCACCGCAAGGCACGCGCTTCGAGATTCAACTGCCAATCGCCGGTCCGACCGTGCCCGACGTCACGCTCGACACGCACGACAGCGGACGCACGCACTGAACGTCTCTACATCTCGTGCATGATCGGTTCGCGCTTGCGGATGAACCGTTCGATGAGGTTCCACGACTCGGGCGCCGCTTGCTGAATCTCGACCCCGAGCCCCGGGCTGCTTCCGCCCGCGTCCATCGAGCCCGACGCATCGCGCTTCCAGCGAACGGCGCCGCGGATCTCCGCGATGAGATTGCCCGGAAATGTCAGGATGATCTCGCACGGCAGGCCGATCGCGAGCGTCTGGAACGTCGCGACGAACACTCCGCCGTGGTTGTGAATGTCCCCGAGAAAGTCCGTGTAGAAATTTGTCTCGGAATGAACCCCGAGTTCGGCCTCGAGTCGCGGCAGGCCGTTCGGGCCGACGGGTACCGACCCGCCCTGCGCGGGCGCACCACCGTGCGGGGGCGCTCCGGCAGCCTTCGGTGGCGCAGCATATGGCGCAGGCGCCGGTCGATTCATCGCAGCCTGCGCGGCTTGCGCGGAAGCTGCTGGTGCCGGATTGAAACCCATCGGTTGCGCAGCCGGCGCGGCGCGCTGCGCGGCGGCGGGCGCTTGCGCGGGCGCAAACTGCGGCTGCGGTGCTTGGTACGCCATCGCTTGCGGCGCCGGCGGTTGAAACGCGGGCTGGACGAACGGTGCGGGCTGTGGCGGCGGCGGCGCTTGCGGGGCCCCCGCGGGTGCAATGAGTCCTGCTTCTTTCATCGACTGAAAGATCATCCCGAGGCATTGTGCGATGCCCGCGGTCGCATCGGCGACGCCCGGGTACGTCTGGTCGACCTGCTGCATCCGTCCCAACGTCTCTTGCAACACGCCGCGCGCCTGGCCGAAGAGCGCCAGTTCTGGGCTTCCCCGTTCGAGTTGAAACAACGGTCCCATCGCGCGCGCAAGGCCGGACACGATTTCCATGATCGCCGGCGGGCAGTTGGCGTCCTGTTGCAGTGTCCCGAGCGATTGCGCGGGGCGCGGGCGGGCTGCCCCCGCCGTGGCGGCATACGTTGTGTTGCTCATCGTTTCTCCCGAGACCCGCGAGAGCATAGCGGCGCCGCCAATGCGGATCAATTGCTGCGAGCGGGCCCAAGTTCCTTTGTGAAGACCACCCGGTCCCGACCTGGCCCCGCGTAGTCCGGCACGGATTCGGCCCGGTACCCCATGGCTTCGTGGAAATGCACGCTGCCCTCGTTGCCCTGCGTCGTGATGCACTTGATCCGCGAGGCGCCGTGCGCATGCGCGCGCCGTTCGAAGTCTTCGTACAGCGCGCGTGCCACGCCCCGCAGCCGAAACTGAGGGTGGATTCCCAAGAGGTGCACGTACCCGATCCGGGGCTGGCGATCGGTCATGAATCCCAGCAAGAATCCGATCATCTTCTGGTCTTCTTCCGCGATCAGCGCGTACGAGCCGAATTCGTAGAAGAAGATCGGCAGGGCCTTCGTGCCGGCAGGACCGCCCCACCATTGATCCATCACCTGGACGATCTCGTCGTAGTCGAGCTTGGTGATTCCGCGTGTGATCATCGGCCCCGTCGGGGCGGGTGTATGACGGTTCGACGGGTCGACGTCAACGAGAGACCGCGGCGGGTGCGGGCGTCTGTGCAATCCATACGGGATTGCTGATCCCGAGCGGCATCATCGGCGGGTCGTCCACGAGCACGTCGATTCGCCCCGTTCCGCGCGCGCGGACGACGACGAACGGCTCCGGCGCGCGAACGCGCACGTCGGCCGATCCGCGAACGACGTCGGGCGTGCGTTGCCAGGTCGCGGCGATCGGCTCGGCACGGCCATCGGCGTGGACCAACTCGAGCGAGTCGGCGGCGCTCCACACGGGACTCTCGACCGTCACGTGCAAACGCAATTCTCCGTTGGCTTCGGGCGCGAACGTGCGTCCGATCGCACTCTCACCGCGCGAATCGAGCACGCGGATGAACGGGCCGTCGGTCAAAACGACGTCGCGCGTTTCGCGCAGCGCCCGCACGACGTCCCCAACGGTGAAGTGTCCCACGCGGTCGTCCGGCACACGGAGACACGTGCGGGGATAGCCCACTTCCTGCACGACGATGGCGTGGGAGTCGCTGTTCGCGGTGGCCGTGATCCGTGCGCCCGTTCGCAACAACGCAAACCAGTCGAGCAGCACGACGTCGGCCTGGGGCTGAAATCGCCCGTTCCACACTTCGATTGCGTCGAATGCCTGCGAGAACGGCCCACGCGCCCGGCCGGTGCTCGGATCGAATTGCACTACGTCGAACAGACCCGTCGGGGATCCCGATCGCGGGTGATTCACTTGGAGCACGGCGTCCGGTGCCGCCGCGCGCGCGCGAGCGATGAGCGTCGGCGTGTCCAGTTCGAGCATGTCCGGTGCGCCGCCGCGCGACGACGCGGCGTCGTATGCCAGCGGGAAGAGATTCCAGTGCCCTGCGGGATGCACGGCGATGTCGGTGCTGAGCTCGTCACCAGGAATCGTCAGCAACCACGCTTCGAGGTGCTCGTCGCGCACCGCCGGCGCGAGATCGGACACGACGTTGTGGTCCGTCGATGCGATCACGTCCAAGCCCTCACCCGCGGCGGCGCGCACGCGATCCCGCAGCGACACGGGCGAATCCAGCGACGGCGCTTGATGGGTGTGAAAGTCGCCGCAGACGTATCCGCGCGTGTCGACGACGCGTCGAACTTCGAGATCGACGGCCGATTCTTGCCCGTCACGCACCTCGACCGTGGTCTCCGCGAGCGAGCGCTCGGGCCCACGCGTCGCCGCCACCCGGTAACGTCCCGGCGCGACGGGGATCACTGCCACGCCGGATGCATCGATCACGTACGCGTTGCGGGCGCCCTCGGCGCGGCCGATCGGACCGAGCGTCGGGTCCGACGTGCCGTCGACGCCGCGGATCAGCACGCGCGCGGGGGCGGCGACCGTTGCACCGGCGGGGGCATCGATCGGTGCTTCCCGGACGCGAACGCGCAACGTGCTCGGCGGTCCGAACCGAACGCGCAGTGTCGGAAGAACGGGTGCGGGCAGATCGATTCGTCCGCGGTTCGACACGATTTCGTGTGCGCCGATCCAGGCGTGCGCCAGCGTCCGGCCCGCGGCCGTGATCACGAGCGTCGACGCGGTCACCGGCAGGTCGATGTCCGCCGCGCCCGTCCGATCGGTAGCGGCGAGCGCGACGCCCATTCCCGCCGCGTCGAGTGCCGCGATCCGCGCGTCGGCCAGTGCCGTCCCGCGTTCGTTCTCGGCGTGGATCGCTACCGTCGTTCCGCGCGCGACGTACCCGGTTGCGCGAAGCGCCCCCGACACGTCGCCCGCCGACGACACGCCGATGCGCCTCTCGTACGTGACCGTCTCGCCGGGCGCGAGCGACCGTTCGGCCTGCACCGGATCACTCCAGTTGCCACCGTTGGGTCCATGCAGTGCCGTGGGCGCAGCGTACGCGTAGGCCGTGAACACGCCCACGCCTGCGACGTACGGTTCGCGCGTCTGTCCGCGCATCGCGAACCCGATGCCGGGCGCCCAGTGCTCGGCGGCCGCCCACTGAATCGCGTCGCCGAGTCCCACGTCGACGGCCGCCGCGCCGCGATTGACGAGCGTCGTGCGCATCGAGAGTGCACGATCGCTGTGCCCCAGCGAATACTCGGTCGTGCCGTCGAGTCCGGGGGTTCGCCGTTCCGTGCCCTCGACGATGATTGACGCACGTCCACCGGACGACGATGTCATGCGGAGCGATCGGTAGGCGAGCTGACGAGGAAATCTCCCGAGGTACGTGAAGACCAATCCCAGTTCGTCGCGGCCATCTCGGGGCGAAAGGTCGACGAGATTGCCGCCCGTGAGTGCAAATCCACCGGCGTTCGGAATGTCACTGATGATCGCGCGGACGAACCGATTCTCCAGCACGAAGTCGCCGACGATCCCCGACGCGTGCGTGCCGCGCGACAGGTCGCGCACGTCGACGGCTCGGTGTGCGCTCGCAGAAGGCTCGATTCGCGGCGCGTTCGTCGTGACCGGCCGCGCCGCACAGGCCACGGCGGCGCACGCCAATCCGATCGCCGCGCGCATCAAGCCGTGGCGAGCAGGTTCAGTTCCCACGCTCCATCGCGGTACGTCGCGACGATTCGCAACAGATACGCCGCGAGCCGCAGCACGTGGATGGCGCCGGGCCGCACGAGTTCGGAAGAGTACCCGGTTGCCAGCGGCGATACCGTCACACGCAATCCGTTGCCGTCCTTCGCGGCGTAGACGTACGCGTTGTCGCCGACGGAGGCGACGATCTCCGAGAGCAGTCGCACGAGGCCGCGCGGTTGCGGGAGCAGCGTGTCGCGATTCCCCTCGAGCGTGACGGTCTGGCCGCGGCTCTCGATCGCACGATCCAGCAGTGTCTCGAGCGTCGCGACGGGGTTCTGCACGCGTTGGCGAAGCGTCGCGTCGACCAGATCGACGGTGCGCGACAAGTCCTCGAGCGTTCGAAGCGCCAACTCCAGCAGGTCCGATTGCGATGTTCGTTCGGCGGCCATTTGCGACGCAACACGCGCGATGGTCGCGCGCACGAGCTCGACCTGCGTCAGCAGGTATTGCTCCGCGAGGACCGGATCGGGCGCATGCAGATCGATGCCGCTTTGCCGGGCGCTCGTCGTGTGCCGCAGCGACGGCAAATCGAGGGTCGGAAGACCTGCCAGCGCTCGATGCTCGATGGTCAGCAGGCTGGCGAGATGGGCCGCCCGGTCCGCGGCGAGCGGAGCCGAGCCTTTCAGGAGCGAAAGGGTCAAACGGGCCAAAGTTTGCGCTTCTGCGATGCGCGCTCGCCAACCCCGGAGCGCTTCTTCCACCGCCTCGGCCGCGGAAGATACCGAAGTTGCAGCGGTATTCGCCGAAGCGTCTGGGTCTTGTCGGGAGGGTGAAGACATCGTCTGAAACCCGCTCTTCGTGGGATGCAGCATACCCCGTGCCGGGGGCTACTTGCATCAATGCGCAAGAAGGAATATAGGCTTCTTCGTGACCGTCGCCCTCGCTCCGATCGCGCCGCGTTGGGAACTGTACCGCTTGTTGAGCGAGCCCGCACGTTTGTGCCTTCTGGCGCTCGCCGCCGAGGACGAACTCGCCGTCAGCGAGCTCGCCGAGCTTCTCGACGAGAGCCAGCCGAACGTGTCGCGTCAGGCCGCACCGCTGCGCCAAGCGGGGTTGCTGACAGTCCGTCGCCAGGGAACGTGGACGCTGATGCGCCTCGCGCCTGACGCAACGCACGACCCGGTCGTTGCGGACGCGCTGCGCGCCGGGCGGGCGCTGTGCGAAGAGCGCGGCACGCTTGGGCGCGTGGCCGACGTCGTTCGCGCCCGCGAGCGGACGACCCGCGAGTTCTTCGCGCGCCCGCGCTCGACCGGCGCAGCGGGTTCCGCGCCGGAGTCCACGGCGTACCTTGCCGCGCTCGCGGAGCTGATTCCGGAGCGCGCGCTCGCCGTCGATGCGGGCACCGGCGATGGGCGCTCGCTCGATCTACTCGCGCCGCTGTTCGAACACGTGATTGCCATCGATCGGTCGGAGGCGCAGCTCGCGTCGTGTCGCGAGCGAGTACGCTTGCGCGGGTTCGAGAACGTCGAGCTGCTTCTCGGCGAGATCGACGAACCGAACGTCCAGCAGGCCGTTCTTGCCCGCGGCGGCGCCGACGTCGTGCTCGCCGCGCGTGTCCTGCATCACGCGCCGCGCCCGGCCGACGCGATGCGAAATCTCGCCCGCCTCGCGCGCGCCGGCGGTGCGGTCATCGTTCTGGACTACGAGCGACACGAAGACGAGTCGATGCGTGAGCGCGAAGCCGACTTGTGGCTCGGGTTCGAGCCGAGCGAGCTGCGGACGCTTGCCGACGGTGCGGGCCTCGTCGGCGCCTCGGTTCGCGCGATTCCGCCGCCATGGTGCGGCGCCGGTCCCGACCGGCATTTGCAGTGGCAGGTACTTCTCGCGCGTCGGCCCTCGGTCGCGCGTGAGAACACCATCACACCCGTTTCCGTTACCGCAACGCACCGCCGCGCAGGCCGAACAGGAGCATCGCAGTCATGACGAACAAGAAGCCGCTGAACGAAATCCCCGGGAAATACAAGGTTGCCGACATCTCGCTGGCCGAATGGGGTCGCAAGACCATGCGCATGGCCGAGAAGGAAATGCCGGGCCTCATGGCGCTGCGCGAAGAATTCGGCGCGAGCAAGCCGCTCAAGGGCGCGCGCGTCGCTGGATGTTTGCACATGACCATCGAGACCGCGGTGCTCATCGAAACGCTCAAGCACCTCGGCGCCGAAGTAACGTGGTCGAGCTGCAACATCTTCTCGACGCAAGATCACGCGGCTGCGGCAATCGCCGCCACGGGTGTCCCGGTGTTTGCGTGGAAGGGCGAGACGCTCGAGGAATACGACTGGTGCATCGAGCAGCAGCTCCTCGCGTTCGAAGGCGGCAAGGGCCCCAACATGTTGCTGGACGACGGTGGCGATCTGACCGTGATCGTGCACCAGAAGTACCCGCAGATGTTCGACGGACCCGACGGCATCCGCGGTCTGTCCGAGGAAACCACCACGGGCGTGCACCGGCTGTACGAGATGCACAAGAAGGGCACGCTCAAAACCCCGGCGTTCAACGTCAACGACTCGGTTACCAAGTCGAAGTTCGACAACCTGTACGGCTGCCGCGAGTCCCTCATGGACGGCATCAAGCGCGCGACGGACGTCATGATCGCCGGCAAGGTGGCGATCGTCGCGGGCTACGGCGACGTGGGCAAGGGCTGTGCACAGGCGCTGCGTGGCTTCGGCGCGCGCGTGATCATCACCGAGATCGACCCGATCTGCGCGCTGCAGGCCGCGATGGAGGGCTACGAGGTCAAGCGCCTCGACACGGTGATCGGCGAAGCGGACATCGTCGTGACGTCGACCGGCTGCCTGGACATCGTGACGGGCGAGCAGATGAAGCGGATGAAGGACGAGGCCATTCTCTGCAACATCGGCCACTTCGATTGCGAGATCCACGTGGCGTGGCTCGAGAACAATCCGGAGATCAAGAAGGAGAACATCAAGCCGCAGGTGGACCAGTACCAGTTCCCCGACGGCAAGCGTCTCACCGTGCTGGCGGCGGGCCGGCTCGTGAACCTCGGCTGCGCGAACGGCCATCCTTCGTTCGTGATGTCGAACTCGTTCTGCAACCAGGTCATGGCGCAGATGGAGTTGTTCCAGAACCCGGGCAAGTACAAGGTCGGCGTGTACGTGCTTCCCAAGGTCCTCGACGAGAAGGTCGCGCGGCTGCACTTGAAGAAGCTCGGCGTGGAACTCACGACGCTCACGACGAAGCAGGCTGAGTATCTGAACGTTCCGGTCACCGGTCCGTTCAAGCCCGACCACTACCGGTACTGAGTGCGGCGGGGAAGAAGAAGAAATTCAGAGAACAGGAAGACGAGAAGTCGGGAAGAGCGGAGGAATTTGGGATAGTTCGGAGGGCAGACGGGCGGGTGCATCGAGGTCGGCTGGATCGACGTTTGCGGTATCGCCGTCCACCGCCGCGCTCGAACGTGAAGCCACGCCCGCCGCGTTGGATACCGCATTGTACGCAAGTTCGCGCGTTCGGTCGCGCACGGGATTGTACCCGCGATCGCCGTCGCGATAGGATGGTGGCGATGGGTGCCGCGTTTCGAGCCAGTTGGACCGTCGCCGCGGCGAGTGCGGCGCTGCTGGTCGGCGCGTGCAGGCAGCCGATCGAAGCGGTTGGGCCAAGCGCCCGCGGTTCGCAATTGGCGGAGGCGGACCGTGACGAGATCGGTCGCGTCGGAGACCGCGTCCTTCGGGTCACGCGCCGAACGAGCGTGGCGCCCGAGGGTGGCGATGGGCCCGAGCGACTCGATCTCGCGTGGCGAACCACGGACGGAACGTTGGAAGCGATCACGGTCGCCGCGCCGACGACGGCCGCCGCCACGTGGGCCGGCACGCTGGTCGTGCTGGACGTACGAAACGTCCTTTCGCAGCATCTCGCGAGCGGGCAGCGACTGCAGCTCGCGCTCGAGGTCTTCGGCGAACTGCGAACCTCCGACGACGGTTCGCTGCTCGCGTACGTCGCGGTCCCGGGAGTCGCGGGGGACGTGCACGTGCTCGGGCCCCGGGGTGATGTCGTCGTCGCGAGGAATCTCGGGTCCGCGGGCCTTTTCCGCTTCTCGCCGAGCGGGCGCTGGCTGGCGTTCGTCGGATCGCGCGCGGGAGGCGTTCTGGGCGTGTGGATCACGCACGCGCAGGACGATCAGGACCTTCGCTGCGTGACCAACTGCACGCTGCGCGCAGGCGTCGACCCGATCGCGGACCAGGTCGACGTCCCCGGCGATTCGCGCTCGTTGCGTGTCACGGAAGACGCAGTCGACTGGTCGACCGCGTCCGGTCGCCAGATCCGCGTCGCGATCGGGGATCCGCGGTGAGTCGCGCATCCGCCGCCGTGCTCGTGTGTGCCGTGCTCTCAGCGTTCGGAACGCCAGCGGTTGCCCAGCGCGCGCGGCGGTCCGTCGAGTGCAGTACGTGCATCGCGAACTGGTACTACTTCGACGAGAACGCGGCGAGCCCGGCGCAGCGCGATTGGAACTGCGGTACGAGCAGCTACGATGGTCACCGCGGATCCGACTGGTCGCTCGCCGGCGGCAACGGCGCCATCGCGGCCGGACACAACGTCGTGGCCATCGCCGACGGCACGGTCGTTGCGATCAATGAAGGCGCGTACGACACGTGTACCGCGTGCAGCGGTACCATGTGCGGAACGGCCTTCGGCTTCGGGTACGGAAACTATCTCCGGATCGACCACGGGACGCGGAGCGTGACGTACGCCCACATGCGCCGCGGCTCGCTGCGCGTCGGCATGGGCGCGCGAGTGACCTGCGGCCAGGTTCTCGGACAGATCGCCAGCTCGGGGTGTTCGACCGGGGCGCACCTTCACACGGAGTTCCGGACGATCGGCGGCACGAGCGCGACGGCCTACGACCCGTACATGGGGAGCTGCTCGCCGACGTCTCCGAGCGTGTGGACGACGCAGAATGCGTACCGGACCCTGCCCGGCGACACGTGTGACGGCATGACACCGCCGCCGACGTGCCCGAGCGGCACGTTTGCGATCTGGACCTGCGACTCGGCGCTCACATCGCGAACGCGGTGCATCAGCGGCGTGGTCACGACGGAGATGTGCCCGAACGGTTGCGAATCGCGTCCCGTCGGGGTCGACGACGTCTGCCGCCCGCCGCCCGCGTGCACGGGAACGACCGAGTGGCAGTGCAACACGGATCGTTCAGGTCGTCGGCGCTGCAACGCCGGCACCGAGCAGACCGAGACGTGCGCAATGGGCTGTCGCGTCGCGGATCCGGGCGACGACGTGTGCAACACGACCCCGACGTGCCCGACCGGACTGGGTGCCGCGTGGGTGTGCACGGCGGATGCCCGCTCGCGGCAGCGCTGTGTGTCCGGCCGCGTCGAGACCGAATCCTGTCAGCAGTCGTGCGCCGCGGGAACGCCGAACGCCACGTGTGTGGCCGGCACCGTCGACGCGGGAGCAACGGTCGACGCGAACGCCATGTCGGACGCCAGTGTTCCGCGGGACGGGCCGACCATCCCCGACGGGTCTGGGACTGCAGACGGCGGCGCGCGTCGCGATGCGGCGGACGGCGGCGGCAATTCGATGGTGGACGGCGGCTGCGCCTGCCGCACGGCGGGTGGCCGTGATTCGCGGCGCCCGGGGACGGTGCCCTGCGGTCTCACTGCGAGCTTCATCGCAATCGCGTGCGCGCTGCGTCTCAGGCGGCGATCGCGGCAATCGCGGCGCGCATCTACGCGCGAATTCTAGGCGTGCTCCGCGGTGCGATGCTTCAACTCCAGCAGACCGCCGTCGCCGTCGGTGAACTGGGTGCAGCCCCCCTCGATGCTGCACGAGCCTCCCGTGCCCGCATCGGCGGCGTTTCGAAAACGCACGCATCCGTCTCCGACGTTCTCGGTGAAGTAGCCGGCCGTGCAACCGCCGACGCCCGCCACCGCAGCGACGCTCACCACGAGCGCTGCCGGGAGCGCGAGAATCCGACTTCGCATGGCCGGCAGCAGGCGTGGGTGGAACGATGCGCGCTGTCAATCGTTCTGGCGGTTCGGGCGCGTGACGTGAGCCGCTCGAACGCAGGCCCATGGCCCCATGGCGCGTGCGCTACCCTTGCCCTGGATTACAAGTACACTCCATCGTCGCCGCGCGCAGGTGCGCGCGCTGCCGCCCCGGAGTTGATTGATGTCACGTCCTTATTTTCGCGCCAACGCGCGCGCGTTGTTTCGATGTGCCCCCGTCCTGTTTCCTCTCGCACTCGCGGCGTGCAGCGCACCGTCTCCGACGCAAGACATCACCAACGTCGATGCCGCGGCCGACGGCGCCGCCGCGGACGTCCCGCGTGACACGGCCCCAGCGCCACTTCCTGTCC
>ORMF011405922.1_pt1 | contig 16896 bp, 6 predicted proteins | sample 1779871 | NCBI WGS metagenome assembly ORMF01 (sample SAMEA104232316, study PRJEB22302) | groundwater metagenome | biome: forest; feature: aquifer; material: groundwater | place: USA | collected 2011-08-07 | depth 5.4 m
GGGAAGAACAGGATCTACTTTATCCCCTACCTACTCTGGAGATTCTGTCACAACTTCAGGGAATATCTCTACCTCAGGATCAGGGACAATAACTTCATCAGGAACTCTCACAGCTCAGAATGGATTAACTCTGTCTACTGGTGCATTAAGTTTAACCTCATCATCAGGACAAGCTGCATTAACATTAGGTTTAAGTATTAATGCTTTCACCATTAATTCCTCAGCCTTTGCTGTTGATACATTCAATAACAGGGTTGGGATAGGGACATCTAGTCCAAACTCTAAGTTACATGTTCAATCTACCTCTACTGATACTTCCCTACTATCCTACCTTGGATCATCTGCAGGACAGTTTTCAATATTAAATAATGGGAATGTGGGGATTGGGACTAGTGCACCAACAGCTAAGCTCAGCTTTACCAGCTCCTCAGATCCTGCTATAAATGTCAGCAACGATACAGGATTTCTAAAACTAGTTGGTGGAAATGGGGGAAGTGAATCTGGAGCCAGCATAATGATGTATGGAACCAATACAGGCGCTTCCTCAACCACAGGTCTGTTCCATATAGGTACTCCCCGATTAGACGCAGCTGCAGAGCTAACCAGGTTTGAAATAACAGGGAAAACCACCACAGCCAATGCCTACTTTTTAAACAGTAATGTTGGAATTGGGACTAGTGTACCTGGGGCAAATTTGGAAATTTATGGCGGCTCTTCAGCTTCTACTATCCAAATCTCCAATACCTCTGCCGGGAATAACTTTATAAGAACTCAAACATCAGGTAACCTTGAACTTGGAACCTTCCTTGGTCATGCCCTATCATTCTTTACCAGCAACAATGAGCGGGCTCGTTTTGACCCTAACGGCAACTTAGGTATTGGGTTTACTTCACCTTCTGGGATATTACAGATTGGTGGATCAGGAACTTCTGCCCCATCTTTTTATGTAGCCTCAACAACAGGCAATGTGGGGGTTGGAACAGCTACACCTCATGGTAATTTGGAGGTAGCGGCAGCCAATTCCACCTCCACAGTTGACAGCGCAGCCAACCGTTTTATCTCCATATTCAATACTGATACCACGAACAATAATATTGCCATGTTAACTTTCCAATCCACTGACACCAGCGGTACTTTCCGTAGGGGTTCCTTTATCGGGGCAGTTTTCCATGATAGAGGCTCAGCCTCATCCCCCACAGATTTAATCTTAGGCACAAGCGCCAACGGCGGCGCCTACACAGAAAGAATGAGAATAGATAGCAACGGAAATGTAGGAATTGGGTTTACTTCACCCTTGACCCTTTTACATGTATTTGGTACCACAGACACCTCTCCTACAACTAATGGGCTGGCTGTATTTGGAGATGTGACAGGAGCTAATATTTCTATTGATCAAAATGAGATTATGGCTAGAAGTGCAGGTGTAGCTAGTGCTTTATTCTTAAATCATGAAGGTGGAACTGTAATTATCAATGGAACCAATGCCTCAGGAAACCTTGGAATTGGGAATGCCACCCCAAATAGCCGTGTCAGTATTACAGGTTCAGGAACAAGCACTGCCCTAGCTTTATTAACTCAAAACTCCACATCTTCCCAATTTGGTTTAGCTGTTTTAGATAATGGTAATGTTGGTATTGGCACAACTGGACCTACTGCAAAACTAACAGTCAAGGCTACGACTGACGAAAACCTAAATATTGCAGGTCATTTAACTTTCTCTAGTGGCGTACTTTTAAATGCCGCTAACGATGCCTACAATGCTAACGTCCCTATGGAGTTTAGAGCCAGTGTTTTTGACTTCACTGCTGGTAATGTTGGAATTGGATTTACCTCACCAGGGTCTACTTTGGCAGTAACTTCTACAGCTGCTTCTGCATTTTCTGTCGGCAATCAGGGGGCTTTAAACCCTGCATTCCAAATTGATGCCTCTGCCGCATCAGCAGCAACTGGAATCAAGATCGCCGCTACAGGGGCTGGCAGCAATGTGGTTCTTTCAGTACTCTCATCCAATACTGATGAGGGTTTGACTCTTTTACCTAAGGGGGGTGGGGGTATTGTCTTTGGAGGAGCCTCAACTGGTGCTTATACTGTTAATAACCCGACAAGTTTTACTTTCACTGGTGCTGGCAATACCATTTTCACAGGTGGCGGTAATGTTGGGATTGGCTTTTCCTCACCTATTGGGCTATTGGATGTATATGCCAATACTAATAGTACTGCCAGAAGTGTGTATATCAGAAATACTAATCCTGGCAGTAGTGCATATTCTATATTAGAGCTTGGAAATGATTCTTCTAATACTGCAGGAGAGTTAGCTGTTTCAAGCATAGCAAATACTACTTATGGTACTGGTGGTGACACTTTACTTTTAGCAAATACAGGTAATTTAACACTCCGAACAACAGCGGCAAAACCTATTACTTTCTTTACCAATAACTCGGCTGCTATGACCGTTCTTTCTGGTGGTAATGTGGGGATTGGCTTTACCTCACCAAGTAATACTTTCCAGGTGAATTCAGGGTCAAGTATTTTTGCAGTTAACTCAAGTGGCAATGTAGGGATTCAAGGACCTGTTAGAGGATCTTTTAATGGTACCGGAGGCACAATGCCTTTGACTGTTTATGCAAGTTCCACCAGCACTACTGTTGCAGACAACGTCGTAGGGATCTCTATTGTTAATACCAGCTCAACCACCAGCAACACTTCAGGATTACATTTTTCTTTCCAGGATATTGATTCAAGTATAAACTATGTTAGTTCATCCATAGTTGGGATACACGGAGCAAGAGTCAATGATCAATACTCCACAGGACAACTAGCTTTCTTAACAAGCACCTCAGCAAACTTAGCACCTTCTGAAAAGATGAGGCTAGATAATAATGGTAATTTAGGTATAGGGTTTACCTCACCAACTGCAAAACTTCAGGTTAACTCTAATGGTGATTCAAATGTCCAGTTCTACTTAAGAAGGGATACAAGCAACATCCAAACCCTACTTATGGACGCCAATAGTTCAGTTGGTTCATATTTAGCAGGCTGTACTGCCCCAGATGGAACCACAACTCAGGCTAGTGATGGTTGTGGAAGATTAATTTTACAAGGAACCAGTGCAGAAGGATTCCAATTCCAAACCTCCTCTGTTGCTTCAGGAGCTCACTCTTGGACTAGCAGGATGGTCATCAAAAATGATGGCACTGTTGGAATTAATACCACCTCTCCAACTACCTATGGCGGTCAATTAGCAGTTGCCAACACTTCATCTGGTGCTTCTACAGTTGGTTTAACTTTAGTTAATGCTGCAACTGCTGTTAATACTGCAATTTCACTGGACTTTACTCCTAATTCGAATATAGCTCTGGGAAGAATTAACGCTTTCAGGACTGATACAGGAGGCGGCGGAACAACTGATTTTATCTTCTCTCTTTATAAAGGATCTACAGCAACACTTACTGATTATCTAAGAATAAGAGGAGATAGTGGTAGTGTTGGAATTGGGATGAGTGCACCTGATAGGTTACTCCATATCTCCTCTGACCTCTCACCTACTCAAACCCTGGCAGGATATTTGGGTACAGGCGGATCACAATTTGCAATAACTGGTGCAACTTCTGGTACAACCTCCTACCAAAAATTGGTAATTGGAGTTGATACCACCAACAACTTTGCATTTTTACAATCAGGGAATGTGGGAACTGGAAACACCGCCTCTTTAGTGTTAAATCCGTTCAGAGGCAATGTTGGAATCGGTACAACCTCTCCAAATGCACTTCTTGATGTGGCATCGGCCAATAATGCTGTCCATTTTCAATTTGATAACCGCACAGGAGCCCTTCTTTACACCAGAGGTTTTGGTATAGTCCAAGGTTCAACTTCCAAAGCTATAAACAGTTATGGCGGAACTGAATATTCCGGTGGTTTTACCATCCTAAATGGAGATAATTCCGGTGGATCAGGAGTTAATAATGCCCTTCTGCTGATTAAAAACGTTGGGAACCGGGGTACTCTTGGCAATGTTTCAGGTTCAGAATTAATTGCAGCTAACTTTAGTGATGCTTTTGGTTTAAACTTTGGCAGAAACGGAAACTTAGGAATTGGGATAACAGGCAGCTTTGCCAGAACTCATCTCTTAGGGCTCTCCACAACAACCGGCTTAGTCTTCTTAACCCAACCCTCAAACCAATCAAACTTTGGTTTGGCTGTTTTGGATAATGGAAATGTAGGTATTGGCAACACTAATCCTTCTACCAGCTTACATATTGGATCCACCACCACCATCAGCTCAACCAGTCTTATTAGATTATCCTCATGTGACGGCACTTGCGGAGGCAACAGAACTTGGGAAATGGGTAACAGCAATGACTTATCTGGCACCAATCAATTCCAATTTAGGATTGAAGATGTAGGTAATCCTTCAACAGCCACCTTTAGAATTCAATATAGTTCAGGAAATGTTGGTATCGGAACAACAAACCCTGATCAAAAATTAAGAGTGTTTAGTACTTCCCAGCCTGCTATTCAAATTGGAGATAATGTTACTAATGGATATTTAGGAATAGTTACCACAGCTGGTAATTTTGGCAACCAAACTGTGGCTGGAGATGTAGTATTAAGAGGTCCAACCGGATTAGGATTTATCTCTGATAACGGCACCACCACAGCCATGAGAATTAACTCTTCCGGCAATGTGGGAATTGGCTGGACTTCCCCTATTGCCCAAGTTGATATTAGTCAGGGGGCTAATGATGGAAAAATTATGGCTTTTAGATCAACTGATGTTAATCATGGAATAACAAGCAGGACTGCTGACAACACTTATGCTTTCTTCCAAAAAGCCAATGCCACAACAGGAGGATTATATATGGAAGGCATCCAAGAACTTGGCACTGCCCTGCCGGCTTTGGAGGTTCATGGAGGAGCCACAGCTGATACCACCAAAAGCACTGCCGGAAGAGGTATCTTTGAGTTTGATTCATATCTCTCAGTTCCAGGAGGAGGAGGTACAACCACTACTGACGGTAATATATTTGTTATTAGAAAAAACTCCTCAACCAGGTTTATTTTGGATGCAGAAGGTACAGGTCATGCAGATGATGTTTGGACTGATAATGCCTTTGATTTGGCTGAAGATTATCCTGTGGAATCTGGAGCAGAACTTGAACAAGGTGATGTGGTATCTGTAGCTGATCATCCAGGGGTGATAAATAAATCAACCACTGGTTATGATGATAGCGTCTTAGGTGTTATCTCCTATCACACAGCTCAATTATCCAAATTTGATACCACAGATGAAAATGGGAATTTGTTAAATCATAAGCCAGTGGCTTTAATAGGAAGGGTGCCTGTCAAAGCTTCAGTTGAGAATGGTCCAATCCAAAGGGGTGATTATCTAACCTCATCTGCAACAATGCCTGGGTTTGCCATGAAGGCTACAAGGCCAGGAAAAGTTATTGGTCAGGCTTTGGAAGATTACTTAACAGATGGATCAGGAGCAGAAGCTTGTTCAGATAACTGGCATAAGGACTACAATCCTGTACCTAACTATGATGGAGGGTGCAACAGAGTCTTGGCCTATGTTAATCCTAACTTTGCTGATCCAAGCAATTTCCTTTCCTCACTAAGGATGGACACTGATGGGAATTTGATAGCCCCAAAGATTAAAACAGAGAAGCTTTTACTTAGTGATGAGTTGGTAGTTAGTAGTGATGATTTAGGTAATTCATTACTTAGTTATGAATTTGGTTCAACAGATATTATAGGAAGCAATAATGGGACTACAGTAAATAATGTAGGATCGGTTGATGTATTGGCATCACTCAAGGGTTTAAATCAAAATCTGTTGGATGTTAAGGAAAGACAAGCTACAAACAGGGCAGAGATAACAGGTCTTCAGACTACAGTCTACAGTCTACAGTCAGAACAAGCTTCCAAATCAGCACAACTAGCTTCATTACAAGAAAACATTGCATCATTATCAGCGGAAGTCGGTAGACAAAAGACAGTAGACGAACTAAACCTAGCTCCACCTGATATTCTGTATGCTACTGGTTCTGCTCAGCTTGCTAATCTATCTGTACTTTCTGAGGCTACAGTATCAGGGATGTTAGCAAGTTATGATCTGAAGGTATCTAATTCATTAACATCCTTAGGTAGTACTTCTCTTGCATCAACATCTATAGCTGGGGATTTGAGTGTGGATGGGACATTAAGTATAGAGAATGGGTCAGAGTTAAATGTAGTGGGGACTTTGTATTTACAAAAGAGTATCTTTGCTCAAGGATTGGATATATTTGATGGGAAGATAGTAATAGATAATAGTGGGAATATATTAACCAGTGGCAATGTTGTTGCCACTCAAGTTAAAACAAACAAATTAACTATCTCAAATACTCCTGTTGCCACAGGTTCTGCAACACTGGGTGCAAGTATAGGAACTGCTACATTACCTGCAGGACAAACAACCATTAATATTACTACGACTGCAGCAACTGATAACTCGAAAGTGTTTGTCACACCTATAACCTCAACAGATAAGGTTATTTCTGTCACAAACATCACAAGTGGGGATAGTTTTGATGTCTCCATCCCAACTTCGTCTTCAACCGATATTAAGTTTAATTGGTGGGTGGTAGATAAGGAATAAGTATGAACAAAAAAGCTGGTTATGAATACCTACTGGCATATAAATTAACAATACCGATCTATGATTACACTATAGAATTTGTAAAAAGGTGGGTGAATTATAAATCCAGAAGCCGAGATCAAATGGAACAAGCAGCCCGCTCAGGTACCCAAAATATTGCTGAGGGTTATAAACAACAAAGCTTGGAGGGTTATATTAAATTATGCGGTGTAACCAGAGGCTCTTTAGAAGAACTCTTAAAAGATTACTTAGCTTTTGCCCGGCAAAATAAACTTGAGGTTTGGGATAAGGAAAAAGCAAAAAGGGAGATAAGAGAGATTGGTGAAATATGGGAGATAATTCGCAATAACCCATATCTCCCTCTTAACCCTAATTTCCCAAATCTCCCTTCTGATCCTACTAAAGCTGTTAATCTTCTAATCACCCTGATCCAGCAAGCCAACTTTTTAATAGACAAATTAATAATTTCTTTAAAAGAAAAGTTTATTGCTGAAGGTGGGTTTAGAGAAAATTTATTCAAAAAAAGACTAGAAGCCAAAAAAAGATGAAAACTATATTCCTTCCTTATTATATTAAGAGGACTGATTAGTAAATCGATAGATTGATATACTTAATCATAGTTGATTTATTAGGGTATAGCGTCTAGCGTATAGGGTATAGTTGAAAGCAAAAAAAACTAAATGAAAGAAGCTGTGAATAAATATTTTAATGTTGTATCCAAAGCAGGAATTGTTCTTGTGCTGCTTTCAGCTTTCTTTCTCTTCTCAAATTTAACCACAGAATTTTATGACACCCCTAAATTTTTAGTTCTTTTGGCTATAACAGGCATACTTTTGGTACTTATTGCCCTAAGATCTGCCTTTAGTAATAAGGTTGTTTTGATCAAAACCCCCTTGGATATCCCTCTACTTCTTTTGTTGACAGTAGCCATAGTTTCAACAGTTGCTTCCTCTTCCCCTTATGTTGCCCTACTAGGCAACCAATTAAAAATCCATGGGTCTTTGGTAGCTATTATTTGTTTAGTACTTTTCTATTTTGTAACTGTTAATACTTTAAAATCCAAAAAAGATGTCAACTTCATATTATTTATAGTAACTATAGCTGCTGCAATCTTATCTGTTATTACTCTTTTGGCATATTCAGGAATGAAACTATTACCAGATCCTTGGAGCCATGGAGTAAATTTCACCCCAACAGGTTCCAACTTTTCTACAACCGCTATTTTAGCCTTGTTAGTACCTGTTGTAGCCTCCAAAATATTAAGCTCCAAAAACCCCCTACTACTTGCTACCAACTCCCTACTACTAACTCTTTATGGTATTACTGTTGCCTTAACAGGAACTTTGGCAACCTGGGTTGCGGCGGGTTTGGGTCTTTTGCTAATCTTGGTTACCAACCGGGTCTATGATAGATTAAAATCTCTCTCCCCTCTCACCCTTATCTCTCTAATCACCCCAATCGCCCTAACTCTTCTTGTTGTTCTGCTTTCTTTTGTACCTCCTATGGGTAAGGCTAAAAATCCTTTATATGATGGGGCCAAAGCATTTGCTCCTTTGCAGGAATTGCAATTAGGTTTGGTTTCATCTTGGAAAGTATCTGTTTCAGCTTTCAGAGATACACCTTTCTGGGGATCAGGACCTGCAACCTACCAATTTGATTTCACAAACTACAAACCAATTGAAGTAAACTCCTCAAAGGTTTGGAATATCAGGTTTGACAGTGCTTTCAATGAATACTTGCAGACATTGGCAGTATTGGGAGGAGTAGGACTTATTGCCCTGCTTTCATTCACAGCCTTATTTATCTCCTCAGCTTATCCATCACTTGCTTTCCGCCATTCGCTTTCCGCTATTAGCGAAAGCAGCGAAGAGCAAATGGCAAATAGCGAAAGGCAAGCCCTGGCCATTGCAGGACTTATGTTTATAGTCCTACTTGCTTTACACGCTTCAACTTTAGTTGTTTGGATATTTGGTCTATTTTTACTTGCCTGTTTCTATTTACTTAGTGTTTCAGGAAGTCTTTCAAACGGATGGACTGGCAATGGAAATATTCAACACACCTTAAAAAGAATCGTGGGAAATTTTGCCTCCTCAAACTCTTCCGAGGAAACAATTAAAATTGAGGCTCTTCCTTCCATATTGCTAACAGTTGTTTTGGGACTCGTACTATTTACCTTCTTTTTTGCCGGCAAATATGTTTTGGCTGACTACCACCACAGAATTGCCTTAAATGCAGCTGCCTCAAACCAGGTTGTACCTGCCTACAATGAGTTAATAATTGCTGAGAAATTAAATCCTCAATCTGATCTATACAGAACAGATTTAGCCCAAATTAACTTCGCTCTAGCAAATGCCATTGCCCAAGCCAAAGCCCCAACTGAAGCTTCCCCAGGAGGATCATTAAATGACCAAGATAAACAAAATATCCAGGTTTTACTGCAGCAATCAATCAATGAAGCTAAAGCTGGAACTGAATTATCCCCAAAATCTGCCTTAAATTGGGAAATATTAGGTCTTCTATACAGAAGAATTGCTGGAGTTGCTGATAATGCTTTAACTTTCTCTTTGGATTCATATGGTAAAGCCATTTTCCAAGATCCCCTAAACCCTAACTTAAGACTTTCTGTTGGAGGAGTTTACTATGCAATTGCAAACTATGATTTAGCAATCAGATTCTTCACAGATGCCATCAACTTAAAACCAGATTTTGCTAATGGCTACTACAATTTATCTGTAGCTTTGCGGGATAAAGGTGACTTGCAGACAGCTCAAGTTGCAGCAGAAAAGATGTTAACCTTGGTTGACAACAATTCTGAGGATTATAAATTGGGTAATGAGTATTTAACAGATTTGAAAAATAGAATAGCTTCAGGATCTGCTAAACAATCAGATATTAAGGCTCCTGCTTCAGAAACCCAAAGTTCTTTGCAGCAGCAAAAGCTGCCAAAAGTGGTTGATGTAGGGGCTACACCAGAAAAGATTGCCTCCCCTACAGCAGTTAAAAAACCAAACTCCACTCCAGAACCAACTCCAGGGAACTAGGTTAGTGGAACTAAGAACTAGGAAGTAAATCCTAGCTCCACCTACCTAATTCCTAGTTCCTAAGAATGTGGACCCGAGGGGAATCGAACCCCTTACTCTTCCATGCCATGGAAGCATGTTACCGGTATACCACGGGCCCATCGGACTCGCCTAGGCGAGGAGATCCACTTGCAAAAAGGTTCCAGTGGAACGTTTTTGACAAGGGTTCTAGTCAAAGTAACTTCGAAATATTATACCAAACCTTTACTTCAAAATAGCTAGCGGGTTAATCGGTACTCCCTTATAATGTATCTCAAGGTGTAAATGAGTCCCTGTTGATCTACCTGTAGAACCCATCTGCCCCACCAATTGCCCTCTTGAAACAGTTTGTCCAACAGATACATATATATTGGATAAATGGGCATACAAACTTCTATAACCATTACCATGATCAACCACCACCCTATTTCCATAGCCTTGTGCATCAGGCCAACCTGCAACTACCACTACCCCTCCATCTGAAGCAGCCACCCCAGGTGCTGCTCTGTTGGCAATGTCTATCCCTGGATGATACCAAGCATAATATTGAGTAATCTGACCTCCTGTTGGCCAGATGAATGATGCACCGAATGGTGCGTTAAATGCAGGAGAGGCAGGACCTTGGGCCAAATATTGAGGTTGGACTTTAGGTTTAGGCGGAGCTTTAAGCTCAGGCGGACTACCATCAGGCACAATCAAAAGTTGACCCACCCTTAATTTAAAATCATCAGGTACATCATTAAATGGAAAATCTACAATTGCTTGTTGTTCAGCTGAATATTTTTTGGCAACAGATTCCAAAGTATCCCCTGTTTTTACCTCATGTGAGACCCCTGTTACTGGCAAAATCTTCAGTATTTGCTCAGGCTTGATAGTATCAGAGGTTAAATCATTAGCCCATTTTATGGTGTCTGTAGAAACACCTTTTTTCTCAGCAATTGAGGAAAGCGTATCACCATTTTCTACCTTATATTCTTCAATTTCTGAACGTGGTTTTTGGGAAATTTGAGTTTGGGGATCCTGAAATCCCTGCAAAACAGGTCCGTTTGGGAAAGGCTCAAAAGCAGATACAAACCTGGGATCAGGTCCCCCAACTCCAGGATAGGATGCTGAAATAATGCTTTGGCCCCCAAATATGCCTGAGGTTAAAATTCCCACAACAGCCAGGGTGATTATGGAGCCATGCCAAAAACTTTTTTGGTGAATCCCCCGCCCCTGCATTAAAACTTTCACCACAAAGTTTTTAAATGTTTCAAAATGGAATGATAAAAATTTTATCTTGCGTTTGGAATACCAAACTAAAGCATGAATGAGAGCCTTCAAGTCGTCTCTGACGGAGTTCATGGGGAATATTTTAACACAACCCCCACCCCTGTCATTCTGAGGCCGCAGTCCGAAGAATCTCTGACTTTATGTCAGATACATTAATGTACTTGCATCCGCAAGAGATCCTTCACTAATCTCTCAGGATGACCCGATGCGGGTTACTTTACATCTTTTAAACTGCTTAAAAAATCTTCATTACCTTCAGTTTTTGATAACCTGTCCAAGAATATCTCTGTTCTTTCATTTTCCCCTAAAATACCAATCATTCTTCTCATGATAATAATTTGTTTATATATTTCTTCCTTGAATAGCAATTGTTCTTGTCTGGTACCTGAGGCTTCAATGTTAATGGCTGGGAACACTCTTCTTTCAGCCAACCTTCTATCCAAATGCAGCTCCATGTTTCCAGTACCCTTAAATTCCTCATAAATCAAATCATCCATCCTTGAACCAGTATCAACCAAAGCTGTACCAATAATGGTTAAAGACCCGCCTTCTTCACAATTTCTAGCAGCCCCAAAGAAGTGCTTAGGAGGGTACAAAGCAACTGGGTCAAATCCACCACTCAATGTTCTCCCTGAAGGAGGTACAGATAGATTGTAGGCCCTTCCAAGACGGGTTATAGAGTCAAGCAGAATTACAACATCCTTACCCATTTCAACCAATCTTTTTGCGCGCTCCAAAGCAATCTCAGCTGCAGCTGTTTGTTCCTCAGCTGGCTCATCAAAATTTGAAGCAATTACATCGCCTTTGATAGATCTGGATAAATCTGTTACCTCTTCTGGTCTCTCGCCCACCAACACAGCCATCAAGATCACATCTGGGTGATTCTTGGCGATTCCAGAAGCAATATCCTTTAGAATAGATGTCTTACCTGCTTTAGGCGGCGAGACAATTAAACCTCTTTGGCCAAATCCAATCGGAGCAACTAAATCAATTACCCTTTGGGACATTGGAGTTTTACCTGTTTCAAGCTTTAAGTGTCTGTTTGGATAAATAGCTGTTAAATCCTCAAACTTAACTCTTTTTACCCTACTGCCGTCTTGGCTAACCATTTTTTCAGCATCTTCACCATTAATTTTGTTTACCTGAAGTAAGCCAAAATATCTTTCTGTTTCTTTAGGAGGTCTGGCTGCACCTTCTACCAAATCTCCTGCTCTTAAATTAAATCTTCTGATTTGTGAAGAAGAAATATATACATCTATATCAGAAGGTATATATTTAGGTCTTAAAAATCCATGACCCTCTGACATAACTTCTAAAATACCTTTTACTTCTTCAGTTGGGACATCTCTATCTTGATATTCTCTTGGAGCACTCTGATAGCCTCCCCCATTTCCATATCTAGGCTTAAAGCCGCCTCTATAATTGTCATTCTGAGGCGCAGCCGAAGAATCTCCCGCGAATGCGGGTTGATCTGACCTAACATTCGTCAGAGATTCCTCGCTAGTGCTCGGAATGACAGCTGATGAAGGCTCCCCAACAGACTCCTGTGCTGGTCTGTCTGTAGACTGTGAGCTGTAGACTGTTGGCTCTTTTGGTCTGAATGATTTTGTTACTCGAGGCATATTTGTTAAGGTATAGGTTTTAGGGTATGGTTATAATTATTGTTCGAGCGATTAGCGAGAACTTATTCTATTTTTAAGGAAACTTCTCATTAATAATTCGAAGGATAACCTGGGAGCTTACGTTTATAGTAAACCACAATTGGTCATCTCTGTCAATACTTACCGTCCTGACGGACTTATTCTTCCGCCTGGCGCAGCGTTATTTGGTTTTGCTGATGATGGGGCAACTACATTGGTGCCTGGTTTAACTGATACTGCATTTGGCTTGGTTACTGGGCTAGCAGCTGGTTTTGGTGGATCCGGAATCTTTGGTTTATTCACAGATTCTACATAATTTCCTGAAGGTGTTCCTTGTTCAGGAGCAACTCTCGGAGCTGCTTTAGTTGGGGGTATACCTTTAACAGGAGTAGCCTCTGTACCTTGAGGTTGAATTCTAGGTGTCATATGAACAGAAGGTGTGCCCTGCTCAGCACTAACAGTTGGAGCAGCTTTGGTAGGACCCACACCTACGGTAGGGGTAGATTCTGGACCTTGGGGTGCTATACGGCTGGGAACTGCTGTTGGTTGTACAGGTGCGCTAGTTGGTACAATAGGAGCAGCAGTTGGTAAAACTGGTCTATTTTCAGGTCCTGGAGTAGCTGTTGGGACTACTGGAGCAGGTGGTGCAACATTACCTTGAGGAACTGGACTATTTGTAGGTGTTAATGTAGCTAGTGGCTTAGTAGTGATAGTTGGAACTGGAGTTGCTGTATCAGGTGCAGGTGTTGCAGTTAGAGTTACCTCAACAGCTGGTTTTGGCAATCTTTTTAAAGGAATTGGTACAGACTCATTGTCACAAGTAGAGTTTAAATCCTGATTTTCTTCAATTATTACTATTTGACCAGTCTTAGGATCATGAACTACAGCCAAAAGTTCTCCTACCCAACGGGCTCTTTTAATTCCTGAGTCTTTTGCTCTTTGCATATCCTCTTTTTTCTCAAACCATAGTGGAACAAAAACTCCCACTTCATTTGTAACAGGATCTTTATAGGTAAATCTAATTGAAGATAAGATCGCATTAACATCAGCCTGAGTAACTTCTGGACGTATTTTCTGTAATCCAGCAACTAATTTTGTTCTCCAATCACCAAAAGTTTCAAAACCTACAATATTTTCCGGCTTTAAAGTGTCTACTTCAATCGGGGTAAACCCGTGTTCCCTAGCTTTTGATTGACTAGTTAGAAAAGGGCGCTTACTTTCAATATCCACCATACAGGTTAAAAGCTCTTCTGGCTTAGGGATAGCATTCAACGCCTCTGCGTAAGCTGAACGAGCCATAGGATTAACTGCATCAAAAATATTACTTGCAAGTTGTCTTAATTTATTTGCTTGACTAAAAACTCTGGTTGGAGAATTTACACAATCTGCACCATCATTCATATAGAAAGAAACCAGGTTAGGATCATGTCCTTCAGGTAAAGGTTCTAAATCTTCATCTGGCATAGAAGCTAATGCTGGTTCAGGAGTTGAAGCTGGTATTGACTCTGCTCTTGCAGCTAAAATTGGAAAAGTTGCCCTAGCTACTGCCTCGGTAGGAGTTGCAGGGAATCTGACATTAGGATTTGGAATAAGATCTAAACTTCCTCCATCAATATATCGTACTATTGGAGCAACCTGAGGTTGGGTTGAAGAAGCTTCATAACAAGCCATAGTTAAAGCACCAACTGCAGCACCGGCTGCAACAACTCTCGCTAATGAAATTTCGGGACTAAATCTATGCATAATTACTCTCTTCTATCTTAAGCTCTTTTGAATTGCCTGTCTTCATGAATAAAGCTTGGGTGATTTTCTAAATCTTTAGTTACTTTAGAGAATCTTCTAAGTCTAAATCCTGCAGGTACAAAAGCTAAAGCTGTCCAAGCTAGCGCAGGTAAACCTGTTTTAGGCAATTGTGAAACTGCAAGCACACGTACGCCTCCGCTTGTACCAACTCCCACATTACCGTTTCTAGCTAAAAGAATTGAAGCTGCAGGAGAGGTATTGTTGTTAGTAATATTGTATGTGTTATTTGTAGTAGAAGAACCTCCGGCTCCACCAGCTCCACCGGTTGCAGTAGCTGTCGCAACTGCCAAAGGACCACTTCCACCTATTCCAACATTAGTTGTATTTGTAGCAACTGCTGTGCCTACGCCTACAGCTATTGTAGTAGTGGTTGCGCCTTGACCTGGTGCAGCGGGACCACTGGTAGGAGCTGCAGTAGGTACTGGTGCATTAACTAAAACTGCTTTGAAAGTTACTTCAACCATTTGTCCAGGCTGGATTACTCCAATATTAATTCCTGTCATGACAGCATCAGATAAAGTACAATTATTGGCACAGTTGTATATATCTGTAACCCCACGGATTCTGGCATGGCCTGGAAATTCTCTCATTCCAACCGGCATACCGCCTGTTACAGTAACTGTGGCTGTATCAGTCACAGATTGTCCAGTGTTTGGGTTGTGAATTTTAGATGTAATTGTATGTTGCAAACCAGGGTCTTGAGATACTAATCCATTAGTACTTCCCCAAACTTGGATATTACCTGTAGGTGCATCTCCATCATTAACAACAGCAACAACATATTCAATAACATTGCCGGGAGCAGCAGAAACAGGATCTCTCCAACCACCTTCTTGAGTAGTGTTGTTAAAAGCCTGCATAAAGTCTCCGCCAGCAATATGAGCACCAATACCAGAACTTGGTGGTGTTCCGCCTGAGGCAGCACAAACAAATGCTCCAAAATGAGCAGCTTCAGAAGTTGTACCATCTGAGAACCCTGCTTGAATTGTCCAATCAGCATAGTTACCAGTTGTTAATTGTCTAGAAGCATTAGTTCCTGCACTATTAGTTTCCCATGCTTCATCTCCAGAACCTGAACCTGGACTCCAATCAGCACCTGGGTCTTTGTTAACTCTTACAGTATAGTTTGTTACAGTTTGATTGGTTTTAGATGCAGGTGACCAATTAAATGTAGCTGCGCCCCCAACTGCACAAGAGGCCACTCCTCCAGAGGGAGCAGTTACTACGTCAGCGGGGCCACTGGCAGGAGCTGCTGTAGGTGCGGAGGTTGGAGCTGCAGTAGCTGCAGGTGTACCGGCACAATTAAATGTTGGTCCGTCAACTGTAGCTGTGGTTTGCATATCAGATTGGTATCCTGCTTGAACAGAAAAACCATAGTTACCTGCATCTAAAGCAGTTGTATAATTAATACCAGACCCTACTTGGAAAGTTTTATCCCCTGATACCCCATCATCTGGAGACCATACATCATATGGTTCTTTATTAACTCTTAAGGTGTAATTGAAAGCTGGTTCACCAGCAGGTCTGATTGCTTGGTCCCAATGAAAATTGGCTGTACCGTTATCACAAGTAGCACCTAAGTTAGCAGGTGTATCTTGGTTGGCTAAAGCTATTTGAATATCTCTGATGGCTGCTGTTTGGGAAACGAATAATAATACTAAAGCAGAGCTTCCTATTAATAGAAGGCGACTGAATTTTCTCCAAAAACTAAAGTTTTGGAACAAGGTGGAATTGAATACTGCTCTTTTAGAATTCATATTGATTTTGTGTATTGTACTATGGGGCAAGTGATTTGTCAAGTCCTCAATCTGGGGCAACTTATTAGAGGCCTCTAATATTACAAAATCCTTACAGGAATATTCTTCGAACTTTTAGTGAGAAGTTCTCGCTTCGCTCGAACAATAAAAGGATCTTTGATATCCTATATTGGAGACTAATCCCTGCCCAAGATTAGCCCCCAATAAAGAACACCATTTGTCTTCAATCCGCCAGCTGGCGGACAAATTCGAGCCTAAATTGGGGTATTGACACCCTTTAAAATTTGCTCTATTGTTATCTTATGAAAGCAACTTCTAACTGCTCTTGAAGTTGTTTTCGAAATTAATAAAAGGGCATTGCTATTCGAGATCCGTCTGCGGTAGTAATGCTCTTTTTTATGGAAAAAAGAAGACTCCTTGGTCCGTCTGCTCCCAAGGAATCCTCTTTTTTAACTGCGAACCATAAGAATTAACTTCTGATCCGTGCTTTCTAAAACCTTTCTTACTTGTTCTGCTATCACGTCTCTCCTTGCAACTCTGACCTTTCTCTCTTTCCTGACAGCAGAAACAAACCTATCCATAAATAACATGATATAAATCTAACATCTTAAAAACTATTTGTCAAGTTTTAATAATCCCATAGGATTATCTACTGTTTATTTGTGTAGGCCGGTAGTTATTTTAAGGGGATACGCTTAATAGTTTAGACTGCTATATAAGGATAA
>ORMF011607435.1_pt1 | contig 16894 bp, 11 predicted proteins | sample 1779871 | NCBI WGS metagenome assembly ORMF01 (sample SAMEA104232316, study PRJEB22302) | groundwater metagenome | biome: forest; feature: aquifer; material: groundwater | place: USA | collected 2011-08-07 | depth 5.4 m
CGGGCGCGTCGGGGCCAGGGGGGGGCTGGGGGCCGGGCAGCGGGGGCGCGTGCCGGCCGTCCCCCGCCAGCCGGTGAAGGCGCGGCCCTCGGTGGTGCCGCCGCTCGGGCTGTCCAAGGGCGACCGTGACTTCATCGAGGGGCTGATCCTCTACGAGGACGAGCACGTGCTGGTGCTGAACAAGCCCTACGGCATCGCCGTGCAGGGAGGCACCGGCACGAAGCGCCACATCGATGGGCTGCTCGCCGGCATGGCCGACCGCTTCGGCGACCGGCCGCGGCTGGTGCACCGGCTCGACCGCGACACCACCGGCGTGCTGCTGGTGGCCAAGACCCGCGATGCGGCGGCGCGACTGGGGCGCACCTTCCAGACGCGCTCGGCCGCCAAGACCTACTGGGCGCTGGTTGCAGGCGTGCCGAAGCCGCCGCAGGGCAAGGTCGAGGCCGCGCTGGTCAAGGCGTCGGGCCCCGACGGCGACCGCGTGCGCAAGGCGCTGCCGGGCGAGCAGGCCAAGGCCATGCACGCCACCACGCACTATTCGGTGATCGACCGCGTGGCGCACAAGGCGGCGTGGGTGTCGCTCAAGCCGGTCACGGGGCGCCAGCACCAGCTGCGCGCACATATGGCGCTGATCGGCAATCCCATCATCGGCGACAACAAATACGAGGGCGACAAGGCGCTGGCCGACAGCGGCATCGAGGCCAAGCTGCACCTGCACGCGCGCCGCATCGTCATCGCGCATCCCCTGGCCGGGGAGCCGGCGATCGACGTCACCGCGCCATTGCCGGAACACATGCGCCGCACGTGGGAGCTGCTGGGGCTCGATGCGGGGCGGTTCGATGCGGATAATGGCTGACGTGGAGAGGTCACGAGAAATGCAAGGTGGGGGCAAGGGGCCCGCAATTCTCGGCGGAGGAACGCGGCCGCTGCGGAAGCGGTTCTTCAAGGCCGTGACAGTTGCCGTAGCGCCTGTGGCATCCGCCACGCCTGGCCTGAGCGCAGGTTACGGCATCCTGCTCGACGGCAAGGCGGTGCGTACGCCGGCCAAAGCACCGCTGGCAGTGCCGACCCGGGGCCTGGCCGAGGCCATCGCCACGGAATGGGAGGCGCAGCGCGAGCACATCGATCCGGCCGCCATGCCGCTGACCCGCATCGCCAATTCGGCGCTCGACGCTGTGCGGGGGCGCGAGGCCGACGTGGGGGCCGAAATAGCCAAGTACGCCGCCAGCGACCTCGTGTGCTATCGCGCCGGCGAGCCCGAGGAGCTGGTGCGTCTGCAGGCCGAGCTGTGGGACCCGGTGCTGGCCTGGAGCCGCGAGGCGCTCGGTGCCCCCTTCGCGGCGGCCGAGGGGCTGATGCCGGTGGCTCAGCCGGAGGCGGCATGCGCGGCGGTGGCGCAGGCCCTGGAGGGCTTCGACGCCTACGCGCTCGCTGCCCTGCACGTCATGACCACGCTGATGGGCTCGGCGCTGCTGGCCCTGGCGCATGCGCGCGGCCGGCTGACCGTCGAGGCGGCCTGGGCTGCGGCGCACGTCGACGAGGACTGGCAGATCGCCAGATGGGGCGAGGACGGCGAAGCCGCCGTCCGCCGCAAGCGCCGCTGGGTCGAGATGCAGGCGGCCAGCCGGATGCTTCGGCTGCTGGAAGCCATCGCAGTCAGAGAGAATTAACGAAAGGTGACTAGGACATAGGGGTTGCTCAGCCGGGCCATTGCCATGGACATCCGCGCCCCAGTCCTGTCCTACGCGGTCGTCGATCGATTCCTCGGGCGCGTGCTCGACGCGCAGGCCGCCTGGACCGCCGCCGGCGAGGTGGGGCTGGCGCGCGTGCCCTCGCCGACCGAGAAGGCACGCATGGTCACGCTGCTGTGGGGCGAGCGCGGCGAGGCCGAGGGCTGGGCGGGCGTGGCCGGCGCGCATCCGATCATCAAGCGCCTGCCGCTCGCCGACCTCCTCATCGACGTGCTGCCGAAGCTCGGCGAGCTCAGGCGCCTGGTCGGTCCCGGCTGGGGGCCCGAGCCGATCGCGCCGGAGGTGGAGCCCGCCGACCTCATGCGCCGCCTGCGCAGCGAGGCCGTCGCCCGCTTCGTGCGCAAGGCCAACCACCGGGAGGCGGTGTGGATCCTGCAGGGCGCGGATGGCCCCGTCTGCCTGGTGTCGAAGAGCCGGCCCGGCGCGCAGATGCTCCCGTGCTGGTACGACAGCGCGCACGCCGAGTCGCGCATCGCCGGGCCGCTCGCCGATGCGGTTGCGGCCGCCGTGCCGATTGCGGCGTTCCGCGACAAGATGCTGCTGTGGCTCGGCGAATCGGGCCGCATGGTGGCGCCCGGGTATTGCGAGGGCGATGGCCTGCTGGAGCTGGCCCCGGCCGACCTCGCGTCCCGCTTGACGGGTGCTGCGCCGGCCCAGGCGACGGCCACCTGAGCCCCCGGCCAGCCCCGGCTTGCGCAAATGAGCGTGCATGCTATGCCGCTCGGGTACGCGCGCGTCGATCGCAGACAACGGGGCGGCTCTCATGAAGGAAGTGCTCGAAGAACTGGAGCGGCGGCGGGCCGAGGCGCGGCTGGGCGGCGGGCAAACCCGCATCGATGCCCAGCACAGCCGCGGCAAGCTCACCGCGCGGGAGCGCATCGACCTGCTCATGGACGAGGGCTCGTTCGAGGAGTTCGACATGTATGTCGAGCACCGCTGCACCGATTTCGGCATGGAGAAGAGCAAGATCCCCGGCGACGGCGTGGTCACCGGCTGGGGCACCATCAACGGCCGCGTGGTCTACGTGTTCGCCAAGGATTTCACCGTGTTCGGCGGCTCGCTGTCGGAGGCGCACGCGCGAAAAATCATGAAGATCCAGGACATGGCGCTGCAGAACCGCGCGCCCATCATCGGCCTGTTCGACGCCGGCGGCGCGCGCATCCAGGAGGGCGTGGCGGCGCTGGGCGGCTACGGCGAGGTGTTCCTGCGCAACGTCTTGGCCTCCGGCGTCATCCCGCAGATCTCCGTCATCATGGGGCCGTGCGCGGGCGGCGACGTCTACTCGCCGGCCATGACCGACTTCATCTTCATGGTCAAAGACACGAGCTACATGTTCGTCACCGGCCCGGACGTGGTGAAGACCGTCACCAACGAGACGGTGACGGCCGAGGAGCTGGGCGGCGCGCGCGTGCACACCACCAAATCCTCGATCGCCGACCGCGCCTACGAGAACGACGTCGAGGCGCTCTTGCAGATGCGGCGGCTGCTCGACTTCCTGCCCTCCAACAACCGCTCGGGCGTGCCGGAGCTGCCGACCAAGGACCCAGCCGAGCGCGCCGAAGCCTCGCTCGACACCCTGATCCCCGACAACCCCAACAAGCCCTACGACATCAAGGAGCTGATCCTGAAGGTGGTGGACGAGGGCGACTTCTTCGAGATCCAGGACGCGTTCGCCCGCAACATCGTCACCGGCTTCGCGCGCATGGAGGGGCGCACCATCGGCATCGTCGCCAACCAGCCGATGGTGCTGGCGGGGGTGCTGGACTCGGACGCTTCCCGCAAAGCCGCGCGCTTCGTGCGCTTCTGCGACTGCTTCGACATCCCCATCATCACCTTCGTCGACGTGCCGGGCTTCCTGCCGGGCACCGCGCAGGAGTACGGCGGCCTCATCAAGCACGGCGCCAAGCTGCTGTTCGCCTTCTCGGAGGCGACGGTGCCCAAGATCACCGTGATCACGCGCAAGGCCTACGGCGGCGCCTACGACGTCATGAGCTCCAAGCACATCCGCGGCGACGTCAACTACGCCTGGCCCACGGCGGAGATCGCCGTGATGGGCCCGAAGGGGGCCGTGGAAATCCTCTATCGCGCGGATCTGGGCGACGCCAAGAAGATCGCCGCCCGGATCAAGGAGTACCAGGACCGCTTCGCCAACCCGTTCTCTGCTGCCGAGCGCGGCTACATCGACGAGGTGATCCTGCCGAGGAATACGCGCCGGCGGATCTGTCGGGCGCTCAATATGCTGCGCCACAAGACGGTCGAGAACCCCTGGAAAAAGCACGATAATATTCCGCTATGATATGATGAATGCCTCGTGAGACGGAGGCCGAGATGACGAAGCAGGAAAGCAAAGAGAAGGGCGTTAACATCACAATCTCCGAAAGATCAACGGAGAGAGTCATTGATGCTCTTCTCGACGCCTTCTCGCCCATAACCCACGGTTTGGGCTCTCTTGGTGACCGCATTCGGGTTTATCGGGCGGTCACCCTCATCAAAACATTGAAGCGCGCGAAGGAGATCGCTCATGACAATGGATACAGGCTTGAGCTCCCACCTCCGAAATTCTTGATTCCATATTTAGAAGCCGCTTCTTTGGAAGAAGAGTGTGACGCAGATTTGCAAGAGAAGTGGGCAAGACTGCTTGCTAATGCAGGCGCGAAGCCTGACAGCCTCAGCTACTATGCGCGAGCGGTGCTTTCAGAGCTTTCTGCAGAGGAGGCTTCACTGCTAGACCGATTAGTTCAGGACTGCTGTGTTCTGAAGTACGACAATTCTGGTGCGTACCTGAAAGACATTGGAGTGAAGCTGAAGAAGGCTGCGGACGCGATAGACGAATCCGTTCGGCGATTGGAATCTGGAGAACTGACCGGTGAACGAGCCCATCGTCTGATGATCAACGCATTTGAAGGGGTAACCGCCTTAGAGGTCGTCGGCTTTGCAATAAATACGAAAAGTGATGCGTTCCAGAAACCCCATGGCTATGCAAGTTTCTCAAGTCCTCGCTTCGGAGATGAATATGAACGCATCCTTATTCTCGAAGGTCGACGAATCATTGATGCGGGTGACTTCCATCCGCCTAATGTTCTCACCTCCAATGTGCTTTCTATTCGACACGTGTCGTTTACCAAACTTGGCTTCGGCGTGGTTCGCAAACTCTACAAGCACGAGAGAAAAAAGCCCCCCGTTGTCAATTGAGTTGCTGCAGTGAGCTGGACTTGCATCACCGCATCTGATGCGTTAGCATCTCATGCATGCGCACCACACTCGACATCGACGATGACGTCCTCCAGGCGGCCAAGGAGCTGGCTGAACGTGAGAGCAAGACCGCCGGGCAGGTGCTGTCCGACCTAGCTCGAATGGGAATTCTGTGCAGGAACACCCACGACCAGGAAACTTCAGACGAGCCCTTCGTCATCAAGGATGGCTTGCCGGTTCTGCGCTCTCGCGGCGGCATCGTAACGAGCGAGATGGTCAAACGAATCCAAGAAGAGATCGACGACGAAGAGGCTCGAATAGCGAGCGGATACACAGATGCGCACCACGCTGGACATCGACGATGACGTCTTGGAGATCGCCAAGCAGCGCGCCAAGGCCGAGAGGAAAACGGCGGGACAGGTCATTTCGGAGCTTGCGCGCCAGGCTCTGGCCGAACCGCGGGAGCGCTTGGATTTCAGCAAGGTCGAGATCGTCGACGGCATCCCCGTTCTGCCCTCTCGCGGTGGCGTGGTCACCAAGGAACTGGTGGACAAGCTGATCGAGCAAAGCGGCGAGTGAACGATGCGCGCGCTGTTCGACGTGAACGCGCTGCTGGCATTGATAGACAAAGAACACACGTTCCATCCAACGGTCCGCGCTTGGTGGGCGGCCAACAAGGCGGGCGGTTGGGCTACCTGCGCCATCACGCAAAATGGCTTCGCCAGGATCATGTCGCAACCGCACTACTCCAACCCTGCCTCGACCATGGATGCAATCCAACTCCTGGCAATGGGGCTGGAAGAGGCCGATCACGCGTTCTGGCCGGACGACATCTCCATCACCGACGAGCGCATCTTCGACCGAGGCAACATCCTCGGCCCCAACCAGATCACCGACGTCTATCTGCTGGGCCTCGCCGTGAAAAACGGCGGCCGGCTCGTCACGTTCGATCGCGGGTTGCCGGTCAAGGCTGTGCGCGGCGCCGAGGCACGGCATGTGGTCGTACTGTCTTAGCGAATTTGCCCTTGTCGGCGTCGGCGATCGACCGCAACAGCCGCTTGCGGTTCGCAGGGGTCCTCAACAGATACTCGGTCTCCTGCTGACTGTTCCAATCGGCGAGCGATACGAGCACCACGGGCGGCTTGCCGTCGCGCGTGATGATCACCGGCTCGTGGTTGTCCACGGCTTCGTCCATCAGCTTTTCCAGGTCAGCCTTGGCGTCCTTGAGGGTCTTGGCATCCATCGCTGGGCTCCTTGTCGATTAGAATAGCGCAAAGGCGAGACTTGGCAAAAACACGCGCCCCCCATCTCGCGGCGTCGCCGCCCGAGAGGCAGGTCCAAGGGGCTGCGGGGCGACCAGGCGCCGCGGTCCGATTTCTACTTCAAGGCGGCACCCGGCCGCCCCGCGCAGGATTTATGGCTTGGCGTCACCTTTTACCTCGCAGGGGACCGGAGAATTTCACTCCGGCGGTGACGTGGAGCCCCGTCGCACGAGGGTTGCGTAACCCCGGCTCGGCGCTGCATCCCGCCCGCTCGCAGATGACGCCTCATGAGCGCGCCCCCTTGGTGGAGCGGGACGGATCACTTTACGTCAGAGCGGGGTATGCGGGGATAGCTGCGCGCTCGGTTAATCGACGCACGGTGAGCCGCGCCTCGTCCTCTCGACCGCGCAGGACCGGCGCATGGGCCGGCGCGCTCCGTGCCTGCGGCGGGACCCTTGCCGTCGGGGCCGGGCCTGCGCACAATGCTGCGCGGCGGGCCGGTGTCAGCGGCATGCCAGGAGCGGACGGGGCTGTCTGCGTTTGCGCAGAATTGTGGGGCGATCTCATGCGTTTATTCATTGGCGCGCTCGTCTTCCCCATCTTCCTCGGCACGGCAGCGGCCGCGGCGGACAAGCCTTCAGGCGCGTCTCAGCTGCCGCGCGGTTTTGTTTACCTGCGCGACGTCGACGAGACGATCGAGCAGGACATCAGGTATGCGGGGGAAGAGAATTTCACGGGACGTGCGGTCCCCGGCTACGAAGCCGCCGAGTGCATGCTCTTGCGCGAGGCGGCGCTCGCCCTCGAGCGCGCGCAAGCGGATCTCAAGCCGCAGGGGTTCAGGCTCAAGGTCTACGATTGCTACCGCCCGGAACGCGCCGTGCGCGCCTTCGTGACGTGGGTGAAGTCAGACGCCCCCTCGCCGAAGTCGAAGCGGTATTACCCCCGCGTCGAAAGAAGCAAGCTGGTCGCGCTCGGCTACATCGCCGCAACGTCGGGGCACTCGCTCGGGACCGCCGTCGACCTGACGATCGTGCCTCTCGCGGCGCCTCCGCAGCCGGCCTTCGACCCGGCCGCCGACTATGGGCCGTGCACGGGGCCCAAGGAGCGCCGCGAGCCCGACAACAGCGTCGACGCCGGCACGGGCTTTGACTGCTTCGACACCAACAGCCACACCAAGAGCGCGGAGATTGCAAAGGAGCAGCGCGGCTTGCGCAACCTCCTGGTCAAGGCCTTGGCGCGGCGGGGCTTGGAGAACTATCAGCGGGAATGGTGGCACTTTCGCTATACCCGCATACGCGGAAAACTGCTCCCCCATGACGTGATCATCCGGCCGCGGCCCGTGTCGGCCGCGGAGAGCGCCATCGACCTTGCCGCGCTCGAGCGCCAGATCCATGAGCTCACCGATGCAGGGAAATACCGTGAGGCCCTGCCGCTGGCCGAGACGTACAAATCCTTGACGGAGCGGCGTCACGGAAAGGCGTCGATCGAATACGCAACGAGCTTGCGCGTGTACGCGGGCGTGCTGTCGGACCTCGATCGCTACGACGAAGCATTTGGCGCCTACAAGCAGGTGCTGGGCATCCAGGAAGGGAGGTTAGGGCCAGACAATCTGGCGGTTGCCGACACGCTCGCCGACCTTGGTGCCGTTGAGCGCGCGAGGGTCCGCTACGCCGAGGCCGAAGCCCTCTACCTGAGAGCGCGAGCAATCCGCGAAAAGGTGCAGGGGCCGAATCATCCCGCCGTCGCGACGGTGCTGAATGCCCTCTGCCTCCTCTACTACGCGCAGGGTCGATTTGACGATGCGAGGTCCATTTGCCTAACCGCGCTGGCCATTCGCGAGAAGGACTTTGCCACGCGTCCTCTGCCCGTCGCCAATTCGCTCAACGTATTGGGGCTCATCCACGACATGATGGACGAGTACGATGCCGCCGAGGCCAGTTATCGGCGCGCGCTTGCAATTCGTGAAGAGCGGCTCGGCCGCGACCACCCCAATGTCGCGCAGGTGCTGAACAATCTGGGCGCGGTCTACCGCGTCCAGCGGCGCGACCAGGAAGCCGAGCAGGTCCTGAACCGCGCATTGGCAATCCGGGAAGCGGTGTTGGGAAAGGAGCACTCGGATATTGCCATCGTGCTGAACAACCTGGCTCTCCTCTACCTCGTCCAGGGCCGGCTCGACGAAGCCGAGCCGATCGCGCAGCGTGCCCTCGCCATTCGCGAAAAGTCGCTCGGCAAACGGCATCGTGAATATGCCAAGAGCCTCAATACACTCGCAGAAGTCTATCGTGCCCGTGGCCGCAACGCTGAGGCGGAGCCGCTGTTCAGATCGGCAATCGAGATCCGGGAGGCGGTGCTCGGCAAAGATCATACGGATGTGGCCAAGAGCCTCGATTCGCTCGCTGCGGTGGTGCGAAGGGCCGGCCGGCATGCCGAGGCCCGCCGGTACGTCGAACGGGCGTTGGAGATCCGCAAATCGAAACTGGGTGGAAACCATCCGGAGGTCGCCGACAGCCTGGCCACGCTCGCGCGCCTGCATATCGTCCAGCAGGAATGGCAGCTTGCGCACGCCCGGTTCGCGCAGGCCGCCGAGATCACCATCGAGCGCTCGGTCTACGGTGCCTCGGAGGCGCGATCCTCGCGGGAGCGGACCCGCAGCGAGGCCGCGCGCAAGAGCCCCATTTTCGTCGGCCAGATCGAGGCGGCCTTTCACTTGGCCGCTGAACAGAGCGGGAGTGCCGACCGGCTCCGCGACGAATCGTTCCGGATGGCGCAGTGGGCCGCCGGCTCCAAGGTGGAGGCGGCGCTGTCGCTGATGTCGGCCCGCTTCGGCGCCGGCGATTCGGCCCGCGCCACGCTGATCCGCGATCGCCAGGACCGCGTGCGCGAATGGCATGTCGTGGATCGGCGCCTGGTGAATGCGGCCTCGCTTGCGTCCGCGCGGCGCGACCGGAGCCAGGAAGCCCTGCATCGCGCCCGGCTCGAGCAGCTGGAAAAAGACATCGACGAGATCGACAAGCGCATTGAGAAGGAGTTTCCCGATTACGCCGAGCTTGCAAACCCGAAGCCGCTCCCGATCGGCGATGTCCAGAAGCTGCTGCGCGGCGAGGAAGCGCTGGTGCAGCTGCTCGTCGGCGAGGAGCAAAGCTATGCCTGGCTGGTGACGCCGTCCGACAGCCGCTGGGCCCGCATCGCGATGGGACGGCGCGAGATATCAGAGCAGGTGCAAAGCCTGCGCTGCGGTCTCGACGAGAGCATCTGGTCGCGCGATCCCGGCACGTGCAAGCGCCTGCTGGGACGCGAGAAGTCGGGCAACGAGCTGCCGTTTCCGCTCGCCCGCGCGCATTCCCTGTTCCAGTCGCTGCTCGGCGACTTCGAGCCTCTGATCCGCGGCAAGACCCTGCTGATCATTCCGTCAGGTGCGCTTGCGAGCCTGCCGTTCCACGTTCTCCTCACCAGCAAGCCCGACCGGGACTTTGCCGTCGCCGACAGCGACTATCGCAACGTCGCGTGGCTCGGCCTGACCGCGCCGATGGCGGTGCTGCCCTCGGTGACCAGCCTGCGCGCGCTGCGCCGGATTCCGAAGGATCGCCAGGCCACAGAGGAGTTCCTGGGCATCGGCAACCCGGTGCTCGAGGGTGTCGAGGGGGAATGTGCGAAAGTCTCGATACCCGCCGACTGCCCGCAGCTCGGCGGCTCGACCGAAGTGGCTGGGCTCTCCGGACCTATTCTGGCGCGCTCTCCCGGCAGCCTGGCCCGCTGGTCGAACCGGGGCGACAAGGTCGGCGTCGAGGCGGTGCGCAGCCTTTGCCCGCTGCCCGACACGGCGTTCGAGCTCAGGTGCGTGGCAAGGAGCCTCGGCGTGGGCGACGCGCAGCTGCTGTTGGCCGGTGAGGCAACCGAGACGGCTGTCAAGGAGCTGAGCCGGAGCGGCCGGCTCGAGCAGGCCCGCATCGTGCACTTTGCGACCCACGGTCTGCTGCCGGGAAACGACAGCGCCATCGAGCAGGCCCTGACCGAGGCGGCCCTGGTCCTCACGCCGCCAGAAGTTGCCTCCGAGGAGGATGACGGCCTGCTCACGGCGTCGGAGATCGCGCAACTGCGGTTCAACGCGGATTGGGTCGTGCTCTCGGCCTGCAATACCGCGAGCAGCGAGGCGCTCGGCGGCGAAGCGATGTCCGGTCTCGCCCGGGCCTTCTTCTATGCCGGGGCCCGCGCGCTCCTCGCCTCGCATTGGGAAGTCTACTCGGAGGCGGCGGTGAAGCTCACCACGCAGGCCTTCGCGGAGATGCGGCGCGATCCCCGCATCGGCCGCTCCGAGGCGCTGCGGCGATCGATGGCGGCGCTGGTCACGAAGGGGCCCGCCTACACCGCACGTCCGTCCTATTGGGCGCCCTTCCTCGTCGTGGGCGACGGGGCCAACTGATCCCGAGGCTAGGCGCTGGCCCGGTCGAGCTCGGCAATGGCGTCGCGATCGAGGGTGAGGCGCGTCGCGGCGATCAGGTCCTGCAGCTGGTCGACGCTGGTGGCGCTGGCAATGGGCGCGGTGATGCTGGGGCGTGCCATCAGCCAGGCGAGCGCGACGGACGCCGGCTTGGCCTTGGTGCGCGCCGAGATCGCGTCCAGCGCCTTCAGGATGCGCAAGCCCCGCTCGTTGAGGTAGCTCTTGGCGCGGGCCCCGCGCGGGCTCTTGCCGACGTCGGCCTCCGAGCGGTACTTGCCGGTCAGGAAGCCGCTGGCCAGCGAGTAGTAGGGGATCACGCCGACCTTCTCCTTCAGGCACAGCGCCTCGAGCTCGGCCTCGAAGCCCGCCCGCTCGTAGAGATTGTAGTGCGGCTGCAGGCTCTCGTAGCGCGGCAGCTTCTTGGCGGCGCTGGTCTTCAGCGCCTCGGCCAGCCGCGCCGCGGTGTAGTTGGAGCAGCCGATGGCGCGCACCTTGCCCTGCTCGATCAGCTGGCTGTAGGCGGAGAGCGTTTCCTCGAGCGGGGTCGATGCATCGTCGATGTGGGACTGATAGAGGTCGATGTAGTCGGTCTGCAGGCGCTTGAGCGAATCTTCCACGGCCCTGAGGATGTAGGCCTTCGACAGTCCCTTCTTGTCGGGAGCCATCTCGTTGCCGGCCTTGGTGGCGATGACGACCTTGGCTCTGCCGCCGCGCGCCTTGAGCCACTTGCCCATGACGGTCTCGGACTCGCCGCCCTTGTTGCCCGGCGCCCACTTGGAATAGACGTCCGCGGTGTCGATCGCATCGAGGCCCGCGCCGACGAAGCCGTCGAGCACCTTGAACGAGGCGGCCTCGTCCGCGGTCCAGCCGAACACATTGCCGCCGAGCATCAGCGGCGCGATCTCCAGGCCTGAATTGCCGAGCTTGCGCTTTTGCATGGGTCTTTCTCGATCGGGTGGGGGTTTCGAGCAGGATGCGTTGCCCGCCGGGCATGCGGGCGGCAAGCCTAACGTGTCCGCGGCAAGGGCGCTACAGCGTTGCGCTACAGCGTTGCGCTGGGGGCCGTCACTTCCGCCTGGGCGTGCTGCGGTCGCTCTGCTCCGCCGTCCAGCTGCCGCCGACCTCGGGCCTGATCCCGGGACCTGTCACAGGCTCGCTTGATGGGCTCGCCGCCGGCGCGCTGGAGGCGCGCGTGCCATCGCCGCGCGGGGCCGGCCGCCCGCGCGGGATGATGCGCGGGTTCTCGGGCGTCATCTGGAAGATCTCGCGCAGGATGCCGGGCGTGAGCGCAGAGAGCGGGTTGACCAGCACCTGCGGCCGCTCGATCGGGCCGTTGATGGCGAACGTGATGCCGAACAGGCCTTCGCCGCGGGGGCCGGTGAGGATCGGTCCGATCACGGGAATCTCGGCGGGCACGCGCATCAGGCCCGACATCGGCACGTAGGTGCCCCCCACAGCGAGCCTCCGCTGCCGGAAGTCGACCGTGCCGCGCATGGTGGCGCTCACCAGCAGGCCTTTGATGGCCGCATCGTTCATCACGAACTGGCCATGGCCGATCTCGAACGGCACGCGCATGATCTCGAACTCGAGCTGCTCGCGCACCCCCCTGCGCTGGCCGCCCTGCTGGGTGCCGTCGACGTTCTGCAGCACCTCGGTGATGATCGGATCGCCCAGCACCACGAAGTCGCGCGCCCACAGCGTGCCGGTGCGCTCCGCCGCCCCCCGCCCGTCGAGATCGACCTCGAGCGTCATCAGCCCACCCACGGCATTGGGGTAGAAGCCGACGAGCTTGAAGAACAGGCCGGCATCCGTGGCTTCCGCCAGCAGCAGGCGCGGTCGGCCGGCCTCGTGACGCATGATCGCGGCGAAGGGCTTGCCGCCTTCCAGCACGCCGCGCACATCGAGCCCGGTCAGCTTGCTGGCGCGCTTGCTCAGCGTCATCTTCACATTGCGCAGCGTGGCGTCGGAGTATCCGACCACCGTCTCCACCTCGGCCTTGAGATCGAGGCCGGGACGCACCTTGGCGCTCTGATCGGCGAGGTGGGCGACATCGAAGAAGGTGCGGAAGAGGTCGCGGCCGTCATAGGTGGGGCCCTTGGCGGTGACCTCCCAGATGCCGTCCGGGCGCACCTTGCCGTGCGTCGAGAGGCTGGTGACGACGTTGAGCGAGAAGGTGGGGAAGCGGAACTCCCTGACGTGGTAGTCGGCGCCGAGCCCCATCCAGCCCTCGATGGCGACGTTGTCTCCGACCATGCGGACGTTGTGCAGCTCGATGGGATGGGCGCCGGCGCCCTTGATTACGTCGAACTCGAATACGCTCGGCCGCCCTTTCGGCTTGCGCCAGGCGACGCTCTCGAGCAGCACCTCGGCGTTGAGGAGATCGGCCCGCAGATGCACGTTGCGCTCGCCGCGGGCGTCGCGGGCAACCGTGATTTCGACGCCGACGTCGCCCTGCACCAGGTCTTCGGCGTCGAGCCCGAGCTGGGTGCGGTAGCTGTTGTCGAGCGTGGTGGTGATGCGCAGCGGCGGCTGCTTGTCGGCGGCGGCGCCGTAGATGTGCTGCCAGCTGGCCTTGGCCACCACGCCCTTCACCAGCATCTCGCCGCGCGCCTCCACGGCCGTGGATGTCATGTCGATGACGATATTGGCGCCATGCACGTCGTAGGGCCCGAGCGCCTGCACCAGGCGCCCGTCGCTGATGCGGGTCTTGCCCTCGAGCTTCACGTCGCGGGGCTCGAACGCCTCGCCCAGCGGTATGGAAACGCTGAGCTGGCTCTCGACCTTGCCGTCGATGCCGGTGAGCGTCAGGCCGCTCTTCTGCAGCAGCTGAAACGGCTCGCGGTCGAGCAGCTCCACCGCCGCAGCCAGCGGCCCCTGCGCCTTGACGACGACGTGCCCCGTGCGCGGCAGCGGCTCGTGCATGTCGATCGTGAAACTGCTGCCCTTGAGGCTCACGCGGCGGCCATCGCCAACCGCGAGGGAAGCGTCCGGGATGTTCATCTCGAAGGCGTTGTCGTCGAGGCGCAGCAGGGCGCGCGGCACCTCCAGCGTCGGCCAGTTGTCGAGGATGGCAAAAGCGAGATTGCCGCCCTCCAGCGTCAGCGACCCGTGGTTGGGACCTGTGGTGCTGGCCCAGCCGGGGCCGGTCGTATCGGGGCCCGAGGCGAGCTGGAACGTGCCGCCCTGCCCCCAGCCGCGCACCAGCCGCCGCACCACCCATTCGCGGCTCTTTGGCGCCAGCGCGGCGGGCCACAGGGTCTTGAGGACGCTGGCCGGCATCGGCCCGATCTTGCCATCGAGACGGGCCTTCATGCTGCCCGCCATGTCCGTCACGTCGCCCTCGGCCGAGACCTCCGCGCCGGCGACCTGCAGCCGGAACTGGCTGAGCACGACGCGGGCGCGCTCCGGCGAATAGTGCCCGCGTGCCGACCAGTCGTCGATCTGCAGGCGCTGCAGGTGGGGCGGCTCGGCGCCGAGCCAGCCGCCGGCCGACTTGACGTCGAACGACCAGCCCGGCCCGTCGGCGCCTTGTGCGGCTTGCACGACGCTGCCGGTGAACTGCACGCGGCTGTCGCCCCAGACCAGCACCGACGGCGCGATCTCGAACCGGCGCGTGGCACTGCTGTAGGACAGCGAGAGATGCCCGCCGTCGATCTTAAGCGGCGTCGCCGCAAGCCACGGCAGCAGCACCCGGCCGGGCGCCGCATCGATGCCGATGGTGCCGCTCAGGATCTCGCCCGAGCTCGACAGTTCGAGGTGAGCGTCGCCCCACACCGGTACGTCGAGGCCCTCGAGCACGGCAAGCTGCGGCAGCGCGCGCGCCAGTCCGCGCGGCACCAGCTCCTGCACGGACAGGGCCAGCTGCAGCGTCTTGGTGCTCGCGTGCTCGTAGGTGCGGAAGTTGATGGTCCAGGGCCCGGCGAGCGAGTCGATCTTGGCCCGGCCGGCAATCGAGCTGCGGCTGCGCCGGTGGTCGAGATCGATGTCGAGCTCGGGCACGCGCCAAACGCTCTTGCGGTTGCCGTTGTCGATGACGACGGTGGCGGACTTGAGCCCGACCCCGCGCAGGTAGGCGCTCGCGCGCTCGCGGCGGCGCGCGCGCGCGGAGGCCTCGGAAAGCACCTTGACGAGATCGATGCGCCCGAGCGCGCTATCGCCTTCGATTGCAGGCGCGGCGGCAGGCGCAGCGGCTGGGGCGCCGCGCAGGGCCGGCGGCTTGAGCCGCTCGCCGGCGGCGGGCTCGGCGGGGGCTGCGAACTTGAGGGAGAGCGCGCCGTCCTCGGTGTAGAACAGCGACAGGCGCGGAGAAATGAGGTCGACGCTTTCGGGAGCGATGCGGCCGCTGAGCAGCGCCTTGCGGCTGAGCACGACCAAAGCAGAGGGGGCCAGCGCCAGCGGCACGTCGCCGGCATCGGTGACGCGCACGTTCTTGAGCTCGAACTCCACCTGGCCGTCCGCGCCCAGGCGCAGGGCAACGGCCTCGATGCCGACGCGCACGCCCGCCACTTCCTCGGCGATGGCGCGCTCGATCGGCTGGATGAGGAAGTCGAGCGTGATCGGCCCGTGCAGCAGTCGCACGTAAAGCAGCCCGGCCGCCAGCGCGGCGGCGAACGCCGGGATGCCGATGATCTTGGCGAGCAAAGGCAGAGCGGCAAGCCATCGCCGCGGCTGCGAGCGGGACCGCCGCGCGCGGCCGCCCGAGGCGCGCTTGCCGGACGTCGTCGCGCCCGGTCTTGCCGCCGCGGCCGATCTTGCCCCTTGACCCCCGGTCCTGGTCACACGGCTCCCTCGCCCGAATCGTGATCCTCAGCCGAACTCACGGCCCCCATGCCCCCTCATGTCAAAGCCCACCCCGCCGGGGCCCAGATGAGGGCGCCACCAGCCCCCAAGTCTCACGCCTGGGCTGCCAAAAACTCACACGCCCGGCGAATCGGGGCGCATCACTTCCCTACAGGTCCCTTGTGCAAGAAAGAGGCACAAAAAGCGACCAAAGGAAGGCGCAGGGGCGCCGAGTAGATACTCGCAAGCCACACAGAATCCCGGCTCAAGTCTGAGGCTGCGGCTCCAGGCCGCCGGCGCCAGGCTCGGGACGCGGCGGGCGCATCTTGCCGGCGGCGGGCACCGCCGGCCCGGCCGGACCCTTGGTCTCCTCGTCCTCGGCGGCGCGCACGATCTTCTCGCCGCGCATCAACGTGTTGACCTCTTCTCCGGCGAGGGTCTCGTACTCCATCAGCGCGTGGGAGATGGCCTCGAGCTTGTCGCGGTTGGCAAACAGCACCTCGCGCGCCTTCTTCTCGCCGTCGGTGACGATGCGCCGGATCTCCTCGTCGATCAGCTTTGCCGTCTCCTCCGACATGTTCTGGCGCTGCGTGATGGCGTGCCCGAGGAACACCTCCTGCTGGTTCTCGTTGTAGCGCAACGGCCCGAGCCGCTCGCTCATGCCCCACTCGGTGACCATGCGGCGGGCGAGCTCGGTCGCCTGCATGATGTCGCTGGCGGCGCCGGTGTTGAGATGGTCCTCGCCGTAGACCAGCTGCTCGGCGATGCGGCCGCCGAACATGGTGGCGATGCGCGCCTCGCACCACTGCTTGGAGTAACTGAGCTTGTCGCGCTCGGGCAGGCTCATGGTGACGCCCAGCGCCCGCCCGCGCGGGATGATCGTGACCTTGTGCAGGGGATCGTTGCCCGGCACCAGCAGGTTGACCAGCGCATGGCCGCCCTCGTGATAGGCGGGGGCGATCTGCTCCTCCTCGGTCATGATCATGGAGCGCCGCTCCGCGCCCATCATCACCTTGTCCTTGGAGTCCTCGAATTCCTGCTGCGTGACGAGGCGCTTGTTGCGCCGCGCGGCGAGCAGGGCCGCCTCGTTGACGAGATTGGCAAGGTCGGCACCGGAGAAGCCGGGCGTCCCGCGCGCGATCACCTTGGGGTCGACGTCGGGCGCCAGCGGCACCTTGCGCATGTGCACCTTGAGGATCTTCTCGCGCCCGCCGACGTCCGGGTTGGGGACGACGATCTGCCGGTCGAAGCGGCCGGGGCGCAGGAGCGCGGGGTCCAGCACGTCGGGCCGGTTGGTGGCGGCGATCAGAATGATGCCCTCGTTGGCCTCGAAGCCATCCATCTCGACGAGGAGCTGGTTGAGCGTCTGCTCGCGCTCGTCGTTGCCGCCGCCGAGGCCCGCGCCACGGTGCCGGCCGACGGCATCGATCTCATCGATGAAGATGATGCAGGGCGCGTTCTTCTTGGCCTGC